>Ga0126372_10000539_pt1 | contig 13395 bp, 10 predicted proteins | sample PanSoiMetaPlot_6_FD_92762 | JGI IMG/M metagenome (GOLD analysis project Ga0126372, IMG submission 92762) | Tropical forest soil microbial communities from Panama - MetaG Plot_6 | ecosystem: Environmental > Terrestrial > Soil > Tropical forest > Bulk soil | place: Panama | collected 2016-02-17
AAGTCTCCCCTCGGGAACCGTGAGTTCGGGGCTCGCTGCCATGCCTGTGTGGTGGCATGCTTGGCTGGCTGGCAAACGGGAGGCCGGGGAGGCCATTGTGAGGCTGGCGCTGCGCATCACTGTCGCGTGCGTAACGGCGACGGTGACCTTCCTGGGCTCCTGGTGGCTGTTCGCGCAGATGCCTGGCTTGGATCAAGAGGCTGAGCTTGCCGCGGTCGCGGCTTCGTTGGTGCTTTTCGTTGTGGGGTACTGGGCCGTCAATGATGCTCGCCGTCGACCTGGGTTTGATCTGAACAAGGTCGCTGACGACCTGGCGGTCGCTGTACAAAAGCAGTGGGAGAGTGAGGAGGAACGACGCAGGGTTCACGATCCAGCGGCGATGCCGGTGCGGTGGCGGATCGCTGCCGAGGACTTGGCCGATCACATGGCCAACGTCACGCTGAGACAGGTCGACGCTTGCGCCAGCGCAGTACTGCCGGACGGAAAGATCGAACGAATTGCCGGCATCTACCAGCGGGTGCCGTCGAAGCGGATGGTCGTCCTCGGAAGGGCGGGGTCAGGCAAGACGGTACTGGCCTCGCAGTTAGCCCTGGACCTTCTCGCCTCCCGTGAGCCCGGCGGCGTGGTTCCGGTGCTTGTCAGCGTCGGCTCCTGGAACCCGTACATGTCGTTGCGGCGATGGCTGGCCGAGCGGCTAGCCCGCGACTACCCCGCGCTGGGACGGAAACCTCGACGTGGCGGGCCGAGCCTTGCCACGCGTCTCGTCGATGAGGACCGGATCTTGCCGATCCTGGATGGCTTCGACGAGATTGCCGACGGGCTACACCGGGCGGCGTTGACGGCACTCAACGACGTGGCCCAGATGCCGCTGGTCGTGACCAGCCGAGTGGACGAGTACGCCGCCGCGCTGGCGACCGCCGACGCGCTGACCGGTGCCACGACGGTGCAGTTGGAAGGCCTGGGCACGCAGGACCTGGTCGATTATCTGCCCCGCACCGCGCGGCTCGGCACGGGACAGAATCCGGGGGTTTGGGATGAGGTCGTGGCTCGGCTACGGGAAGCCGATGACCCGGCTGCAGGTGTGCTGTGCGAGGCGCTGTCCACTCCGCTGCTGGTGTTCCTGGCCAGGACGGTCTACTCGGACACTCCGGGCAACGACCCGGCAGACCTACTCGACACGACGCGTTACCCGAATGTCGAGGCCATTGAGCGACATCTGCTGACCGCGTTCCTGCCGGCGGTCTACCGGCATATCGGCCGCGTGCCCAGGCGAAGCTGGGATAGTGACCGCGCGCAGAAGTGGCTGACCTTCTTGGCCCGGCATCTGAACTGTAGTGGCACCCGCGACATCGCGTGGTGGCGGCTTCACTACGGCGTTCCCAGGCGTCGTCGGCGGACTAAGCCCAAGGGCGAACTCCTCCCCCGGCGAACCCTGCTCCGCGCGAGAGGCCGCATGCTATGGATGATTCAAGCGCTCGCCGCCTGGCTTGCGATAGTGCTTGTGTACGGGCTCGTACTTTTCCAGAAATCTGCGGCCGGGCACCTACCCGGGGTATCGATCGTGGCCTGGATCGTAACCGGGATTGCGATCTACGGTGCGGCCGGGATCACGGGCAAACTTGCGGCGGCCGCTGATGTGACCGAGGCGGTCCACATACGGGACTCAATTGCCGCTGACCGGATATCGACCATATTTCTCACGCTCGCGGTCGGACTTCCTCTCGGGCTATGGCGTGGCTTCTATGGGTTCATGCCGTCTGGGTATGAGGATGGATTCGCGCATGCAATCGAGTTCGGGCTCTCGTCCGGATTTATGTGGATGCTGGCGTTCACCCTCGGTAGTACCGCATGGGGGCGGTGGCTTATCTCGGTCCGGCTCTGGTTGCCGGTCACCGGTCGGCTCCCGTGGCGGGTCGTTGCGTTCCTGGACGACGCTCACCGGCGGGGTGTACTCCGCCAGGCCGGCGCGGTCTACCAGTTCCGCCACGCGCACCTGCAAGACTATCTGACGGCGAATGGCCGACCAAATACCTAAACGCTCGAACCCATAAGACCCAACCTCGAGAAGAGAGATATTTCTGGAGGTCGGCAAGCCGAGGTTCACCCCGTCGGCCGCGAGGAGCCCGCCGAGATCACCACCGTCCGCCCGGCGGCGGCTGCTCCAGCAACAACGTCAGCGCCGTCATTACGCTCGTGTGTAAGTCGCTGGCGGGTTGTTTAGCGTCCTATGCCGGTTATGCACAACCAACGGTGCACAACCGATGGGTGGGGTTTGCGGCATACTGGTGTTGGTCGGCTGGCTGGTGAGGGGGTTTCGGGATGCCGCGTCCAGAACGTCCGCTAGATCCGGATGCTGGTGTTGTCCAGCGGTTTGCCTGGGAGTTGCGCGAGTTACGACGGCGGGCCGGCAATCTTGGGTATCGGGAGTTGGCGCGGCGGGCGCACTATTCGGCGTCGGCGTTGGCGCAGGCCGCTCGAGGTGAGGTATTACCCAGCCTGGCTGTCGCGCTCGCGTACGTCCGCGCGTGTGGTGCTGACGCCTCGGACTGGGAGGTGCGGTGGCGTACCGCCGCCGACGAGGTTGATGCGGCCTTGGGGATCCGTACCGGTTGCGACGAGCCGGTGCGGGGTCGAGCGCCGTACGTGGGTATGGCGGCGTTTCAGGTCGCCGACAGTGCGTGGTTCTTTGGCCGGGATCGGCTGGTTGCCGAGTTGGTGGCCCGAGTGGAACAGCGGCGGTTCGTCGGGGTGTTCGGCCCGTCCGGTTCCGGGAAGTCGTCACTGTTGCGCGCGGGTCTGATTCCGGCATTGGCCGAGCGACCGGTCGCAGTGTTTACCCCGGGTACACAGCCGCTGGATGAGTGCGCGGTTCACCTTGCCCGGCTGACTGGCGGGTCGGCGGTCTCAGTGTGCGCCGAGCTCGCTGCCGATCCGGCGAACCTGCATCTGCTGGTCAGGCAGGCGATGGCCGAGCGGCCTGCCGATGAAGACCTGATCCTGATAGTGGACCAGTTCGAGGAGATCTTCACGCTGTGCTCGGACCACGAACAGCGGCGCTGGTTCATCGAAGCAATGGTCGCAGCGGCTGCCGCGACCAACAGTCAAACCAGGGTGGTGGTCGGGGTGCGGGCCGACTTCTACGGCCACTGCGCCCACCATGCCAATCTTGTGGACGCGTTGCGTGACGCGCAGGTCATGGTCGGCCCGATGAGCCCGGACCAGCTGCGGCAGGCGATCACCGGGCCGGCCGCGCGGGCCGGTTGTCGGGTCGAGACGGCGCTGGTGTCGCGGCTGGTCGCCGATGCCACCGGTCAACCAGCGGTGTTGCCGCTGGTCTCGCACGCGCTGCTGCAGACCTGGCACCGGCGCCACGGCACGATGCTGACCTTGGCCGCCTATGAGCATGTCGGCGGCATCGCGCATGCCCTGGCGAAGACCGCTGAGATCACCTACGGCAGCCTCGATGCACACCAGCAAGACCTGGCCCGGCGACTGTTCCAGCGTCTGACCGCGCTCGGCGACGGAACTGAGGACACCCGGCGCCGCATCAGCCACGACGAACTCGACCCCGAAGATCCCAACACCATGATCGTGCTGGACACCCTCGCCGACGCCCGGCTGATCACCCTTGACCATGACAGCATCCAGCTCGCCCACGAGGCCCTCATCCGGCACTGGCCCCGACTGCGCGACTGGCTCACTGACGACCGAGACAGTCTGCGGATCCACCGCCAACTCACCGAGGCCACCCACGCCTGGCAGGCTCTCGACCGCGACCCCGGCGCCCTATACCGTGGCACTCGCCTGGCCCGCACCAACGAATGGATCAATGTTACCGGGAGATCGGGTTTGACCGGCCCCGAATATGCATTCCTCGAGGCCAGCCGGGCCGTTCAAACGGCCGAACAGGCTACGGCGCAGCGCCACTCCCGCCGCCTGTACCAGCTCATCGGACTGCTCGCAGTGCTGTTGCTGCTCGCCGCCGGCACAGCCGGCTACGCCGTCAACGAGCAAACCACGGCCCGCCAGCAACGCAACCAAGCGGTCATTAACGAGGCCGTCAACCGGATCGCGACCCTCGCCAGCACCGAGTATTACCCCAACCGGGAACTGGCGTTGTCCCTGAGCCTGGCGGCCTACCGTCTCGATCCGAATCCGCGTACCAGGGGCAGCCTCATCAGCACCTATGCTGCATCTGATCTTGACGGCGTCATGGCCTTCGCTCCAGACGGCCGGACCATGGTCAAAGTGCATATGAGCGTGAGCATCGAGCTGTTCGAGATGACACAGCCGAACCATCCCCAGCTGGTGGCGACGTCACCTAGTATCGGCGATACGAGTAGGCCGATCTCGGTGCTGTTCACCCCGGACGGCAACACCCTGGTGATCACCGCTCGTGATGACAGCGGCTACGTCACCATCCTATTCGACATCGAACACCGCCGGCATCTCGCCACACTGCCCGGCATGCCGATCGGCTCCCACCCATTAACCCCGGACAGTCACACCTTGGCGCTGTTCCGCGATCCGGCGGACGAGATCGTCCGACTCATCGACATTACCGACCCGCAGCACCCCAACGAAGTGGCAACAATCGGAGGCAACGCCGGCGGCGTGACCGCGGCCGCGTTCAGCCTGGACGGACATACCCTGGTCACGACCGGCGGCCCCGTGAGCCAGCCCCGAATCTGGAACATCGCCAATCCGCGGCAACCAGCACTGATGGCAGCGCTCCCGGGCGACGCCGGCTCAGTGCGCGATGTAACCTTCAATTCGGACGGCAATCTCATCATCATGATCAGTCAAAATATAATCCGGATCTGGGACATCACCGACCCGCGTCAACCATCGGAAATGCCCTTCTTGGGCACCTACACCGGTAGCACCCAACAGCCGGCCGTCGTTAGCCCAGATGGGCACACACTGGCGGCCTTAGGGCCCGACGGCAGAATCGTGCTCCGTGACATCACCGATCCGCGCAATCTCAAGGAAATCGCAACCCTCGCCGGCAGCACCGATGCGGCACCATACTTCGCGGTGTTCGGCCCGGACAGCCACCTGCTGGCGACCTTCAGCACCAACAACACAGTCCAGCTCTGGGATATCGGCAACTCCCACCAGCCGATCGAGACGGCCGTGCTCACCCACGACACCGGACCAGTCGTGGCCGCGACCTTCAGTCCAGACGGCCAAATCCTGGCCGCCACCATCAACGAACATTTCCTCTACGCCAGGCTCTGGGAAATGAACGCCGACCGCATCGCCACGGAAGCATGTGCAAACCCGGAATTGCACACCATCACTCAAGCTGAATGGAACCGCTTCTTCCCCGGCATACCCCGCCAATCGCAGTGCTACTAAAATGTCTCCCTCATGGGACCGTTCTGAGTGCTGGTGGGCTACTCGTCGGGCAGGGCCCTCGCGCACGCGGTGACCGGCAGGCTGGAGGCCGCCGGGTCACCGCCGCAAGCCGTATCCCCGGCGACCGCTGCTCCCTGATGAACGAACACGCCGACAGCACCGCGCGGACCGTCCAGCACTGGTTGGCGCAGCGGCGGAACGGGAAGAATTCGATGCTACAGAGAAACTCAAGATCACGGTGTCTCACGAGAGTCTGACAGAGTAGGGTGTTCACCGGCCCGCGCCGAGCGCCTGCAGCCCCAACGGTGTAATCGGATGTCGGGCGAAGTTTCTTGTGGCGTTCGGTTGTGATGAGCCCCGCCTCGCGTAGGACGCGGGTGGGGTGGCTCACCGTGGCGGGGAGCGACGCCGACCACCTTTGCCAGCCCAGTGGTGGTGCTCCCGCCGATCACCGATCGCAGGATCGAGGCCCTGGTGACGCCCAGCAGCGCGGTCACGTGGTCGCCGTCCGCGCGCCCGCCTGCCAGGAGCCGGGACGCAGTCCGGATCGGGAAGACCAACACCGGGCGCAGCCGGGGATCCGCCAGTGCCACCAGGCGGTGCAGGGCGAAGTAACAGGGATCAACATGTAAAAATAGGGTCACAAACCCGGCTCCGTCTCGCCCACGCCTGCTGTTCCCGATAAGGCCGAGATCACTACCGTGCCACCTGTGGCGGCCCGGTTGGGCAGCAACCCTGTCAGCCTGGTCAGCTCATCGACCCGGCCGGCGAAATGGGGCACTGCGGCGGGCAACTGCCGCGGTACCGAGCGTGCGTCCACGTCGGCCAGCTGGCTGAGCGAGTGGAAGGCCGCCAGTTCCAACCCGTCACTCGTATTGAACGTGGCACAGATCAACCCGGCCTGGCGTAGCCGCTGCCGGAACGCGTCGATCGCGTCGCGGTCGGCGTCGATGAGATCGGTCGGGACTGCGGTGGCGTCATCGAGCAGGAACACCAGCCGTGGCAGCCCGGCGTTGGTGGCCTCGACGAACTCCGACTCGGTGTACGACATCGCTTGGCCCGGTACCCGGGAGCCGTAGCGCCAACCCACCACCGCCAGGTAGACGTCGCAGTCACGGACCCGCTGCCGGCAGTACTCGGCCGGCCGGCCATCACGGGCAGCGAAATAGCGCATGTCCACCGACGCCATCCCGGTCCGAGCCACCGCGTCCAGCACCGTCGACCAGGATGCGCAGCCCACCCGCGGTCGTCTTTCCGGGGCGTCTCGGCTCAGTGGAGTACTCGTGCGGTGAGAGAGCTACGCCAAGGCTATTGCAGGCGCACTGAGGTTGGCAAGTCAGGTTCCCTGTCCCTGTCGCAGGTGGCATGCTTTAATCGCGGATTGTTGATGATGTACGAGCGCGGGAGGCCGAGTGGATCTTCGAGTATGGACGGTACCGGTTCCGGCGGCAATCGGCGCGGGCAGCTGATTCCTATGTTGAGGCGCAAGGCGCTGCTGCCCCTGCTACTTTGGCTTGGAATTGCCCTGTTCGTCGTGTGGGCCTGGGTTAAGTTCGGTGCGTCGAATGTGACGACGGCGCTGACCATTGTTTCCACCCTCGTTGCAATGTTGCCGATCCTCAAAGTGGGGCCGTTCGACTGGTCGATACCGGGCCGGCCAAGCACGCCCCCACAGGTTGACTTGGCCGCTGAGACTCTCGCGATTGAGGTCCGCAAGCAGTGGGACGAAGAGGCTAGGCGCCGCCGGCTTCAAGAGAAATGGCAGATGCCAATCCGTTGGGAGGTTGAAGACTGGCCGTCGAAAAGTGATTCGCTACCTGGGGCCGGGGAGATCGCGACATTGGTCAACCAGTTCGCTGGATGTCCGCGACCCATGGTCGTGGTCGGCGAACCTGGTTCGGGCAAGACCGGCCTATGCGTCCTGCTGACACTGGATCTGCTCAACGAGGCGTCGCGTAATTGCGTACCCGTACTCATTCAGGTGTCGTCATGGAACCCGGCGGAGAATTTTGACAACTGGCTAGCTCGCCGACTCATCGAGGACTATCCGTTCCTCAGCAACGAGGCGCGTTTTGGTACCACGGTAACCCAAGAAATCGTCGCCCAGCGACGACTGCTGCCGATCCTCGACGGGTTGGATGAAATGCCTGCGGAGGTCAGGTCGAAGGCATTGAAGGCGATTGAAGAAGACTGGTCGTCCAGTCGCCCCTTCGTTCTCACTTGCCGTGCCGACGAGTTCCACACCGCCAACATCCAGAATATCATGGTCGGAGTTCTGGTCGTACGGCTGCTGCCGCTGGATACCCAGACCGCGGCCAACTACCTACTGGCCGGCGCACCGGATGTCAGCCTCGAACAATGGGAGCCCGTCCTCACAGATATCGTCGAGCGGCCGGCGGGTACGTTGGGTGTCACATTGACCAAGCCACTCATGCTGTTCCTGGCGCGCGTGGCGTACGAAGAGGCCGGTCGCTCACCTGATGAGTTGCTAGACCGCGACAGGTTTCCGCATGCCTTAAACGTCGAGGAGCACCTTCTCGACCAGTTTATCCCGACCGTCTTCCGAACTCGGCCGCCACGTGACCTGCCGAACCCCTCGCGTCCGTCCCGGCTGTGGCCTACCGATCCGGCCGAACGAAGCCTCATGTTTCTGGCGCGGCACCTGCAGGCTGCGGACACACGCGACTTCGCATGGTGGCAGTTGGCTAGCGCGGTGCCGCCGATCGTCCACATCGTGGTGCGGATATTCGTGGGTACGCTGGGCTGTGGTCTGCTGGGCTGGCTTTTGTTCGGCCTGTACGGCAGGCCGACGTTCGGCGCCGTCTTCGGACTGGCGGTCGGATTCCTGGGCTCCCTTCCACTCGGTGCGATTAGGGAGAAGCAGCCGCGTCGGTTCGTGCCACGTATGCTGCGGCGAAGCGAATTGACACCGGAGTTCCTGGTACGTGATATAGGCTTCGGCGTTGTCGGCGCCATCGTTGGTGGTCTCATTGTCGGACTGCTGTACGGCGTTGGCTATGCGGTGGTGATCGGACTGGTGTTTGGTCTCACATTCGGTATGGTGCGCCGGTTCACCGAACCGACCGAGCCCGAGGAACCGGTTAGTCCGCTAAGCGTGCTGAGAAGCGATCGGAGTACGGTCTTGTACGCGGCGGTGCTGGGAGGTCTGACCGGCGCCATCGTCGGTGCATTCCTGAGTAGCGTGCTCAGTGCCAAAGACCGCGGCTTCATCTTCGACCTCGATCCGCTGTGGCTGGGTGTGCTCGGCGCCGGCCTTGGGTTGGCAATGGGGGCTGGTGGACTAGGCATGATGGTCCATGCCACCAGTGCTTGGGCATGGTTCTTGATGGCGCGCATTTGGCTAGGTCTCCGCGGTCGGACACCGCTGCGGCTCATGACCTTTCTTGGCGACGCCCATAGGCTCGGTGTCCTACGGCAGATCGGACCTTACTACCAGTTCCGTCACGCTTTGCTTCAGGACCGGCTCGCCGAACGCGCGGTTACGCCCCAGCCGACTGCCGCAAGGACCGCCAAGATCGGCTAATCGTCTAACCAGGCATGCAAGGTGGGGCGGCAGCGACCACCGCCGTCACCCGCACCGGACCAGTCAGAAACCAATAGGTCAGACGGCCCGGCCACCACTGGTCACTGCTACCGGGCACCGGTCGGCTGCCGTAGTTGGCTTCCGGAAAACGGATCAGTCCGCGGCATAGCCAGCGTTCTGCCATGTAAAACTCGATGTCGCGTAACTCGCGGCGAATACTCGCCACCGCGAAATCATCGCCTTCGCCCGGTTTGTATATGAACTCGATGTGCGCCCTGGAGTGCATCTGCGCTTCCCGCTCGGACGCCTGCCGCTGCAGGAGCCGCGCCATATCATGGCGGTCGGTAAGGTCAAACCTTTGGCGGCCGGTATGGGGCATAGCGGCGGTCGCTTCGACTCTGAACGAGATCACCTCAAATGGATGACGCCGCAGTCGTACCGACTGCTCGGTCAACCACTGCGACTCGAACGTTTTTTGATGCCGCTCCAATGTGACAAGGGCGACCACCCGGAGCACCACATAACAGGCCGCGACCGACACGAGGCCGAGCACGATCGACGTGTACCGAGCGGCGACGATAGTTTGACTGGCCAGCAGCACCGCCGCCGTCACCGCCGCCCAGATGACTGTGACTTTCCGTGCGCGTTCGAACGTCGGTTCACGAAGGCCGAGTACCACGCGCGCTACCGTGCCCACCGGGCTGGTGGCCGGCGCCAGGGGTATCGGCAGATCGGGTCGCATGGACGTCGGATCCTGCTGCGCTACGTGCACCGTGCTCATCACCGCCCATCTTCCTGACAAATGTGCTAACCGGCCATTCTTCCCTTCCAACTCGCAGTATCCCAATCTATACTAACACCATTGGACAATCGTCGCCACCATGCTGCTTTTCGCCCGAATCTTTCACCGGCCGGCGGCGGGATGAGGTGGTTCACATTCAGGGGTGGGGTAGAGATTGCCGGCCCGAGAAAAGAGAAGCCTAACGGGTCCGATGTTGGCCCACCACTTGGGCTGACGGTCGCCGTCGTATCGCGTATCGGACCGTTGGCGGACTACACCGCCCACGAGCATGATGTACAGCATTCCAGTCAGGCGCCGACTGGATCCCGAATAATGCGCACGAAGGCGACGGCGTACGTCGATGATCCGGCGTCCAAGGTCCGCCAGCGAACATGTACCTATGGTGATCTCGGTCGTCACACCGGTCGCCCGGTCGAGAGGCGCGTCATGGTAATCATCAAGTAGCTGAAGCACATCGCCCAGTTCAGTGAGAACATCCTGCTCAGTATTCGACATCGCGGATCGCAAGAGTGCGAACAGCGCGGTCACGCCGAGTCCGCCCTTACCTCGTGTAACTGCTCGCACCTCTGCGGCGCTAATCTGTGGGTAAAGCTGGCGGCGCGACTGGCACTGGTACCCGTGCAACCGGGTGATGATCGTGTAGAGCGGGTCGTCATGCGCACGACGGATTCGAGACTCGATGCACTCGTACAATTCGAGCATCAGAGCCTCTACGCCTGTCGTTGGCACAAAGGGTCGACCGTTGAACAGCTCGGCAACCCGTTCCTCCACGCGGTTTTTGGTAAAGTTGTCGAAAAGGTCGTCGTACACCCGCGTAAACGAACTGCCGAGCACCGCGAGATCGATGTCGAACGGAACACCGGCCATTTCGGCATAACCAGACATCGCGAGAGATACTTTCAGGCTCGTACTCAGTAACGCCTGGGCAGTCGCCTTGGCCTGCATGCCATCGCCCATATTCCGGGCAACCATGGGCGCCACCGTACGTTGAAACGCGCGCACCACGGACCGGGTTTCGAACACGGCGAAATGAAAGACGCTGGGAAGGCCGACCGCAAGCGGAGCGGTGCGTGCGAGGACCGCAAGATCTTGCGCTAACAGTAGGATCCCGGAGCGGACGTACTGCAGTGTTCGCACTACGACAGTCTATGTCAGACATCTGAGATGGAACGACTACTGAGGTACGTCAGCCGTTACGCCGAGTCTTTACGCCAGTTCCCGGGGCAAAATCCCAGCCACTGGACAGGCTAAGTTGATCACCCGTTCGGAAGGTGGGGTAGTATTAGAGTCATCGCAGTCGCTGGAGCTGTCGTCGTCGGAGTGCAAGCCTGCCTGGAGGCTGGACTCCGCGCCGACCAGCCACACCACATCCTCGATCTGATTGTCAGCCGCCTCGACGCCCACCCGGGCAAGGGCTGGTCGCTCATCAGAATCGCCTTGGCCAACTCCACCATCCGCAACCGCAACATGGCCATCTGCGCACTCACCGCTTGGCGCCCAGACACCATCCCGGCCCCCGTCATCGCTGCGGTGAAGCAGGCAAGCATGATCGAACCCGACCCCGCCGTCCGCGACCGTATGCGCCAACTGCTGGACACCTGGACCGTCCAAGGCGAGCGTCACGACCCCGAATGATCCTCGATCTGCCCACGTTCGTGGATGCAAGGTGTGGTGGACTCCTCCCGTTTCCGTAGACAGCCGGCCAGGTGGTAGCGCCGCCTACAAGACCTACCACGCCCCCCGCCCAGGCGCCTGGCTCGGCGCGTTCTCTCGCACGGTCGATGCGGTATGTCAGCGAAGGCGTGGACGGGCGGAGCGTGGCATGGGCTGTGGCATGGACGGGCGGAGCCTGCGGCCACTGCGCACCTACCGCTCCGGCCTGGGCGAGTCGGAGGCCGACTGGCTGGCCGAGATTGACCCGTGGCGCTGGCGCTGGCCCGCGTCGGCCCATTGGCGCTTTGTCTCTTTCTCGCCAGCCGCCCAGCGGTCCAAGTGGTTACTGACAGTGATTTATCCTGTGCGGGAACGACGTGCTCTCATCCCATTGGTAGGATGGTGCATATTTCTTACTGTTGGAATTTCTGGCCTGAGTCCCGGATGATGGTCACCGGCGCCGGGAACGTGGAACAGTAGGGTTGATCGCGATGGAAGTGCCGCAGCCAAGGTCCGAGCACGAGGTGCTGGGGCGGGCGCAGCTTCGCAGGAAGAGCCAGCTCACTTTGCCCCAGGAGGTCCGGGATGCCCTGCACTTGTCCGAGGGGGACGAGGTGGAGTTCGTCGTCCATGCCGATGGTGAGGTCGCGTTGCGTGGCATGACGGCCATCCCGACCGATCAGCGGTGGTTTTGGACCAAGGAGTGGCAAGCCGGCGAGCGCGAAGCCAGTGCCGCGATCGCCGCCGGCGACACGACCATCGACCACTCGACCGAGGAGTTTTTGACCGCCATGGCGGAGCTCGACGCGAACGCCTGATGCCGGCCTACGAACGCCACGAACGGTTCAATCGTGACTTTCAAAAGCTCACTGCCGCGCAGCGCAAACGATTCCTGGTCGTGCTGACCAGCGAATTCATCCTAGGTCTGGAGGCTCGGTACTTCCCGCCACAACTGCGGATCAAGCGGGTGCAGGTCACGGCACGGGTATGGGAGATGACTTGGGCACCCGATGGCCGAGCCACCTTCGAGTACGGAGCCGAGATTCACCACGGCGAACCGCATGTGATCTGGCGGCGGGTCGGTACTCATGACACACTGGCCCGCCCCTGATTCGACCTCCCGGCCCTGACGGCACGCCCGCCCCCGGCCCGCTGTGGCGCTGGAGTGCTCGATAAAGCGGGCATCCCCGCGGCACCGAGCGTGCGTTCACGTGTACCAGACGAGAGCGCATCGGGCACTTGGCGCGGCATGCGGCTGGAACCATCGGCCCAGCAAGACCGGCTGGCCCGGAGCTACCCTGGCTCGTAGGAGGGATACGCGAGCGTGGGGGGCAAGGGTGTACGACGGCACACCGCCGGGCTGGACGGCATCCGAGCAGGACTTGTGGGACCATTTCCGTCGCGGCGCTGAGCTTGACCTGGGCGAGCTGGGCGGTGGACGGGACCCATCCGGCGCGCTCCGATGGCCAGCCATACGGACTATACGTGCCTGTGTCCTCGCGCGCCTGCTGCTCGACCCGCCGCCACCGGAGTCCGGGTGTGTGAGGGCCCTGCGGCTCAGTGGTGCCCGCATTACTGAACAGCTCGACCTTGACGGCGCCCGTGTCGAGTATCAGATCGAGCTTGTCGAGTGCTTCTTCGACGAACCCGTACTCGCCCGTGGCGCGCGAACGCTGCGCTTCTCGCTCGCCGGTTCGTGGCTTCCCGAGCTACGCCTGCACAACATCGAGGTGCTCGGGGAGTTGGCTCTCGAGCACATACATACGACGAGATTCGTCGACCTCGCGGACGCGTCCGTGGCGCGGTCGGTACGGCTCAGGCACGCCGACCTGGCCAGTCGAAAGGGCCCGGCGCTGATGGCGGAGCGGATCCGCATCGGCGGGGCACTGCTCTGCCAGGGGCTCAGGGCGAACGGCGAGGTCCGAATTCCCAGCGCCCATGTCGGCGGCATCATCAACCTCGCAAGCGCGAACCTGCGCAGCGGCCGTGAACCCGAGCTCGACGCTAACGGTGAGATCGTCGCAATCGACCGTGG
>Ga0126372_10000540_pt1 | contig 13365 bp, 12 predicted proteins | sample PanSoiMetaPlot_6_FD_92762 | JGI IMG/M metagenome (GOLD analysis project Ga0126372, IMG submission 92762) | Tropical forest soil microbial communities from Panama - MetaG Plot_6 | ecosystem: Environmental > Terrestrial > Soil > Tropical forest > Bulk soil | place: Panama | collected 2016-02-17
CTCAGGCTGTTGGCAAAGCCGTTGGTGGGATAAGACGTCTGGTAGATGGTTTCCGCCGTATTCAATGCCCTGATCGATCCGACTGCAGAGGCCTCATTGGCGTTGATCTTGGCGCGCAACAGGCTAGGAACAGCCATGGCCGCGATGATCAGGATAATAGCCACCACGATTAGGAGCTCGATCAGCGAAAAACCACTTTGTTTTCTTTTCATAGGTCCCTTTGCTTCCACCAGAACTTTACATAAAGTCACACGACCCAACGCTGTTAGTTAGCACTTGATGGGCGAATGCGTGAATCTTTTCCGATAGCCATGAACTGGCCGGTTCGTCCCGGGAGAAAGAACACAGCACATTGTAACCTGATAATCTGCTTTTTGCCCCGAGTCGGTTCAAGTTTCACGGTGAGAATCTCCAGGATCCTCGAAGTGACGGCCAACTGATGATCGTTCCCAGGCGGAATTCTTGCGCCGCATTTGCAGGCCCGCAACAGAAAAGGTGGTGGGAAAGGCGCTATACTGTGGCAAAACCACCTTGCTTCGGCAGTCGAAGTAGTTTTGCCGAAAGGCTTTGAGCGACATAAAATTTTCACTTTTACTAAAAAATTTTGAACAATAGCGAGACAAGTTCGTGGAGCGAATTCTGGTTGTTGAAGACGACCGCGCGGTGCAGAAGGCTCTGAAACGTCTTTTCGAGTCAGAAGGTTACAGCGTGGAATCGGCGTTTGACGGAGTCGCGGGACTGGGTGCATTTCGAGCTTCGACCCCCTCTGCCGTGGTCCTCGACCTGCAACTACCGAAGATGTCGGGCCGCGACGTTTGTCGGGAGATCAAAGATAGAGCGCCATTGCTGCCGATTATCGTGCTGAGCGCCGTGACGGACGTAGTCGACAAGGTGCTGCTGCTCGAAATGGGTGCGGACGACTATGTGACTAAGCCCTTCAGTCCCCGTGAGTTGCTGGCGCGCGTACGAGCCGCAGTCCGGCGATCGGGAAGGCAATCGTCGGGCAGTGTACAGTCTTTCAGTGACGTTTCGGTTGATTTCGCGAAGATGGAGGTCACCCGCGCGGGTCAGCCGGTTGCAATGACTGCGCAGGAGTTCAAGGTTCTCAAGTTCCTCATGGAGAATGCGGAACGTGTGGTTTCCCGCGAGGAATTGTTGAACGAAGTGTGGGGTTATCAAAACTATCCCTCAACCCGCACCGTCGATAATCACATTCTTAAGCTCAGGCAGAAGCTGGAAAGAGATCCGGCCGAACCGATCCACTTTCGGACGATGCATGGTGCGGGCTACAAATTCGTTCCGTAATTGTTGGTGGGGCGCGGTTCGCGGCAGAAAAGAGACAGATTGAAACTCAGGCTCAGCACCAAGTTCCTGCTGTCGATGATGCTGATCTCCATCGCACTCACCGCTACCAGCCTGCTCTTCGTCCGCCGCACGATGCAATCCAAAGTTAGGCAACAGATCCAGACCGACCTACGGGATTCGGTCTTCACCTTCAAGAATGTGCAACGGGAAAGGGAAATCACGCTCTCTCGTTCCGCTCAGCTGTTGGCCGATCTTCCTACCTTAAAAGCACTGATGACAACACAACACGCGGCGACCATACAGGATGCGTCGGCGGAACCATGGCGTTTGGGAGGAAGCGACCTCTTCGTACTCTTAGATCGCACAGGTCATGTGGCCGCCCTGCACACTTCCAGCCCGGGACTCACTGCCGAGTCTGCCGAGGTGCTATTTAAAGATGCCCTGCAGCAGGAAGCTCCTAACCATTGGTGGTTCGGGGGAGGGCACCTGTACGAAGTTTTTGTCCAGCCTATTTACTTTGGGTCGCCTGCCGAGAATCGGGTTCTGGGCTCGCTGGCGGTCGGTTACGAAATCAACGATCAGGTGGCAAGTGACGCCAGCCGCGTGGCCGGCAGCGAAGTTGCCTTCTGTTATGGCAAAACCGTGGCGAGAAGCACTCTAAAACCCGAACAGCAGCGGGATTTCATTCGGCAGCTGGATGAGTTTAGCAGCGGGAAAGAAGATCCCGGAGAGATCCAGCTGGGAGAAGAGCGCTTCCTGGCGACGTCGGTGGAACTCAATCCCGGCACTGTTCCGGCCGTGCGTCTCAACGTTCTCAAGTCCTATGATGAGGCGACTGCGTTTTTACAACAGTTGAATCGGCTGCTTCTTGGTCTGGGATTAGTTGCGGTTCTGGGCGGCAGTGTCCTCGTTTTCGGCATTTCCCACACCTTCACCCGGCCCTTGGCGACTCTAGTGTCTGGTGTGCGCGCGCTGGAAAATGGCGATTACACCTATCCTCTGGAGGCCCGTGGAGGTGACGAAGTTGCGGAGGTGACGAGCGCATTCAGCCGCATGCGCGAAAGCCTGCAGAACACACAGCGCGAGCTTCTCGAGGCCGAACGATTGGCGACCATCGGCCGTATGGCGAGTTCCATCTCCCATGACTTGCGGCATTTTTTGGCGGCGATTGTGGCGAATGCGGAATTTCTGTCTGAGGGCGGTCTCGATGCCCACCAGCGCGAGGAGCTGTACCAGGAAGTGCGTGTCGCCGTGGACCACATGACAGAAATGCTGGAGTCTTTGCTTGAGTTCTCACGCACCAGCGAGACCCTTCGACCGACCTATGGATCTCTACACGAGCCGCTGGATCGCGCCGTGCAAACAGTCCGCGCAGCTCACCCCGATTTCCACAGCGTCAAGCTTGACATCAGCTTCGAAGGCTCTTGCGAGGGGTGGTTCGATCTGAAGAGATTGGAGCGCGCGTTTCAAAATCTCTTGCTTAACGCATTCGAAGCCGTCTCGCCAGCGGACGGCAAAGTTGCCGTGGGAGTCAGGGAAGAAGGCGAAAAAATCTATATTTTTGTAAAAGACAATGGCCCTGGCATTCCCGAGGAAATCCGAAACAAACTCTTCGAGCCCTTTGTCAGCAGCGGGAAACAGAATGGAACAGGGCTTGGACTTACGGTAGTTCAAAAAATCGTTCAAGATCACGGCGGCGAGATCAGCTTTGAAAGTACATCCGGCACAGTGTTCCGCATTGTGCTCCCTCTAATTTCCGGCTCCAAGGCTGAGACGATCGATCGAGAGATTGCAAGAGCAGTTAGTCCCCTGACTAAGAGTGAACCATGAAGACGCGAGTGGTGCACCAAATCGCGGGTGGATGAACATTCGGCGTGGCAGGAGGAGCGTTATGCGTTGGTCAGGCTTGTCCAATCGATTGGGCAGAGGGGCACTGTTGGTGGCCACGCTCTTTTGGGGAGCGAGCCCGGCATTCTGCCAGGGCGCTGCTCCAAGCTCGAACGAACCGACGGCGGAGCTAGCTCAGTCAGTCAAAGAGCTTGAAGCACAGGTCAAGGAACTCCGTTCTGCTGTGGCTGAACTTCGTGCGGAGGCCGCCGAATACCATGCCGAAACCCAAGAGCTTCGTCGCCAACTTGAACTTGCACGAACTCCAGCGCCCAGCGAGACCCCGTCAGCCCCGGCCAGCGAAGCTCAAAGCACGGCCCAGAGTTATTTGCCCAGTGGTGGCCCTGAACCTACTCCAAGCGCACAAGGGACTGAGCATCGGCCAATGACTCTGGCCGAACAACTTCAACTGCTAAGCGCCAAGGTGGATGAACAGTATCAGACGAAAGTCGAAAGCGCTTCCAAATACCGGGTCAAACTATCGGGCATTCTGCTCTTCAATCTGTTCAGCAATCGCGGTTATATGGACAACGCCGATTCGCCGCACTTAGTGGAGGAACGCGCACCTGACCAGGCTCGGGGTAATTTCGGCGGAACACTGCGACAGACCATGTTCGGCCTGGACGTCACGGGGCCGCAGTGGGCTGGCGCGAAGACGAGCGGCAATGTGCAATTCGATTTTTCGGGAGGATTTCCCAACACCCTCAACGGCGTGAATTTCGGAATCGTACGAATGCGCACTGCAACGCTTCGCTTTGATTGGAAAGACACCTCGGTGGTCGGAGGACAAGATGCGCTCTTTTTTTCTCCCCTGACTCCTACGTCTTTGGCCTCCCTGGCCGAGCCCGCTCTTTCCTACACTGGCAATCTCTGGAATTGGGTTCCGCAGTTGCGGGTTGAACATCGAATGCGATTCTCAGAAAATTCGACCATCACCATGCAAGGTGGAATTCTCGATCCCGTAACCGGTGAACCTCCGCTGCAGCAGTTCTACCGTGCACCCCAGGCGGGCGAGGCCTCGAACGCTCCCGGTGTTGGAAGCCGCGTTGCGTGGACAACCCAGCTATTCGGTCAGCCAATGACAATCGGAGTGGGCGGGTACTATAGTCGAGAAAACTGGGGCTTCGGACGTACTATTGATGGCTGGGCAGGGACCTCCGATTGGAGTTTCCCATTGGGCCGCTGGTTTGGGCTGACCGGTGAGTTCTACCGCGGTCGCGCCATCGGCGGTCTTGGCGGCGGGATCGGTCGCAGCGTGGTATTTAACGGCACACTGAGTGTCCCGACCACGCTGGTGCAGGGATTGGATGACATGGGAGGATGGTCGCAACTGAAATATAGGCCGACATCCAAGCTGGAGTTCAATGCCGCTTACGGCCAGGACAGCTCTTTTGCCAGTGAAGTTCGGGCCGCATCCGGAAGTACGAGTTACTTCGATCCGAAGCAGGTGGCCAATCGCGGTGGTTTTGTGAACTTCATTTATCACCCGCGTTCTGCGCTGTTGTTTTCGCTGGAGTATCGTAGGTTGCGATCTGCCACGGTCGCGGATCCTTTTAACTCCGGAAATCACGTGAATCTTGGGATGGGTATTTTGTTCTGATGAAACATCGGTTTAACTCAAATGCTCTCTATCGGCTCGGCTGGTATGCCCTGTCTGTTTTGGTACTGTTGACGTCGCTTGGAGCGCAACAAGTCACGGTGACCGCACAAGTTGACGTCGCGAAAACCCCTTCGCACACGAAATCACGCCAAGCGTCGAGCATCGTGGTATGGCTCAAGCCGGCTGGCGCTTCCGACCCCCAGGTCGTGCTTGAGGGACCCCGGCCCCAGGCATTACTGGCGCAGAAGAACAAAAGCTTTGAGCCGCATCTGTTGGTAATACAAGTGGGGACCGTGGTCGACTTTCCGAACCATGATCCTTTCTTTCACAATGTCTTTTCTCTCTACGATGGAAAGCGATTCGATCTGGGGTTATACGAAGCGGGTTCGACGCGACACGTGCGCTTTGACCGTCCCGGAGTGTGCTACATCTTTTGCAACATCCACCCCGAGATGAGCGCGGTGGTAGTCGTGCTGGATACCCCTTACTACGGAATTGCCAATGCGTCGGGCAACATAACGATTCCAAATGTACCGCCAGGTCGTTACCTGATGCACGTGTGGGACGAGAGGTCAGTGCCGGGATCTCTAGACAAGCTCACCCGGGAGGTGGTTGTATCCGGCGAAAAACAGTTCCTAGGGACGATTCACGTCACCGAGAATGATGTGACGGCGACCCACAAGAACAAATACGGGCGCGATTACGAGAATCCTACGTCGAGTCCGGTGTACGTCCAGCCCTGATTTGCGATGACTCCGGCAATCGCTTCCTGATGAGGTAGCAAGACATTCAAATGCCCACAAGAGTATTGCTGTGTCCGCCAACCTACTTTGAAGTTCGGGATCGCAAGAATCCCTACATGAGAGAGCCCATCGATCCGGTCAGGGCGCAGCATCAATGGGAGTCGCTGCGCGATTCGCTGAGCGGTGCTGGTCTCGCGATCGAAACTATTGATCCGATACGAGACCTCGAAGATATGGTCTTTGCGGCCAACCAGGTCTTCGTCGGCGATCACAGAGAGAGTGGGAAATTCATTGTCCCAAGCAGGATGCGTTATCCGTCTCGCCAGCGAGAGGTTCCTTTTTATGTGGAATGGTTTTCGCAGCACGGATATCGGGTTCTTGAACTGGATCTGAAAGACGAGTTTCTGGAAGGACATGGCGACCTGATCTGGCATCCCGACGGTTCGAAAATCTGGGCCGGCTACGGGTTCCGTTCTACCCAAGGCGGGATTGAAGAGTTTTCAGCGGCAATGAAGGAAATGGGATACCTGGTGGTTCCGTTGCACCTCGTGGATGAGTACTGCTATCACCTCGATACTTGCCTCTGTCCTCTGAACACGGAATCGGCCATCATTTTTCCGGGGGCCTTCTCTCCCGAATCGCTGTCAAAGCTGCGTGCAGGTTGGAAGCGAATTTATGAACTGAGCAGCGAAGAAGCCCACCAGTTCGTTGGAAATGGTATCGTCGCCAACGGCCATTACATCACTCCGCGTTTAACACCATCCTTAAAAGTGATTTTACAAAAGGAAAATCTCACTCCTGTCGTTATCGACACATCTGAATTCGAGAAGTCTGGCGGGAGCGCCTTCTGCATGAAGACTTTTCTTGACTAAGAGCGGTCGAAGAACCTGCCAAGCGCTGGTGCAAAGCTCTTTTCGAGGCAGTTCAGTTGGCCACGGACGCCTTTTGCCTTAGTTAATCGTTCTAGGAGATTGCTCGCCCGCTGTGGCAGGAGTAAGATTCAGGCCACAGCGGGGATGCCAGACCATCGCCCAGTGGCAGCGGAACGGTGCTCGGATTCTGCAGGCATGTCGCTGAACCTCTTCCCCAATGCTCGAATATCCTTCTTCACCCGCGAGCAACTCGTTGGCCGGATCACTCACCGGCAAGACTGTAGGGCGATTTGTCGTCAAAGAACGCCTTGGCAAGGGAGGAATGGGGGAAGTTTACCGGGCAGAAGACAGCCGTTTGAAGCGTCCAGTCGCGCTGAAGCGGCTTTCGCCATCGCTGCGCTCCGATCCCCTCTACAACCGTCGCTTTCAAGAAGAAGCCGAGCGGGCTTCACGTTTTAGCGACTCTCATGTCGCGGCCGTTTACGACGTCATCGAAGATCAGGAAGACATTTTTCTTGTCATGGAGTTCGTGGAGGGCCAGACCCTCCGCCAGCGTCTGCTCGAACCCATGAACCTGGAAGATTTTCTCAAAATAGCGGTGCAGTGTGCGGAGGCGCTGGTCGCAGCGCATGACCGCGGGATCCTTCACTGCGATATCAAGCCGGAAAACGTCATGCTAACGCCGACAGGGCAGGTCAAAATTCTGGACTTCGGCGTGGCGAAATACCTCCCGCGCAGCGATCAGAGTTCAACCGTGGAGCGCTCTGGAACAGTGGGCGGCACGCCCGCGTATATGTCGCCCGAGGTGCTGCTGGAAAAGACTCCCGATGGCCGCGCGGACATATTTTCGCTGGGCATCGTCCTCTACGAAACTCTTGCCGGTCACCATCCGTTTCTTTCTGATAGCTACGTGGCTACAACCCATCGGATCATCCACGAGAAGCCCGCTCCCATTCGAATCTTCAATGCGAAGGTTCCCGAAGACTTGGAAGAGATCATCAGGCGTGCCATGGCGAAAGAGCCGAGTGACCGCTATGCCGACGCCCGGGAAATGTTGGACGACCTCCGAAATTTTCAGGGAGGAGTCACACCCAGCAAACTCGGTTGGGTGTTGAAACACTCGCGCAAGAAGCCGCGACGCGTCGTGGCTTGGGCTGGCCTGCTCTCCGTTATTGTTGCCATGGTCCTTCTAGCGGTTCTGGGACCGACACGAATCAAACGCTGGCTGGGTTGGTCCTCGGCGGTTAGCGCTACGCGTCAGCTTGCAATTCTCCCGTTCACTCCGTCATCCGACGACGTTAATAGCCGCGCCTTCGCAGAAGGCCTCACGGAAACAATTACTGTTCGGCTGACGCAGCTGACGTCTGCGTATCCGCTGGAGATCGTACCTCCCCGCGAAATCAACAGGGAAGCGATTCAGAGCGCCGGACAAGCTCGGCAAAAATTCAATGTCAACCTGGTATTGGAAGGCAGCCTTCGCGAGTCGAACAACATGGTGCGAGTCAGCTATACCCTTGTCGATGCCGCCACCCTCCGGCAACTCCGGGCCGATACTGTGACGGTGGAAGCCTCGAAGCCTTTCGACGTTGAAGATCGCCTGCTCGAGAGTGTCGTCAGCATGTTGGGACTGGAACTGCGACCAGGCGAAAAAGCGGCGTTGCTGGCTCACGGAACGGCGGAACCGGCTGCTTACGACTACTATCTTCGCGGCCGCGGCTATTTGCAGGAGTACCAGAAGCCACAAAATCTGGATAGCGCGATCACGGTCTTTCAACACGCTCTGGAACGAGATCCGAATTACGCTTTGGCCTACGCGGGCTTAGGTGAGGCATATTGGAAACTATTCGACATCAAGCAGGACAACACACTTGTCGATAAAGCGGCCGATAATTGCCGCCACGCCATTTCACTCGCCGCCAACCTGGCTAATGGTCACATCTGCCTGGGGACGGTGTACAACGGAACCGGACAATACGAAAGGGCAGCCCAGGAATTCCAACGTGCGGTTCAGATCGATTCAACGAGCGACGATGCCTACCGTGGACTCGGCGATGCTTACGACCGCCTCGGTAAGGTTGCGGAAGCAGAGCAGACATTTCAGCGCGCTATTCAACTCCGTCCACAATATTTCGGCGGATATTCCTCCTTGGGCTACTTTTATTACGATCACGCCCGGTACGACGACGCCGCGCGCATGTTCACCACGCAGATTGCGTTAGCTCCAGACAACGGGCGAGGCTACAACAATCTTGGCGCGGTCTATCTGGCCCAGGGACGTTACGTGGAAGCGATACCGCAGCTTCAGCGCGCCGCTGCGATCCAGCCTTCCGCGGCTGCTTATTCCAACGTCGCAACCGCCTTTTTTTTTCAGCGCAACTATTCCCAGGCGGCGCGCACTTATGAACAGGCCGTCCAGTCGGAGGGCAACAGCTTTCGCATATGGGCTAACCTAGCCGAGGCTTACTATTGGACTCCGGGCGAACGCCCGCGCGCTGCCGAGGCGTACCTGAAATCGATCAAGATGGCAGAGGAAGCCCTGCAAGTGAATGAGAAAGACCTTCTGGCGCTCCGCACGCTAGCCTTGTGCCACGCCATGCTGAACGACAGTTCTCAGGCGCAGCTTTACTTGGCCCGCGCCCTGAAGGACGGGTCCAACTCGGCGGATGTGCAATTCTATGCCGGCAAGGTTTACAGCCAGCTCAAGCAGAACGATGCCGCAATCATGGCTTTGCAAAAGGCGATCAAACTAGGCTGCCCAAAAAACTGGCTTAAGGACGATCCTGTCTTCGAGCCTTTGGCCAACGACGTGCGATACCAGGCTCTGGTGAAGTAGACAAAAAGTGAGGAGGGCTGTCATGGCTACTGCTGAGAATCTTCTTGAGCAACCACCCCAATCTGGTCCGGCAACACCGAAGGTAGTCAGGATTTTCTTCCGCGACAACCGGGTAACAGTCGATCCCGAAAGGTGCAACATCAGTAAAGGCAATCACGATTCGATTCAATGGGTTCCGATGGGTGATTTCAAGTTCTACGTCTGCTTCGGAAACCGTACGCCGTTCGGAAGCTATCACTTCAACAATGGAGTGGACAAATCCGGAGAAGCAGTTGGCGTTGAGGATACCTACAAATACAACGTTGAAGTGGAAGGTAACGTTTTAGATCCAGACGTGATCGTGCAGCGATAACCGAACGGATAGCTCGCCTATCTTTATAGATAGCCGCCGGTGGATTGGTCTGGGAGTACGTGGGACCGGGCAAGCCGCGCAGAAGTCTGCCCCTTTAAGATCGATCCATTCGACAGCGTGGGATGGGGCCATGGCACAACCGTAGTCATGGCAATGTGCCCGGTTTAACGTGTGCCCGATTTCGTGAATCGCCTATTTACGTAACCGTTCGGCCAAGAAAACGGCGTCTTCGGGTAGTCCGTAAAACTCCTGCCGCAGACGGTATGTCGAGACCAGCGCGCATGGTCCGCACATCTGCGCCTCCCCCCGAAGACGAAAGTGAGAATTGGTATATAGAGGTCCACTGCAGCTACGCCGACAAGTCGCCACGATTGAGGACCGACTCGGTCCTGCATGAGGCGAAGAATTTCCGAGGAATAATATTGGTGGCGTTCGCTGTGCAGGGTACACTCCGGGTCGAGAGGGTCGGGCATGATGCAGCAGCGAACGCGGAAGGTTTCCTCTATAGCCGGACAGAGTGACTGATTCGCAACGGCGCTCAGGTCGGTTGGCTCCGGATTCATGGGTGCGGTGCGCGAGAAGGTCAATAAGTTCTTGACCAGCTCACCGCAGCGGCGACTCTCGCTGGCGATCAGGTCGAAGCTCTGTTCGCTCTCCTCCAGCCGGCTCTGGCTAATCTCGCCCTGTCCTAGCCATACACTTCGCCTTTTGGCGAATGAGTTCCCCATGCGTGACCCCTGCTTTCCCCGAAGATCAGCAGACACAGACTTCGTCAAAGTCCGCTGTGCCCAGGAACAGCCAGCAATGGCTATCTATTCAGCTCGCGGATGTGAGCTACCAGCAGCTTGATCTGGTCTGCCGAGAGTCCCTTGCTTGCGAAAGCATGGGTAGCTTTTTTGTTCTTGCCGCCGTTGGCAATGGCATCCGTCAAGTCGGTGTCGGACATCTTCTTGACGTCGTCTGACTTCAGCGCGGGGGCCTTTATCGCTGGCTTACCTTCTCCATCGGGACCATGGCAGGCCGAGCACTTGCTCTTCTACAGGGTCGCTCCATCATCCGCAGCCCAGGACAAGCTGGGGATCAGGATGAACAATGCCACCGCTATCGTCAGGATTAATACGGCAAGTTTCGTCACATGCATGATGGCTTCCTCTCTAAAGGTTCTCGAGATGAAATAAAATTGGCGGCTTTTCCGTTGGTGTCGCAGCGTTGCGGAAATCAACCACCGTTGAACCTCCCTGCTGCTCGCTGTACGGAATTCAGCGCCTTTCGCAGCACTCGATGAAATTCTCATTGCTACGAGGTCTTTATGCCGTGACCGGAGTCACTTTGGGCCGTGATTTATAACGGAAAAAACGTGAGGAAAGCGGATGTTAGGGTGGTTTGCTGCCGTAATATCGGCACTAAGGAAAGAACTTCGCGCGTGTAGCGGGATTAGTGTAAGAACGAGCCGGTTGCCGCCGCGATCAATCCCACGACTCCCAACACCATCCCCAGGTGCCAAAAGATTCGTCGGCCTGAAAGTAACGTGATCGAAGTAATCACGAGTCCGACCTCCAGAAAGACTTCCCCCAGATCGAAGCGGTCGGCCCGCCTTCTTTCGAGCTCAACTTCATTACCCAGTTTTTGAGCTTCTGACTGGATCTCTTTCTGTTCGTCTTTATATCGCTCGGCTTCCTGCGCATACTTTTCCTTAACCTTTGCCGTTGTTTCTGAATCTTTGCTGCCGACAATCGTCGTCAGATCGGCCATGACTTCATCGTTGTGTCGTCGAATGTTTTTCGCTTGGTAGTATGCCCACTGGTCTGACGCCTTGGCCTGGAGCAGAACTTCCTCGGTGTGCGCCCGATGACCTAGGAGCGAGGCAACCGCCACCAGCACCGCCAGGACCGCCATCGTGAGTGAGACGGGAGCGAGACTGGGATCATGCCTGCCGTGTTCGGCGTGTTCGTGCAGTTCCTGCACTTCTTCGGGTGCCATGGATTCCTCGTTCGACCTCCTAAGTTGAGCGAAGATGTTACGCAAATCGGGTCCCGCGCACAAGATACTTGAACGCGAGGCGCAATCAGGTTCCTGGCCGGTTCACTCTCCCATTACCTTGACAAGGACGCGCTTTTCGCGCTGGCCGTCGAACTCGGCGTAGAAGATTCTCTGCCAGGTTCCGAAATCCAGTCGTCCCGACGTGACCGGCGCGATCACCTGATGATGAATAAGCAGCGCTTTCAGATGAGAGTCCCCGTTGTCCTCTCCGGTTTGATGGTGGCGATATTCCTTGCGAAACGGCGCCAGCCCTTCCAGCCAAGCATCGATGTCCTCGATCAATCCTGACTCGTTATCATTTACGTAAACGCCGGCAGTGATGTGCATGGCAGAGACCAGCACCATCCCGTCTTTTATCCCACTCTTTCTGACGATCGCCTCCACTTGCGGGGTGATGTGAACGTACTCCCTGTGTCTGCGGGTGTGAAACTTCAAATATTCGGTGTGAAACTTCACGTGCTCCTCCGGTTGCCAGCGTGTAAAAAAGCTAAAGCAGTTTCGCAGATAATACGTTAGGATTTCAGCCTGATGGCGGAACTCGAAGGTGTTCAGCGTGAACTTGCCGAACTCAGACAGCTTCTCAGCGATCTGACGCGGCGCGTGTATCGCATCGAGCGCTCGTTGAGCCTCGATTCTGCAGGGCTGCCGCAACCCTCCACTGTTGCTCCTCCTCCACCTCCGCCGGAACCTGCGCCGCAGAAGTTGACCTCGAGTGCTATGGCGAGCGCGCCGGCGATTATGACGCCCCCCCTTCGTGGTGATGTCCTCGATCGAGATCTGGAATCGCGCATTGGTTCTCATTGGTTGAATCGCATTGGGATTGCCGCGGTACTGATCGGGGTTTCGTATTTTTTGAAATATGCTTTCGACAACAACTGGATCGGCGCAGCCGGACGAGTCACCATCGGGCTGCTGGCGGGGATTGCGGTGGTCATTTGGAGCGAAAGATTTCGCAGTCGTGGCTACCGCGTATTTTCGTACTCCTTGAAAGCAGTTGGAATAGGGGTTCTATACCTGTCGCTGTGGGCGGCATTTCAGCTTTACAGCCTGATCCCGAGCGGGGTGGCGTTTGTCGCCATGTTGTTGGTGACCTTGGCAACTGCGGTCATGGCTCTCACCCAGGATGCGGAAATTCTGGCTGCGTTCGCCCTGGCAGGCGGCTTCACAACTCCGCTTCTGCTTTCTACTGGGCAGAATCGTGAACTCCAACTTTTCTCTTACCTGGCAGTTCTCGATGTTGCGACTTTGGCTTTAGTAATTTTCAGGCCGTGGAGACGCCTGCTGCTCCTGAGTTTTCTCGGCACGTTGTTGCTCTACGTGGGTTGGTACAGTTCGTTTTACGACCAAAGTCAGTTCCGGCTCACGGTTGCGTTCGCCACGCTTTTCTTCTCGATCTTCGCCATCGCGGCTCTGGCCGGAAAGAGCGGCGGAGAGCCGGAAGCCCGCGTCTTTTCGCTCGTACCTCACATCCTTGCGCTCCTCAACGCCGCTGTCTACTTTCTGCAGCTGTACCTGATGCTGGAGCAGTTCGACAAGACGGTCAGCGCCTGGTGCGCAGTGGCTCTTGCGGCCATCTATATTTTTCTCAGCCGCCAGGCTCAGGCTAGGTATGGCGACCCCGGCACGGCCCAGACTTTGCGTTTTCTCCATCTCGCTCTGGCCATCGGATTTCTAACCATTGCCATTCCCATCCGGTTGGACACTCATTGGATCACGATCGGCTGGCTGATCGA
>Ga0126372_10000543_pt1 | contig 13337 bp, 12 predicted proteins | sample PanSoiMetaPlot_6_FD_92762 | JGI IMG/M metagenome (GOLD analysis project Ga0126372, IMG submission 92762) | Tropical forest soil microbial communities from Panama - MetaG Plot_6 | ecosystem: Environmental > Terrestrial > Soil > Tropical forest > Bulk soil | place: Panama | collected 2016-02-17
CGTGGACCGGATTCGTCGGCAAGGCGCCGTCCGATCGGCAGCGGGAAATTTTTGAGATCGTGCGCGGCGCGCGCGACGCGGGCGTGAAAGCGGTGACCACGGCGGTCTCCGCGGGGCGAAGGATTGCGGGTTGGGAAGTGGATCGCGCCACGCGCAATCGCATCGACAAGGCGGGTTACGGCAAGTACTTCATTCATCGAACTGGGCATTCGATCGGGACCGAGGTGCATGCCAACGGCGCAAACATGGATGATCTGGAGATCCACGACGAGCGGCAGATCCTGCCTAACTCCTGTTTTTCAATCGAGCCGGGGATTTATTTGCCGGAGTTTGGAGTACGCAGCGAAGTGAATGTTCTTGTGCGTCCCAATGCGGCTGAGGTAACTGGCAAAATTCAAGACGAGATCGTTATCATCTGATGGCTAATTCCCAGGCGGTATCCTCCAAGACAGCACCCTCAGCAATGTCAGTGATCGCCCCCGCGTTGGGATGGCTGATTCCTGGCGCCGGGCACCTGATCCAGAAACGGTGGATTCGTGGCGCGCTGCTCATGATCTCCGTATTCGCCATGTTTTTGCTTGGCTTGGCTATGCAAGGCCACGTCTACAAACCAAATGGTGGAGATATCCTTGACATCCTTGGTTTCATCGGCGACCTCGGGGCCGGCGGTTTGTATATTTTGACCCAGGTAAACGACTGGGGACAGGGAGCGATTGCGCACGCCACCGCTGACTATGGAACGAAGTTCATCATTGTTGCGGGCTTGCTGAATTTCATTTGCGTGGCCGATGCCTATCACATCGCCATCGGTAAGAAACCATGAGCCTGGATCTCTCGCACTTCAGCGCGGCCCTGGTATTTGCGCTATTCGCGTCGGTGGTCTTTGGCGTAACGCAACGCCAAACTTCGCGCGAACAGATCCGCTACGGCCTCTACTGCTTCGTCATGTTTCTCGGGGGCGTGATCCTTGCCGGCTGGGTGATGTGGATTTTGCGGCGGTGACGATTCCCGCTGTGGGCGGGGGACGAGTTCACGTCTCTTCACCGTTTATCGCACTTCCCTACCGATTCTCGTTCCTTCTTATCCTTCCCACACAAAAGCATCGAACACTCGTTTCGTCTCAAATCCGATTCTCTGATAAAGATCGACAGCGCGTTGATTGGCTTCAGTCACGGTTAGCGAGAGGAGAGAAAAGTTCCGTCGACGCAGCGCTTGCGCCGTCTGCGCGAGAAGGGCCTCGCCAATTCCCTGTGAGCGGTAATCCGGAAGCAGGCACACTTGCGTCACATGCCCGACGTCGTGACGCACGCGCGAGCAGAGTATAAGGCCGATCACACTCTTCAGTTTTCTATGAACAGCTACAAACGACGAATCGGAATCAAAGAGACCGCATCCCGGAAACCGGACGATGTTGTTCAAGAAGCGCAGCGCTCCGCTCAAGGTTCGGTATTGATCATTAATTTCCGAGTCGACATGGCCGCGGTACGCGGCAGTAATCACGGCTGCGACGGCCTGGTAATGCTCTTCAGACCAGGGCCTGATCTCAATCTCCGTCGGCAAATTGATTGAAGTCAGGATCGGATCGCTCAGGGGTACGACCATGAAGAGCCGGGGATAGCGGTGGAATCCCTGCTCGAGGAAAGGTCGGGAAACAGAACCCGACTCGTGAACGAGCAATTGCGCCTCGACGCGATGGATACCCGGAGATTGCTGGAGGGTCTCGATCACGTGAACCAGCAACCGTGTCTCGACGTCAGATGTGGCCGGGGCACGGCTCCCATTGGTGCTGGTTACGAACAGGTCGCCTATGACTCCCTTGTTTCCCTCATACACAAAAAAGGAATAGCCGAAGATGCGGCCCCGCTCGAGGGCGGCGTAACCAGGGAGAATTTTGGCGTCCACGTAGCGAAGGATCATCTCCGCCGATCCGGTGTAATCCCAGGAAAGCAAGCGCGACCAAACCTGTGACTCGTCGTCGATAAGTGGACGCAGGTCAGCAGACGAGAAGTGCCTCAGGTCAAGGATCTCCACAAGGGTTCGGCTGGTAACGGCGGGAAATCACCGCGGACAGCGCACCAGAGAGGAGTCTAGTGGGTCGCGATGCCGAAGTGCAAACAGCGTACTCGAGCGAAAGGTAACGACACGGGTTCATCGGGTGAATCCGTTAAACTAGTAAAGCGCGCTACACCTAATGGGCATGTTGCGCGATTCGACCTGATACCCAGTAGTATTCAATCTGTTGCGGAGGGAAGTTTCCCAGGAAGGCTACGCGCCGGTTGGGAAGAGCCTGCACGATTGTAAGGCCAGATCCCGCGGAAGTTACAAGCAGGTGGTCTTGCCGAGGAACCTCTCCTCTTTCGTAGCGCGAGATTGCCTGATTCCGGTAGAAAGCCAGCCCGAATTCCGTCTCGCGTGAAACTCTAAAAACTGCGGTGGGCAAGTTACCCGCTTCGACCCGCGCAATTTCGGCCGCCAAGGGCCGGACACTCAAAGTCTCGTTTAACATGGGACCGCCTATCTTCAAAATGGCGGCCACCGTCAACACTACGGGAACCAGCGTCACAAAGCGCAGCATTCCGAGCCCAAGATTGCTTCGCAGAGTTGCGAAGATGCCGGCAGTGAGAACTGCGGCGACTAAGCAGGCAATGAGCAATGGCTTTGAGGCCGGCAAGCGATGCTGGAACAGGATGTACTGCACGCACAATGCAGGTATCACAGGCAAAGCCGCAAGAATCGAATGCAGAGCCAGGACGAACGCTGGAGGCCGAGACTGCAGCGTAGCGTGGCGGCGCACGTAGTCGGCAACCAACAGGGTCCCGGCCGGAACAGCTGGCAGAATATAACCGGGAAGTTTCGAACGGGAAAAAGAAAAGAAGATCACGGGCACGATCAACCAGATCACAAGAAAAGCGTTCCAGCGATCCTCGGAGTGGACGATCGACCGTCGTTCAGACCACCGAGTGCGAGCGACCTGCCACAGAGCCTCGGCGAGAATGATCGTCCACGGCACCAATGCGAGAAGCAGTACCGGAACGTAGTACCAGAAAGGTTCCGGGTGGTGGAACACGTCGGAGCTAAATCTCGCAAGGTTGTGCTGCAGAATGAAAACGCGAAAGAATTCCGGGTTACGTAATTGAACCGCTACGTACCAGGGCAAAGCCACCGCTAAAAAGAGTACCAACCCTGGCGCCGAAAGGGTCCGTAATCCCGGAGCAAAGTCCCGAGCCACAGCGCCGAAGGCGACGATAATTAACACAGCAAAGAAAATTGCAACCGGCCCTTTCGCCAGCAGGGCCAGACTCAAGAACAGGTAAGAGATGTAAAGATAGACATGAGTGCCGCTTTCCTGCCAGGCAAACCATCCGAGCATGGCAATCGTAAAAGTCGCGGCCAGGGGCATGTCGGTCGAAGCTGCGTGAGCAAAGCCAATCACGCCGGCGGAGGAGGCGACCATCAAAGCGCCATCAAGTTCGAAGCCCGAACGAAAACGGCGAAGGAACAGATATACGGCAACCACCGCCAAGGTGGCGTCGAGCGCAGACGGAATTCGCGCGACCCAATCAGCAACGCCAAAAAGACGGTACGAGATCATCGCCTGCCAATAGTAGAGAACCGGCTTCTCCAGCCAAGGCTTTCCTCCAAGCACTGGAGTAACCCAGTCATTGCGGGCAAGCATTTCACGCGCGATTTGCGCGTAACGCGGTTCGTCGGCTCCCAGCAGCCCGAAGTAGTTTGATCCAAACAAAAACAGATACGCGCAGAAGCCGATGAGGAGCACCCAATCGGTGGAAGACCGGGACCTCTGGGTCACAAGTCTTCCTTTGCGTGGGAAGCGACTTGGGTTAAAAGAACGGCGACTGAAACCCGCGCGGAGATCTTGTTAAGGATTGGTCGACGATCGGGAACGGTCAATTGCTTTCTCTCCGGAATGCGCGCAGCAATGCAAAGATGCTGATCAGCGTCCAGGCAACCTCCAGAATGACGAATCCGACTCTGAACGGAAAGAATGCAACGTAGGCGAGAATCGCGGACCCGATACCGTTGAGAATGTTGTACGAGGAACGGCGCGTGTCCATCCAGCTGAACTGTTGGCCGGCGTAGGCGACGAGGATGAGCAGAGCTCCCACGAAGGATGCGAGCTGCAACAGCTTCGAACTTTCCATAGGAGTCTATTGTACGGATGTATCCATGCGGAGCCGAGTAAGAATCTGTCCGACTGCTGCTGAAAGAGGTCCCTCTAGAGAGCAGCCACTCGCACACTCGTGTCCACCGCCACCAAAGCGTTCAGCAACAATCGCAACATTCAGCTTTCCTTTGCTGCGGAGGCTGACGCGATAACGGCCGTCGGCAAGTTCGCGGAAGAACGCCGCAGCCTCGACGCCGTGAATCGCCAGGGCATAGTTGACCAGTCCTTCGCAGTCCTCTTCGATTGCTCCGCAGCGTTCCATCTGGTTCCGAGTGACCCATATCCAGGCCAGGCGGCCTTCGCGATGCAGGTTGGAGAGCGCAGCACCCAGAAGGCGCATTTTGGCGGTGGGGTGAGAGAAGTAAACGCTGAGCGCACAGGCGGCGGGATCGGCGCCGGCCAGCACCAGTTCGCGAGCCACGGCGAATGTGTGTTCATTCGTACCCTTGAACATGAACGAGCCAGTGTCGGCCATCACCGCCGTATAGAGACAGGTAGCGACTTGGGCAGAGATGGGTACACCCGCTTCACGCGCCAGCCGGAACACGAGTTCTCCCGTCGCGCAGGCGTTGGGATCAATCCAGTTCACGTGAGCAAAGGGACGTCCGCTGATGTGATGATCGATGCTGATCAGAAAGCGGTCTTCCAGGCCCCGCAGGCGGGTCCTCTGGATACTGTCACACTCCAGGATGATGGCGGCTTCGTACATGCCCTTGACCTCAGTTGCCTGCAAAACCGTATCGCTAAACGGCAATGGCTTGTAGATGCGGGGCACGGCGTCGCTGAGGACGACATGGGCTTCCTTTCCCATGATGCGCAGGATTTGCGAGAACGCGAGCACCGATCCAATGGCATCGCCGTCAGGACGGGCGTGAGATGTGAGCACGAAGCGCTCCCGTCTCTCGATATTTTTTAGCACTTCGGCTAACATACCCAGCGCTGTCCTCGATTGGTGCTATTTTTTGCTTCTCTTTTTCGTCCTATCCAGAAGCTCAGTGATGCGCGCCTGATACTGCTGCGATCGGTCTACCTGAAAGAACAATTCAGGGGGATGGCGCATTTGAAGTCGTTCCGCTAGTTCGTGGCGAATAAAGCCACGAGCCGCGGTCAGACCCATCAGGGTGCGCTCCGCCTCGTCATCATCGCCCTGCACGACAACGAAGATGTGTGCCGAGCGCGAGTCGGGCGCCATCTGCACTTCGCTGACATTGACGAGGCCGATTCGCGGATCCGCCAGCTCCCCTTCGAGGATTGTTTCAATCTCCTCGCGCACTGCCTCCCCTAGCCTTGCCCGGTGATACTGCTGCCCACGCTTTTCCAGCATACGGCCTCAGGATAAAACCGAAGAGAATATCAGAAAATGGAGCTTTGGTGGGGGCCGCAGCTACTATCGGAATTCCAACATCGCTCGACTCGCTAGAGGAATTCGATGAATGAGTCCGTCACATCAGCGCCACCATTGTTCGCGATCCGTGCCGCCTGGCGCTCAACGTTTTTCATCAAACCATCAAGATAATCGCGCGAATCGGAAATACTCACCACCCCGACGGTCGCCCGGTTCCAGACGTTGCTGGAGTCCAGCTCGGCGACTGACACATTGAAGCTGGAGCGTAAGCGGTCCTTCAGGCTGCGCAGCACCTGGCGTTTATCTTTCAGAGACTGGGCCGCTTCGATGTTCAGTTCAATGGTGAGAAAAGCTATGGGCATCTGTTCCCGGCCCCCATGCTGGTCCCACATCAGGACAGCTTCGCAGAAAAATTTGGGACCAGATCCTGAGAACGCCTTCAGGCGATAACTTCTGCCGCAACTCGTTCGGTAACGAATGCTTCGATGATGTCGCCCACCTTGATGTCGCCGTAGTTCGCGATCGCAATACCGCACTCCATGCCGTTGCGCACCTCGCTCGCGTCATCTTTGAAACGCCGCAACGATGCGACTTTACCTTTGAAGATGACGATGTTGTCTCGCAGCAGACGCACTTCGGAATCGCGCTTGATCAAGCCGTCTACAACCTGACATCCGGCGATCGTGCCCACCTTTGGAATGCGGAAGGTCTCGCGAACCTCGGCGCGGCCCTGATAGGTCTCCTTGATCGTCGGCTCCAGCAGGCCGGTCATTGCGCGCTTGATCTCGTTCTGCAGCTCGTAAATGATCGAGTGCAGCCGGATATCGACTTTGTCTTGCTCAGCAAGTTCCTGAGCTTTCCGCTCCGGCCGCACGTTGAAGCCGATGATGATGGCGTTAGACGCCGAGGCCAACAGCACATCGCTTTCGGTGATCGCGCCGACACCGGAATGCAGCACTTTGAGGCGGACCTTTTCGTTGGACAGTTTCGAGAGCAGGTCGGTAAGTACTTCCACCGAACCGCCCACGTCGGCCTTGAGGATAATGTTGAGTTCTTTTGTCCCGGCTGCCTTCAGCTGCTCGGCAAGACCTTCCAGCGAAACACGAGAACTCTTGGCCAGCGCAGCCTCGCGGGATTTCTGCTCGCGATACTCGGAGATGCCGCGCGCTTTGTCGCGATCGGCAACGACAATAAACTGATCGCCCGCTTGAGGTAATCCTTCCATACCCAGGATCTCTACTGGCGTGGAGGGAGGCGCTTCCTCCAATTGCTGACCGCGATCGTCAAACATGGCGCGCACCTTGCCGTAGACATTGCCCACGACAAAGTTGTCACCGGTACGCAAGGTACCGTTCTGTACCAGCACCGTGGCAACGGGTCCGCGCCCGCGATCGAGCTTGGCTTCAAGTACCACACCAGCAGCGGAACGATCAGGAGATGCCTTGAGCTCCTGCAGGTCAGCCACGAGGCAGATCATTTCCAACAGCAGATTAAGATTCGTTTTCTGTTTTGCTGAAACATCGACAAAAACCGTGGTGCCGCCCCAGTCTTCGGGAACGAGGCCACGATCGCCCAACTGTTTTTTCACGCGATCGGGCAAGGCGTCAGGCTTATCAATCTTATTTACAGCGACGATAATCGGGACTTCGGCCGCATGAGCGTGGTCGATCGCCTCCAGCGTCTGCGGCATGACTCCGTCATCGGCTGCGACGACCAGGACGACAATGTCAGTTGCCTTGGCTCCGCGAGCACGCATGCGCGTGAACGCCTCATGACCAGGCGTATCCAGAAAAACAATCTCGCGACCATAAGCCGGCGATTGCTCATCCTGGATTTTGACCTTGTAGGCTCCGATATGCTGGGTGATGCCGCCGGCTTCTCCTCCAGCTACATTGGTCAGGCGGATAGAATCCAGCAACGTGGTCTTGCCGTGGTCGACGTGCCCCATGATCGTGACCACGGGAGGACGCGGCACTTCTTCCGCTCCCGCACCTTCCTCGCCGGAAGCAGCGTCTGCGATTTCTTTCGCGGCTTGTTCCTCGAAGCTGATGACATTGGTATCCGCGCCGAAGAAGCGCGCCATTTCGCTTGCCAACTCGGCATCGAGAGTCTGGTTGATGGTGGCGAATACGCCACGAGCCAAAAGGCGAGCGATCAGGTCCTTTGCGCGGATACCAAGTTTTTCCGCCAGGTCTTTTACACTGATGCCCTCGGTAATCGTAATGCTCCTTGTGATCGGCTGCGGCTCATTGGAGAGCGCAAGCCGCGGTGGCGGAACGTAGCCCTTCATCGGGCCTTCCTTCACGCCACGCGGGACATATCGCTGTCCTGGCCTGCGCGAAGGCGCACCGGGACGGCTACCGGGGCGGGTTGGTCCGGGAGGGAGCGTTCCGGGCCCCACGCCGAGCGGTCGCGCTCCGGTGGGCGATTGCCGAGTCGGGTGCATAGGCCGGCGCTCGCCGGGCCGCAAGGGAGGCCTGGCGCCCGGAGGAGACGTGGGTCGCGGCCTTTGGAAAATTGGCTGGCCTGGAACAGGGCGTCCTGGTGCAGGCCGCATCGGAGCGCTGGTCTGCGCCGCCGGGCGCGGCGGTTGCGCCGGAGCAGGAGGCGCTTTGTAAACGGGACGTGGCCCGGTTTGCGGAACGATAACCCTTCGCTGCGGCGGGGCAGGTGCTGTCGCGACCGACGGCGGAGCTAGCCTCGTAGGTGTTGACGCAACAGGCGGCGCGGCTGGTGGTGCCGTGGGCGCAGGCGTTTGCGTTTCCACCGTAGGCGGAGGTGGCGGAGGTGCCACGGTTCGCGGCGGAGGCGTCACAACAGCTGATCCTGAAGCCGCGGTTGGTGGAGCAACCGGTGCAGGCGGAGCAGGAGGAGGCACTACGGGCGCGGGCGGCCTGGGCTGAGGAACGATCAAGCGCGGCGCAGGGGGCGCAACAGGAGAAGCAGATTTAACCGGCGGCGCGGACGGAGCAACAGGCGCTGTCTTTTTCTCGATGGGAGGAGGCGCAGGCGGAGCAGGACGCGGAGGCGTGGCTACAGGCGCTGCCTGCTGCTTACTGATCAGCTTAAGAACATCGCCGGGCTTGGAGATATGAGAAAGATCGATTTTGGTCTTAATTGTATCGGCGTCGGCGCGAGAAAACCTGGCCGGTCGCGAAGAAGTGGATTCCGCGGAAGAGCGGAAATGTGCGCGCACCTTCTCGGCTTCATGCTCTTCAAGAGAACTGGAATGCGTTTTCTTTTCGGTGACACCCACTGCAGTAAGAACATCGAGTATCGCCTTGCTCTTGACTTCCAGTTCCCTTGCCAGATCGTTGATTCGAATCTTGCTCATCCGCCCTCTGTTTCCACGTTTTGTCCCGTTAAGCCTTCATAGCAACCTCACGGTATGAATTAAGACTCTTTGCGCCGGCCTTTGCAGACATGCGCGGGGGATCATTCCTTGTGTTCGCCGGGAACCGTTTCTTCACCGGCATCTTCGCTGCTCGCAGGAATTTCTTCCGCTGTACCGGCCCCAGCGGCGTCATCCGCGGTCAATGCTTCGGCCTCCCCAGATTCACCTTCCGGAGCTTCGATCGCTACTTCTTCGGCCGCCACTTCCTGTCCTTCCAATGGAACTCCGCCGGCAACCTCCATCTCAGGGGCTGTGACGACAGTCTCTCCTGCTTCAAGGTTGGAGAAGTAATTATTGACTGCCAGGCTGATTTTTTCCACCGTCTTGGGCCCGATGCCCTCAATGGCCTCGAGTTGCTCTGGAGTCATGTCCGCCAGTGCCTCGACTGTCCCGATGCCGGCCGCGCTGAGCTTTTCGATCAAGCCCTCGCCAAGCCCCGGAACATTCTCGAGGGGCGTTGCAGCACTGCCCACCAGCTGCGACATCTGCTGTTCAACTTCCTGACGCTTCTCTTCTTCACTCTTGATGTCGATCTTCCAGCCAAGCAACTTTGCCGCGAGCCGTACGTTTTGTCCCTTCTTACCGATGGCAAGCGAAAGCTGGCTGTCGTCAACCACAACTTCAAGGTGCTTATCACCCGCGTCAACGACGGTGACCCGGCTTACCTTTGCCGGCTGGAGAGCCTTCTCGGCAAAGCTGACGGGATCTTCGTGGTATTCGATGATGTCAATCTTTTCGCCGCGCAGCTCGCGGATAATGGACTGCACGCGCATGCCCTTCATGCCCACGCAGGCGCCCACAGCGTCAACATCCTTGTCCTTCGACATGACCGCAATTTTCGTGCGTTCTCCCGCCTCGCGGGCGATGGCGCGTATCACGACAGTACCGTCGTAAATTTCCGGGACTTCGGTCTGGAAGAGGTGCTGAACGAGTTCGGGAGCGGCGCGGGAAACTACGACCTGCGGTCCCTTGGAGGCCTTTTCCACCCGGGCAATCACAACCCGGACGCGTTCGCCCATGGCGAACGACTCCAGACGCGATTGCTCCTTGCGCGGCATGCGAGATTCCGCTTTGCCCAGGTCAAAAATCACATCCGGTCCTTCGATCCGCTTTACAGTGGCGTTGACGATCTCACCGACGCGACCGATGTACTCGTTGTAGACAGTGTCGCGTTCCGCCTCACGCACCTTCTGGAAAATGACCTGCTTCGCCAGTTGCGCAGCGATGCGCCCAAGAATCCCTTCCGTAACTTTCGGAATCTGCAATTCGCCACCCGCCTCAACGTTGGGATCGATCTTGCGGGCATCATCGAGCGTCACCTGCAGATTAGGATCCTCAACCTGCTCGGGACTCTCCACGATCGTTTTCACCGCAAACGCGCGAATCTTCCCCGTGTCCTTATCCAACTCGGCGCGCAGATTTTCCTGCGTCTTGTAATACTTGCGCGTGGCGACAACGATTGCGTCTTCGACAGCGCTGATTACGACCTGCGGATCGATGCCTTTTTCCCGGCTCAAGGCGTCGATCGTGTTGTAGAGCTCACTTGCCATAATTAGTCCGAATGACTTCTTGCTGCGAATCAGCCACTAAATCTCGGGCACCAGATTCGCCTTCTCGATGTTCGTCAGCTCAACTTCGAAAAGGCGGTGTTCAATCGGCACCTTCTTGCTCTTCTTACCTATCGCGGCGTCGTCACCCAGCCGCAGCGTAACGCGTCCGTCCTGAAAACTCGCGAGCGTTCCAACAAAGTGCCGATTCCCGTCGACTGGATCGCGCGTCGTCAACTTCACTCGACTTCCTACGAAACGCTCGAAGTCGGCGGCACGAAAAAGCTTGCGATCCAGTCCCGGCGAGGAAACTTCGAGCAGATAAGACCCGCCCGCTACGGCATCCTCGACATCCAGAATTGTGCCGACCTCGCGACTGAAATTCGCGCAATCCTCGTGCGTGACGCCGCCCGGCTTGTCGATGAAGATTCGCAGCATGCGGCTCTTGCCGCCGCCGCGAAACTCGACGTCCACCAACTCCAACCCGTTCGACTGGGCCACACGCTCCGCAATTGCGCGCGCCCGCTCGTGTTCAAGTGCCATCAATTCAGCGACTTGGCGATTCTCGCCTCTACCAGCTCCTGGCCACAAACTAAAAAGTGGGCTTGCGCCCACTGGTGTGCTTCGCCAAAATGCTGGTACTTACACAACAGTATTCAAAGAATTAATATACGCCCCTCGGGGACAAAAGACAAACCTCGTACTCCAGGTCAAAGGAGGGAATTTGGCGGAGAAAAGTCAACTGGCTACGGGCTCTTTTGAACCATCGTGGATGCGGGCTGGCTGGCCGACTGAACGATCCCTGAGAGCCTCGCGGTCAGGCTCCACCTCGAACGTATCTCCACGGTGAAGTCTAACCTCGCCCCCTTTTTGGAAAGCAATCAGCGCCAGCGCGACAACTGCGCCGACGTATCGGGCCTTGCCGGCGCCTATCGCGCCATCCACGGAGTCGTCCGCCAGCTTCGCGGCGGCCAACGAGGCGCCGAGCTTGAGCAGCCGCATCTTGCTTTTGCGCGAAATACGCCCTCGTTGTCTCTCGTTACCGGAACCACCGCCTCATCGAACGCCATGATCAACGAGCCGCGTCTCAGAAATCGCCTGGCCGGGTGCGTCACGACGTGACCGTGGTAAATCTTTCCTGCTTCGTCCCTCGCGGTGAAGGCAGTCCCTGAGGGCAACCTGGAACTGAGATCATCGAGAAGAGTGAGGGTTACCGTTTTGGGCTTCGCCGATCACGGTAGCCGTGACAAAGCAGGCAAACAGCAAGCTGACTTTCCACATGAGCGTTCAACCATACTACGCAAGGGAAGTTGTTTTGCGCGCTGAGGGTTGAGTTCCAGCGATATTTCAACCCGCTACCGGCGTCACAGTTTGCTAAACGACGTCAGCCTTCTCTAGAATGAGGAGATTATTTCCCGGTGAATTCACATTATGATTCATTTTCCTGTTCCTGAGGCGCTCACTTTCGATGACGTGTTGCTGTTGCCGGCCCGGTCGGACGTGGTGCCTGCCGTGGTAAGTACGCAGACGCAACTCTCCCGCAACATACGGCTGAATATTCCCATCATCAGCGCCGCCATGGACACCGTAACGGAATCGCATATGGCCATCGGAATAGCGCAGCAGGGCGGGCTCGGAATCATTCACCGCAATCTCACCATCGAGCAGCAAGCAAACGAGGTCGACAAGGTAAAGCGCTCGGAAAGCGGCATGATTGTCGATCCCGTCACAATGTCGCCGGATGATAAGGTCTCCGACGCGCTCGAGGTGATGCGCAAATACAAAATTTCCGGCGTTCCGATCACCAAGAACAAGAAGCTTGTGGGCATCCTGACCAACCGGGACCTGCGCTTCGAGACCCGCTTTGATGTGCCCATCAACAAGGTGATGACGAAGGACCACCTGATTACTGTCCCGGTCGGCACAACACTGGAAGAGGCAGAAAAGATTCTGCATGAGCACCGGGTAGAGAAGCTGCTTGTCGTTGATGATCAGTACAACCTCAAAGGACTGATCACCGTTAAAGATATCCAGAAGAAATTGAAATATCCCAACGCCGCGAAGGATTCGCATGGCCGGCTGCGGGTGGGCGGCGCGGTAGGGGCGACGGGCGACTTCCTGGAACGCGCGCAGGAGCTGGCGAAAGCAAAAGTCGATCTTCTGGCCATCGACAGCGCACACGGGCACCAGACACGCGTGATCGAGGCTGCGAAAGCGGTCAAAGCGAAACTTCCCGAAGTCGATTTGATCGTTGGCAACGTAGCGACCTTCGATGGCGCCTGCGAATTGGCTCGCAGCGGGGCCGATGGCGTCAAAGTTGGAATTGGTCCGGGTTCGATTTGCACCACGCGCGTAGTTACTGGCGCGGGAGTGCCCCAGATAACGGCCATTTCAGAGGCCTATCGCGCCACCAAAGATGCCGGGATTCCGGTCATCGCCGATGGTGGAATCAAATATTCGGGCGACATTACCAAAGCGTTGGCCGCGGGCGCGAGCGCAGTCATGATCGGCTCGTTGTTTGCGGGAACAGACGAGAGCCCGGGCGAAACGATTCTCTACCAGGGACGTTCGTTTAAGTCCTATCGTGGAATGGGTTCTTTGGGAGCGATGGCCGCCGGATCGAGCGAGCGCTACTTTCAGAGTGCGTCGGGTGACTCGTCCACGGCTGCCCCGGTATTTGAGGAGGGCGACTCCAACCGGCTTGCCAAGCTCGTTCCCGAGGGCATCGAAGGGCGTGTTCCCTACCGGGGCTCGGTCGCGATGATCGTGCATCAGATGGTCGGTGGACTCAGATCGGGCATGGGTTATTGTGGATGCTCGACGATTGCGGAACTTCAGCAGAAGGCGAAATTCGTGCGCATCACC
>Ga0126372_10000544_pt1 | contig 13332 bp, 14 predicted proteins | sample PanSoiMetaPlot_6_FD_92762 | JGI IMG/M metagenome (GOLD analysis project Ga0126372, IMG submission 92762) | Tropical forest soil microbial communities from Panama - MetaG Plot_6 | ecosystem: Environmental > Terrestrial > Soil > Tropical forest > Bulk soil | place: Panama | collected 2016-02-17
AGCGCGTCGAGGTGGCCTCGATACAGGGCGGCGTGCCGGCCGCCCGGGCCCGTCGACGCGGACACCAGCACGGTGTCGTCGCTCGCCGCGACCGCGCGCAAGTAGTGCGCGTGCATCCCCTCGGTGACGAATCGCCACGACGCGCCGCCGTCGCGGCTCACGCCGAAGCCCTCGGCCGCGGCGGCTAGGACCACCTCGGGGCGCGATGGGTGCGCGAGCACCTGGTGCACGTCGCTGTCGATGTCGACCGTCGGCGTGAAGGTCCGGCCCCCGTCGCGCGAGCGCACCACGCCGCCGACGTGGACGTTGACGTAGATCGCGCCGTCGAGCGACACGGAGATCGAGCGGACGTCGGCAGGATCGCCCCACGGCGTATACCAGGCGGCCCGACCGTCGACGGTTTCGAAGCAGTCGATGCGCTCCAGGTGGTCGCCGGCCAGCCGGAAGAGGTGCGCCTCTTCGGTTCCGACCCAGAGGCCGTCTCCCGTCGGCGCCAGACAGGTCGCCGCGTGGTCGTCGACGGTCGCGCGCTGCGTCCAGCGCGATCCGTCGCCTTCCCAGAGCGTGCGGCCGTCAAGGATGGCCCAGTCGCGCGCGCCGGAGACCGCGAGGGCAGTGAGGGTTTTCCCCGCGAAAGTCTCTACGGACAACACCCGGTCGCCATCGAGCTGCCAGAGTCCCTCGCGCGTGCCGATCCACATCCTCGACATCATGCGCAGATCATACTCGCTCGCGCTCGGAGATGCGAGGCCGCGTGGACGGGTCTAGACTCGAAGTAAGCACCCCGTTCGCTTCTGGAGCCGGGTGACGAAACTCCACGACATAACACCTCAGCATTCAAGGAGGTCATCGAATGATTTCTCAGAAGCTCATCTCGAGCGTGCTCGGTCTCTCGTTGCTGAGCCTCACGGCCACCGGCTGCGGCACCGCGACGGGCGCGGCCGTCGGCACCGGTGCTGGCGCGGCCGTCGGCGCGGGCACGGGGTACGGGGCCGGCAAGGGCGCGCTGATCGGTCTCGGCGTCGGGGCCGCGGCCGGTGCGGTCTACGACATCACCAAGCACAACAAATAGCTACCCGCACGGCCTCTGGCACGGCGGATAAGGAGCGATAGATGAAGCGCTGGCTCGTACTCTCTGGTGTGTTCACGACGACCGCCTTTCTGGCGACCGGGCTCGCGTTCGGCCAGCCGAAGGCGGATTGCAAGAACAACCGCGCGCAGACGCCCGAGAAAGTGCAAGGACAGGTCGTGGCGGTTGATCAGAACAACGGGCGGATCACGATTCGCGAGAACAACGGCACCACCCACGAGTTCCAGGCCAATCGCGAGACGCTTGCGGACATGAAGCCCGGCGACAAGATCGAGGCCAAGCTGCGCGAAGCGCCGAAGTGCTGAGGTACCGCGCGCGCATCCCGCGAGTCCGAGCGGAGTGCCGCGTGAGATAGAATCGCCCGCGTGGCGACGGCGCGTGACGGCGATCCGTGCGGGGCGACGATCGCGGAGCTCCAGACGGCGATGCAAGAGGGCCGGCTGACTTCGCTGCGTCTGACCGAGCGGTTCCTGGAGCGCGTGGACGCCATCGACCGCAGCGGCCCGCGGCTCAACGCCGTGCTCGAGGTCAATCCGGACGCGCGCGAGCTCGCCGCCGCGCTCGACCGGGAGCGCGCCTCGAACGGAAGCCGCGGGCCGCTGCACGGTATCCCGATCTTCCTCAAGGACAACATCGCCACGGCCGACCGTCTGCACACCAGCGCAGGCTCTCTGGCCCTCAAGGATTGCATCGCGCCGCGCGACGCGTTCCTCGTGACGAGGCTGCGCGAAGCCGGCGCGGTGATCCTCGGCAAGGCCAACATGACCGAGTGGGCGAACTTCCTGACCACCAACATGCCCGCTGGCTACAGCTCCCGCGGCGGCCAGGTGAAGAATCCCTACGGCGAGCGGCTGAGCCCAGGCGGATCGAGCAGCGGCTCTGCCGTCGCGGTCGCTGCCGACCTCTGCACCGTCGCGGTCGGCACGGAGACATCGGGCTCCATCCTGAGCCCGGCCAACTGGAACTCGATCGTCGGCGTGAAACCGACCCTCGGGCTGATCTCCCGGTCCGGGGTCGTGCCGATCGCGGCCAGTCAGGACACCGCCGGGCCGTTCGGGCGCACCGTGGCCGACGCCGCGGCGCTGCTGGGTGCCATGACGGGCGTCGATCCCGCCGATCGGCCGACGCGCGCGAGCCGCCGACACGCCCAGCGCGACTACACGCAATCTCTGTCGGCCGACGGGCTCGAGCGCCTCCGGGTGGGGGTGCCACGCGCAGTGTTCTTCGAGCGCCTCAGTGCCGCCGAGGCGCCGGTGATCGAAGGAGCGCTGCGCGCCCTCGCCGGCCTCGGCGTCGCCCTGGTCGATCCCGCGGACCTCGTCACGGCCCGAGAGGTGACCGACTTCCGCTCGGATGTGTTGCTCTACGAGTTCAAGCGCGACCTGAGCCGCTACTTGAAGGAGCTCGGCGACGCCGCGCCGGTTCGCTCGATCCGCGAGCTGATCCGCTTCAATGAAGCGAGGCCCCAGGAGATGCTGCGCTACGGGCAGGTGCTGCTTCTCGCGGCGCAGTCGACGAGCGGGCTCCGCGCCGAGACGTACCGCCGAAGCCGCGCCGAGGACGTCAGACTCTCGAGGACCGACGGGATCGACCCGGTGATGGCGCGCGAGCGCCTCGACGCCCTGGTGTTTCCGGGCTGGTCGGGCGCGGCCATCGGGGCCAAGGCGGGCTATCCGAGCGTGATCGTGCCGGCCGGCTACACCGCGGAAGGCGCGCCGATCGGCCTGACGTTTCTCGGCCGCGCGTGGAGCGAGCCGACCCTGCTCCGTGTGGCCCACGCGTTCGAGGGCGCGACCCATCTGCGCCGACCGCCGCCGAGCGCCGCGCCCGCTCCGGCCGCCGCTTCGCTATAATCCAGGCCACCATGACGACCGAGGAGTGGTTCGACTCACTGACCGCGGAGCTGCTTGCACGGAATCCGTTCCGCCGTTCCGAGTACTTCAAGCGATTCTCTGCCGGTACCCTGAATCGCGAGCAGGTGTGGGGGCACATCGCCCAGCACTATCTGCTGATCGCGTGGTTCCCGCGGATCTTCAGCGGCATCCACACGCGCTGCGAGGATTTCGAGGTCCGCAAGGACTGTGCGCGTCATCTGCTGGTCGAGGATCTCGGCTTCCTGGCCGGCCGGGTCGGCGCGACCCCGGATCACGATGAGCTCTTTCGCCGGATCGGCGACGATCTCGGCTACCCGCGCGAGGCGTACGATCGCATCGTCGCCGTGCCGGAGATGGCGGCCATCGTATCCTTCTTCAACGAGCTGGCCCACCAGCGGCCGTGGAGCGCCGCGCTCTGCGCGACGGCGCTTCTGGAGGAGGAAGTCGTCGAGATCGCCCGCACCGTCGGCCGCGCGCTCGTCGAGCACTACGGCGTGCGCCCGGAGTGGGGTGGCCAGAACTACGCCGTTCACGAGGCGGTCGAGCAGGAAGAGTCGGGCGAGACGAAGAAGACGATCCTCAAACACCTCCGGACGCCTGAGGATCGCCGCGCCGCCGAGGACGCGATGCGCGAGATGCATCGGCTCCTGGAGGTCTACGCCGAGAGTCTGGGTCGCCGACATCTCTGATCGCGCCGCACCCTCCCACGTCTCGTTGCACACCCGCCGGTCCCGAGAGAGCATGGACGTAGTGCGCGCCGCAGGCCGTCGCGGGGCTGGGGCCCCGCCGGCCGAGGTGCGCATCTGACTCGGAGTGGCGCCGCAGGCCGTCGCGGGGCCGGGGCCCCCCGGCCGAGGCGCATCTGAATCAACGCCGCGCCGCCGGCGCGGCTGTCGGCAAGAAAGAGGGGGGATCCATGAGTCTGCAATCGGTCAATCCCGCGACCGGCGAAGTGCTCGAGACATTCACCGCCACCTCCGCCCGCGAGCTCGACAGCATGGTCGCGAAGAGCCACGCGGCGTTTCTCGAGTGGCGAGCCGTGCCGTTCGCGTCGCGCGCCGAGCGGATGCGCGACGCCGCGCGCGTCTTGCGCCGCCGCCGGGCCGAATTCGCCCGCACGATGACGCTCGAGATGGGCAAGCCGATCACGCAGGGCGAGGCCGAGGCCGACAAGTGCGCGTGGGTCTGCGACTACTACGCGCAGACCGCCGAGGGCTTCCTGGCCGTGCAGCCGCGGGAGACCGACGCGAAGAAGAGCTTCGTGCGTTTCGACCCGCTGGGCGTCGTGCTCGCCGTGATGCCGTGGAATTTCCCGTTCTGGCAAGTGTTCCGCTTCGCCGCGCCCGCGCTCATGGCCGGCAACGCGGGCATCCTCAAGCACGCGTCCAACGTGCCGCGCTGCGCGCTCCAGATCGAGGAGGTATTTCGCGAGGCGGGATTCCCGACCGGGCTGTTCGCCACCGCGCTCATCGAGTCCTCGGCGGTGGCGGGCCTGATCGACGACCCGCGCATCGTGGCCGTCACGCTCACCGGCAGCGAGCTGGCCGGCAGCAAGGTGGCCGAGCGGGCGGGGAAGGCGCTCAAGAAGACCGTCCTCGAGCTCGGCGGCAGCGATCCATTCATCGTCCTCGAAGACGCCGACCTCGACGTCGCCGCCAACGTCGCCGCGGATGCCCGCCTGGTCAACAGCGGCCAGAGCTGCATCGCGGCCAAGCGCTTCATCGTCGTCGAGGCGGTGGCCGACAAGTTCATCCCGAGGTTCGTCGACCAGCTCCGCTCGCGCCGCATGGGTGACCCGCTGGCCCGGGACACGCAGATCGGACCCCAGGCGCGGGTGGAGCTCCGCGACGGCCTGCACCACCAGGTCGAGGAGTCGATCAAGCGCGGAGCCCAGCGGCTGCTCGGCGGTGAGGTCCCGCGCGGCACGGGCGCGTTCTATCCCGCGACTTTGCTGACGGCGGTCGACAAAGGCATGCCGGCCTTCGACGAGGAGACGTTCGGACCCGTCGCGGCGGTGATCCGCGCCAAGGACGAGGCGGCCGCCGTGCGTCTGGCCAACGACTCGCACTTCGGTCTGGGCGCGGCGCTGTGGACTCGCGACCACGCGCGCGCCGAGCGTCTCGCGGCCGAGATCGAGGCGGGCGCCGTGTTCGTCAACGGTCTGGTGAAGTCGGACCCGCGCCTACCGTTCGGCGGCATCAAGAAATCGGGCTACGGGCGCGAGCTCTCGGAGTACGGCATTCGCGAGTTCGTCAACATCAAGTCCGTGTGGATGGCGTGAGCGCGGACCGCCAGGCATGAAAGCCTCGGACCTGATCGTCCAGTGCCTCGAGAACGAGCAGGTTCGCTACGTCTTCGGCCTGCCGGGCGAGGAGATTCTCGACATTCTCGACTCCTTCCTGGAGTCACGCATCACGTTCGTGCCCACGCGCCACGAGCAGGGCGCCGCGTTCATGGCCGATGCCTACGGGCGGCTGACGGGCCGCCCGGGCGTATGTCTCTCGACGCTCGGCCCGGGGGCGACCAATCTCGCGACCGGCGTCGCCGACGCGAATCTCGATCGCGCGCCGCTCGTGGCGATCACCGGGCAGGCCGGTCGCGATCGTATCCACAAGGAGTCGCACCAGCGCGTCGACATCGTCGAGCACTTCCGGCCGCTGACGAAATGGAACACGCGCGTGGAGACCGCAGGCGTGATCCCCGAGGTGATCCGCAAGGCCTTCAAGCTGGCCGCGTCCGAGAAGCCCGGGGCCTGCCACGTCGAGGTGCCCGAGGACCTGGCGCGCGAGTCGACCGACGGTGTTCCACTCTCGACCGAGCGCGCCCGGCGGCCGTCTCCGGATCGTCAGGCGCTCGAGACCGCGGCGCGACTGATCGAGGCCGCGTCGTTCCCGCTGATCTTCGCCGGCAACGGCGTCATCCGTGGGCTCGCGTCACACGAGCTGCGGAAGTTCGCCCGCGCCCACGGCATCCCGGTTGCGCACACGTTCATGGCGAAGGGCTCGATGCCCTACGACGACGACCTCTGCCTCTTGTCGGTCGGGCTGCAGGCGCGCGACTACATCTCGTGCGGATTCGACAAGGCGGACCTCATCATCGCGGTCGGCTACGACCCGGTCGAGTACGCGCCGAAGTTCTGGAACCCGGAGCGCAAGAAATCGATCGTCCACATCGATTTCACGCCGGCCGAGGTCGATAGCTTCTATCAGCCCGCCGTCGAGGTCGTCGCCGACGTCCGCGAGGCGATCGAGCTGCTCGGCGGCCTCGTGAAGGGCCAGAAGGATCCCGCGTCCTATCACACGCTGCGCCGCTACATCCTGGCCGAGCTCGAAGAGGGCGCCGACGACGACGGCTTTCCGCTGAAGCCACAGCGGATCCTGAAAGATCTGCGCGCCGCGATGGGGCGCGAGGACATCCTGATCTCGGACGTCGGCACCCACAAGCTCTGGATCGCCCGCACGTTCCCGGCCTACGAGCCGAACACGGTGCTGATCTCGAACGGCTACGCGGCCATGGGGTTCGCGCTACCGGCGGCCATCGCGGCCAAGCTCGTGCATCCCGAGCGGAAGGTCGTGGCGGTGAGCGGCGACGGTGGCTTCCTGATGAACTGTCAGGAGCTCGAGACCGCGTGTCGGCTCGGCCTGTCGATCGTCAACGTGATCTTCCGCGACGGCGGTTACAACCTGATCCAGTGGAAGCAGCAGACGCACCTCGGTCGCGAATCCGGCGTGAAGTTCGGCAACCCGGATTTCGTGGCCCTGGCCGCGGCGTTCGGCGCGAAAGGCTACCGCGTCGACTCGGCGCGTGCGCTCGGGCCGGTCCTGGCCGCAGCGCTCGCTCACCCCGGACCGTCGATCGTCGACGTGCCGGTTGACTACGAGAACGCAAAGCTCACGGCCGGGCTCGGCCAGCTGATCTGTCCCATTTGACGGCCGCCCCGCGCACGGGAGGACACGACATGGACGAGACACCGACGCGCGAAGAGACGCTCAAGCGTGTGGTCGAAGACCTCGCCCGTCGCGGCTATACCGAGCACTTCAGGGCCGTCGACGGCGGGCTCGAGGCGCTCGACTCCGGTCAGCGGTTCGGCTCCGAGGAGCTGGCGATCCGCGGGTACTACCGCTTCGAGGGCACGTCGGATCCCGACGACATGGCGATCGCCTACGCGATCGAGACTCGCAGCGGTGTTCGCGGCACCCTGGTCGACGCGTTCGGCGTCTATGCGGATCCGACGACCGCCGCAGTGCTGAAGAACGTCCCGATTCTGGGAAAGAGCGCCGCCTGAGCGGCCGCGCCGAGGTGGACCGGCGGGCTCGCGTGCTGCCGGTCCCAGTCCTCAGCGCGATCGCCCGGACGCGATCAGGACTGCAGCGCGAACTTCTGAAACGTGTGACAGCTCTCGGGCACGTAGCCGCGGCTGCCCGCGAAGGTCCATGTGACCTCGCTCACGTACACGTCGCCTTTCGAGTCGACGGCGATGCCGTGCGGCGCCGCGAAGCTGCCGGGGGCCGTGGGATCGGGCCCGCCCCAGCGCCCGATGACGCGCCCGTCGCGGTCGTAGACGCTGACGCGGCCCGACTTGATGTCGCCCGCTGGTCCGTAGCGCCGCGATGTCTGCCCCGGCTGCCACCAGAGCTCCGAGACATACGCGCGTCCCTGCGCGTCGAACACCACGTGAGTCGGGCGCCGCGTGTCGGTCCACTCGGACAGGTACTCACCGTCCGGACTGAAGATCTGGATGCGGTCGTTCTCGCGGTCGCACACGAACACGCGCCCGTCCGCGGCGACGGCGATGCCGTGCGGGAGAAAGAACTCACCCGGCCCTTGCCCCGGCACGCCCCACGAGCGCTTCAGCTCACCCGTCGGCGAAAAGAGGTGGACGCGGCAGTTGCCGTAGCCGTCGGACACGTAGAGCTCGCCCTTCGGCCCGACCGCGAGATTCGTCGGCCGGTTGAACGGCCCGCCGGCCTTCGATACGGTGGCGGTGTTCTTGCCGTCGTAACCGGTGTCCGAGGGCTTGTTCATCGTGCCCAGCGTCAGGAGCAGCTTGCCCTGCGGCGTGAACTTCCGCACGGTGTGATTGCCGTCATCCGAGCAGTAGAGGAGCCCATCCGGCCCGACGGTGATGCCGTGCGTGCGCAGGGTGAACTGCCCCTCGCCCCACGAGCCGAGAAAGTTGCCCTTCCGGTCGTAGACGATGATCGGATGATCGCCCCGGCAGATCAGGTAGACGCGGTCCTCACCGTCGATCGCGACGCCCGCGACGTCCCGGTGAGAGTACCCGGCGGGAAGCTGCTCCCAGCCCTCGACGACCCCGTAGCTCAGCGCCATCGGATTCCTCCTGTGCTCACGCCCGCTCGTAGGCGAGGCGCTTGACCTTGTCCATGTTCGTGCCTTCGATGCGGATCAGCCGCGTCGGTCCGTCGCGCCGCGGCGAGTGGAGATCGCCCTCGTTGTAGACGTGGGCCATCCCGGGCTTGAGCGTGTAGCTCGTCGCCAGGCGCACCTTGCCCGGCTTGTCCGGCGTGGCTTTCTCGAGGAGCGCCCAGTCGCTCATCACGGTCTCGCCCCGCGCCTGGCCGTAGATCGCCCAGGACGGGCCGTGGTCGTGGGGGTTGCTCTCCTTCTTGCTCTGGTACACGTGGGCGAGGATGCAGAAGCCGAGCTGCGGATCCTCGTAGAGGATCTTGCGCTCGGGCACGTCGTCACCGACGTGCTTGGCGATGAACGCTTCGTCCTGGAGGACCTGCTGCACGACCTCGCACACCTTCTTCCGGCCCGCGGGGCCTGGATTCTCGGTGAGAGCCTGCCGGCACGCGGCCGCGAACGTTTCGAGTGTCCAGCTCATTGCGTTGACCTCCTCGGTTGTCCTCGTCTAGCGCCGCGCGCGCCCGCTGCGCAGGAGCTGCCCGGGCAGGGCGCCCGTGGGCTTACCGTCGCGGAGCACGACCTCGCCGTTCACGACGGTTGCGGCGATCCCTCGCGCGCGCTGGGTGAGCCGCCGGGCTCCCGCCGGCAGATCGCGCACGACCTCGGGCATCTCCGGCGCGATCGTGTCGGGATCGAAGACGAGCAGATCGGCGGCCATGCCCTCACGGATGAGCCCGCGATCCGCGAATCCCCAGTGCGTGGCGGGCTCGAGGCTCAGCATACGAACGGCCTGCTCCAGGACGAGGGCCTGCCGGGCGCGCACCCAGTAGCTCAACAGGTGCGTCTGGAGCGAGGCGTCCATGATCTGCGAGACGTGAGCGCCGGAGTCGGAGAACGTCACGACCGTCCGGGGATGCGTGATGAGCTCCAGCGCGTGTTCCTGGTTCTCGTTGGCGATCGGCTGCAGGAAGAACCGGTCGAGATCCTTCTCGAGCGCCAGATCGATGATCGCCTCGACCGGATCGATCCCGCGCTGCCGCGCGATCTCAGCGACGGAGCGATGCGGCCCCTCGGGCGTGTCCATCACGAAGATCCACTCGTAGGAGCCCAGCCGCGCCTCGGCTCCGATCGGGCGGCGCTCGTCCCGCTCCTTCGCGGCCTCGACCAGACGCCGGCGCAGCTCGGGCTCGCGTAGCCGGGCCTGCTGCTGATCGAGCGGCAGCGCGCGCAGCTCGTGCCACACGGGCAGCCGATCGAAGGGCAGGTTCGTCTTGAACGAGAGCACGACCGTGAGCGCGCGGCTGTGTACCTGGGCGAACATGCGTCCGCCGCGCGCCGCTGTCTCTTCGAGGAGCGCGAGATACGTCCGCCAGAGGTCAGGCTCCTCGCGGCGGCTGAAGAGCCCCCACGTGATGGGCCGTCCGCTCTCGACCGCCAGATCGCGCAGGCGCACGTGGTAGTCGCGCAGCCGGTCCGGGTCACCGCCGGCGCGCTCGCCGGCCAGCTCGAACACGCCCGCGTTCATCTCGCCCATGACGCCGACCAGGCGGCGCACCTCGTCCCACGAGGCCAGGCGGCTCGCGACGGGGCGCCGATCGGGTGTCTCGTGGCTCGGCGAGCGCGAGGTCGTGAAGCCGATCGCGCCGGCGCGCATCGCGTCGCGCAGCTCGCGCTCCATCGCGCGGAGCTCGTCCTCGCTCGATTCCTTCTCGAAAGCGCGCTCGCCCATGGCGAACGTGCGCAGGGCCGAGTGGCCGACGTAGCCCGCGTAGTTGATGCCTTTGGGCAGCCCCTCGAGGCGATCGAAGAACTCGGGGAAGGTGGTCCACGTCCAGTCGATGCCGGCGTCCATCGCCTCGGCGGCGATGTCCTCGGCGCGCTCGAGGTTCCGCACGACGAGATGGCGCTCACTCCGGCCGCAGGGGGCCAGCGTGAAGCCGCAGTTGCCCATCACGACGGTGGTGACGCCGTGCCAGCAGGAGCAGGTGCCGTACGGGTCCCAGAACACCTGCGCGTCCATGTGAGTGTGGCCGTCGATGAAGCCCGGCGTCACCACTTGCCCCTCGGCGTCGACGACCTCACGCGCGGCCTCGCGGATGCGCCCGATCGTGGCGATGCGACCGTGACGGACGGCGACGTCAGCGCGATAGCGCGGTAGTCCGGTTCCGTCGATCACCGTGCCGTTCTTGATGACCAGGTCGTACGGCATCGCGAGCTCCTCGTCTAGATTTTAGGACCTTACGCTGGCCTCGGGCAGGGGGCCTAGCCCCGCGACGTCCTGCGGCTCGCAAAGCATTGTAGGCTCGGCCTGAGGCGGCGCTCGTGAATGTGCGCGTATCGTACGTCAGTTCGAGGCGGGCGGCGAGGCGAAGAATAGCGCGGCTACGCCGCGTCGATTCCGGAAAGACGACTGAAGCTGACGGCGACCTGCTTGCCGTCCTGATCGATCAGGAGACCCTCGGGGGTGACATCGAAGAGCGTGCCCGTGATCGGCACGCGCGAGTTCATGATCGAGATCGCCACGCGGCGGCCCTTGTAGGCAATGGCTTCGCTCATCCACAGCTTCGCCATCGCGCGGCTGAGGTCGTCGACCTCCTGGATCAAGCCGAGGCCGGGAATTGCCTGGGTGCGCGGCGCCTCGACCTCCACGGCTTGCACCGTGACGGTGTCGATGGCGGTCGCGCGGGCCGGGACCGGCGTCGGGCGCGGGGCCGATGGAGCGGTGTGCGGCTGGGCGGAGAGGACAGGGGGCTGGTACTCCGCGATCAGGCCTGGAGCGCGCTCCTGCGCCATCGCGACGGAGCGTCCGTCGGCCGATCGTGAGCCGACGGCGCGACCGAGTCCGCGGATGAGGTCGGACATCTGGCCCATCAGGCGGCGGAAGATGTAGTAGCCGAGCAAGGCGATCCCCAGGGCGAGGCCGAGCCCGACCTGCGACTGCAGACGGGAGAGGGAGCCAAGCCGGTGGAGCGTCCAGACGAAGATCAAGAGCGGCACGACCGTCGTGACGGCGAAGACGGCCGAGGCGGCCTGCTGCAGGGAGTTGGGGCGGGGTGACGGCGCCATCAAATCCATCGTAGGCGATCGGACGTCCCGGATTTCCAGGAAAAAGCTGACCGCGAGACGCGGCTATACAAGGTGTGATATATCGCGGAGTAGGCCGACAAGGCTTGAGAGGAGGGATCAAGGTGAGTGACATGAAGATCGACGCGGTGAAGTCCTCCAGCAGCGGGACTATCGGGCGGGCGCGCAGCGAGGCGCGAGGCCACCGTCTGGTCCTCGATTCGTCGTCGCGGCCTCAGCCCGACGCCTTCACCAACAGCGAGGCATTCCTGGCCGGCGTCTCGTCGTGCGGCGTCACGCTGATCGAGGGCCACGCGAAGGAGACCGGCGTGCCCATGACCGGCATCGACGTGACGATCGAGGGCGCGCGGACCGCGGCCGAGCCGAATCGGTTCGCCACGGTCACGATGACGTTCGAGATCGCCGGGGTCACCCAGACCCAGGCCGAAGAGCTCGTGGCGACGTATCGCGGACGGTGACCCTTGTACCGTACGGTCGCAGGTGCGACCGAGGTGAAGGTTCAGGTGATCGCGGTCCGGTAGTACGATCGAGCGTCGGAGGCCTTCGATCGACAAGCGACGGTGCGCATGGGCCCGAGGAGAGCTCGAGGCCGCCTATCACGATCGAGAGTGGGGCGTGCCGATCCATCGGGACCGCCTGCTGTTCGAGCTCTTGATCCTCGAGGGCGCCCAGGCCGGATTGAGTTGGTCGACCATTCTGAAGAAGCGCCCTGCCTATCGGAAGGCCTTCGACGGGTTCGACCCGAAGAAAGTTGCCCGGTATTCCGCGGCGCGGGTCCGGCGTCTCATGAACGACGCCGGGATCGTCCGCAACCGCGCGAAGATCGAGGCGACGATCGCCAACGCGCGGGCATTCCTCGCGGTCCAGCGCGAGCACGGAAGCTTCGACGCGTACATCTGGCGGTTCGTCGACGGCCGGCCCGTGCGCAACGCCTGGCGCCGGCACGGAGACTGCCCGGCCGAGACGGACGCCTCGCGGGCCATGAGCCGGGATCTCCTCGCGCGGGGCTTCCGATTTGTGGGCCCCACGATTTGCTACGCGTTCATGCAGGCCACCGGCATGGTCAACGACCATCTGCGCGGCTGTTTCCGATGGCCCGAAGTCGCGCGCAATCGAGGACGCCGCTGAAGCGAGCGGGCGACGATGGCTAAGCGGCGTGTGCGGGTCGCAATGGCCGAGGACGTGCCGGTCGGGCAGGGCCGGGTCGTCGAGGCCGAGGGCAAGGATCTCGCTCTCTTCAACATCGACGGCGCCTTCTACGCGATCGACAACGCCTGCATCCACCGCGGCGGCCCCCTGGGCGAAGGCGATCTCGAGGGTCGCATCGTCCTCTGTCCCTGGCACGCCTGGCGCTGGGACGTCACGACCGGCGCCAACGCCAACAACCCCGCCGTGAAGATGGCGTGTTATCCGGTCGTCGTCGAGGACGGCGACGTCTTCGTCGAGCTGGGCTGAGGCGCTCGATTCGTGGATAGCGTCCTGATGATCGGCGCGGCGCTTGCCGCCGGAATCGGGCTGGTCTTCGGCTGGATGACCTACCAGCGGTGTCCCCACTGCGGCCACCTCGTGCGTCGGGCGTCGTCGCAGGCCTGGAGGCGGTGCGGCTCCTGTGGTCGTCAGTATCGGCGGGGACTTCGCGTACGATAGCGCCATGCTGAAGCTGACCCTTCCAACCGGTCGGACGTTGATCGTCGCCGGGCTCGCGCTGCTCGTCCTCGTGGCGCTCGCCGCCGGCGGCTGGTACTGGTACACCGTCTCGCAGCGCCACGCGATGGCCGCCTACGCCGGAGCCCTTACGCGCGCGCAGCCCGCGATGTCCGCCCAGGCGACCACCGAGGCGCGCGCCGCTGGGATCCGCGAGCTCGAGACGGCGCTCACGCAATATCCGTCGGGCCCGGGCGCCGCGCAGGTGGC
>Ga0126372_10000545_pt1 | contig 13331 bp, 8 predicted proteins | sample PanSoiMetaPlot_6_FD_92762 | JGI IMG/M metagenome (GOLD analysis project Ga0126372, IMG submission 92762) | Tropical forest soil microbial communities from Panama - MetaG Plot_6 | ecosystem: Environmental > Terrestrial > Soil > Tropical forest > Bulk soil | place: Panama | collected 2016-02-17
CTCCGGCATCAACGCGGCCGGGCAGATCGTCGGGACTTACTTCGACGCTACGGGACAGCATGGCTATCTGGAGGATGGCGCCACCTTCACGACGCTCAACGTGCCTGGTGCGTTTGCGACGGTGGCGCTAGGCATCAGCAATGCTGGAGAGATCGTCGGCTATTACCAGAACGTCCAGGGGTCGACGCAGTACGGGTTCGTCTATGTTGGAGGCAACTACCTCTCGATCCAGTTTCCCGGCGCAGAGGACACGAGAGCGTGGGGCATCAACGTGTCTGGGCAAATTGTCGGACAGTATTTGGAGGACCCTACCGGTGGCCATGGGTTTCTTTATGCGGGCGGCGTGTTCACCCCCATCGATATCGACCGACCCGGCGCCCGCGACACGTCCGCGCTCGGAATAAACGACGCCGGAGAGATCATCGGGTCGTACGTCGACGGCATCAGCAACCACCATGGCTACCTGGCGACACCGATCCCGGAGCCTCGCACGATTGCGCTGCTCGCCGCCGGCTTGGGGCTGCTGCTCGTCATGCGGGTGGTGAAGCATTAGCGCCTCTTAGCCTTCGAATCGTGAAACCTGTCGCCTCACTGACCCGGTGGGCCGCGTGGGCAGGAGGGGACGTGACTGATCAGCACCAGCCTCCAATAGGCAGCCTCCGGGCTATGTCATGCTGCTAATGGCTTGCTGGGCACTGATGGCAACTCCGCCACTTCGCCGTGTCAATCATCGGCACGAGCTGAGCCCACTCACGGTCATCTGGCACGGGAACTAGCTCTTGGCCGTGACCGGACCAACTCATGAACGAGGCCACCCGGAAGAGCGGCCAGCCGATCTGACGGAGCGTCTCGTAGCGATACCGCCGGATCGGAACCTCACGGCCGCACCCCAGCCGGGGACATGGTCGGGTCTGCGCGCGCTGGCCATCCTCGTTGATCCAGATCGGAGGCATGGGGACGGAATAGTACCAAGAGCACCGGGCGCTGGCGTACGGGGGTGACTTGCGCTACTGTGCCGCGTCGAGTCGGACGCTCCAGTCAGGACAGCACCGTTCAGCCCGATCTTCTTCTCGCAGGCCGAAGACGATCACGGACGGACAGGCGAAGGTCGTCGTCGCCGGCTTCGCCAGAGTTGCCGGCGACTGCCTACCACGGGTTTGACCCACTTTCGCGAATACCCTTCCAAGCTTAGCGGGCTTCTTACGTCTTCTAACTTTTGCAAAAATGGGATCGGACAGCGAGCAGGCCGAGTACCCCGAAGGCAAGCAACAAGAAACTCGATGGTTCGAGAGTGATACTCGGAGCGCCAGTAATGTTGGCGTTGGCTGAAAACCCGGAAAACGTGACAGTGAAAATTTGATCGTCGGCGACGCCGGTCCCCGTATTGCCTTTCAGAAATGTAATTCGGCTCTTCGTCGCTGCCGGGCCGCGAACCCGAGCCGCCAAGGCGACGGTCTGCCCCACTCCCACCGCCCTTGACCACGTCCTGGGTTCCGAGCGCACCGTCCCGAAGGAGTCGAGGACGCGGCCTCCAGCAAATCGCGCTGCCACTTGTCGGATACGCTGGGTTGCAACTGTGCCGCGCTGCAGATCTCCGGTGTCGAGGAAAAGAAACGTCACCCGCAAAGCGGAGATCTTGGGCCCAAGGAACGCTCAGACGGTGCCGGTACGAATGTTGTCGCGAATGAAGTGATACGCGGGGTCGTTGAGCGCATCGGGGCTGTTTAGGTCAGTTACGGGGACACCGCCGGCATCGAACACGTATTTGCCCATGGCATCTTTTACGACGTGGGCGCCGTACCAATCGTCCACGATGTGCGCCTGCTGCTCATTGTTGAACGTTCTCCAAGCGCGTCCAGACCAGCTCTTGTCAGAGGTGCGGCTACCAGTGAAGTAATCGTAGTTACTGCTCATCCCGCAAAGCACGCCCAGCAAGGATTTATTGGTTATCTGCCAAGCGTGCGTCAGTTCATGAATAAAAACAGAGCCGGGTTCGGGATAGTCACTTCCTGGATCCTCGGCATAGTTCATGGGGCTGTCAAGCGCATCACCAAGGTTGACGAGAATCGAATCGTCAATCGACGGAATCGTGAATTTTCTGCCACCATCATGGGTCATATTGGTCAATATCACGCGGTCGTAGGCGATCTTGCCCATAAAGACGCGGTCGGCGAAAGCACGCTCGTCGGCGTGTATCGGCCGATGACGGACGTCCACAAGGGAGGCTGCAGCTGCACCTGCAACGAGAGCAGGCACGAGCCCGTACGGCCCCACGACCAGAAGCGTGCCACCGGCAACGAGAATTCCGGCCAGGATGTCGGGCGAGCCGATTTTGACGTGCATGTCTGCCAGTTCGGAGCCAATCAGCACGAACCAACCTGGCGCACCAAAGATGGCACTGGCAGCAATGCCCTTCACCGCAAAAAGCAAGATATCGCCTGCAGTCCCCAGGACGCCGGTAATCTTCGCATCCATGTGATAACCGAGGGCCGAGCCTTGCCGGATGGAGTGCCAGTGCAGTTTAATGCCAGCGTTACTCCCCGGCTGGTTCCAATTGTCCAGGTTATCGCCGGGAGTATCCGTGCCGTACACATCGCCGACATTTTGTGCAGCAACAATGGATCCTTCGCTAGAATTCACCCACGCCTGGACGCCATAGTGATAGGAAGGAAAGCCAGTGGCGCGCATGTGCCCGGTGAAGAGATAGGAACCGTCGCTCCGCAAGACGATCTTGGCATAGCCATTGATCGGAGTGTCGTCGTCAGTATTGATGGATTGGTCGGGACTGACCTCTTCCACAAAATGGAGACGATCGATGAGAGAGCGCAAGCCGAACGGAGGCGTCACACCGAGTAGGTTTGCCAACCCCCGAACGGAGGGAGCGCTGGGCACCCAGGAATTCACTATCTCTTGGCTGTAGCTGATCATGGGCATCCTCCCGACGAAACGCCAAGAACTTATGCGGTCGATTCTACCTGAGGTACCCTCTTGCTGCCAGGGACGTGCATTGACGCTATAGGGCTCGCGGGGTAGCCTTCGCGAGCGAAAGGATGAGGCTACGCCATGAAATTCCCGAAGCTGTCAGCCCGCGGCGACGCGGAATCGAAAGCCAGTCTTCAACGATTGGAGCACTGGGGTATTCCGGCCGCGCAGCCGGAGGTTCGAGTTACGTTGCCCGAGGTGCCGACTCAGCGCCCCCAATCCTTCGCATCTCTTGTTTCCAAGACCGGTTCGGCGAGCCAGAGCAAACACACGAGTCAAAGCGTAATAGGCACGCCAGCGGCACTTCCAAGCACCGCGTTGACGCTCCCGAAGGGTAGTCCGGCCCCTCCCCCCGCGCGATTTTTCTCCCAGCGCCCTTCCGAGGCGAAAGCTGAAAAGGAGTGAGCCATGTCGACATTTGTGAACGCGGGCGGCAGTACCGACGGAATTCTTGGGACGACGAAATCGCACGACCACAATGGCGTAATCGGAAAGAACGACGATCCGACCGCGCGCGGGGCGGCCACGCCTGAAGGCAACGGTGTGTTCGGGGTTACGCTCGTGCCCGATGGGGCGGGCGTATTCGGCTTACATGAAAAGAATGGCGTCGGGGTGGCAGGGTTCGGCCATCCGACAGGAATTGGGGTGGTCGGAGTTAGTGCTCCGGCCGGAGCGAAAGGCGGCGACGGGGTTCTGGGCGTGACAAATTCCGAGCACCGAAACGGGATTGTCGGACGCAACGATTCCACAGCCGCAAGAATGACACTTGAACCCGGCGGGAACGGTGTGTTTGGGTTCTCGCAGGTACCCGATGGGGCGGGAGTGTTTGGCGAACATTCCGCGCTCGGAATTGGCGTTGCCGGACTGGGACTCATCGGCGTCTCCGGCGGCAGCCCGAATGGAGTTGGAGTGATGGGAGTGAGCACGCCGCCTGGCGGTGTCGGAGCCGGCGACGGAGTACAAGGCATCACCAATTCTCCCGATCGGAACGGTATCTATGGACGAAACGAAGCGACGACTAAAAGCAACAGCGACGATCCTGTCGGGAACGGCGTACTCGGTTTCAGCAATGTTCCGTATGGCTGCGGCGTACGAGGCATGAGTGGCAACAGTGCTGGACACGGAGTCCTTGGAACAGGAGGATTCGGTGTAGTTGGAATGGGAAGCACCATTGGGATTTGGGGAATTGGCAAAGATACAGCGTGGGCCGGCTACTTCAGCGGTCCTGTGAATGTGGACGGCACGATGTCGGTGGCCGATCTGGAGGTCAGCCGTAACGTCAATATCGGCGGCGATGCAAATGTAACGGGCAATGTGACCGTTGGCGGCGACGTTCTCTTGCCAAATCGAGACATTGCGGAAGCGTTCGATGTCGAGAACGCGACCAAATGCTCTCCAGGAACTGTAATGGTAATAGGAGATTCCGGAGCGCTGAAGCCTTGCGACAAGCGCTACGACAAACGCGCGGTGGGAGGCGTATCGGGTGCGGAGAGGTTGCGAAATGCAATCACCCTGGGAGCAAACGCCGACCCAAGGCAAAGCGTCAAGATTGGACTGATTGGAACTGCGTATTGCCGTATCGATGCAGATATAGCACCAGTTGAAGTAGGGGATCTGGTGACGACGTCAGACACAGTCGGCCACGGAATGAAGGCGACAGACCGACCCAATAGCTTTGGCGCAATTATCGGAAAGGCGCTCGCCCCTCTGAAATGCGGTCGCGGCTTGATTCCGGTTGTTCTGACCCTGCAGTAGTCTTGTTTCGGAGTCACAGAAGCTAAACCGGACCCGATGCAGGAGAGCGCCCAGATCAGCCGCCTTCTTCATCGCCTCCACGACTCAAGTCCGACTACGGCGAGGTGCGGCGCGCCGACCTGACAGCGTGCTGTGGCGTGTCCCGCGAGAGCGCGCAGCGGTCACTCAGGGCAAGCCACCGCTCGCTGTGGCGACACATCAGGTGACAGGCCGGCTCAGGCCGGCGGCTTAATCGGCGCGAACCGGATCACGCCGTTCACGTCTAGCGCGCGGTCGAACACCACATAGTAGTTGTTCAGCAACGGTAGCCCGAGGATCGACTGGTTCGCATCGTCGAGCGGGCCGCTGATCTGGAACACCGCCTGGCCCGCGGCCGGGAAGTCAGTCTGCCAGTACGTCTGGGGGCTGACGACGAGCTCGACGTCTTTGCCGTCCTCGCCTTCGAGCGTGAAGTAGATGTTCGGCCACTGCTCCAGGTTCAGCGACGCGGCGGGAATCCCGCTTCGGGACTTGCTGGCCGCCACGATCGCCTGAATGAAGGCGGGGGTCCGTTGCTTCAGGCCCACGAGGACCGCCTCGTACACGTCTTTCGCGAGCGTGAGGTCGCTGGTGCCGCTGTCGACGATCGAATTGGTCATCGACGCCCGGTACTTCGCCTGCAGCTGCGCGGCCGCGTGGGGCGCGCACCCGTCCACGCGAACCGATTTGAGGTTGGTGTTGTAGTAGAGATCGTGCAGCACCTTCACGGTCGCGAACGTGCCCGTGTAGAGGTCTTTCTGCTCCTCGCCGCCACCTAGGATGAAATAGCCCCGGTTCAGCGGATCGGCCGAGACCGCGGCAACGCTGGTTCCTCGTCGCAGGCTGACCCACGAGCGCAGCGTGTAGAACGCGAACTTGTTGGCGACGACGCCGTTCATCTCCAGCTGGTCGAAGTAGGGCTTCACCCTGACTCCCTGGGCGCCGCTCGTCTTGAGGAGCGGTCCGAAGCCCGACAGGAATGCCTCCCAATTCTTGGCGGCGAACGGCCAGGGCAACGACGCAGCTTTCCCATTCGCGGCAAGGTAGCCTTTGAAATCGTAGGCGTCGTTCAGGCCGTTGTAGGCCAGGCCCATAATGCCCGTCACGCCCACGAAGTTACCTTTTTCCTGCACGGAGGTAATGGCGATCGGCGCGCCCGCCAGGGGGATGCCTCCGAACTTGAGGGTCGTGTCAACCACTGGTCCGGCCCAGCCGCCCGTGCCGTACGTGACGAGCTGAATTAGCGTGGTGGGTTTGAGGAGCGTGTCACCGGCGCCGCTGTACACCGAGGGCTCGACCGCGAGCGTGCTGCTGCCGGTGTCGAGGATGACGTTTGCCACCGCGTCCTTCGAACCGATGGCGAGCTGGGCGGAGTAGTCGTTGCCTGTCAGCACATTGGTGATGTCGATGCGCAGCACCTTGGTGGCCCCGCCGCCAGTTGCGGCCTTCAGGCGCGCGACGCCCCGCTGGCGGTGCGCCTCGGCGTCATCCCGGGAGCTGCGGGACCTGATCTTCACGGCCGCGCGGGCCTTGCGGGCCCGCGCCCATTCGAAGGCTCCCTTCGCCAACTTGGAAGCAGGTTTTGTCACGGTCGCCATGTCGCTGCCCTCCCTGTCGACGGTTCTCTGAGCGATGGTACTGCGGCGCCAAAATCGGTTCAACGCTGATTTGCGTGATCATTGCCGAAGTCGGCCACCCCTCGACCGCCAGATTGCCCGAGGTCGCCCACGTGCCGGAAGCGTGCGCTACGTGAGTTGAATCCATGGAAGGCATTTCTCGCGATCGACCGAGCCGAGGCTCGCTCTCTGGAAGTCGGTGTTTCGATCGAGATGAGCGTGGTGAAAGGCCATTCTCGAATGTCGCAATGGTTCACGCAGAGGATGCAGGATACGCTGGCGGTAGTGCATCTGGCGGTTCTAGGGCCCAGCTTTACTCATCCAGAGGGGATAGGAGGATAGCCAACTTTAGGCCCCTCGGGCAGCGGTCGCCCCCTTCTTGGCCCCGTCTCCATGACGAAATCTGCCAGACTCGGACGCGGAACGCCGCAGGGGCCGATGCCACAGCACCGCCGCCACCAGCTGGCGCGAGCGATCACGCGTCCGTGGCGGCAGACAGGACCTCCACGGAAAAGTCGCCGTTCTCCAATCGCACCTCGACGAGATACTTGCCGCGGGGCAGGCTGGGCGGGGGCGCGACCAGCCGGCTGAGCGGCTCCAGTAGCAGGTCGGGCGCGTGACTGAACTCGACAGTGGCGCTCGGCGGATCGGCGCCATCCGCCCGCCGCAGCCACTGCGCGAGACCCCAGCAGGCCGCCTCGTAGCGAAACACCTCCTCGAGGTACTCGCCAGTCAAGGTCCCGGCCGCCAGCCCGGCCTCCACGCGCGACGCGAAGAGTGTCTCCTCGCCCTGGAACTGATAGTTCGTTGCGGGCGTCGCGCTCCAGACCTCGTCCAGCAGCTCGCGCAGGCACGGCTCGAGGACCACGCACGTCATCGGATATGCGTCGGCGATGGCCTCGAAGCGATTGGCCCGGGCGAGCGAGCAGCACAACCAGATGCCCGGCTGACGCGCGGCCAAGCGCAGGCGCTCGCGCTCGCGGTCCGTCAGATCGAAGGCCCCCAGCCCGCTGTCGTCGCCACTCGCGAGCCGCCGGATGTCGGCAGCCGAGAGCACCAGCTGGGCGAGCGCCCGCTGAAAGCCGGAGAGCGACATCACGTCCCGGAGCCTGCGCTCGTCGCTCGCGTGATGGCCTGGCGTGCGCGGGACACCTGAGCGAGCACGCCGTCGCGGCCCAGCAGGCGGAACGACGACTCGTGGAACTCGAAGGTTACGCCACGAAGCCGCGGTGCACGCGGCCAGACGTCGTCGAGGAACTGCCAGACCGGCTCGAGCACCGGACCGGTGTGGGAGTCTGTGTGGAAGCCCATCATGGGCACGCCGCCGGCTACGTGGATCTCCACGACGTTTTCCATCTCGAGGGCGCTCAGATACGTCCGGGGCTCGAACCCGTGATTGACGGCGTTGCAGTGGAGATTGTGCAGATCGAGGAGAAGCCCACAGCCGGTGCGGGCGCACAGCTCGTTCAGGAACTCGGGCTCACTCATGTCTTCGTCCGGATAGGTCAGGTACGAGACGCTGTTCTCGAGCAGAAACGGGCAGGCGAGCCGCCGCGTGAAGAACTGAACGCGCGGGACGAGCACATCGAGCATCGCGCGGTCGTACGGAACGGCCACCGCCACCGCCGTGTTCACCTCGTGGTCCGTGCTGAGGCGCGAGAACGAGAGGTGCTCGCTCACCCAGGGACTCGAGAGTCGACGCTGGCTGCAGATGAGCTGCTCGGCGTATTCCTGGTCGAAGAAGTCGGCGCTGCAGATCGAGAGCCCGATCCCGTGCAGCGGCGTCGGCAGCGGGCCTGCCACGCGGGCGCGCGATGCCTCCGCGTGGGGAAGCAGGGCGAATCGCGATGGGCTTCCGCGCCCGCGGTCGATCCACCCGCGATCGGGAATGATCTCGAGGTAGTCCAGAGCCTCCGGCGCCTCGAGGAAACCATCGAGGCTGGGGTTGAAGAGGACCCCGACCCCAGCCCCGGTCGTCTCAGCCACCGATGATGATGATCTTCTCGAACCTGTCCCGGATGAAGATGTCGAGACCGGACTTGCACGCGCCGCAGGCCCTGAGGCCGACGGCCCGCAACAGATCCTTGTCCCGGGTGATTTTCTTGATCATGTCGCCGAGCTGGGGCGCCGGGATGTTCCTGTCCACGAGAACTTCGGCCATCGGTCTGCCACTGGGACCGACCTTGGAAACACGCACTTCCGCCTCTCTCTTGGCCATCCTCAGCCCTCCTATCGGTGTATTGGACCCGAATGACGGGATGAGACTCCGGTTCGGCCGAACTGTCAAGGCGCATTTTGTGAATTTTCGGCAACCGCGCCCGACGTGGTCCCCCGCGTGGACACACCGAGCGTCAGCGGACAGAAGTCTCGTGGGTCGCGGGACAGCAGCACCGAGTGCTTCGCCAATCTGGTCAGAAAACTACGAGAGTTCGCCTCGCACGGAGTCCATCATCTGACGATTGGCATTGGATCTCGACTGAGAGTCTCGTCGTCGCCGGGTTCAACGCGACCGACGGTTCGACGGCCGCTTCCTCATCGGTCTTCTCGACGAGAGCACTCTGCCAGCCGATTTGTACCGTCCCCGCGCACACTCCCCGGTCTGTCGGAAAGCGGGACGGCAACCCATTGCAGGCGTGGCATCCATCTTGGCGAACACCTGGCTGAAGAACTGAAGGCGGTTCGGCTTCGTCGCTTATCCCCGCTGACAGCCTTGTCAGCTGTGGCATTGGCTCCGAGAGCGGCCGGTGTCTGAGTGTGGCAGATTCCGCCACGGGGATCGAGGCCAGGGACCGGGCGATCACCGCCGGATGGCGTTGATGTCGACTCTCCTCATCCTCCCGACCAAGTGTGCCAATGGCTGTGCCAAGGTCGACAACGAGTCGAGCCGTGCCCGAGAATTGGCTTTATGTTATCTACGCTCCGAGTTTGTGGTCGATCGGCTGATAAACGATGACTTGACCCTTGTCATCGCCGAATTTAAATTTTGCCGGAGGACATTCATAAGCGCGCATCTTACGCCGGTGCGATCGGCCAGCATTTTCCCGCCGGGCGCTCGAGCTAACTGGGCTTGAGCCACTTCACTACGACTTTGTCGTTCGATAGGATTGCGGCGGAGGTGAGATCGGCGCCGCCCGCTCCGGTGATCTCCGTAACGAATCCATTGGTCGCGTTGAAGGTGTGGTCCTTGGTGCCAGCGCTGCAATTCTGAAAGACCACCGTCGAAAAGACTGGAAGGATGGACGAAATACCTTCCACGATCCATTCCGCGGAGGCGCCGATGCTGGTTACGTTATTCGGCGGCGTGATGCCGATGCTGGTCGCTTGATTGGTTGTCTTATTTAACATGGAACAAAAGCCATGGTTGGGTTGGGGTGCACAGACCAGAACCGTAAGATAGTCGCCCGGCTTGATGGCAAAGTTTTTTACCCTGATGGGTGGCAAAGTCCACCATTCCGTCCATACCCAGTTATCAACCGGATTGTTGCCGGTAACCGTGGCAGCACTACCCGCCTGCAACACCTGGCCATTGCCATATCCGTCGATTCCCACCCAGAAGCCTACGGTTTGCCCCCCTGGCGGTTCATTGGGGATCGCCGTTACGTTCGGGATAAACCACTCACCATAGACCGTGTTCACTGGTTCGGGAGGATTGTAGTTCAACGTTGAGACCAGCACTACCGCGCCCGCCCAACCGCTGGGGCTGAAATCTGTGACGTCTGTCCTTTTATTGAGCACCGGCCTTCTACGTTTGGCCATCACCTGATCGATGACTATTTCCGCTTTAATAAACGTGGGCTTTGAAGCAAAGGCCGCGTCCCACATCGCCCGGAGGCGGGGTTCGCGTGTGGCATCTGGCCGGCGCGGGATCCCATGCCTCAGCAGCAAGCGGTCTTCTGCCACGTTGGGATCGAAGCCCGCCGGAGGCGCATCGTAGGCGGTTATGTGCTTCAACGCTTCTTCGTCAGAGATGTTTGGCATTTTTCGTCCTCCTTTTCTTGGTTTTTATCACGGCAGACTTACGATTACTCATTACCGGATCGACGGTCAGTACGGGTTTCGTGAATTCAGGGTTAGAGGCGAGAGATTTATCCAGCAGCTCTTTTGCGAGGGCAGGCAAGTCTCGATCAGCATGAGGCCCGGATGCAGGACCAATTCCCTCCCCAGGCGTGTAATGCTTCAGAGCTTCTTCATCGCTCATTTTGGTTTTACGCTTGGCCATTGCAGTAACTCGTCTCACGGCGCTCAATCTTCTTGAGAAGCCCTTTGAGCGCCCTGGGGTTGCGGGAAGCTTTCGGGTCGCTGTTCCCGGCCGGACTCCGCAAAGATTCTTCGAGGAGCGTTGCTATGCTAAGAATGCCCTCCCGATCTCCGTGATTTCGTTCGAATCGCGAAATGAATCGCTCCGCTGTCATTGGTTGCATTGAGTCGCCGACCGCACTGCGTTTCTTGTTTGCGATTCGCTTGGCGTGCCGTTGTTGTGGATCGGAAACACTCAGGACGGATTGGCATTCCCGGTTAAATGGGTCCTGAAAGTTCGCGGAGCAAGCCAAAGCCGCTCTTTTCCCGGCGACACGTTCCAGTAACTTCTGGACGAAGAGCCATGCGCCACCCTCGCTATGGATAGTTCCCCCCGCGACGGCCGCAGTCTTTTCAGCCAATGAATCTATTTGCGAATATTGCTTCCTGAAGGTAGCGTCAACAAACCAATGCGAAGAACAGTGCTTTTCATGGATCAGGCCAGTTTCTGCTATGAACAAAGCGCCTGTACACAGCCCCGCTATTTCGGAGCCGGCTCTATACTGCTTTTGGATCCAGGGAATAAAGGCAGGATTGTTCTTGATGGCTTCAGCTAGATTGCCGGCCATCGCTGGTATGATGACCACGTCGGTCGCGGCAACCTCCGACAAGCTGAGGTCCGGCTTTACCTCGAAATGTCCACCGTATAAATCGGCAGTACTGGCGCTGGCAATCAAATGCAGCGCAAAAGCCGCCCCCCTGGCTTCTGCCGAATGGTGATTCGCCAGGTCGAATATTTTGAACAGACCCACAACGCTGTTCACGAGTGCACTGCCATGCGGCACCAAAATGGAGACGTGGGTCGTGCGCTCCGGTTCCGCCATCCCTCGTTGGATAATACCGCATCTCACAAGGTTGTGGCGCAAGTCGCCATCTATTGATGCGGTTTACTGGATTTTGAAATGCACGGGAACGTACGAGTGCCCAGGCGAATCGCCACCCGTGATGTAGCTGTTCGATGCCGCCCAAACGGCGTCCGTGAGCGTGGCTCCCGAAGTGGTCTGAAGCGTGGTATCTCCATCATCAGCTCGAGCACGGCATCGAGGATCTTGCGCGCTTCCTCGGGATCGTGGTCGGCCAATAACTCCATCGAGCCCTTGAGGTCGGCAAACAGGATGGTCACCTGCTTGCGCTCGCCTTCGAGGGCAGCTGTGGCATTGGGCTCCGGGACCGGCCGGTGTCTGAGTGTGGCAGATTACGTCAGGGGACCGGCGGCCCCCCGCGGGGCGCCCGCCGCCGGAGAGGGCTCTAGGGAACTTTACGGCGCATGTTTTAGTAGCGTCGCCTTTCGACGGGGTCTCCGGCTGAAAAGCGTACGATACTGCTGGCGAAAACGTGATCGCGACTGAAACACGGGTTCGAGTCCTCTTAGGACCACTACGTTGCTCATGACTCCGCTCGACTCCTCCAGATCGCTGAGAAGTCCAGTCCGATTCCCATATCCCCAGGTTATTCTCACCTGGATTCCTAGCGAATTCTCAAACGTCGATTTCTACGAGATCGCGCCGAGCGCGCGTGGAACAGAATAATCGGCGCCCCCCTGTCAGACGAGGGCAACCTCGAAAGTCACGTTGTTCGATTTCGGTGGTTGCGGGTTCCCACAACCACCGAGACCACATCGTGGGTTGTACTCCTGGGTTCGATCATCACGACACCGGTACCCGGTATCCTGCTCCGTCGTGCCATAGAGCCCCGATAGAAATCCGGTTGTGAATTCCTGACAGGGACACCCACATGTACCCCCCAAACCCTGACAAGCAGGTATCCCTGGGGGGATAGGTCCCCGTGGGCGTCCAGCCTGGGTGGATGGTTTTAGGTTTTGGACGCTCGACCACACGCGAAAGGGACGCCGGGTCCGATATAGAGTGACCGTGGCGTGATCGCGGGTACGATCAGCACGAGGACGTGATGTCACTATGAACTCCCCAGACAGAAGCCAGCCTCTCGCACCTGAATTGCTGGCCGTGCTCGGGCGGCTGCCCGAGGGCGTAGAGTTCCCCATCATCCTAGGGATTCTGTCCAACGTACCCAGCTTCAGCACGACGCAGCTATGGACGGACCGGGCATCGCACGATCCCCTCGCGATTCGATTCCGGACGGGCACCTACAGGGCCGCCGACAGAGCGCTCCAGAAGGAGGCGAGGGCGGTGGCACGTCTACCCGGCGATTGCCAGGTGGCCGAGCGCGAGCGCGTGGACGCGCTCCGGTCCGCGTGGGTGAGCCACGTCTTAGGCGAGGTGTCGGGCCTCCTACGTCGGGCTGACGCGAAGATCATCGACACCCGACAAGTGGATCCCCAGCGGCTCGGTATCCCCCTCACACCCACGGGCCTCGACGGGCCCGGTGTGGTCATCGACGTCTGGCAGCACACCGGTAAGCTCCCCGGCAAGCTCCCCGTGCTGGTGGAGCGGTGGGCGATCCCGGCTGAGCTGATGCCGTGGCGAACGGGGGATCCTGTGCCGTGGATCAGGCCAGAGACGATCGCGTCCGTCCACCGGGTGATCATCTATACCCACTTCCCAGAAGTGCTCCGCCTCCGGGTCGGCCATCGCTGGCGGAGCGAACGGGAACCGGCGGGATGGCCAGTGCTCACCCAGTACGCCATCCCGCACCTCTACGACTACATGCGCCCCTACTACCGCGTACGCCGGTACGGCCGGCGTA
>Ga0126372_10000546_pt1 | contig 13318 bp, 15 predicted proteins | sample PanSoiMetaPlot_6_FD_92762 | JGI IMG/M metagenome (GOLD analysis project Ga0126372, IMG submission 92762) | Tropical forest soil microbial communities from Panama - MetaG Plot_6 | ecosystem: Environmental > Terrestrial > Soil > Tropical forest > Bulk soil | place: Panama | collected 2016-02-17
AAGCCAAGGCCAATGCAGAAATCGAGCCCCGGAAGATAGCCAGGCCCAAAGACTGACTCCTATTCTGCATCAAGCAACGGAAAGTTATGAGTGAGCGGATTCGACGTCAAGAAACGCTCCAGAACCACAAGGAATTTGTTTCGACCATGACCTTAGATCCGCCGTCTACAGCATTTTCTGTACGAAGAATGTCCGCCCTACCTTGTCGAATTTGCTCCTGGGAAATCCTCCAGCCGAATCAAAATAGTTTCGTTTCCGCGTTCGGTGATTGGCAACCTTCTTGCATTCCTGATGCCGTACGTCTAGCGCGAGAGGAGACAAGTGCATGCACAGGACTAGAAATGACCTTCTAAAAATCCTCGCAGGCGTTGGGCTAGTGATGCTCGATCCGGTGCGTAACGTTCTCGCCGACCGGGTCGAGGACTTTACCGGTCGCCTCCAGGACAGGTACGAAGATGTGATCGACCGCGCAAATCGAGTGTCGCGGAACATTCGCGGCCGAAACTCCCGACCGACCTATCCCGCATTGGACAATGGCATAGCGCTGATCGTCGGGGTGGGTGTCGGCTTGGGGATCGGAATGTTGTTAGCTCCTGCCAGCGGAAAGGAGACCCGTACCCACTTGTCGGAACGGGCTCGAAACATCAGTGATAAGGTTCAAGGTTTTGGAGACAGAGTGAAGGATCGCTTTTCGGAACGTACAACTACAACTGGCACTTATGGAGGTGTCTAACGATGAAGAAAGTAATGACTATTTTCGCATCCCTGGTTCTGGCTGCCTGGCTCTTGCCTGTGGCCTTTGGACAAAGCCAGCCACCGCAGCCCCAAGATCCGACGACTCAACAGCCGTCCACAACGCCCCAAAGCACGCCACCAACTCTGCCACAGGCTGATCAGAAACCACAGCAACCCGATCCGTCTACGCAGCCAAGCCAATCACCGAGCGCACAGCCTGCTCCTCAGTCGCAGCAACCGGATTCGTCAGCGACATCGACGGGTTCCACTGCTGAGACCAAGACTTTCGTGGGAACAGTCGTGAAGGCCCAGGATGGCTACATGCTTCGAGCCGCTGATTTGCAGTACAAGCTCGATGATCAAGACCGCGCTCGCCAATTCGATGGCAAGAGTGTGAAGGTGCAAGGCACACTCGATTCGCAGAGCAACACCATTCACGTGCAGACGATTGAAGCTTCTCCTTCAATGTAGCGGAACGGGAACCATAACCGTTCGATGGACAAAGGGCGCGACTGATCGCGCCCTTCACTTTTAGGCCAAGCCTGCTACTGGTCCAGGTCTGCCGGCATCGGGTGACGGGCTTGGTTTGCGCGGGGTACCAGTTCGCGATAGACGGCTGCGGGGACATGCGATTTCCATCTGCCCGTGGTTTGGGCGAAGCCAACGATCCCGAAAAACAGCGTCGCGATACCGGCGGCTACTGCCCATGCAGGAACAGGTGCTGGACCTTTTCCGGGAACGCTCTCGAGCGAGAAAGACAACGCCCCCTTCGCTGGGCATACGGCCACACACTCCAGACAGCCGGTGCATTCTGTGGATTTGATCGTCACCAGCTTGTCCACCGGCAAGGACGATGGGCATGCCTTCGCGCATTTGTTGCAATCGATGCAAGCTTCAGGTTGTCGACGGATGCGAAGCGGACTGAGAAACGACGCAATACCGAGCAGGGCGCCGTATGGGCACAAATAGCGGCACCAAAAATTCTGCACCATCAAGGATGAGACGACCAACAACGCCAACACGGCGCCGGCGGTTCCCCCGAGGAAACGGAAAAAGTTCAACATCTTGACGTCGGCGACGATGCCGTAGTCGCTCTGCATGAACGAAGCGATCGCGCCCGCTGACATGCTGGATACAGCCCAGACAAAGAATCCGAGCAGGAGATATTTCAGCCCGCGCAATGGAATATCCAGCCAGCGCCAGATCTCGAAATTGCGCCCAAAGAGTTTGCGTCCTGCCCGCCACAAGCACTCCGAAATCGTGCCCACCGGGCAAAGCCAACTGCAGAATGCTTTGCGCATCAGGAAAGCGATTGAGACAAACGTCAGCAGGAGAAACATTGCGGCAGGATGCAGGGCTGGTACGTGACCGGTGAGGAGCCAGTACTTCAGATTCATCATGCCGGCGATCGGAAGCCAGCCCTCCACTCCCGGCGGGCGATTTACCACCGAGCCGCTGCCGCCACGCTCGAAGTCCCGAACCCAGACTAAAAAAACTCCACCCAGCCAGGTATTCAGCAAGAGAAATAAAAGCTGGTAGCTCCGCCGCAGCGCTTGGGAATAATCGTGGTCAGTTCGGCGGACCAGTTTCTTACGAGGTTTGTGCCGAGACCCGGCGGGACTGCCTGGCATCGGAATGCCCGGCGTCTCGTGCGATGGGGTTTCGAGTGAAGTTGGCATAATTGCGCTGCAAGAAAAGACTATTTGCTCACTTCACATCCGTCTGTGACTTACGTCACGGGTGCGGCGCTTTGCAGAGACTGGACTTAACGGGGATTGACGGGCGCATTGTGCAAAACGTGTAGTCGTTGGAGAGATCGACCGGCGGTTTGACCAACTTTAGCGGCGCAAGCTAGAATAACAACGTTTGTCTGTACCTGCGGTTCCGCTCTGGAGCCGACCGGATCCGGGCTGGAGCCAGCGCCGAGGCCGGAAAAACAGCAAGCAATAAGAAAATCAGCAGTTTCTCGTGAGCGCTCGTGTGCGCCGGGACAGTCGATGGAGGCATGCGTATGTATGCGGTGATCCGCGCAGGGGGTAAACAGTATCGTGTCGCGCCGGGGGATGTTATTCGGGTGGAGAAAGTCGGAGGCGGCGACGATGGCCAGGTCCAATTCGGCGATGTCCTGGCAATCTCCGGAAGCGACGGACAAATAGCCAAGCCTCAATCCGAGGCGCTCGTCACAGGGCATGTTGTTGAGGAAGGCCGCGCCGACAAGATTCTCGTCTTCCATTACAAGCGCAAGAAGCAATACAAGAGGCTGCGTGGACATCGACAGCCCTTTACCGCAGTGCGTATTACAGAGATAGCATTTGACGGCCAGAAATTTAGTGCTCCGGAATTACCCAAAAAAGAAGAAAAGCCGAAAAAGACGCGCGCGGAAGCTGCAGAGGCGAAGGCCGATGACGCAGCAGCTCCAAAAGGGAAGGTCAAGACGAAGGCGGCAAAGAAAGCCCTCGCGAAGAAAGCTGCTCCGAAAAAGAAAAAATAATTAGCGAAAGATTGAGAAAAGAGTTATGGCACACAAAAAAGGACTAGGCAGTTCACGAAACGGTCGCGACTCGAATGCGCAGCGGTTGGGGTTTAAAGCATTTGGCGGGCAACTGGTTCCCGGCGGCACCATTATCATGCGCCAGCGCGGTACACGCGTGAAGCCTGGCTTGAACGTGGGGCGCGGCAAGGATGACACCCTTTTCGCGAAGATCACGGGGCGCATCAAGTTTCTGGACAAGGGGTCGATGGGCAAATTCGTGATGATCGAGCCGGCAGAAGCGAAGGAGAGTTAGTTTCTCAGCGTTTAAGCGGGTCCTTCTATCGACCACTGAACTTTTGTTTTTATCGTTTAACGAACGCCTCGCCTAAACGACGGGGCTTTTTTCTTGCCGTTTTTCTCTGCATGTTTGTTGATGAAGCCAAAATCCGCGTGAAAGCCGGGGACGGTGGTAACGGTTGCGTGGCATTCCGCCGCGAAAAGTTTGTCCCACGCGGAGGACCTTCCGGGGGCGATGGCGGCAAGGGCGGCGACGTCAGCATGGAGTCCAGCGAGCGACACAACACGCTCGTTCATTTCCGCTTTAATCCCGAATACCGGGCCGAGCGCGGACGACATGGCGAGGGATCGAACAAGACGGGTCGCGATGGCGCTGCTATCACGCTCAAAGTACCGGTCGGAACGATTGTCTTTGACGACGAAACGGGAGAATTAGTCCACGATTTCTCTCATCCTGACGAAAGAGTGATTATCGCGCGTGGAGGTCGGGGCGGGCGGGGCAATGCGCGGTTCGCCACCTCAACTCATCAGGCGCCCCGCGAACACGAGGAGGGCCGGCCGGGAGAAGAGCGTGTCTTCCGGCTGGAACTGAAGCTGCTGGCCGACGTTGGCCTAGTAGGCTTCCCCAATGTAGGAAAGTCGACGCTGATCTCGCGTATTTCAGCGGCGCGGCCGAAAATCGCTGACTATCCCTTCACGACTCTGCAACCCAACCTTGGGGTTGTCGTGGTTGGCGATAAGAACATGCCGGATGAATTCAGCTTTGTCGTGGCCGACATTCCAGGGCTGATCGAGGGTGCACACACTGGGGCCGGGCTGGGCACGCAGTTTTTGAGGCACATCGAGCGAACGCGGCTCCTGGTTCATCTGGTGGACGTTTCCGATAGTAGCGGCCGCACCGATGTGGAGAAGGACATTAAGGTCATCCGCGCAGAGTTGAAGAGTTTTAGAAGCGGCCTTGATCAGAAGCCCATGATCATGGTGGCGTCGAAGATTGACGTGGCAAACAAAGATAAGCTCGCCGACCTCAAACGGTATTGCAAGGCCCACAAGCTGGAGCTGTTTCCCATTTCTGCGGTAACAGGAAAAGGGATCGAGGAGTTGAAGCGCGCCATGGCGAAGCGAGTGGAATCCATGCGTGAAGCCGAACGGCAGTCGCAGGTCGCCGAACCGCAGGCCCAGTCTTAAAGAAAACGCGTAAGATTACTCACCAGTAATTCCTTCGCTTACATGTATTTTTTTAGCTTGCTAGGCGCATCACGCTTCCATAGCCTGCGAGCCGTGCTGGAAGTGATACTGCAGAATTTTGGCTGCAAGCGAGGGATGCAAGGTTGAATTCCCTGATTTCTCTGCCCGAACAACTTCCCCGCGGCAGACTACTTCCGTCGCGGAAAGCCCAGCGATCTCCGCAGGCAAAACGAGATTAATCTCGAGCTGAGCGTTGAGCTGCAGCATTTCTTCTCCTCGAAACAACATGCCCGAACGGCTGATGTTCTCGGTCGTACCTTGACGCCAATCGTCCTCGCCAAGCAGCCGATAGCGCAACGGGAGATGCAAATTGAAACGCTGCGCCCGGAAGGCTGGAATTCTATCCTTCACGATCTGCATTCCTTGACTGCTTCGCGCACGCATATCGAGCTCCTTGGGGACGGATCCCGCATCCAGCATCTCCCGCACTTTGTGTTTTAGTGCCTGGAGAGTAAAGGGTTTCTGGAGCAGGGTCACACCCGCGTCCAGAGTGCCATTGTGGCCAATCGCGTTCTCGGTGTATCCCGACATGTACAGGATTTTGATTTCGGGGCGCAGAGATCCAACCCGCTGCGCCAGCTCGCGCCCGTTCATGCCAGGCATGATGACATCGGTGAGAAGCAAATCAATGCGCCCGGCGAACGCGAAACAGACTTGGATCGCGGCAGTGCCATCCGTAGCCTCGAGCACCGTGTAACCCTGATTCTCGAGGTACTGCTTGGCCATACGTCGCAAGTTCGCCTCGTCTTCCACGAGGAGGATCGTTTCCTTGGCTGGTGCTGTACTCTCTTGTGCGACTGCAGACTGCGCGACCGCGAACTCGCGGACCTCGGTGACCCGGGGGAAATAAACCTTGAAGGTTGATCCTTTGCCCGGCTCGCTGTACACCCAGATGTAACCACCGCTTTGCTTCACGATTCCATAAACTGTCGAGAGCCCGAGCCCTGTGCCTTTGGTTCCCTTCGTTGAGAAGAAAGGCTCGAAGATGTGAGACTGAGTCTCGACGTCCATGCCGGCACCGGTGTCGCTGATCGCGAGCATCACGTATTCGCCCGGTTTGGCCCCGGCGTGAAAGCGCCCATAGTTCTCGCCCAGCGACACGTTGGATGTCTCGATCGTGAGCTTGCCGCCCTTCGGCATCGCGTCGCGACCGTTAACCGCCAGATTCATGATGACCTGTTCAACTTGTCCGGGGTCTGCTTTTATGGCGCCCAGGTCAGATCCAGGGACCATTACCAGGTCAATGTCTTCCCCGATCAATCGGGTGAGCATCTTCAGATTCTCTGTAACGACGGCATTCAGATCGAGAATCTTGGGGTCCAACATCTGCTTGCGGCTGAACGCCAGTAGTTGACGCGTGAGGGAAGTGGCGCGTTCGGCAGCGTTGGCGATCTCCTGCGCGGGTCCGCGCAATCCGGGCTCTGGGCCCAGTCTCTCCAGCAGAAATTCGCAATAACCGGAAATCACCATCAGCAGGTTATTGAAATCGTGAGCGATACCTCCAGCAAGTCGTCCGACGGCTTCCATTTTTTGCGCCTGCCGGAGCTGCATCTCCAGCGTCCTGCGCTCGGTGATGTCCTCGGCAAACAGTTCGTAGGCTGGCGTGTGATTGCCCTCGCGGATGGCGCGGCCGGAAAGCCGGACAACGGTTGCACTGCCGTCCTTGCGCTTGAACTCCACTTCCAGGCCGGTTACTTCCTTAAGAGCGGGAAAGTGCTCCGCGAGGCGAAGCCAGTCCTGCGGGTTTCGGGACAACGATTCGAACGTCATCCCGATTACATCCGCCTCCGAGTCGTATCCCAACATGTGCACAAAAGCGGGATTGGCATCGAGCAATGTTCCCTGGTCGTCGCATCGGCAAATGCCGTAGGGAGCATTGGTGACCATGGAGCGAAAATTCGACTCGGACCGGGTGAGCCCTTCCTGCGCCGCACGCAACGCGGCATTGAACGAGCAGATCAGCAGGGACACGAAGACGAACAGCGCCAGATGGATAATGGCCTTCTGATAATCCTCTTCCGTCTTAACGCTTGCCAGCGCGAAGTAGGCGCTTACGGTGACTGCAAAAGCTGTAGCCACTAGGCCCGGTTTCCAGCCACCGTACCAGGCACTAACCATGACAGCCACGGCGAAAACGACCAATCGACTCTCAACAACGTCGGAAAGCAGCAGGGCGGGAATCAGCGCCAGCGTAGTGCTCAGTACAGCTACGCCATAGCGCAGAACCGGCGCGCTTTTGGGCGGGACGACACGTCTGCGAAGACGGGGGAGTTTCACTTCGCAACCTCTCGATTAAATCCTAGTCGCTCATGACGAAAGCGGCGAGTTACGGGAGTACAGCTAAGGCGCGCGGACGGTTAGGTGACCGGCCGGACAAGGGCCCAAAGTTTCGGGTGGTCTGTTACCTGAACGATGATGGCTATTCAGTCGCAGCAATGGACGACCACCCCGGAAAAAGAGAAAAACTTGCAAGGAAAATGGGAAAGCCCGAAACTAGCCTTCCCCGCTGCTGCTTTGCGGTAGGGCACCAGGCTCACATTTCTCAGAGCGGGTGTCCCAAGACGAAGGACGGGGTCGACGGCGATTGAACTCCGATCCAACAAGAAGCCGTAACTGAACAGAATGAACATTGGCCTATTCGGCGGTACCTTTGATCCAATTCACCGCGGACATACTGCGCTGGCGCTCGCCGCCAAGGAGCAGTTCGGCCTCAGCCAGATTCACATCGTGGCAGCAAATGTACCGCCGCACAAGCAGAAACGTCCGCTGACTCCCTACTTACACAGGTACACGATGGTAGCGCTGGCTACCGCCGAGGAAAAGAGTTTTGTGCCTTCTATTTTGGAGGCCCCGGGTAGTGACGGGGGCCAGACCGGAACCAACTACTCGATCGATACGGTTCTCCGGCTTAAACAGCAATTGAAGAAAAGCGACCGCCTGTTTTTTCTGATCGGGATCGATGCCTTTCGCGACATTGCTCAATGGCACCAGGCAGAGGATCTTTTTCGTGAATGCGAGTTCATCGTGGCGAGCCGGCCGGGATATTCCCTGGCCGATGTCGCGAACGCGCTGCCAGAAAAATTGCGTCCCGCACCGGCGGTCACCAAGCCGTTCGTGAAACAACCCGCAAAAGGAGATCTTGTCCTCACTGGGGCCACGGTGCGACTTTTAGAAAGCACCCATCACGATATTTCGGCCACTAAAGTTCGCGAAGCTATTGAGGCAGGCAAGCCTCTCGGCCGATTGCTCGATCCGTCAGTAGCCTCATACATCAAGAAAACCGGGCTTTACAAGACGTCGCGCTGATTTGGCAGCGCAAGAGAGAACTACAGCCGGTCCCCCATCCAAAAGCAGATTCCATTTAGAATGTCTACCGCCGTTAACCGGAACCCAGATGAAAAAGACCGATCTCAAACGACAGGTGGCGGAGGCGATCAGCGCCTGCCGCGAAAAGAAAGCAGAAGCAGTGGCCATCCTGCAGTTGGAAAAAGATTCAGGCGCATTTACCGATTATTTTGTGGTCTGCAGCGGTTCGAACCCTCGCCAGATCCAGGCCATCTCCGATGAGGTTGAGGAGCGTCTGGAGAAAAATGGCCTGCGCGCGGCACACATCGAAGGCTACAAACAGGCTGACTGGGTTCTGCTCGACTATATCGACTTTGTCGTGCACATCTTTTCCGAGAAGACACGCAAATATTACGATCTTGAGCGGCTTTGGAAATCAGCCAAGCGGTTGGAGCCGGCAGACCTTGAAATTCGGACCAGGAAGCGTGCCTCGCAGAGCGGGACGAAGAGGAAAAGGGCCTAAGCCCATCCGGCATGGCTACAACTGACCAGAATCGACAGCAGTGGGGTTCGTCGTATCGCCTGTTGGCCTCTGAGAAATGGAAGGCAAAGTCAGCCGCCATGGGGCGTGCGGTGACTCAGGCGTTGGTCGACTATGCGAATCCTCACCCTGGAATGGAGGTTCTCGACCTGGCCAGCGGGACGGGAGAGCCTGCCATCAGCCTCGCAGAGCGGGTCGGACCTCAGGGGCAGGTGACCGCCTTGGACTTGAGTGCCGATCTTCTTGCCATCGCCGCTGTGCGAGGAAAGGATCGCGGACTTCAAAACATTTCTTTTCACGAAGCTGACGCACAAAAACTGCCGTTTCCCGACCAGAGCTTTGACCTTGCCACATCCCGCTTTGGAGTCATGTTCTTCGATGACATCGACAAAGCTTTGCGGGAACTGCATCGCGTGCTGCGCCCCGGTGCAAAGGCCTGTTTCGCGGTTTGGGACACTTTTGAGCAGCCCTATTTTCAAAGCACAATTGGGATCGTCGTCCGACATGTGGGCGGGCCCGCCATCTCTCCAGGAGGACAGAATCCGTTTCGTTTCGCGGTGCCGGGGAGGTTGTCCTCCGTTTTGGGAAACGCGGGATTTTCCGCGATCGAGGAAAAAGTCGTAACGCTGCCGTGGCCCTGGCCGGGTCCTCCTGAAGAGTTGTGGGAGCAGACGAAGGCAGTCTCTGCTCCGTTTCGAAGTCTTCTGGATAGAGTCCCCACCCAGAAGTGGCCCGAGATCAATGCAGAAGTGATCGCGGCAATCCGGACATATGCGGACAACGATTGCATCCGGTTCGAAGTAACTGTCAGGATGGTGTCCGGAACGAAGCACTCACGGTGAACTGCGGGCTCCTGGGTAGCGCTGTAAACTTCATCGCTCGTGGTGTAATAACGTTGTGAGGATAAAGGTCGCCTGGATCGGCAAGACTAAGGATCCAGCGATTCAAGCACTGACCGCCGACTATTTGGAGCGCCTCGGCCATTATGCCGAGGTAGAAGGCCTTTTTCTCCCGAATGAGGCGGCCCTTCTCAAGCTGCGTGAGAAAGGCGGTCGTCGCACAGCGCACTCTCTGGTCCTGTTGGATTCACGCGGAAAGCAGCTCAGTTCCGAGGCGCTCGCATTATTTCTCGACGATCACCAGAACCACAGCCCCAATGTCCTAGTATTTGCGGTTGGTCCCGCCGACGGATTCAGTGAAGCCGCCCGCAACGCGGCCTCATATCTGCTCTCTTTCGGCAAAATGACGCTCGCCCACGAGCTGGCCCGAGTGGTTTTGCTTGAGCAACTTTACCGGGCGTGCACCATCCTCAAGGGCCACCCTTATCATCTGGGGCACTGATGTACGTTTTCTTCGTGACGATAGGTACCTTCGTGATGTATTCCTAGCCCTACCGGGACAATATGATTCGTGGTTACCAGTGGGCAGCCGCTGGAATTCCCCCAACTCGAGATCGACTATGAAAAGTCCTGCCGAAGTACTGCTCATGAAAGAGCTGGAACTGCAGAAGGTGAAAAAGCAAGTCGAGGCACTGCGGATTACGGCTCGCCTGCTTGGAGAGGAAAAACTGCCTCGGCCGCAAGTGATCGAAAAGTCCGCCAAGGTCGTGCAGCTACCCTAGGCTGGCAGGTCTAGCTCAGTGGACTCGTCGAGCGGGTGTCACCTCTCGCTCTTGCAAGCACAGCATTCTCCTCAAAGCATCCTTACCGGCTGACGGTAGCCTGGTAGCTCACCGTTTTCCATTCGTTATTAACTTTCGCCCAGATCCTCGTGTACAAATATGGGCCGCTGAAGTCTTCTCCCAGATCGGATCCCCGGACCTCGGCTCGTCCCGTCACGATGGCCGTATCACCGTAAACCCTGATCTTAAGGTTGGAAATGTGAATGGAATCGAACTTGACTTGCGACTGCCGTCGGGCGGCAACCGTGTCTGCCTTGGTCACGAACTGCCCGAGAGGACCAATAGCGAGGTAGTCATCGGACAGGATACGCTCGGAAAATGCTGCGTCGCGCTGGATAGACGCATCCCGCGATTGCCGTTCTAGTTCGTAAATCTGCGTGACAACTTCCTGTTCTCGTGTGGCGTTGGATTTTTTTGCACAACCGGGAAACGACATCGTGACAATCAGGAGCGCAGCGGCAAGGCTAGCGCGTCTGATGTCCATACCGTCCCCCTGGTAATTCAATTCAGGCTTCGACCCTGAAAGAGACTGATGCTGAGGGGAGATACGAAAGCCCCATCTGCGAGGTTCCACGAAACCAGATACAATCTTCATCGCTTCAGATGGCAGTCCGAAGCGTTGTCTTCTGGGTGTGAAAATCTGGACCTGAGAAGCGAAGTGCAGGAAAACGGCCTGACCCATGGCAGACGTTCGTCGAGGACTCATCATCGTCAACACCGGCCCAGGCAAAGGGAAGACCACGGCGGCTATGGGGACGGCATTGCGTGCGGTTGGTCAGGGCATGCGAGTTCTTATGTTGCAGTTTCTGAAGGGCTCATGGCACTACGGTGAACTCGATGCCGTCAAAGCTTTTGGCGACATGTTTGTCATGAAACAGATGGGCCGCGGCTTCGTGAAGGTGGGAGCCGAGAAACCGGAGGCCGAGGACGTACGCATGGTGGAGGAGGCTTGGGACGAGGCGGACCGAGCGATTCATTCGAACGAGTGGGATTTGGTCATTCTTGATGAGATCAACTATGCCATCAGCTACGGTATGCTCGATCCCGGAAGGGTCGCACAGAGCCTTAAGAACAAGGCTGAACTGCTGCACGTCATCTTGACGGGCCGGAACGCGCATCCGACAATTGTCGAGCTTGCCGACACGGTGACAGAAATGCGCCAGGTCAAACATGCTTACGAAAAGGGCGTGATGGCACAAAGAGGAATCGAGTATTAACAAATTGACTAGAGGTGTGATGTTAGGGTGCCATCGTGATTGAGATTTCGCAGGTTAGACCGTCTGGTCAATAGTTGATCGCTTAGAGTACTGACTTTAAATGGCGTGGTTCAAGCGACAAGCCGGTGAACTTGATACTTCGGGCGAGCGCAAGGTCCGCACTGAGGGGCTCTGGGTCAAGTGCGACGGTTGCCGCCAGATCATTTGGAAGAAGGATCTGGAGGATAACCTCAATGTTTGCCCCAAATGCGACAAGCACTTCCGCATTGATGCCCGGACCCGGCTGGCACAACTGCTGGATGACAACCGGTTCGAGGTCGACGACGGTGACCTGTCCTCGACCGACCCGCTGAGTTTTGTGGATCTGAAGCCTTATTCATCGCGGCTGCGGCAGGCACAAACAGACACAGGGTTACAGGATGCGGTCATCAATGCGCGCGGCCACCTTCAGGGTCGTCCCGTGATCGTTAGTGCCATGGAATATTCCTTCATCGGAGGCAGCATGGGTGCTGTGGTTGGCGAAGCGATCACCCGCGCTGTCGAGCGTGCCGCGGATGTCCGGGTGCCACTGATTATCGTGTCGGCGTCGGGCGGGGCTCGCATGATGGAAGGACTCATTAGTCTCATGCAACTCGCGAAGATTTCTGCGGCTCTCGCTCGCCTGGACGAAGCCCGTGTTCCATACATTTCGGTGCTGACCGACCCCACCACCGGCGGCGTTACAGCTTCGTTCGCCATGCTCGGAGATCTGAACATCGCAGAACCAGGGGCACTGATCGGCTTTGCTGGACCTCGCGTTATCGAACAAACCATCCGTCAGAAACTGCCGCCCGGCTTCCAGCGTAGCGAATTTCTCCTGGAGCATGGCATGCTGGACGCTGTCGTCCACCGAAAAGAATTGAAGCCATACATCGCCCGGGCTTTGGATTTCATGGTTCAGGCAGCGTAGCGCTCAGTTTCGCCAGGGGAACTAGGCCTGGTGTGACCAAGCCCTGAGGTGACATGACAGCCGTTTCAGCCGAGTTCCAAGTGCAGTTGAGACGAGCACAGTCCGCAAGCTGCGGGCGCGGACCGTTCCATTCATTTTTGTTCTTTTCCTCATTGCCTTCATCGATCGGATCAATATTGGATTTGCAGCTCTGACGATGAACAAAGAGCTCGATATCTCGAGCCAGCAGTTCGGATTTCTTGCGGGCATTTTTTTTGGCTATTTCACATTTGAGCTACCCAGGAATCTTCTGTTGCACCGGATCGGGGCGCGCGTCTGAATGGCGCGGATCCTGATCACGTGGGAAGTGGTGGCGATTCTGACCGGCTTCGTACAAAAGGTATCCCACTTATACGTTTTGAGGTTTCTGCTTGGGATGGCCGAGGCGGGATGTTTCCCGGGAATGGTGCTGTATTTGACCTACTGGTTCCGGCAAAGGCAACTGGGATACCCGCTCGCATGGCTCTGTGCCGCGAACCCGGTCGCAAGGATAGTGGGGGGCCGGCTTCAGGGCTCATCCTGGATCACGTTCATTGGCTTGGGATGAGCAGCTGGAGGTAGCTCCTGATTCTCGACGGTATTCCTGCCTTGCTGGGTGGTGTTGCGACATACTACCTTTTGCCTTCACGACCAGCCGAGGCGGAATTTTTGACGCCGGAAGAATAAAGAGTGGATTACGATGGAACTGAGGCAAGAAGAGCATGCCAAGCTGGGGACGCACGCAACCACGAGTTGGCAGACTTTGGTAGCTGGCCGAATCTGGCTCCTGGTCGCTATCTGGTTCACAGCGTTGTACGGCATGTAGGCAATGACGTTCTGGATGCCGCAGCTGCTCAAACCTTTCTCCAGCCAT
>Ga0126372_10000548_pt1 | contig 13269 bp, 12 predicted proteins | sample PanSoiMetaPlot_6_FD_92762 | JGI IMG/M metagenome (GOLD analysis project Ga0126372, IMG submission 92762) | Tropical forest soil microbial communities from Panama - MetaG Plot_6 | ecosystem: Environmental > Terrestrial > Soil > Tropical forest > Bulk soil | place: Panama | collected 2016-02-17
TAATATCATACGTTCAGAGCACCATGTAGCATCGTCAACATATGTCATGCCAGGAGTATATTCGTAACAAAATGTACAAGGGTTTACTCTTCTAGCGTTAGGATGTCCGTACTCTTCACCAACGAAATAAATTTCCTCTCTATTAAGTATAAGGTCTTTCCATCCTTTGGTAAATTCTGTCTTAACTTCTAACTTGTTAGTTTCGTAGTCTAATAGTGTTTGTACGAATAGTTCCGATATATCTTTATATGATTCTTGTGACCACCTAGCTATTTCGTCTGGAGGTTGTATCTGACCACTCTTTATTTGCGCATCATACTCTTGAGCATTTTCAGGAGATAGATTAGATTTAATAGCTGCATAAGCATAATTGGTAAGCTTTTCTTTTACTATATCCTGTAGCTCTGATGCTGCATTCTGTGATGTCCTATATACTACAAAGTCAAAAGGCCTATTAATCTCTTCTCCTATTAGGGAGTCAACAATAGGCCTCACTATATTGTACTCCTTCAACCTAGCAGGCATACCATCCTCTACGTTAAAAGGGTTAGTTATATATTTTAATTCTTCTTCGTCATAGTTTCCTTCGTAAACATCTATGTTTGTTTGTATGTTTCTAATCCTAAATGGATTGTTAGAAAAGGGATTTGCAGTAGCAGATACACCTATAACATAATCAACACATTGTTTCTTCCAAGTTTCATTCTTCTGATTAATGCCTATCTTTTGTGGAGGCATTATGGTTCTCTTGTAATTTGATTCTGGTGTTAAAAACATAATTATTTACCTGAATAATGAGCGGCTTCCATACCGAATTCTTTAGATTCTTGAGTAGGATCGCCAATATCTCCTTTAAGTATTTGTGTTGCTATTTTAGCTGCTTCTGTAGCTATTTCCCATCCTAGAGCACATTCAAGCTCCCTGTCATCACCATCAGTAATTTCATCTTCACTTATAACCTGAGGATGAGCTATTCTTTCAACGCTTATCTCCAAATTAGTTCCAGATCTAAGCTCATGTTCCATTTCTATGAAATATACCTGTTTGTAACATGTCCACTTCTCATCACTAAACAATGTAGTGAATATAGAAAATATATCAATAGTTGAATGAGGTCTTAATCTGCATAATTTATATGGAGTTCTTGCTTTTGAATCTTTTAATGGTATTGCAAAAGTTAGTTGTTCTGGACCAGATAATAATCTGCAAGGCCAGCTTTCTACAGTTGTATTTCCTTTTAATTCAAATAAATCTACTCCTAATATATATGGTATAAATCCATTGTCTTTTTCCATTTGGAATATCCTAAAATTAGGACCTCCTAGAGAATATTTTCTTTCATTTATTAGATGCCAAGATGAAAATTCCCCTACAGTATTGCTTGTACGATATAATTGCCCCAATTCTGCCAATATCATACCAGCTCTTAAATCTTTTCTTGGGGACGCATTTGGAACTCCTTGAGAAAAAATTTGTTCGTACATATTCTGAAGAGCTTCAGCCTTACCTCTCACTATTCTATCGTAAGCAATATTAAGAAAATAAGCTATTTCAAAATCTTGATAAGCTGCACGACCTTGAGGAAGACCTCCAGATCTTATTACATTTGCTATAAAAGCTCCTTTTAAATCTGCTATTGTTGTTATCATTCTCCTTTTCCTAAAGCTATTTCAGCTGCTAATTTTGCAATTTCCATTCCATATGTTACTGGAATTGGCGCTTCTGCAAGAGCTGGCGCATCAAAATCTGTATTATATATTGCCAAGTTTGACGCATGATCCTCTACCTTTGGAGGATGCATAATATATTGAAATGATATAAACAAATAAGATCCGTCGAACGGATTATACCATTTATCCTCTTCTTCATTATTGTGAAAAACTTCAATAACATAATAAAAGTTGCCATGAATATCCATCCATCTTTTTGTTCTGTATATTCCACCAGACGCATATCTAGAGTTTTTAGCCAATGCCCCCAATGAAGCCAAATCGTTATTTCCTATTGGTCGAGCTATACGAGTATGCATTGGAGTATCTGTAGTAAACCATGGATTGTCTGTTTCAAATTCCTCTATAGTTAAACTTACTATAGTTATAGGGCCAAATTTTCTGTATTCAAATGGTATTTTAAATATCCTAGCATTGTCCATTGTCTTTTCTTCATTTACTCCTTTAAATACTTGGTTTCCAGTAGCTTTTGAAGATCCAAATCTTTCGTGTGTAGTTTCTTGTATTAATTGAGATTGAAATGTCAGATAATGATGCTCATGTAATATTGCTTCCAAATCTGTAGGCATAACTTTTGGATCCATAATCATCTTCTGAACTTGCCTCATTTTTGCGTTAAATATCTTCTCGTATGCAGTATTTAAGAATACATATATTTCTGGAAGAGAGAATTTTATCTCGCTCTGTTGCATATTTGCTATTCCAGCCTCATTCTTGATAGCCTTCTGCCTAAGTTCTTCTTCTGTAAATGCCCCAGAAAATGTTCTATTTACCTGAACAGACCTACCATCCTCTTCGCTAGTAACATTAACTTGAGTTTGTTGAAGCCTATTTACAAAAGCCTTAAATGCGTTTACAAGTTCGTCCTTATTTAAAAACATTTATTATTGCTGTGTTTGTTGATTTATCTGGGCTAGAGTGTTAGACCGTTCAGACCCTAATGATTCCATGGCTAATTGAGATGCTTGTAATACTATTTCATAACAGAATGCAACCTCTAGCTTTCTAGGGCTTTCATCAGTAACTTCTTCTGTTGTAATAGGCCATGGGCTAGTAATATAATCATAATTTAAAATTACATCAGTTGAACTTCCCCCAACTCTCCTATAAGAACATTCAAGATAATCACTACTTGTGTCCTCCCATCCAGCTGAAGCGTCATCAATCATGTTGGTAAGTCTATTTTTTACATATCCTGTATCGGCATCAACTGTTAAATGACTCCCATATCTTCTTATTTGATAATAAACATATGGCATATATTGATCGTCGGAATACACTAATGATAACTTGCTTGCATCCAATGATGTTATTGGCCTTAAAACCTTTACAGCCCATACCTTGGTTGCATCAGCTTCCATTATTCTTGGATTTAATATATGAGGCGAAACATTACTAGTGTCCCTTCTTATCAAGAAATGTTGAGTATATGCCCCAAGATCGCTATATGATATTGTATCTTCTTCTTTTGTTGTAGTAGAAGATATATCGTTAGTTGTTGCAGGAACTGTGCTTTTTGTAGCCACAGATCCTCCCCATAACAACCCCAAATCATTTAATAGGTGATAGTTGTTCGGAAGCCCTGTTGTTGGTGGCGTTTTTTGTCTATTATCCATAGAAACAAACCTTTCATCTAATTGGGCAAGTTTCTTAGATAGACAAATCTCATAAGCTGCATTTAAAAAGTGTGCTATTTCAAAGTCTTGAAAAAATGCTCTTCCTAAAGATAGGTTAGAAGCCCTATTACATTCAGCTATAAAAGCTTCTTTTAATTGCTTTATTGAAATTCTCATTAGTCTGGTGTTATTTTTCTTTTCAATGAATTATCTGCCATAGCAGATGCGGCTAGTATTATCTCCTCTCCAAACGAAACTTCTATTCCAGTTTCAGCTTTAAGGGTCGAAGAACTTATCTTGGCAGGATGTTGTATTCCATATCCGGTAATCCAAAGCCATCCACCCATTCTATTTTTACTAACTTCTACAAAATATTCAGTACTCATTGTTGCTGTAGTTGCAGTTGGGAGTATATACGATCTAAGAGATACTGAATAATACCTATATGCAAGATCGTCTGAATTTAAAAACAGATTATTGTTCTTTACTGTATCTAAGGCTGTCATTGGCCTTAATTGTACGTGCGTGTATGTCCTTTTTGATGTATAGTCTTGATCGTTAGGAGCCCAACTGCTAGGCATTGGGTTTTCAGTAGAAACGCAACTTGTCATAGTTACCGCTAAAAGCCTTAATGGTTTAAGGTCTGTCCCTTTAGGTATAGGAAAGTATGCCATAGTGCTACTAGACTGTGTAACAAGATGGTATGCCGCCTCTGCCACAAAAAATGATTTTATTAAGCTTCCAAATTCCGACAACAACTGAGAATCATTGTTTATAACTCCAGCATCCATTGATTTTCCAGATAATCCAGATCCAGCAGTCATAGCTTCTTTTCTAGCTTCTCTAGGCAACCATAATTGGTCGTATGAATTTAGTTTTTCGCTAATAACTTTCTTATAGGCAGAGTTAAGGAAGTGTGCTATTTCAAAATCTTGAAACGACGCCCTCCCTAATTCTCCATCTATATTGAACTTTCCAGCTTCTGCTATGAAGCCTTCATAAAGATCTTTGTGTGTCCAGATCATTAAATTTTAAGCTTAGCTTGAATTTCATTTTTAATACCGTCCATTATCTCCTTATTGTTCTTATCTTTCATCCAGGCGATAACGTCATCAGTAGAGTTTCCTATGATATCAGTACCGTAATAGAACATATTCTTATTTCTACGAATAACATTAAGCTCTATTGCATGTTCTAATATTTCTACTATATCTTTATTTTTGTTTTCAACCCACATAGTAAAGAATCGTTCTGTCTTTTCTTCGACTAAGTCTGTGAGTTTAGACTCTACCATTTCATTGGTCAAGCCAGAAGGACGTACACCCATAACACGTAGACATCTACGCATTTCGTCTACTGTCATTTTGTCTAATTCGCGATAAGCATCACGCATTTTGCGTTTATCTGTATTTTTCTTTTTAGCTTCTGCTTCTGCGTCAAGCAATACGAATTGATGATGACTAGTAACACCAGTGTGCCCATTAGCGACAAGGTGATGGTTTTTACAGAATATGTAGGTTATTTCATCAAAAGGATCTGTAGTGTCAATGTCTACACCTTGTAGAGTAACTTTGATGGCATATGTTTTAAAGTACTGGCCTTCAGGCTGGAGATCCTTTTCTTCCATCCCAATTTTAGGGGCCAATCGTTTTATGTCTTCTTCTGTTAATCCAGTATAGACCTTTCCAGAACGTGTTAAATACGGACCGAATGTGGTTGTACAATTAGGAAATTTAGTTATACCTCCCCAGTCGTCCTTACGCTTTACAAATTCTAATCTATATTTCATAATTTTAAAAATCATCGAAGCGTAGGGGGTCGCCCCCCTGCCTCGGAATTATATTAAAGTGCGTTGTAATCTAAAATCATCTTTCCGCAACCACGTGGGTCCATAATAACTGCACCCATTTCAGCCAAGAAGTGAACAGAATATCCATCCACAGAGTTTGACCGAATGTCAGAAGTTGAAGAAGCGAATCCAGATGGAGAGCAAGAACCTGCTACGACCCATTGTACGAACTCACGATTCTTTTTAACGACTTTTTGAATGTTTGCTTTACCATTACGGAAAGCTGTATCCAAGAAATACATCATATAAGAAGAAGTCGGTTTCTTTGTAAGTGGGTGTAGTGTACGGTTATGGTTAGGATCATCCAAGAAAGGAAGAAGTTTAATTGAGAACTCCATGCCATTAGGCATTTTGTAAGAAGTAAACTGTCCACCTAAAGATAATTCTTGACCAGAACCTGACACAAAGTGTGAGTCAACTAGGTTCAATGTCCCAAGTTTTTCCTTTAATGCACGGTCAATTTCGCGTATACCCATTTCACCTGTAAGGATCAAGAATTTACGTTCGTTTGTACCTAGAACATTGTAAGATAGATCCAAAAGGAAATCTTCCAAAAGTTCTGCACTTAGGTATGTGTAGTAGCGAACATTAGCAGGAGCTATTTGTTGATCGATACCAGCGCCCCGTTTAATTGGGTTACCGTTTTTACCTTTCAACAAAACTGTTCCGTCGTAACGTACTGTTGTTTTGTCAAACATCATTTGATATTCGATACGTTCCATGAAGGCACGTGTAGCTTTCCATAATTGGTAGTCAGCCCACAAGAATGTAGATTGACCAGATACAGGGTCTTTCATAGCGTATGCCAAAACGTCAGCTTTAGCGCTACCAGTAATATTAATTTTCAGACGTACTGTTGTAACATAGTTACGGAATTTCATACCAGTGTTATATGATATGATATCTGCTTCGTCAGATCCTTCTTCGTATGCCGACCCAACACGTGAAACGCGTTTAGGAGCAACTAACAAGTAACCTGGTACATTTGAAGCAGGATCTCCGTCAGCCATGATCGCAGTATACACGTACCCTTCACCATCTTGGCGGGGTTCGTCCATCAACCGAAGTTGATAGTTCTTTTCATCCAATTCTATGATTGCACCTGGACCGTATGCAGGTTCTTCTAACCAAATTTGGATTGGAGTTAATCCAAAACCAACGTTAGTTGAAGAAGCTGTTACAGCTGCTCCAAGATACATAGCTTTCTTAATATTAACTGGGCGTTCATCTTCTATTTCGATTTCCCATTCATAAAATGGACGTTCAAGGACGATCTTGTGACCAAGACCACCTGTCAACAAATCGATAGCTGAAGAATAACCAGCGTATTTAGTGCCATAGATATAGGATATAATTTGAGGTAATTTCTGCGGTTCAAGTTTAAGCGCGTTTGTAAGCATGGTTTCGTCTGTAAAGCCGTGCATACGTTCTCCGCGATAGACTTGTAGCTTTGAAATAAAACTGTTCATTATACTCTATTAATTATTAAATCTCAAAAGCATCCCAAATTTGTCTCTTTCCAGAGCGTTTAGGAGCTTGTTGTTTATTTGATACATTTTGCCGAGCTATAGTTTCACGGAAACGATCTATGGCTTTCTTTTCTGACTTTTTCCTTAAATCTCCTAGAGCTTGATCTCCATACCTTGTTAGGAATGCAGCAGCAATAAGATTATTAGGATTACTCGAGTAGTCTATCGAGAACTGTGATGGTCCATGCTTTGTTGGCCTGAACATATATTGAAACAATTCTCTGCGCTCTCTATTACTTAGGTTTACACCAAGTACATCAGGAGCCTGCATTAATGCGTTAGCAGTTACGCTCATAAATTCGTTCTGTGCAGCAGCCTCAGCTTGGCGCTGCTGTTGTGCCTGAGATAGGCGGTTTTGTTTTTCCATTTGAGACCATCCCGCAAGTATATTAAGTGCGTCCTGCGCTTCATCAATTAATACACCTTTCTGGGTATAGTTTGTTATTTTACGACTAATAGTATTATCGTCATATCCTTGCGCTCTTAACAATTGAGCTACAGCCATTTGGGCATCATATTCATTCGTTATAGCTACATTGGAATAGTCGATTTCACCCATAGTTTTCATGTATGTTCCTAGATCTCCTCCATTCCTTACATAATCGTCAAGAGCCTGTAATTCTGGGTGAGCGTATTGTGGAACAGCATTGTTATCTATGATGGCATTGACGTACTCTACAAACTCCTCAGCGTTTCTAGGGCGTTCTTCAGCTGGCATGTCCTCCCATCCATACTCATCAACAAAAACATCAAAAAGAGCATTAATCTGTTTTGCTTCCGTGCGAGGATCAACATCAGGCCTCTGTCGTCTCGGCGCATCCCCGATTTCGTCTGTACCTTCTGTTCTTTTAATTTCGGCGTCCTCTTCCTTCATTTCTGCGAAAAGGTCGTCTAATATATGTCCGCCTTTTTGTTGCGGCTCTTCAGATTCTTCTTTTTCTTGTTTTTGGGGTTCTTGTTTGGGAGCTGGTTTGCTGTCTTGTTTAGGCTCGTCCATCACTTTCTGAACTTCAGAAGGTATTGGATCGTTATCGCCTTCGTCATATTTACCTAATCCTTCAAACGGGTTCCATGAATCCGCGAGGATCTGACCATCATCGACATTGACTTTATCTTTTTCTTCTGCCATGGTTATTTATTAATTAAGACTTAGCATGTTTTAGTTGTTATGACCATGTTCCACCTTTGACATCTGGACAGAATAATGGAAGGCATGTTTTTAACAAACCTGATTCTGTTATTGCACCTGGAGCCTTTTTATCGGTTGCAGATGTAACGTCTGGGCTTTCTACATAGATAACAACTGATTCGTTCGTTAACCGATTTATTGTGTCATCGGCAGCACGATACGGTGTTGAGAATGTGATATCATATTTAGTGTAAGGCATACTTTCTTTTGTGAACATGCGTGGCAATGTTACAGGGAAAGCAGTCCAGTTCATGATACCCATCCTTGCTTGTGCGCGTTTTTCTTGGTCTGAAACTATGCGCCAGTCGCCAATACCTAAATTTGTTGGAGTTTCTTGATCGATCACAACTTTTGTTTTAGTAGGTATAGTTCCTGCTACATATTTCGGGATTGACAATTCGCCGAATCCAACTTCAAAGTACAATGGGCAAAATTCATCACGTTGAGTAATTACATAGTCTGGAGTGATAGCTCTGACATGAATAATCGTGTCTGTTGTTCCATCAACCCATGCTTCAACTTTCTGGTATTCGTCACGATTCAACTGAGCAACAAAAGCAGCAGCCATTTCTTTAGCTGTCATTAATGTGCCAGTTAACGGAACTTGTACGTAGAAAGGCATGTAAAATACTTGTGGCGATAAATCCCTTACATTGTAGAAATGCATAAGCAACACATATGTGTAACCTTTTGTTATGTCAATACTTGTAAATGTAATCTTATACTGTTGTGGAGTGTAAGATTGGTTAGGAGTACGAACAACTTGACCTTTTACGTTAGCAATCATTGATTGATTCAATAATGGCGATAAACGGTAAATTGATTTACTCGCTTTTTTGTCTATTACTTGCAAGATGTAAAAATCTTTACCACCAACTCCAGTTGTTGAAGCTGTAGGTAGAGTTAATGCACCTGAGTTGACATAAGCTATTGCAATTTCCCCAATATTCATTGTATCGATGGTAGTTGTAGTAGACGGAGCGCCTTTACCAACGAAAAAACTGTAATAAGGATTTAACATAACTTATATTAATTTAACTTTGCTGCGGACCAACAGGCGCAGCTTCCTGTCTAGCTACTTTAGCAGTTTGTATTCCTGATTTTTGTACGAATTGTGCTTCGAAATATGCATCTATTGCATAATCAATTATGTCATTGTGCAAAATAGCTGGCAGAGCACTGTATGCATTCGTTTCATCAGAAACGTCTATATAAATATCAGCATACATCTTAGTGTGATTTAAAACAGAGGATTCTACCATATCTATTCTCCAGTAGCTTCCCTTGTTTAAATCTGGCTCTACATCTTTACGTCCTAATATCTTTTGAAATGGACTTCCTGTAATTATTATATATGGGAACTCTTCCACATCTCTTTTTAAGTAGACTTTAGAATTTGGCCCATTATATACATCTGAAAAACTATTATTTACTATTCTATTATAATGTTCATCATAACTATCTGTTATGTCAACATAATCAGTCATTATCATATCCCCCTCTACTAATCCAGTAGTAGCATTTACGTGGCTGGGCCACCATTTTGGGAAATAGTCAGAGTAAACTGTTGGATTCTTTAATTGTAAGGATTTATATATATGTAAATCCCACAACGCTATTAAAGTATCAGTAGTGTCTGGATATGCCAAATAAGAACCATTACCAAATTCTTCTACCTTCAACTCTATCTCTTCTATATGCTGCTTCATTAAAGCTATAGCTATCTGTTCTTGGTGATCAACTATCCTTTTAACCAAGCTATCAACTAAACGTTTAACGCCAACATTAAGCCATTCGCCAACTATAATCTTATCTGGACGAGCAAGTTCAAGATCGAAATTTGCCATACGTTGCCAGAACTGTCCCACCATTTGTCTTGGTGTTAGGGCTGTAGCTGTCTGTAAATCAGGATGTGACATTATTCTTCATATAGATGCGCTCCAAGCTGTTGTTCTTGCTTAGGCTGATTCTCCATATTAGCTTCGTCTTGATGACGTTGTTGGTATTCTTGTAATGCGGATGGTTTAATCCAAGCCAATTCATGTGCATATATAAGTTGCTTCAATAGCCAGATCTTATCTGCAGGCATTGGGTACTCTTCATCTTTAAAGAATATCTTTTGTTCGTCATATGGGTCAGAATATATATCGGCAGGATCTGATAGTATTAGTCCACATCTAATTGTAGGACATACAATTTCTTCAGGATCTTGAGTCTTCTTCCATATTCTAATATGCTTTTCTATTATAGAACAAAAAGGCATATGTGCAGTAAATCTATTGTGTGAGGCAAAGAGGGCTCTGGATATATCTTTTAAATCCAAGTCTTCGCCAGTTGCTTTATCTATAACAGACATAACCCCAAGCCTTCCAGTTAACTGTGGTATGCGAGGTAATTCCTTTATAGTATCAAATGCATCAAGTCCTTTATAATAAACAGGGTCATCAGCTAATTCAGTGTCAAAGTCCATATAGGATATATAGCTGGGATCTATAATGCTATTCTTATTGATATCCCTATCAATCACAACAAGACGATACTGACCTATCCAGGCCTCCACGTGTCGCCTCAATATTGATTCCCCCCTTTTAGGGTCAATGTACATACAACTATTAAGAATATCGTCAACCAGCTGATTAAGCGTCATTATGCTTGAAACAATTTAAATTCATCATTATAAACATGCATTGCATCATAGAATGCCTTCGAGAATAACGGTACTTCTAGTATGTCATTATTCTTATCCTCTTCTTTCGCCTTCTTAACATCAGCTAACCACAGCTGTTGTCTCATGGCCATCACGCAACCTATTGCAGCTACGCGGTCGAAGTTCCCCTTATCGTTCCACTCAATCAGTTCCTCTATTAGAGGTGCTGAGAATATCCTTTCAACATTCCTTCTGTTATCATCAAATTGTTCTAACAGGTATTCTCTAATCCAACCATTCATTGCATTACGTATATCTTTAGTTACGTGTATGCCTTTTCCTCTAGAAACCTTAGATCCTTCTATTATCTTATCAATAACATCAGGAGCTTCAGCTAACAAATACTCGCAATGGTGATTAACGAAGTAAGTGTAAATTCCCTTATTGTTGTTTTCAAAGAGAACTCTAGCATTGTAATATATCGCCAACCTACGGATGGTTTCATAAAAGTCTTCAGCCATCGCTGGTCTACCAGTGTACTCAGCCACGAACATATCGTGAAAAGACTCGAAGTCTTGAAAGCGTTTAAACACAAAAGCAGATCCAAGTGAATTGGTCTGTGACGCATCAAAGTCGTAGGAGTCGACCCCCATTATGTAGAGCCCGAAGGGTGGATTTGGGTCGGGATGCTCCCAGATGGTGATCGCTCCATCTTTTCTATCAGAAGATTTGATTCTATATGATTGTATCGAATCATCAACTACATGGTGGACCCATTTAGGTTGCCCTTCCTCCCATTTAAGATGGCCTGTTTGTTTTAGCGCTTTTATGTCAGGATTAACCTTTATTTTCAAAAGTTGTTCCTGTAAAATTTTCTTTGGGAATATAGAAGCCCCGTATGTTGTTAACGCTTCAGAAGGCCTAATGGGCCTTTCTATTATGTAGGCATCTATGTTTAAATCTGATATAGCTTTTTCTACCACCTTCTCTCTTTCAGAGATTATGTAGTCTATTGAAGCCTTTCTATTGGTATTGCCATCTTCATCCATATAAAGGCGAAGACCAGTCTTCTTATCTATACCATCTAGGTTTTCATAGTATGGATGAAAGAAACCACAGTTAATAGCATCAGAACCTTCGTCCCATATATTAGGAACTCCCAGTATGTTGTAAGCTTCTGGATTGGTGAACATACGAGCTATGGCTGTCATGCTCTCATTGTTAAGAGACGCTGTACCATACACGCATATAAGACCCGTAACGAAAGAGTCTTGTTCTACAGAAGGTCTAGCGATATTGAAAGCATCCTCAAGTTCTGAGAATGATCCACCCTCTTCAAAGAATATGAGAGATGCAACAATACCTCTAAGTTTGTCAGGGTTACTCTTCAAGGAGAATCCCATCACCTCTGATTTGTACCCCATTTCAACTGTATTGCCGAATGCGTCTTTCTGTAGGTAGGATGCCCTACGATGCATATCGGTATTTTTCACCTGTCTTTTCTTTGCGAATGGTGTGTTATTATCAATAAACGACATGAAGTTCCATGCCTTACTTAATACCCCATCACCCGTAAGATATTTCTTATCTGTTGCAAACACGTACCCCTTTGAATCTGGGATAAAGTAGTAGTTGCGACATAACATAGAAGCATTCTTTAAAGAGTACCCCTTACGTCTTGCCTTTAGCACTACAGCATGTTTACCTTCTTTCTGACATTCTTCTACATACTTAAAGTACATAGCGTCGTAGGAGTAGAAACAAGGGAAGTCAGTAACCCTATCCATAACTGTTGTGTCCTCTCCATTCTCATCTTTTACTCTTTTCCTTTCGAGCCTGTATATAGGGCAAAAGTTAAGATAGAAATAATTAAAACCAGTAATATAATCGCCATCTTCTGCAGTATATCCGTGTAAACACTTTTCCTGTTCTTGCGTCCAAAACGCATTGTAGTCCTTAGTACCTGGTTGGTGGTCAGTGTAGCGGCCATTCTGTTGAAAGAATATAGCCGCCTTTCTGAACTTGTCGCTATTTTCGTAGCGTTGGTTAAAATCTAGCATTAAGCTTTGTTAATATCTTCAGATTTAAATTCTTTTTCAATTTCAATTTTAATGCCAACGATCATGAAATACCCTTTAATTTTAATATCATATGATACTGGAAGTCCAGCTTTTTTAGCTTCTGTTGCTTCAAGAGACAATTTGTTTAAGAGGCATTTGTGAGATTCGTTTTTTTCATCTTTTACTTCAGTATTCCATACGTGAAGATCTAAATCTGAATTTGTTCCATCTATATTAATGAAACCTTTAATTTCTAAATTAAATTCAAATTCCAAATTATTGTCTAACATATACATTGTTTTTAAATGAAGGCGATAGAGAAGCTCTCACTCTTCTATTCCTTCGGTTACTAAATATTCTATTTCTAGCACCCCTAGCCTTTTTCATAGACATTGGAGAAGGTCCTGGATTATTACCAGCTGACAAAAGAGAACTTCCTAATGGAGATTCCAATTTATCGCCAATATCGTAAATCTCTTTTAAGATTTCATGTAACATGTCTACATAATTGGCAAAAATACTTACAGAGTTTTTAAACTGATTATAAAATATCCATCTTTTGTAATCAATTACTGCGCTTTCAGTGTTGCTAATGTTAGTAATATACCATCCAGCATTTTCAGTCAACTCTTTTGCCATATCAAATACA
>Ga0126372_10000549_pt1 | contig 13265 bp, 11 predicted proteins | sample PanSoiMetaPlot_6_FD_92762 | JGI IMG/M metagenome (GOLD analysis project Ga0126372, IMG submission 92762) | Tropical forest soil microbial communities from Panama - MetaG Plot_6 | ecosystem: Environmental > Terrestrial > Soil > Tropical forest > Bulk soil | place: Panama | collected 2016-02-17
GAGATCAATCCCTCCGACTGCACCCTCGATCTCGATGACATGGCGCGGAAGATTACGGGAAAGACTCGTGTCGTTGCCGTGGGATACGCGTCCAACGCGGTAGGGACGATCAATGACGTGAAAGAAATTGTGCGTCTCGGCCATGCTGCCGGGGCAATGGTCTATATTGATGCCGTGCACTACGCTCCTCATGGACCCATCGATGTGCGCGAACTCGATTGCGACTTTCTCGCCTGCTCCACCTACAAATTTTTTGGCCCGCACATGGGCGTGCTGTACGGGAAACGGGATCTTCTCCAACAACTGACGCCATACAAGGTCCGCGCGCTCACCAACGACACCCCCTTCCGCTGGGAAATGGGTACTCTCAATCACGAGTTGATTGCCGGCATAACCTTCTGTGTCGAGTACCTTGCTGACCTTGGCCGGCAGGCAAACCCTGGTGTGAATTCCTCTGCCTGGTCGCGCAAACACGCAGTGCGGGCGGCCTACAAGGCCATTCAGCCATATGAGCACAGCCTGATGGAACGATTGCTGCGCAGCTTGACGATGCTGCCCGGCGTGACAGTGTACGGAATCACTGACCCGAAGCGATTCGACCGGAGGGCCCCAACCATTGCTCTACGCCGCGACGGGCACACGCCGCTCCAGCTTGCAAACCTGCTGGGAGAACGCGGGCTTTTTACTTGGGATGGCAACTACTACGCCTTAAATCTTACTGAGCGGCTCGATGTGGAAAAAACTGGCGGTTTCCTGCGGATTGGCCTGGTCCACTACAACACTCAGGAAGAAGTGGATCGTCTCTTAGCTGCCATGACAGATATCATCCGCTTGTAAAGTTCAGAACCTGCCTGGCGTTTCTACGTTCTCTTTCCTTTTTGCCGATTTGACTCGACACTCAACCTGAACAGGAAAAATCCCGTTGGACCAAACTGGGCTCTGTGTGTCAAACACTGTCGAATTCCTGCTTGCACTTGCGATCGCTCCGGCAATAATCTGGAATTTATCAGCATTAAAAACTTCATCACGCCGAACAGTTTTTTGTGTTCTTTTTTTGGTTCTCCCGTGAGCAATCCACAGAGATTAGCGGTATGATGGAAACATCATCAGCCAAAAACCCTCAGGCCCGAAATCAGGTGGGTCAGAGGTGTCTTCGGCTCATTCATTCGTAGATTTTATTCTGATATCAGTCGTAGCTAAGGAGTATCCGATCATGGCAAGAACAAGAACCCCACGAATTGTGACCTCCAGGAAGAATGGCGAGCAGGTGCATGCGACCTCCGAGACAACCAATATCCCCGTTCCTATAAATCTCGAGGACGAGATCCGCAGGCGGGCGTACGAAATCTTCGAGGAACGGCAGGGAACCTCAGGCAGCGAAGCGGATGATTGGTTCCAGGCGGAGCGCGAAGTGCGCTCCCGCTACGAACGCACGGCGTAGTGCATTCGGACATGACGCGCTGCTTCCGTCCGGAGCCTTCTGGCAAGACAGTTCCGGTTCTTCACCCATGAACGTATGGGTAAAGAGGACCTGTGCGTCCATGAACGGAGTGTGGGTACTCCGGGATCAGCTGGCTTCAGACTCAGATGCTGACAGGAACTGGTCTTCGATGTTGCGGCTAATTTGGTCCCGCACCCGACGGAATGCCAGTAGTTTCTGTTCCTTGTTGCCCGTGACCGACCCCGGATCGTGCAGGCTCCAGCTAAGAAATTTGTAGGTGCTCGGAAAGACTGGGCACGACTCTTTCGCACGATCGCAAACTGTCACTACATAGTCGATCGGTCGACCCAAAAACTCAGCTACATCTTTCGACCGCTGCCGCGAAATGTCGATCCCAATCTCTTGCATGGCTTCGACCGCGAGCGGATTGAGGCCCACGGGTTTCGTTCCGGCACTCAGAGGTTCGAACCGGTCGCCCGCCATCGCTCGCAGCAGTCCCTCAGCCATCTGACTGCGCGCCGAATTTCCAGTACACAGAAAAAGCACTTTGGGCTTCGTCATAAAATACGGCCGCCAATCAGTTTCAGTTCAGTGGTTTGCGCCCGTGCATCTTGATGGACGCAATGGTTCTCGCAGCCAGGCGCCGAAGCTCCGTGCGCTGACCGCTATGGTCGCTGGGGAACACGGCATCGGCCAGTTGCGCGCCGCTCACGATCTGGGGAATGCTGACATCGCTGAATCCCGCCTCTAACGGAAAGCGCACGTAGTCGTTCAGTAGGCTGGCTCCAGCAACACAGCCGACATATGCGTTGACATCGTTTTCCATTCCGTCGGGCAGGGCGCTCAGCAGCACGATGTCGCCGACCGCAAAGCGGCCGCCCGGCTTGAGCACACGATACATTTCGCGAAAAACTGCCGACTTGTCTGGGCTCAAATTGATGACGCAGTTGCTAATGATGAAGTCGACTGAGTTGTCAGCGACAGGCAGGCTTTCGATCTGTCCTTTCCTGAACTCCACGTTGGCGGCCGCGAGATTGGTGGCGTTCCGGCGGGCGCTGGCCAGCATGTCGTCGGTCATGTCGACGCCAATGACACTTCCCGTCGATCCCACGCGTTGCCAGGCAAGAAATGCGTCAAATCCCGCACCGCTGCCCAGGTCGAGGACAGTCATCCCCAAGCTGATCTCGGCTAAAGCAAGAGGATTGCCGCAGCCCAGTCCCAGGTTCCCCGCGCCGGCCAGGGCCAGGTCCTGTTCGCTGTACCCCATCGTGCGGGCGACTTCATCTTTGGAACCGCAGCCACACCCCGATTGCTGGCCGCGGGCGATCGCCCCGTATCTCTGCTGGACAGCATCCATCACTTCTTTCCTTTTCATGGTCGCCCTCTCCGCGTCTCCGTTTGATACATACGCTCATCCAAATATGATCAGACTGGGATAATACATCTGTCAAGGCGAATGTGTCTCTGGTACGCTGGCTGCGATGCCAAAGCCCAAAAAATCGGCAGCCGAACTGGACGGGCTGTTTCGGGCGCTCGCTGACCAAACCCGCCTTCGTCTCATTAACTTGATGGCGGATCAGGAACTCTGTGTCTGCTTCTTCGTGGAAGTCATCGGCTCGCCCCAACCCAAGATTTCCCGCCACCTGGCCTACCTGAGGCGGGCCGGGATCGTGGCCGCGCGGCGCGAAGGTAAGTGGATGCATTACCGGCTGATCCATCCCCGAAATGCGGACGCAGCCGAGATTTTGAGAACCACGATCGAATCCCTGAAGCGCAATCCGGAAATGCAAAAGGATCTGCGGCGCCTCGACCGCGCTTGCTGCGGACCGGAAAGCCTGGTCCAGTTGCTGGGAGCACCCCTCCCCGCTTAACCCTCGCCACTCCAGGTTGGCAACTTTACTCGCGGACTGCCATCCTCGAAGGTTTTCGTTTCATCTCGGCCATCTTCCCGCCTCGGGTTACTTCGGTTACATCTGACTGGTGCAATGCCTAAGGTAGAGTGACAGCAGGCGTGCTGCCGCCAAGGTGAAGTTCGCAACTTCTGCCTACGAGTGCGCCGCCAACAACGAATCTGCTGATTGTGAGCGAAAAGACTTCTATTCCGACCAAGTTGCTGGCCATCAATGACGACCCGGGTTTTCTGGGTTTGATAGGCGCCGCCTTGTCGAACGACAACCTGCAGATTCTGACCACCACCGATGCGGAGACTGGGCTGGATCTATTCGCCCGCACGCGTCCCCGGATCGTCCTCCTCGATCTGGTGATGCCGCGCATGGGCGGGATGGAGTTGCTCGAAAAAATTCTAGGCATGGATCCGGCGGTCGACGTCATTCTCATCACGGGCAATTACTCGACCGACTCTGCAGTAGAGGCCATCCAGAAGGGTGCGTGCGACTACCTGCCCAAGCCGGTAGACATTGAGCGGCTACGCGCGCGTGTCACCTCCCTGATCGCCGATGCCGAAACTCGCAAGAGAACTCACCAGCTCGATTCGGAACTGATGGATGCTTATCAGTTCGAGGGCATCATCGGAAGAAGTCCCCTCATGCTCGAGCTATTTGCCAAGCTGCGCCGCGTGGGACCGCACTTCCGAACCGTGCTCATCACGGGCGAAACCGGCACTGGCAAAGAACTGGTAGCCCGGGCGCTGCACCGTCTAAGCCCTGGAAAAACAAGTCCCTTTGTGGTCTGCAATTGTTCCGCCATCGTCGACACGCTTATAGAGAGCGAGTTGTTCGGGCACATGAAGGGGGCATTCACCGGCGCGCATCAGGATAAGCTCGGCGTTTTCGAGTACGCGAACGGCGGAACGGTTTTCCTGGACGAAATCGGAGAATTGCCACTTGAAGCTCAGGCCAAGCTATTGCGCGTGCTGCAGCATCAGGAAGTGCAGCGGGTGGGATCGCCTGCTCCCCGTTCCGTCAACGTTCGCGTTCTCGCGGCCACGAACCGTGATCTCAAGCGCATGGCTAGCGAGGGCAAGTTCCGCGAAGATCTTTACTACCGGCTCGCGATGGTCGAATTGAAGCTGGCCCGGCTGGCCGACCGCAAGGAAGACTTGACGCTCCTGCAGCGACATTTTCTGGCGAGGTTTGCGGCGCAGTACGACAAGCCTATCACCGGCATCACTCGGCGGGCGCAGATCTGTCTGGGGCGCCATCACTGGCCCGGCAATGTTCGCGAACTGGAGAACGACATTGGCAATGCCTGCATGATGACCGCCACCAACATCATCGACCTGCACGATCTACCGGAGACGGTGCGCAGCGAACATTCTCCATCCAACGCGGGCGATTCCGACCTTTTGTCGTTTGAGGACCTGCAGCGCCGCCATCTGGTGCATGTGCTGGAGCGGGTTGGCGGGAACAAAGCCCGCGCGGCGGAAATTCTCGGTGTCAGCCGGACCACGATTTACGAGATGCTGGCCCGGATCGACGGGGATCGGCAGTCGCATCTTGCGGCCGCCGCCGGACGGTCGGGCGCGTCCTAGCATTCAGGTCTGATCAAAAGGGGATTCCCGTTCTCTTCGAGATATCCAGCAACTCCTCGATCACCGGAAGGATCAGCGGGACTCCACCCGCTCGTCGCACTTGTTCGGCTTCCCTCTCGGGATCTCCGGGAATCAGCGGACCCTTTGTACCGGGTGCCGGTTTCGTGGCGCGGAACTCGTGCACGTAATCGTCCACCTGGCGCTTGAAGGAATCCAGATCAACGAACCCGTCGATCCGCAGTGCTCCAAAAAAATGCCCGATTCCTTTCCCAACACTGCGTTTCGGAATCTCCTGGCGTAGAGCAAATGGCGGCGCGAAAGGCCCCCAGTTCGCGCCGCTAAGAACGCAGCTCAGCATATCGACCATCACCGCCAGTGCATATCCTTTGTGGCCGCCGCGTTCGCGATCGGAGCCCAGCGGCAGGAGCGCTCCTCCTGCCACGGTCTCGTCGGGATTCGTGGTTACGCACCCCGTGCTGTCAATTCCCCAGCCCGAAGGAATCTTGTCGCCGCTGCGGCGGGCCATTTCGATTTTCCCATATGCCGCTGCGCTGGTAGCCATGTCGATCACGACGGGAGGCTCTTCTTTGCCAGGGAAACCGATGGCAATCGGATTGGTGCCAAGCATGCGTTCCGCGCCCCACAAGGGAGCGACGAGTTTCGTGGAGTTCGTCATCGCCAGCCCGATCAGCTCGCGCTCCAGCGCTTTGAGAACGTAGTAGCCGGCGATACCGAAATGATTGGTGTTGCAAACGCTGACCCATCCCGAGCCCGACTTTTCCGCCATGTCCATCGCTATCCGATTGGCATGAGGACCGACGACCAGCCCCAGACCATTGTCGCCGTCGACGGTCGCCGTGCTAACTGTCGAGCGCAGTACTTTGATGTTGGGCTTAGGGTTGATTCGCCCTAAAGTCAGCATGTCAAAGTAGCTGTGGAGCCGCGCCACACCATGCGAATCAATCCCGCGCAAGTCGGCGGAGGCCAGGACATCCGCAGCCTGGTTTGCGTCGGTTTCGGGTACTCCGAAATGAAGAAACATCCGGGTGCTGAACTCGCGCAGGGTCGCGATAGGAAAAACTTTTACCTCGATGTCCACAGTTTCCACCTCGTACCGCAAATAGAGATACAGGCCGAGTGACCTGCATAAGCTTCTTCCCCGTGATGGCGCAACACATTCTAGAACAGACGTTTCGGCTGCGTGATTTTGCAACAGTTGCCCTTTTCATTGAGACAACTTGACATCTATCATGACTCCCCAAAACAGGTGTGCAGCATATTGCAGAGTCATGGACGGTTACCACTTTCGTGGGATACCCAGCGTCAGCTCTTCGGAAGTAATGTTTTTGGCCAACTAGCGTCACCCCGCGCTGCTTGTGCACGGGGCAGATTTAGGAGTGGGGATGGCCGCCGAAGACTTGGACCGGGAATCCGAGCCCTGGCAACTATTCTTTGAAGCCGCTCTCACCGAGCGGAATCCACGCTTACGCCCGCAACGCATTGCGGACGCCGAGGAGGCAATCGCCGAACGAACTCGTCTCCTGCGATACGAGTCCGGAAATCGTAAAGCGGAACGCCGCGCCCTCCAGCATGCCACCAGGATCTTGCAGAACCTTCGCAAAAAGGAACCAGACTTAAAAACCGGAACGTAGCGATCGATAGCTGTTTCACAATCTTGATCTCATCCCTCGCCCGGGCGGTTCCAGTCTGGCTCTTTGATTTGAATTCCGAAACAGTCGTCCACAGGCGGGGAAAGAAGTAGTTAGCACGTTGTAATTCGGGCCAGGGGCGTGCGAAATACCCGTGATTTATGAAATTAATGCGAAAGACAAAGTGATCCATACCCGGTGTGTCGGAGACGTAACTCTCGACAATCTTAATCGAGCACTTTCGGGATTTAGAAAACGATGTCCAGTGTGTGGGCCGCTTAAATGTCCTGCTCGACCTCAGCGAAATGACCTCTGCCCCTGACAGTGCGCAGTTCTCCCCCGTAATCTATCAACTTAATAAAATCAGGGAGCGGGTCCAGTTGGAGGCCTGCGCAATTGTCGCGACTACGGACCTCCGGTTTGGGAGTTGCGCAGGTTAAAGCTCATGGCTGAAAGCTCCTTCCGGGAGCTTCAGGTCTTCCGAACCCACGAGGCCGCTGAGACCTGGCTTCAAATGCAGGTCTAGCCCCACTGTAACCGGTCGGCGCCTAAGAAATCCTTATTCCCCGGCCTTTAAATCGGGGTAAAATGCACAGGAATTGGGGCAGGCGCGTTACCGCTGTAGGAACGTGTAACGGGCGAATCGATGGTCGAGGACAGTGCTCCACCTCCTCCGCGAAACACAAGGCCAGCTCCGGGCTGGTGTTCTCGCAGAGTCCATACGACAATCTATTGACCCAAGATCCGGTGTTTCAGGCCGTACGCTGGCCCCGGGATGTTGGGACCGCCTCTGCGGGCAGAAATTTCATGCTTCCAAAACCTGGTGCAGCAATGAGGCATCCGATGATCGGCCAAAAACATTTTGCACGGCCTACTTAGGAATTATTGACGAGTCATAAGGGAGGACGCGCCTGCGGACTGAAAGTGTCAACTCTGCCCGCGCGTTGAACGACGTTTTGGGGAGGCCAATGACTGAACCTTCTCTGATCGCGACCAGCGACCAGCGCACAGCATCCGACTCTCCATCGACAGGTCGCGCCATCGGGTTGCTGCTCATACTCTCGATTTGGACAGGGTTATTCGTCGGTCTGCTGGAAGGTGCAGGGCTGCTGGTTTTTCAACGAATCAATTGGGAAAACTGGGGCCGGATGATCCACGTTTCGCCGGAAATCATCTGGATCTCTCCTCTGGTCGACGTCATTTTCTTCTCCATTCTTGCCGTCGTCATCGGCCTGTCCGGGCGTTTCGCCAAGTGGCATAACACGGTTCGCGCGCTTGTGTTTAGCATTGCCGGCTTCGCGGTATACGACTGGCTGCGGGTAATCGCGCGAATTCATACCATTGCTTGCGTGCTGTTGGCGTTGGGAGCAGGCGCTGTGGCCAGTCGTTGGGCTGTGCAAGGCACCGGCGCTCTGTTCGCCTTCTCTAAAAAGATTGTTGTCCCGCTGGCAATCCTCGCCCTGCTCATTTTTGCGGCCGTTACAGGCCAGAAGTCGCTGGAGGAGCGCAAGGCCGTGGCTCGCCTTCCTCAAGCCCCTCCCGGCGCGCCCAATGTGGTTGTGGTCCTGGTGGATACTCTGCGCGCCGATCACCTCTCGTGCTACGGATACCATCAACTTGCGACCCCGAACATCGATCGCATCGCGGAGCAGGGAGTCCTGTTTGAGAATGCGTTCTCAACCACTTCATGGACTCTGCCTTCGCACGTTTCTTTGCTCACCGGTCGCTACCCCTTTGAACATGGCATTGGTAGAGTTCCCCCGATGTCATTGGGGAACTGGGGATCACCCAGGCTTGGCAGCTATCCGACTCTGGGAGAAGCGATGGAGAGAAAGGGATACCGGACGGGCGCCTTTTCTGGAAATCGGACATATTTCGCGGCCGACCTCGGATTCAAACAGGGCTTCATCCACTTCGAAGACTACTTTCAATCACCCAGCGACATGTTTATCCGAACCATCCTGGGCAAAGAACTGGTTCACCGCCTCCAGTTCGCTCACTGGAAGGGCGCTCCGAGGAAACTGCTGCTGCGGCTTGGGCTCGGCTTCTTTCTCGACCGCGACGACGAAGGCGCGGATGATATCGGAGGCGCAACCAGCCTGCGCAAACGGGCTGCGGTGGTGAATTCCGAGATGTTCAAGTGGATCGAAGAGGATCGCCAGCGTCCTTTCTTCGCATTTTTGAACTACTTCGATGTTCACACTCCGTATGGTGTGCCCCTGTCCGATATCAAGCCCAAGTCTGCCGATCCGGATGATCCCGTCCGTTACGACGAAGGCATCGCATACACCGATGAGCAAGTGGGCAGCCTGATGTCGGAGTTGAAGCGCCGCGGTCTGGATGGAAACACGCTGGTTGTCTTTACCTCCGATCATGGCGAAGGCCTCGGGCAGCATGGCCTCATGACCCACTCGAAGGCTCTTTACAGCTTCCTGATTCATGTCCCGCTGGTGTTCTGGTATCCCGCCAAAGTTCCTGCTGGTGTGCGCATCCCCGCCACCGTTACCAACTCTTCTCTACCCTCGACTATCGCGGCGTTCGTTGGTTCGCGTGAGCAAACACGCTTTCCTTCCCCATCTCTGGTTTCGCTCTGGAGCGGCTCCGCTGATCCGGCGAAACAACCTCCGGTTCTGTCTGAGTTGGCTGAAAACAAGTTCTCAGAAAGATTGGATCATGGAGTTGCCAAGATTGTGATCACCTCACACGACGGACCCATGAAGTCGCTGGTCGATGCCGATTGGCATTTGATCGTTCACAAGAATCTGGGAGATCAACTTTTTAATCTGAAAGACGATCCGGGAGAACAGAAAAATCTGGTCGGGACTCCCGATGGACTCAAGGTCCACTCCAGGATGCTCCTCGAGTTGCAAGCACTGATCTCCCGCCGCGAATCGATAACTCCAGTACTCCCCGGCAATCCGAGAATCCTTCGGCTGGGCGAGAGAATGGACATCAATGGCGATCCGGGCAAGGTGGCCACGCCCCGGCGGCTCTACGACAGCTATCGCATGGAAGGGAAAGGTGGTGACGTCATTTCGATTGAGGTGCGATCGAAACGTTCCGGCAACGAACTGTTGGACCCGGTGATTACCGTATCAACCGAAACTGGGGAACTGCTCCAATCCTGTCGGAATCCAGGCGATGACCACATTCCCCCACCCGGACAATCTGATCCCACGCCCAACGCCTTCGACGATCCCTGTTTCAACGACGACGTCGAGCCCCTGAAAAATACTGACTCCAGACTCGAAGTCATGGTCCCCGGCGACAAGGACAAGCCAGTCAGCCTCCTCATCCAGGTTTCGGACTGGAACGGAGCAGAGGGCAACTGGAGTTACACGATAAGCAGTCCGCCCGCCACCACAGTAGCCGGCGGCACTCATTAGCTCCGCCACGTCCATTCTGTCCCCAGCCCGTGAAACGACGCATGTTTTTCGGACCGTCTAACTCATTATTGGGTCAATGAATTGCCCGTTTATTACGTATAATTAAGTACATACAATAATGACCTGACAAATGTTCCACGCGGAACATTTGACGGTTTCGGACGCTTCCAAGCCGAGAATTACACCCAAACCCGACCGGCCAGTTCATCTGCAGGGAGCTGTGTTATAACTCAAGTAAATGCCGACGCGCCAAGGCTCAATCCACTTGTTTCGCTTCGCAGGGATTGATGTGTTTCTGCATTGGTCCTGGTTTCTGGTGGCTGCGTACGAAATCAGCAATCGCAAAGGGAACTATTCTTCCGTTACATGGAACGTGCTGGAATACCTGGCTCTGTTTGTCATCGTCATGTGTCACGAATATGGTCATGCACTGGCCTGTCGTCAGGTAGGCGGGAGAGCGGATCAGATCGTGTTGTGGCCGCTGGGCGGCGTGGCCTATGTGGATCCTCCGCCGCGTCCCGGGGCCACGTTGTGGAGCATCGCTGCCGGCCCCTTGGTGAATGTGGTATTAGTGCCAGTTCTGATGGGTGTGGGCATGTTGGCGCGTGCCGGGGGTTGGGCACGCACGATGCCGGATGTTTACCATCTCTTACGGTCTATTTTCTTCATAAATGTAGGCTTGCTCGTTTTCAATCTGCTGCCGGTTTATCCGCTGGATGGCGGGCAGATTCTGCGTTCCCTGCTGTGGTTTCCGCTGGGACGTGCGCGCAGCCAGATGGCTGCCGTAGTGATCGGCTTTCTGGGAGCCGCGGGGTTGATTGTGTTCTCCTTCTGGACACAATCAGCATGGCTTGGCATTTTGTCAGTATTTGTCGGCATGAACTGCTGGGCAGGATTCCGGCATGCGCAGGCGTTGTCGCGCCTAGCGAGATTACCGCGTCATCTTGGATATGCGTGCCCCTGCTGCCAAACCGCTCCACCAGTTGGCAATTTCTGGAAGTGCCCGCAATGCAGCAATGCTTTCGACACGTTTCAGACCTATGCCACGTGTCCCCACTGCGCATTGAAGTTCGACGTGACCGGGTGTCTGGACTGCGGGCGAAAATATCCTTTCAGCGAATGGGTCAGTGCTGCTCATGCCGCCCCTGGCTTGTAGAAGCCGTAAAGCCGGGTTATCCGATTCCTGACCACGCGACTCCTCTGATTCCAGCCCAGCACGGGCGAGAAGCCGGCGCAGGGCCCGATCTCCGGCGGCTCCGCGTTGCGTAGCACGATGTTACCGTCACGATCGATAACAACGTATATCGGGTAGGACGTAGCCGCGTACATGGCAACGAGGTTCGTGTCCTCATGAGGACGATCCTACAGGAGCGCGGATTCTCTTCCAGATACTTCTTGACCTTCTTCTTGGATTCGGCAATGTCGATGGCAAGGACGGCGAGGCCCTTAGAAGCAAACTCATGGTTGATGTCATCGACGAGCGCTTCTTCCTCCCGACAGTACTTGCACCAGGTGGTCCAGAACTCCAGCAGGACAACTTTGCCCTTCAGAGATTCGTTGTTGAAGCTTTCGCCGTCCATGGTTCGCGCACGGAAACGAGGTGCGGGCTCGGGAGCGCCGGATCCGGCATACGCGGCGAGAACGACAGCCAGTATCAACGCAGGCAGGATTGGCCAGAAACGATTTTTCGACGCGACATGCGGCGGACTATACCACGATTTTGCCGGGCCAGCTGATCTGGCTCCCATGATGCATGCGAGACCCCGCCCCTTGGGGGCGCCTTCTCCTTTGAGTTTGAAAATGTCGTAAACCATAACAATGGAAGTTCTGGTGAAGCAGACAACGGCCCGGCAGGCCATTGCCATCTATAAATCGCTGTAAATTCCAGGAGGGAATTTCATGGAAAACGAAAAACGCGAGAACCAGGAGTGGCAAGAAAAGCAAGGCAATCAACCTGGTCAGCAGCGGAAAGGCGAAGACCAAACCGGAAAGCGGCAGGATCCGGGAAGCCAGAAGGATATGGATCAAGACCGCGAAAAGAAGTCGGCGTAGTCCCCTTTGCAGCGATCGAAATGCAAAAGCCTCCAGTCTTATTGGAGGCTTTTCTTATCAGGGAAATTCTGTCGGGCGAACTACCGTTGCGGAACGCTGACCGGCATCGGCGCAGGCGGGTTGGCACTGGGTGCCAACCTAGTTTGTCTCAGCAGAGGGGTTCACCCCAGACCTTGTGCCCAGTTTCGTGCCAATCACATCACCAGAAACGATCATCTCCACCCGCCGATTCAGTTTCCTCCCGTTTGCGGTCTTGTTGTCCGCCACCGGCTGGGTTTTACCGAGGCCCCGCGCAACCACGTTGTTGATGGAAACTCCCGAGTTCACCAGGTAGTCGCGCACCGAGGCTGCGCGTTTCTCTGAAAGCCCTTGGTTGAACTGGTCGCTGCCGACATTGTCGGTGTGGCCTTCAATTTCAAAGTTCAGCTCGGGATAACCCTGAACGATTCCGGAGATGCGCGCGAGGCGTTCGCGGGCTGCCGGCTTCAGTGTGTACTGGCCGCTGTCAAACAGGACGTCGGGCATGTTCACGCGCAAGCCTCGGTCGGTATCGGTAGTCTCCAAAACCTGGTTAAGTTGGTGAAGAAGACGGGCGCGGAGCTCTTCTTTCTGCCGGTTGGCCTCTTCAGCCGCAAGCCGAGCCTTCTCCGCTTCGGCTTCGGCTTTCTGCTGTTCTGCCAGAGCAGCAGCGCGGGCTGCTTCAGCCTGAGCTTGCACGAACTGGGCGTCAGCCTTGGCTCTCTCAGCTGTGGCGCGATCTGCCTCCGCCTGGGCGCGCCGGCGTGCATCTTCCTCAGCCTGCGCTTTGGCGCGGGCTTCCGCTTCGGCTGCAGCCTTGGCGTCTGCTTCGGCCTTTTCCTGGCGCTCGCGCATGGCCTGTTTCTCAGCCGCGATCCTCTCCTGCTCCTTGCGCTGAAGCGTCAGCACGCGCGCATCCTCGGCCATCTGCGTGGCCCCGCGGGCCGCTGTGCCGATGGGAGTACGGCCTTGTTTCCGGACAAGGTAGTCTTCGGCGCGGGCCAGCATATCGAGCGATTTGGCGAGGCTCTCTGAAGCATATTTTTCCGCGCCCGCAGCCTTGGCGATGGCTACAGCATTCCGCGCTTCCAGCAGATCGAGTGGCGTGTTGGGCGCGGCCGTGGTGGAGGGAAGCTGCGCGGCGGGCACGTCAATGGTGTACTGGCCGCCTTCGAGCATATCGAATCGAGCGTCGATGGCTTCCTCGAATCCCCTTGTTTCGTAGCGGA
>Ga0126372_10000551_pt1 | contig 13262 bp, 8 predicted proteins | sample PanSoiMetaPlot_6_FD_92762 | JGI IMG/M metagenome (GOLD analysis project Ga0126372, IMG submission 92762) | Tropical forest soil microbial communities from Panama - MetaG Plot_6 | ecosystem: Environmental > Terrestrial > Soil > Tropical forest > Bulk soil | place: Panama | collected 2016-02-17
GTCAGATGGAACGTCAGCTGTGTCCATCCGCCGATGTCATCGAGTCCACGAATTGGGGTAAACGGATAAGTGGGGCTGCCACCATACACGATCGAGGTACCAATAGCACCGCCGAGTCCCCCAATGCCGCGTCCTCGGTAGAACTCCCCGGACCATGCGAGTCGCGGTAGGACCGGAATCTGCCAGTCCGCCATCCCCGCCCACGCGTCCACGTACCTGCCCCACACCCAATTCTGCCGGCCATAATAACCAGCTACACCAAGGCTCATGGGATGAGCGTGCAACGGGCGTGACCATGCGGTTCGGAATCCATATGCTGGCTGTCCGGAAAGTTCGCTGGCTTGCGGTGCCCGGTAAAACTGGTTGGGGGGAAACTCCCAATCAAGATTGTCGAAGACGCCAGCTTGCATTGTCACCGTTTGCTGATCCGAAACTGCGAAGCGATGTTCGACCCGCAACTGCGGCGTCCATGCCCAGAGATTGCCGGCGAACCCAAAGGTGGGCGTAGCCAGCGATGCAAAAGAGGTTGGCGAGAGTGGTGAGATGAATAGTGAGTCTTGCCCCGCAACCACTGAAGTGCGCTCCCAGTCCATCCTTAAGCTCGCCGTCTGCAATCTTGCGATACCGAAGTCAACGCCATTACCGGTGGCGGGAAACCCTCCAGAGAAGTCGAGTTGAATGTCGGCGGATGTTCGAGCGCCAGCGACGATCGGCCCGAAAAGCTCAAGACCGATTTCGGACTGGCGCAACGTTGCTCCCACCTTGGCATTAGGGAAAACTCCGAAAACTGGCTCGGAGTAATCGGGAAAATCCAGATCATTAGACCCGCCCACGTTGCGGAAAGCATTCATCAGCACGATTCCATGGAGCCGTGCTCGGTACTTCGACGCGGTTTCAACTTTGGTCTGGTATTGTTCGTCGACTTTTTCCCCGATCATCGACGTTGAGTCCTCGAGTTTCTGGACTCGGTCTTCGAGTGAGCTTTGTGCGCTCGCGGCGGTCGTGACCTCAGATGAAGAGGCGGGCGATCCCCCGGACGTACTCTGACTCACCGAGGTCGCGGGAGGATGCTCGAGGAGTGCACGAGTAGCTTCGAGATCCTGGCGCAATTGATGCATCTCCGAGCGCGATTGAGCATTCTCGGTGCGCATCTCTTCCACCAGCACCCGCAATTGACGCACCTGATCCTGTAGATCGAGGATTTCTCCCTGGTTCGCGCTGCTTGAACCAGCACTTTGCCCAGTCTGGGCAAAGCCGGTTGGCCCTACCGCCCCGAAGGCAGTGATCGCAATTATTGTCAGGAATAAACTGGGAATCCTGGGGCTGTTCACACGGTCCTCCTGCATCCATCCGACCCTGGCACGTCAGAAGACCGCAGAAGTGCCTAAGGGCTTGGATTCGATACCGATTTCTGACTGGCCCGATCCTGCTGTGCGCGCATCAACGACGCCAACTCGACACTCTCGACGTTGAAGGCACGCGTCGCTTCTTGTATACGTCCCGGAATAACGATCCGAAATATCGTCTCGCCATCCTCGGTCCGCTCAACCGAGATCGTGCCGCCATGATCTTGGACGATCTTTTGAACAACCGCCAAGCCAAGCCCTGTTCCATTTTCCTTTCCGTAGCTGACGAAAGGATGGAACAGACGATCTCGGATGGACTCCGCGATGCCCGGACCATTGTCCGCTACAGAGATCGAGATGGATCCGGAAGCCTCGCCTGCCGTGACTTCAACCTTCCCCCCCACCGGTGGCGCTGCCTCACACGCGTTCAGCAACAAATTGTAAAGAGCACGTTCCAACTTACGTTGATCGAACCATCCCGAAACCTGCGCGCCACACAGTATATCTATGACGCGGTTGTGATGCCGGGGATGTAGTCGCACGGCCTGTACCGCACGCTGAATGGTCTCAGCGACGTTGCCGAACGAAGGTGTCAAAGACTCTCGAGTGCGGGCAAATTCCAGGAGCGAATCGATGAGATCCGTCATGAGGTTTACGCCCGTACGCACTTCCTGGTACAACTCCTCGCGTTGCGCAGGGGTCAAGTGGCTGTCGCAGAGGAATTCTGAGTTTGCCACGATCGCGGCCAGAGAGTGGCGCAGGTCATGAGAAATCGAACTCGCCATGCGTCCGATCGTGGCCAATTGTTCCGATTCTAATAAGGCGCGCTGACTCTTCAACAAGCTGGCGCGCATCCGGTCGAAGGCTCGGGTGACTTCGGCAATTTCGTCTCCACCGCGAGGATCGAGTGGATGATGGAAATCCCCCTGCTCAAGAGCGCGGACCCCATCGACAAGGCCTCCCAACGGTCTGGTGAACGTGTGCGAGACAAAGAATACAAGTGCGCTTCCGACCAGGATCGCGGCAAAGCCGAGCAGAATGAGATACCTGTTTAATTGGTCAAGGAATCTCGTCGCCTGATCGTAGGAGCCAAGCACGCTGAGACGCACCGGGGTCGTTGCCGATCCGGATAAGTCCAGCGAAGTGGCTAAGAAGCGTTCGTCCGCGACTTCTATATCGTGGGCATCTTCTCGGACTGATCCGGTGAGCAGTATTTTGACATCGCTGTCCTGGAGTTTTGCGGGAGGCAGCGTGGTTGCGACTACCTCGTTTCCGCACGAAATCGCAACTTGACTCCCCGCCACCTTGCTGACCTGCTCGGCAAGCCTGTTGTTGATTTCGTATCCTAGGACCAAGTAGCCCATCAGCGTGCCTTCGGTGGGCGAGCCGCGATAAATGGGTTCTATGAAGGTCTGATAAAGACGGTGGTCGCCAAACCACCAATGGCTGGATTCTCCCTGGTCGTCTTGCACGGACTGGCGGAAGTACTTTTCCGCGGCATCTTGAGTAAGGCCCGGCGACTTGGTGTGGAGGCCAACGACCTTGCCGTCCCGGTCGACCAGCACGAATAGATCGCTGTGCGCGATTGCGAAAATGTCAGCGGAAGCGTCTTGAATCGTCGCGGGGTGCGAACTGGTCATGATGGAGCGAGTGATCGGCAGATCCGCGAGCAGGGCAACATAGCTGGTCAGCATCGTCTCGCGTTCATGACGGAAATCCTGAAACGCAGCGACAGAGTTTCTCAGGTTCACCGCGATGCTTTGGCGCACGTTCGATTCGACGCTACGCCGTACCAGCAACAGACTGGTAATGGTAAGCACGCCGGTGATCAACAGCATCGCAAGCAGGAATCGCGTGCGCAACCGCAAGCGCGGTAGCAATATTTCCTCCGGTACCAATGGGGTACGGGAAGTTCCGGGCTCAGGAGACAGGTTCACGAGGGTCAGCGAACGAACTTGTACCCCATGCCGTGTACCGTGCGGAAGTGCACCGGACTTGAGGGGTCTTTCTCCAGTTTCTGGCGTAGTTTAAGAATGTGATTATCCACGGTTCGGGTCGACGGATAGTTCTGATAGCCCCAGACTTCGTTCAGTAGTTCGTCGCGGCTGATAACTCGATCGGCGTTTTGCACAAGGAACTGAAAGGTCTTGAACTCCTGTGCGGTTAAGACCACAGGCTTATCATCCCGCTTGACTTCCATCTTCTTGAAATCGACCGAAATCCCATCAAAGCTTACGACTTGGACTTCGGGAGCACGGGACGTATGCCGCAAGGCCGCGCGCACACGGGCCAGCAACTCGCGTGGACTAAAAGGCTTAGTAACATAGTCGTCCGCACCTAACTCAAGCAGAAGAACTTTGTCTGAGACGTCGCTAGCGGCACTCAAGACCACGATCGGTATGGCCGGAGCGACGGCCTTTATTTCCTTGCAAACATCGCGGCCGGAAACTTTGGGAAGACGAAGATCGAGCACGATTGCCGCCGGAGGAGAGGCCTGGAAGCTGTCCATAGCCGACTTGCCGTCTGCCTGAGTTTCAACCGTGTAGCCTTCGGTCTCGAAGAGACGCCGGAGCGCCTTCTGAACCGCCGGATCGTCTTCAACTACCAGGATGCGCGCACTAGTCTTCGACGCAGGAGCTGGATTGATGCTCCTGCCTGCACTGAATGGAGTAGCTAGATTCCCCATAAAAGCCTTTCCGTCCCTGCTGAGGGAGTGCTCCGAAATACCCCAAAACTTGGTCCCCAAATCGTTCAACTTCTGCAGATTACAACGGCTTTACACATTATTACGCGCAGGCTCCTGCGTTTTGACATTCTTTTTACAAGCCCGTGACTTCATGGAGATAGTTTACGGAATTCGGCTTGCTAAGCATTCGACCCTATCTTTTCGGCAACGGATAACTTCCCATACTCTACGGGTTTCGCCGTATAGCCCGGGGATGGCGCCGCTCCTAGATTACGCTTATCCGCTCGAACTCGAGTTCCTTCCAACTTACCCAATCGTCAGGAGCACCACATGTCCCCTCGCACACTTCGGATCATTGTCCGGTTTGTCCCTTTTCTGTTTGCTTTTCTGGCGCAGGCGACCTTGGCGGATCAAAGTAGGGACTTCAAAAACATTGGTGGGGCTCTGTCCGAGTCCAGTGCGGACCTATCACTGACGGGGTCGATCCTGGATGCAATCGCCCCCTTTTCCGGGACACCAGCGGTAGGAAGAACTGGAATCGTATCCTTTCCAGCCGGCGTTTTGGTAAGCGGTTCCGTACAAATGGGGGCAATTTTCGCTCGGGGAGTTACTTTCACGATCAGTGGCACAGGAACGAGCGGAATCGTTGATGGTGTTCTGTTCTCTGGGGCGTTCACTGGCCCTGTGAGTTGGACGTTAACCACTCTTGCTAACGGGACACATAACTACATCCTCACCGCCGTTGTGACTGGAATTGTGGCTTCCAGCCCCGTGCGACGTGTAAGTGTGCAATTGACTGTTAATACTGGTAAAGGATTCTTCAACGGTTCCACCACGATGGCTGGCGAGGACACGACGGTGGTTTCTTTCGTTCCCGAGCCGTCGACCTTGGCGATGCTGAGCACCGGACTCCTGGCGATCGCCGGGGGAGTACGGCGACGTTTGATTGGGTAGGAGTGTCGCGATTTCAAGAATGGCATCAGTACTTGCGGCGTGCTCCCCGGCTGAGGTTAGGTGTACTCCACGTGAGCGACTGTCGCCCCTCATCGTAAAATGTCAGCTTGCCTGCAACTCTCCTCACTGACTTAGTTGTTGTGCTGGTTCGTCCGCGCAACCCCTTGAACATCGGTGCGGCCGCCCGGGCGATGAGTAATTTTGGGGTCTCCCGCCTTAGGCTCGTCACACCTTACAAGGTGGCCTTTCGCGAAGCACGCTCCGCCGTGGGTGCGGGTGCCGTTCTGAAAGGCGCCGAAGAATTCAACACGGTTGCAGATGCGGTCCGCGACTGTTCGCAAGTGATAGGCACTACCGCGGTACGCAATCGAGCTTTGCAGCATCCTCTGCGTCAGCTTGGAGAAGATTCCGGGGCCACGGTTCGCGGATGTCTGCGGGCAGGACGCGTTGCGTTGCTGTTTGGTTCGGAAAAGATCGGTCTGACGAACGATGATTTTAGCCACTGCCACTGGCTGCTGACGATCCCCACACACGAGGAACACATCTCGATGAATCTGGGACAGGCGGTGGCAGTCTGCCTTTACGAACTCGCCCGCAGTTCGAGCACCGAGCCAGTGCCGGAGCAGGGCGAACCGGCAAAGAGCGGCGAGATCGAGCAAATCACGACGGGACTCTACGACGTGTTGAATAGAAGCGGCTATGTAAAGCCGGGGAACGACGCGGTCGCCGAGAAGAAAGTCCGACGCCTCATGCTGCGCCTGAATTTCCAGAAGATGGACGCGAAAATTTTCCTGGGCATGATCCGGCAGATCGTTTGGAAACTGCGGCAGGCGAGCAAAGGCTAGCGAGTTACGCGCTGTGCGGATGCTTGCGTCGAGTTCCGCTTGAACCGGAACTGGATGAGCCAGGTGCTGGTGACGGGTTGACCGTCGGTTTCAGGCGGAGAAAACTCCCAGCGTTCGGCGGCCGTGCGCGCGAGGCCGGCAAAGTATTTACTTGGTCCAGCAGATTTGAACTCCGCCGAGGTGACCTTGCCCGAAGGATCGACTTGCGCCCGCACCGTAACCTTCACCGTTCCCGTAATTGTGTTCTTCGCGCTCTGCGGTACCTCAGGAAGCACTTGATGCCGGACCTCACCCGCCTTCGTGGTGGAGGCCTTCGCTATCTTGGGCGATTCGGAAACCGCCGGCGCTACAGTTGGCGGTTGCGAAGTTGTGGCCGGTAGTTTTGGTTCAGCGTTCCTTGCTCCAGACTTGTTTCCGCGGAAATAAGAAAAGCCGAACAGTACAGCCAGCACAACCACCGTTGCGATCGTGACAGGGAAGGCCGGCCGACTTCCGGAACGAGCAGGGACCGGGTCAGCACCTGATGGTGCAGTCGCCGGCACAGACCTTGTTTCCGGTTTCAGTTCTGTTTCAATCTGTCGCAGCGACCAACGCTTCTTGGGATCGAGATGAAGGCACTCCCTCGCAATGGTGCGATATGGCTCGGACAAGGTCGCAGGCAAACCCGGATCGCGTTGGGAGTCCTCTCCAAATGAGACTTTTTGAGTGAGCGCTGCGACCAGCGTCGCGCCCAGCGACCAGATATCGCCTGCAGGCGAGACAATTCCTGCCGCAGTTTCGGGTGCGTCATACGCATCTCTCCGCCGGTGGTGTGAGTTCTGATTTGCAAACGGCGCAATCTGATCTGAAGAGAGCTTCAGGCGGTCCCCCACCGCCAGCACATTCGACGGCTTAATCCGTCCATGCACTAGCCCATTGCCATGGAGATGGGACAGCGCTCCAAGTAGCGGGGGAAGCAGAGCGCTTACCTCAGCGCTCTCGAGAGCACGCGTGGGAAGAATCTGCGAGAGATCATCGTCCGCGCATTCCGTCACCACGTAGACAACATTGGTGTCATCGATCGTGGTCTGGCCCGCCTGAAATACGCGGAGAAGATTCGGATGGGAAACCTTCGCTGCGGCCCGAAGGCGCGACGCCTGTTGTTCAGCGTCTGGCCCGGTCTCCGCCTCCACCAGCTTGATTGCGGCCCTCTGGGACGCGCCCGGAATTTCAGTGAGAAAGACCGCGCTGTGATCAGAACCGCCCAGCCACTGCTGTAGCGGAAAGATCTCGACAACGCGGCCTTCCCAGGATTTCCACTCTTCGGGTTTACTCATTTGCTGTTAACCGGCGATTCAACATTCTATGCCATCAATAACGCACGGAAGCAGGGATGTTAACTCGCAAGTGCAGTTTTTTGTGAAAAAATCACCTACTCTTATAGCTGAACGTCACTTTTGTCTCCTCGTCGAGCACAAGCGGACGCACAAAACTGAAGGAAGTGCCAGCCCGCGGCACATCAATTGGTACCGGCAATACTCCCGCGACCCGCTTCTGCAGATTCATCACGTTCTCTGACGCGTTTTGGCCGACGGCCCCGGGCGCCAGTTTTTGTGGACGGGGCATCATGCTCATCGATGTCGTGGCATCGACTGTCGGAGCTTGAGCTACGACCTCGACCGTTTCCGCTGTGGTGCCTACGCCAAGGCTAAAGTCATAAACCGCGGGTTGACTTGGGTTGTAGTTGAGGTTGTAGACGACGGTTTTGAATCCGGTTCGTTCGGCCATTGCCTTGTAGTTCCCGGATGGCAATCCGACGAGCAGCCAGCGCCCGGCAGCGTCGCTCATTGCGGTGCGGCTGAACGAACCGTCGTACGACGTGATCGTAATTTGTGCGTTCGCGATAACGGCTCCGGTCGGATCTGTTACGTAGCCGCCTATTTGGCCCGGCAATACTTGCATGCGGAGATTACTGGGGGATGCGGCCGGCTGAGGAATCCGGTCGCGCACCTCCACATCCTCGCGAAATGGCTCGGGCACACGATTTGCTGCGATCACATCTCCGCCAAAGTCTTTCACCCGGTATCGCTCCGGCAGAAAGACCTCCCAATTCAGAAGGCTGATTGGGATGTCCATGCTAGGCAGACTCAGATCGGCTCCGCCCTTTTTGGCGAACGGCGCTCCGGAGTGCAAAAACACGAATGAAACGACGTAAGGACCAGTCGGGCGGAAACCCGGCCGAAACAGAGGAACGCGATTTCCGTCGGCGCCTTGAACAGGTTTTACCGGCTCTCCCGCAACTTCGGCTGACAATATCGTGGCGCCTGAGGGCAGCGCAACTTTGAGGAACGGCTGCGCTTGATTCTTAAGCGTCAGCTTGATTTCGGTCAGCGATTTGCCTTCCGAGGTCACCATGGTGGTGACATCGGCGCTTTCCGCAACGGCCGCCAGCACGCTGCCATCTGGAAAGCGCACCCAGTCGAGAGCGAGCGTTGGCGTCTCATTCGGTTGCCTGTGATAACGAAACGCCGCTTGCGGCGGATAGTGCGCGAGTTGCCGCAAGTAGGGATTCGCTTCCTTCACATCCATCCGCTTGAGACCGCCGCCTTCGGTCGCGGTGATCTCCATCGTTCCCCCGCCCTCCACCAGCACTTCTCCCATCTCCCGCTGCGCGCCTTTGAAAGTAATGAACGGCGCGTCTGCTTTTGTGCCGCTAATCGAGCGTTCCATCGAGATAAGGAACTCATGGTTGCGCTGACCCGGAGCATTGACCGTCATCGTCAACACGCCCGACTGCGTTTCTGTCGAGTCGAGGGTTGCGCCAGTTACGCCGGTGAGTTCATATCCGGCGGGCAACTCAACCTGGAATTGCGAAGGCTCGCCCTGTACCACAGAGACGTCGGCAAGCACAGCCACGCGCATTTCCGCTTCGCTTACCGAGACGAGTGTCTTTGTGTCGGAGAGGAACCGGACTTCGCGCGGCACCGTTGGAGTGATGGACTCTCGAGTGGCCCACGACACGTTCGCGGTTTGACCCGGTACGAGCGTTGCCTCGATCGTAGTGTGCCCATTTTCTGACTTGCGGCCGGTGATCAACCCGGGGTTGATAGTGGCGATGGTGTGATCTCCGGGAATTGCGAGCGACAGCTGCACACTGCCCGCCGCAGGAGCAGGCAGGCTAAAAGAAGCGCGCCCCGCATCGATCCGTAGCGGTAGGCCAGTGTCGAGAGAGATCGAGAATTCTGCAGGTCCAGCCAATAGCGCGGTGTGAGTTCCATTTTCCTGAATCAGAGGCAGCCCTTTTCCGCCCTGGTGAGCATCCAGAATGGTCATTCCGGTTGTCAGAGGAACCTTGCTCATACCTTTGTGAAAGACTTCACCGTCGAGTTCGACGGATCCCATCACGCCATTGTTCTCAGCCCGCAGCTTGAGTTCCGCATGTTGGATGGAGTAGGGAAGCGGAGCCACATCCGTTTTTTTCGGTTGGCGGGACGCGAGTTCCACGAGTTTGTTGTACTCGTCAAGCGTGAGCGTCACTTGCCCGGGATCGGGGAGAGGAAGTGTCGCTTTCTCTTGCGCCCAGCAGATCGAAGCCACGCACATACCGCAAACAATCGTCATTACGGATAAGTTTTTCATCGCGCACCCCCATTTTTTTCATGCTGGAAGCTGAATTCGGCAATTGGAGACTGGTTCTCGCTCGTCAGTTCCGAGACCAGATAGATCGATGGACCGAAGGCAGGGAAGTCTACAGTCATCGGCAAAATGCCAGTGACTCTTCCTCCCGTGGACTTTGATCTAAAACTATCGAGCAATGCTTGGGTCGAATCTTTTTTCTCCTTGTCGTCGCTCTGCTTTCGCACCAGTCGGTCAAATTCCTGATGTTCCGCTTTTTGAGGTTCATTCATTTCCACACCTGCGCCCGTAGCTGCGCCGGTGGCAATCCCGGCAATCATTGAAGGCGACATCGGGCTTGCTGACGGCGGAGGCGCGAGCGCGATAGAAATGGGGTTCTGATATTCCTCTGTTCGGAACGTTCCCGGTTCCGCGCTGACCCTAAAGGTTGGCGGGTAATACAGCAGCATTCCGGTGCGCGAGATTGGCAGATCCAGCGCGGGCAGCGTGACGCTCTCTTTTCCCTTTTCCTGCCAGTGCGGCGCTCGTGTGATGTACGTGATCTCGACGACAAACGCCGGAGCATTTTCGCCTCCGCGCGATTTTTCGAGCGGCAACAGCAGGCTTCCATCTGGCGATTGTCCCGGACGCACCGCCCGCCCTCCCAGCGATGCACTCCACACCGTCGCGCCCTGCGGCAGTGTTATTTTCACGAAGTTGCGTTGGTTGTTCCGTATGGCGTAGCGCGCATGAACCAATTCCTTGCCGTCGGCGCTCATCAGCACTTGATAGCGTGCTTCTTCAACGTTCGCCATCAATACGGCTTGCTGGTCGTAGCGGGAAACGTTAATGCTCAGCGAACGGGTTGCTCCGGCCGAACCAGCACGTGCCCTGAATGCGACCATAGCCGGAGATTGTCGGCCAGCGATCATCTCGCCCAGGTCTGTCGCGTCGGCATCCTCCAACCCTTGCGTTTTCTGGTCTTTGATCTCACCGGCTCCAAGGATTTCGACGGCGACTCCGCCGGTGTCTCGCTCGGTGTTCAGAAGCCGCAGCAACGGAATGTCGACAATTCCATCCCGCGGCAATCGGGCCTCGCCGTTGATGACGAACCGCGCGTTATGCTCGATCGGCTCCAGAAAAGTCACGGCTAATTCGCCGTTCTTCATCTCCCAGTCCGCGACCATCGCGCCGGAAACCTGGTTGATCGTCACTTTGTCAGGAATCTGAATGCGAACTTCATGAGCTGCGCCCTGCACGACCTCGAGATTCGCTTCGGCATATACCGCAGCCGAGTCTTCCGCCAGACTCGTCAGTTGTGTGAGCGATCCGCGCAGGCGTAATGGCAACTCCACGTGATGGTCTTCCGTCTTCTTCCGCCACGTGAGGGTCAATGCTTCATTGCCGCGGCCATAGGCGAGCCATTTCGTTTCTTTCGGGGACTCCGACTTGTCGGAGAGAATTCCCCCGGCGACTCGCAGATCGATTCCTTGGCGTGCCAACTGGACTGAGGCGCGCGTTACACCCGATTCCGTCGAAGGAAGGGTAATGCTTTCATCGCCGGTGTTGGCTCCGACTGGAACATCGATGTCAAGAGCCAACACGGACCGGCCCGCATGAGAGAGCAATGCGCAAAGGTGAGTGGCGCTCTTTCCAGCGGTTCCTGGCACCAGCGAAACAAGTTTGCCGTCGAGCCGGGCCTCTCGCACCAGGAGTCCAGTTGGCACGGGAACGCGAACCCATCCATCTTTCAGGACGTCGACAGTGAGATTCGCACGCCCCGTCGCCAGGTCGCCCAGTACATGCAGGTCATAGTCGACGCGCGTGAGCGTCGCATCGAGCGGCGGAGGCTCAGGATCGCGTTCGACGGGATAAGCCTTTGCTCGCAGCACGCGGTACTCCTCCACCGGGATGACAACCCAGCCCGGCACGTGCGAGGACTCCGCGCTCTTTTCTTGAGCGTAGGCGACGGTTCCAGACAGAATTGAGGAGACTACGAACAAAAGCGCGCACAGGCTCGAACGAACCTGCATAGGTTTCGAAACTACTGTTGAAATCGATTTCTTCATAGTTCAACCCTCACTCTAACAATTCTGGGGATGCTCCTAAAGACGCTAGGGATGTTCGGCCGCTATTGGCCAGTCAAAAAGAGAATGCCGTGGGAGGGAGAAGTTGCAGGATTTTTCACGTTGGGTTACTTCAGGAACTCGTTCGGATCGGAAAGTGGTGGGCGGCGTAAGCCGTTATGCAAGTTGCCTTTGCCGTGCCGCTTCGTAGAGCAGGATGCTCGCAGCCACGCCAGCGTTGAGAGACTCGACCTGCGCGGAGTGTGGAATGGCGACCAGTTCGTCGACCTGCGCCATCAGATTCCGCGGAAGGCCCGCGCCCTCGTTTCCAATGAACATTGCCCAAGGCCCGGTGAGTCGTGCTTCATGAATGGCTGTCCCTTTATGCGACGAGGTTGCGACGAGTCGTACACTTTGGTTGCGCAGCTTACCCAAAACATCTTCGTTGCCGCCGGCAGCCTTGGCGAGAACAAATGGCAACCGAAAAATCGATCCTGCTGACGCTCGAATCACCTTCGAGTTAAACGGACTGACAGTGCCTTCCCCGAGCACAACCCCACCACTGCCGAACGCTTCGGCCGAGCGCAGCAAAGTTCCGAGATTACCCGGATCCTGCAACCCTGCGACGATCATGATCGGCCCGACATGAAGCCGTTCCACAAGGTCGTCGAGCTTCGATTCTCGCAGGCGAACCAATGCCGCCACACCCTGCGGAGTCTCGCTAGGCACGGTGCTATCGAAGATTTTGTCGGGTAGCAGAAGTGTTTCGACATGGGAAGCGATCTGCGGCAGCAAGCGCTCGGCCAAATTCTGCGCCGACTGCTTGAAGAGGACAGTCCTGAATCGCAAGCCGCTCCGAATGGCCTCTTCGACAATCCGCAATCCTTCAATGGCGCAGTCGCCGCTCTCGGTGAGTTCCGCCTTCGCAAACGTGTGCCTGACTTCTTTCACGAGCGAGTTGTGGCGTCCTTCGATCCTTCGCAGACGTTCTGACGCGGTTGGCGCATTGTCGGAAGTTCGAGCCATGGTTTAAGTGTAGTCACTCAGCGTGCATAGCCATATGATATCGCGCGCGTCACCTTGAGCCTTTTTGCCGTATTATGATAAGTTCCACCGTCAATCGTCAGTCCGTTGCAAGAGAGAAGGGAGCGCCGTGCGCGCCGAGATTGTAAAAATCAATTCTGACACCCCTGAAACGTCGCTCGTAAAATACGCTGCCGACCAAATCCGTTCCGGCGAAGTGCTGGGCATGCCTACCGATACGTTCTATGGACTGGCTGCCGATCCGTTCAATTTGCGCGCCGTCGATCGGGTCTACGACATCAAGACGCGCTCCCGGCACAAACCTTTGTCGTTGCTTATCGAGAGTACTGATCAGGCAGAAGAACTCGCCAAGCCGCTACCAGAAGAGTTTTATGTGCTGGCGCGAAAATTCTGGCCTGGACCTCTGACGATCATCGTAAAAGCCGGTTCGCGCCTGCCTCTGAAAGTGACCGCCAATACGGGCAACGTTGCCTTGCGCGTGCCAAATGCGAAAATCCCACTCGCGGTCGTGACCGCAGCGGCAATTCCGATCACAGCGACTTCCGCCAATCTCAGTGGTGCTTCGGAGTGCACCAGTGCCGAACAGGTTCGGGACCAGCTCCAGGGACGCATCAACATCATTGTCGATGGAGGCACTTCGCCTCGCGATATCGCCTCTACGATTGTCGACCTGAGCGATGAGTCGGCGCGGTGGAAAGTCATTCGCGAAGGAGCGATTCCCTCCGAC
>Ga0126372_10000552_pt1 | contig 13258 bp, 9 predicted proteins | sample PanSoiMetaPlot_6_FD_92762 | JGI IMG/M metagenome (GOLD analysis project Ga0126372, IMG submission 92762) | Tropical forest soil microbial communities from Panama - MetaG Plot_6 | ecosystem: Environmental > Terrestrial > Soil > Tropical forest > Bulk soil | place: Panama | collected 2016-02-17
GGCAATGTATGGGTTGTCGGAGGCTCCCCTCGTCGCAATCCTCGAAGAGGGGAGCGCGATCGACGACGAACTGCTCGAGCGCGCGTCGGCGGCGCTCGATGCTGACCGGTCGCTGGTGGCGGCTAGAGCGGCAGCGGAGCCCGGGGTAGAGGAAGAGATCGTCGTGCTCCGCCGCAACGACGAAATCGCGCTCGAGTCCGATCCGCTCGCGTTCGTACAGGAGGAGCAAGCGCGTGTCGCTCTCGTTCCGCGAGCGGAACCCGAGCCGGAGAGTCCCCGCGAGTTTCCGCAGTTGCAGCCGCCGGCGCGCGTCCGGGCGCTCCTTGTCGTCAACGTCTGCGCGGCCGCGTTCTATCTCTCCTGGTGGTTGCGCCCCGGCCACGTCGGCGTGCCCGCCCTCTTCGCCGCGTTGGCTCTCGCCGAAGCATTCAACCTGCTGCACCTGCTCGGGCTGTGGTGGAGCGTCTGGACCACGCGCGCGAAGCCGCCGCCACGATCCACGCGGGCGTGGTCGATCGACGTCTTCGTGACGACGTGCGGCGAGCCCCTCTACGTCGTGCGCCGGACGGTTGCGGCCGCAGTTGGCATGGAGGGCGCTCACCGGACGTACGTGCTTGATGACGCAGGCCGCGACGACGTGCGTGCGTTGGCGAAGGCACTCGGTGCGGAGTACATTCGTCGTGGGACCCGGAAGGGCGCCAAGGCGGGAAATCTGAATCACGCCCTTACGGTGACCACCGGTGAGCTGGTGGCGGTCTTCGACGCCGACCACGTCCCGGACACGGACTTCCTCGATCGGCTCGTCGGCTACTTCGAGGATGCCGACCTTGCCTTCGTCCAGACGCCCCAGTTCTACAGGAACTCGCGCCACAACCTTGTCGCTCGCGGCGCCTATCAGCAGCAGACGATCTTTTACGGGCCGATCTGTCGGGGCAAGAACGGCGCCAACGCCGCCTTCTGCTGCGGAACGAACGTGGTCTTTCGGCGCGAAGCGCTCGCTGCGGTGGGCGGCTTCGACGAGCGCAGCGTGGTCGAGGACTTCGTTACCTCGATGCGGCTGCACCGGCACGGCTGGCGGAGCGTCTACTACCCATTCATCGTCAGCGAGGGACTCGGCCCCGAGACGCTCGGCGCCTACTTCGCCCAACAGTTCCGCTGGGCGCGTGGCTCGGTCGGCGCGCTGGTCTCGCTCGAGCCTTTCCGGCGCGGTTACACCCTGGCGCAGCGGTTGCAGTACCTGCTCGCGTCGACGTTCTACCTGATGGGTCTCGTCACGAGTGTCTACGTAGCGCTGCCGATTCTCTACCTGCTGGCGGGGTGGAGCGCCTTCTCCTCCTCGAGCGCCGACTTCGTCCTCTACTACGCGCCGTACCTAGTGCTCGGGCTCATCACAGTTCGGTGGGGGCTCGGCGGGCGGCTACGCCTCGACCACCTCCGCTACACGTTCGGCGCTTTTCCCGTCTACGTGGCGGCTGCGGTGGCGGCGTTCGCACGGCTGCCGTCACGGTTCCGCGCTACCGGGGCGAGGTCCGGTGGCGGGCGAATGCCGGTGTATGCGCGCGTCACGGTCATAGTCTTCTTTCTGACGCAAGTGGCGATCGTTGCGGGCCTCTTCCTCCGTCCGCTCGACGCGCGCACCTTCACGAACGTCTCCTGGGCGGTCGTCAACCTCCTGCTGCTGTCGGGGATCGCGCTCGTAGCGCTCCGCCCGCTCCGCGTCGAGACAGGGGAGGCCGCCGCGATCAGGGCTGCGAGCGGCGCGCTGCCTGAGACCGCACTGACGCGGGTCGGGACCACAACGCTCGCGCGGGTGCGAACCGTGGACGCATCGGTGCTGCGGATCGCTGCGCTCACGGGCTTCGCGTTCGCGCTTCGTCTCGGGCTGGCCGGCGTCCAGAGCCTTCGGCTGGACGAGTCGCTCAGCCTGAAGGAAGCGAAACTGCCGCTGGGGACGATGGTGGGCAACCTCTTCCGCTGGGACGTACACCCCCCGCTCTACTACACGTTCCTGCACGCCTGGGTCTGGCTCACCGGGACGGGTGTGGTCGCCCTGCGCATTCCCTCGGTGATCTTCGGAACGGCCGCCGTGCCCCTGCTGTATGTGGTCGCACGCCGGTTCACGAACGAACGCGGAGCCACATACGCGGCGGCGATCGGCGCGGCCTCGCCGTTCTGGATCTGGCACAGCGACGAGGCACGTATGTACACGTTGCTTCTCGTGCTTGCCCTGGCGGCGCTCTGGCGGCTCTTCGTCGCCTACGAGCGTAACCGGCCGCAGGACTGGGTCATCTACGCGTTGGTGCTCGGGGCGAGCCTCTACTCGCATTACTTCGCGATCCTGATGCTGCCCGTCCAGGCCGTCTGGTTGCTCCTTCAGCGCCCTCCACGCGCAATGGTGCTTCGGCGGTGGCTACCGGCCGTTGCCGGCGCGGTCCTACTCCTCGTGGTCTGGCTGGCAGCGCTCGTCGTCCACGACGGTCTCGGTGGGGTTGCCGCGATCAACACCGGTGTGAGGGAGTCTCCGCTCGCCTTCGGGTTCCTCAGCGGCTTCTACACCTTCTCGCTCTTCCTGCTGGTCTACGTCCTCGGCTACGGACAGATCGGGGAAGGCGCCGGCATCCTCGGACTGGCGGCGGCGGTGCTCGCGGGCGGCTGGCCCCTGGTGGCGGTGCTCACGGTGGTCAGCGGCAGGGTCGGCCGCTGGCTCCGCTCGCGCGAGGCGGCGGTGCTCGGATTCTGGATCGCCTTCTCGCTCGTCACCGTCTACGTCCTGAACATCTGGAAAGGCAACGTCTGGATGCAGCGCTATTTGATCGCGGTCTCGCCCGCGCTGTTCATACTGCTCGGCGCCGCTCTCGCGAGGGTGATTCGGCCGATCGTGCTCGGGACGGCATTGATTGTGGCCGTGCTCACGGTCGCGACCGTGGTCGATACCCGGAGCCGCAACAACATGGCGAGCGAGGATTGGCGGGGCGTGGCGACGGTGCTCGACCGGTCTGCGCGACCCGGTGACGCCGTCGCCGTCGTGCCCTGGTTCTACGTGACGCCACTCGACTATTACTTCGACGGAGCTCAGCCCGTCCGCGGTGCGCTCCTGACCGGACAGACTCCGCGCGCGGCGCTTCTATCGACCTTGACCGGCCTGGCGCGTGCCCATCGCGGGCACGACCTTTGGGTCGCGACGGCCTACGAGGGTGTGTTCGACCCGCAGGGAATCATCCGTCGCGGGCTCGCGCACCGGTTCGGGCTGCTCGGGCAGTACCACCTGCCGGGACAGGTTGTCCTGCGGCGCTACTCGATCCCGCGAATTGGCCCGCCCGCGCTCACGCTGGGCGGCTGAAGCGGGGGCGTCAGCTGCGCCGTCGGATTCTGACGGTGGTCGACTGGACGAAGTAGCGGTTGTTGGCAAGCGCACGGAATGACGCGAGCGCGGCGGCCGAGGATTGCACCGTCCAGTTGACTTCCTTGTGCGCCTCGAAGTAGACGAGCGCGGCAATGCGGGGGAAACGGCGCGGAAGCACCTTCCGGATCGAGTTGAACCAGGCAGCCTTGCTCCCGCCGTGCTCGGCGGACGCTGTCTCGGCGACCATGATCGGCTTGCGACCGGCATAGGCGGCGTATATCGGCTTGACGAGGCGCGCGAAGCTCGTCCAGGACGACCAGGGGCGGGTCGTGCCCCAGTTGTACCCGTCGACGCCGACCCAGTCGACGTAGGCATTCCCCGGGTAGTAGCGCGTCCAGTGGTTCCAGCGCACGTGGGGGACATCGGTCGCGTTCGGCGACCAGACCCAGACGGCGTTGGTTGCGCCGGCGGTGGTGAAGATGTCGTGGATGTGCCGCCAGGCGGCCACGTATTTCTTCGGCCCGTCGGTCGTTCCCCGGTCGTTGTTGTGGCTGCCGTCGTCGGAGGACCAGTTGCCGTTCATCTCCCAGCCCCACCGCAGGAAGACGGGTGCGCCGAGGGCGCGGACGTCTTCTGCGCGTTGTCGGATCATCGCGTCGTCGCCGCCGGAGAGGATGGCGTCGAGATTCGTCCCGCTCCAGCTGATCATTGGGATGCGGCCGTGTGCGACGTCCCAGCGTTCCAGGCCGGTCGGGAAGCTGTCAGTCCACCCGTAGTAGTGGTGGTCGATGCTGAGGGTGCGCCCGATCGCCTTCTCGAAGCGGCTGACCCCGGCCTCGGCGGTCGCGTCGTTCACCCAGTGTCCGACGCCGTCGACGTAGGCGCCGAGGAGCACGCCGTGGCGTGGCGCCAGTGCGACGCTCCGCGGGTTCGCGGGCGCAGCCTGTGAGGCTACGCCACCAGCCATCAGCAGGATGAATACCCAGGCCACCAGGAGCCGCCGCACGCTCCTCTAATCGGCGGCTGCAATGGGGCGAGGTTCCCTCGAACGAGGGAGCGGTCAGGGCGCGGCAGTCGCCGCCTGGAAGGCATGCGGAGCGGAGAGGATGTTGCTGCCGGCGATCCCGAGCCGGAACGCGGCCTGGGCGGCCGGCGAGGAGCGGATGCGCCAGTCCTGGAGGCCCGCGTCCTTGTGGTCGTACCAGATGAGGGCACCCACCCGCGGGTAGCCCCGGAGCTGCGCGAATGTCTGCCTGATCCAGGCCGCCTTGTTGCCGCCGACCTCGACCGAGGAGGTCTCGGCGATGGCGATCGGCTTGTGGTAGCGGCGCAGCTGCGCAATCCGGGCCCGGAAGAGCGTGTTGAAGGAGACCCAGGAGCCGAAGTTGCGCGAACGGCCGAAATTGAAGCCGCTGAGACCGATCCAGTCGACATAGCCGGCCCCGGGCCAGTACGCCCGGGGGGTGTTGTCGGCGCGAAGCGGCACCGAGGTCGCGTTGAGGCTCCAGACCCAGGTGACGTTGCGGACGCCTAGGCGTGCGAACAGGTTGTGGACGTGCCGCCAGGCGGGCACGAAGTCCCGCGGATGGTTGCCGTTTACGGTGCCTCCCCACGGGTACCAGTTGCCGTCCATCTCGTGGAAGGGGCGGAGCATTACCGGCCCTCCGTAATGCTTGATCTCACGCGCATAGCGGGTCAGATAGCGGTCGAAGGCGCCGGCGGTGATCCGCTTCAGCCGGTACCGCGGCTGGGTCGTCGCCGACCTCCCCGGAACGTTCGGCGGCCTCCACGGCTCCCAGCTGATCATCGGGACGATGCCGAGACGGGCAAGCCGCGCTGCCGCCTGCGCAGGGAAGTCGCCCCTCCAGTCGTCGTACCACATCACGATGGCGGGGCGACGTCCCGCTCTGCGCGTCAGTCCGTTGATGCTCGACTGGCTGAAGGGAACGCCGGAGGCGAAGGCGCCCCAGTAGACATGGCGGAGCGGCGGCGCCGGTACCTTGCCGCCCGCGGGGACGGCAGACCGCTGCGAGGCGAAGGCGACCCCCGCGGCCAGGAGGCAGCCGAGAAGAGCAAGGCCGACCGCGACGTCAGTTCTCAGCCTGGCCCGTCGGGTCACGTTGCAACAATGCCAGCCACTGCCCGATGGGACAAATGACTTGCCTCACAAGGCGGCGATTCCTGCTCCTTCCGCTTACCGTCGTTGCTGCGCTCGCCGCAGCAGCTTCCGCGGGCGGTAGCACGAGTCTCCGCGATGTACCGGTGCCCGCTCACGGGGCCTACTTTGGGGCTTACATCAGCTACGGCGCCCGGTGGCAGGGAACCGGCGCTGCGCTTGGAGCAGTGACGCGCTTCGAGCGGGCGATCGGACGCCGCGTCGCGATCGACAACCGCTTCTACGGCTGGACGCAATCTTTTCCGACGAGCCTCGAGGCTCACGATGTCGGCGCCGGGCGAATCCCGATGATCACCTGGAAGGCGCCACGGCTGGCGGCGATCATCGACGGATCCCAGGACTCGCTGATCCTTGCCCGCGCCCGTGCCGTTCGGAAGTTCGGCTCGCCGCTGTTCATCCGTTGGGCCTGGGAGATGAACGGCGACTGGGCGGAGTGGGCGGGCGTGAACAATGAGACACCCGGGAGCCACGACGGGGCACAGCAGTACGTTCTCGCCTGGCGGCATGTGCACGACCTGTTCGCCCAGGTCGGCGCGACGAACGTGTCCTGGGTGTGGGCACCGAACGCGCAAAGCGTCCCACGAGCGTCCTGGAACTCGATCACCGCCTACTACCCAGGGGACGCGTACGTCGACTGGGTCGGCTTCAGCGCGTACAACTGGGGGAAGAGCCGCGGCTGGTCGCATTGGTCGTCGTTCCGGAGTCTCGTCTCCAAGATGTATGCGCAGTGGTCGTTGCGGAAGCCGCTCATGGTCGCCGAGACATCATCCGTCGGGAGCGGGGCCAAGAAGGCGCGCTGGCTGGCGGGCGCGGCACGCGCCCTCGAGCACGGATTTCCCAGGCTCAAGGCCGTCGTCGTGTTCCAGCACTCGCCGAACTGGAACCTCACGGCGCCGGTGCGAGCGCTGCGGGCGCTGCGGGCGCTCGCCCATGCGCCTCCGCTCTCACAGCTCGCCCCGTAAGCGCGTCTACTTCGTTGCGCCGTAGCTGATGCGGCGGATCGTCCCGTCCGTGATGTCGGCGTAATAGATGTCGCCTCCCGGGCCGCTTTCGAGGTCGACGGGATGCTTCACGGCGATCGAAAAGATCCGCGTCTTCTTCGGTTTGGGAAGGCCGTTCGACCCGGCGGGGATGAACCACATGCAGCTGCGGGTGTAGTCGGCAAAGAAGAGTCCCCTGCGATAGCCGGCGGGGTACCGATGTCCCTCGTAGAAGGCAAGACCGCTGACAGCGGCGCCGGGTTTCACCAAGCAGCCGTCGCCCTTGACGGCCGGCTGCCAGTGGTTGTAGGCGAAGTACGGGTAGACGACCTTGCTCGGCGGAAGCGTCTTGCACATCGTGAGCTTGGAGAAGCCGGGGTGACTGATCGGGCCCTCGTAGCAGGGCCAGCCGAAGTTCGACACCGGGCCCTTCACCGGGTTCGCGACCCGGTCGATCTCCTCCCAGAGAAACTCGCCGACGTCGCCGGCCCAGATTTCGCTCGTGCCGGGCCGGAAGGTGAAGCGGTACGGGTTTCGCAGGCCGTAGGCGACGATCCGGCGGGCGTTTGCGCTCTTGGCGTGCGCGAGTGGGTTGCTGGGCAGCGCCGCGCCTGTCGCCGGGTTGACTCTGATGATAGTCCCGTCGAGCGTGACGGGCTCACCCGGCTTGCGGCGCAGACTCTGCGCCCGCAGCGATCCGCCCTCGGCGTTGGGCGGCCGCTCGAGCCCTCCGCGTCCTGCCGGGGGATCGCCGCAGGGGTTGCGCGGGGTAGGCGAGTTCTTGCTGCCGCCGTATTGCCCCCAGTCGTGTTTGAGGAAAGCTGCGCCTTCACCGGCGGAGGCGTAGAGCGCACCGTCCGGACCGAACCGGAGATCGCCGACGGAGTGGGTCGGGAATTGCTGGCACCAGTCCTGAATCAACACCTGCTCCTTGCCGACCATCCGGTCACCGCCAGCCTTGAGGCGCGAGAGCGTGCCGCTGACAACGCAGCCGTCTTTGAGGGAGCCGGGTGGAGTGGGACACTTGTCGTGCCAGCGCGGCACCTTGCCGCCGGGAATGGCGTCGCGCGTGTAGAGGACGTAGACGTACGGGACGCGGGGGAAGCCAGGGGCGAGTGCGAGTCCGAGGAGTCCGCGTTCCCACCAGCTGTTGACCTCCCGCGAGAGGTTGGCGAACACCACCGGCTTCTTCGCGTGGACGTTCTTGTAGACGAGGATCTTCCCGCCCTGCTCGGCGACGAATACACGGCCGTCGCGTGCGAACCGAATTGCGTCGGGTTGGTCGAGGCCGCGGAAGACCACGGTGTCACGGAAGCCGGCCGCCAACCCCGGCTTCTGCGAAGCGAGGCCGGCGCTCGAAGCCACAAGAGCGGTGCCGGCAAGAACGATCGCGATCGAAAGGCCACGCCTCATCGATGAGGGACTCCGCTCGCCGCGCCGACGACGTCGACGCGCCGCAAGTGGAGCCGGAGAAGACCGTCGTTCATGCGTTCACCTTCGGCACTCCTGAACCTCTAGCCCATAAGACGCCGAGGATCAAGGCCGCGCACAGCTGCGCACCGGGGTCCCGGGAGAGCCCAGGCCGCATCGCCTGCCTCGGTGTCGGACTCGGGAGCGGAGGGGGAGAGATTTGAACTCTCGATCCGCCTAACGACGGATCACGGTTTTCGAGACGAACGCCGAGTGGTGCGCAAGGCTTCTATATGAGCCAATTCGGCGCTTGGATTCGAGCCCGCGCGCCTGTGTGCGCGCCGGCGCCCGTAAGCGAAATGTGCTGTCCAGCCGACGACGACCGTCCCCGCGCGCGACACGGCACGACAACGGGACGAGGGGCGGCGTGGCCGCCCCTCGTCGTGCTACTACGGGTCTCTGATAGGGCGTGCCTCCCTAGGTGATCGTGAAGACGCCCTTCTGGCCCCATCCGGCGTGGTGCGGGAGCGTGCACTTGTACGGATAGCGGCCTGGCCGGAGGAAGTGGACCCGCAGGGTCGCCGACTGGCCGTACGAGAGCACCGGCGTCGTGCGGCCCTTGATGCTGAAGTCGTGGCGTGTGTAATGGTTGGTGTTCGTGACCTTGAAGATCACGACGCCTCGCGGTGCGGTTTTTGCGCTCATCTTGAAGATGGAGCCATGGGTTTCGACCTTGATAGTCGTCACCGGCAGGGCTCCGTGAGTCGCATGTGCTGACGCCGGCCGGAGGCTGGCCTGGGCGAGCGCCACCGCAAGGGCGCAGAGCCCGGTGATCATGAGTGCCTTGCGCTTCATGTGTTTCCCCTTTCCGGCCGTGATCACGAGAGCGGCTAGCCGTCCTCGCCGTCAGTGCCTGTGCCGAGGGGCTGCCAGCCCGGTACGAACTGCGGGCCGGGGCCGGGGTGGACGGCCTGCGGGTCGCTCCCGTCGGTCGCATTGATCGTGTAGATCGTGCGGGTCGGCAGGTCCATGGTGGCGATGCGGGTGCCGTCGGGTGACCAGGCGGTGCCGTACCAGGAGGCGCCGCTGGTGAGCCGGCGCTGATTGTGGCCCGCTGCGTTCATCACCCAGATGTCGCCCCAGCTCGGGTTGACGATGTCCGCGATGCCGTGTGTGTCGGCGAGGTACGCAATTTTGGAACCGTCGGGGCTCCAGTCGGGTACCTGGTCCTTGGGCTGCGGGTCGAAGGTGAGCTGCCGCTGGTGCGAGCCGTCGGCGTGCATCAGCCAGACCTGCGAGATGCCGCTGCGGTTGCTGGTGAAGACGATCTTCGTCCCGTTCGGCGAGAAGGCCGCGTAGGAGTTGTCGCCCTCGTTGCTCGTGAGCTGCGTCAGGCCGGTGCCGTCGCTATTGATGACGTAGATGTCACGATTCGACGAGCCGGGCGGCTTGGCGCTGAAGACGATCTTGCTCCCGTCCGGCGAGAAGTCGGGGAAGATCGCCGGGTTCGTCATATGCGTAATTTGCTGCTTGTCGGTGCCGTCCTGGTTCATCGTCCAGACCTGCACCGGCCCGCCGCCCTGGCCGGAGCAGTAGGCGATCTTGCTGCCGTCGGCCGAGTAGGCCGCGCAGGCGTCGAACCCGGGATCCGTCGTCAGCCGCTGCAGACCCTGACCGTCCGGCTGAACCGTGTAGACGTCGACGTTGCCATTGACGGTCATCCCGAAGGCGATCCGCCCGTTCGTCGCACCCGCGTAGGTAGCCCGAGCCGACCCGCTGAGCGCAGCAATCGTTGCCAAAGCGCAGACGGCTGTGATTGCCGTGATGGCGAGAAGCCTCTTCATCGTCGTTCCTCCTTCTGTTGTCGATGCCGTGGATGGCCCGTGACCCGCCAGGCGACCTTCACGTGTGGTCGATCGGTCGCGATCGTGAAGCGGCCGTCCTCGAGCTCGGCCGTGATCCGGGCGCTGCTGGGGGGCTCGAGGTCGCGCAGCTCATACGCGATCGGGGGCTCGAGCGGCCCGGCCTCGGCCGGCAGCCTCACCGTCGCGTAGCCGCCACCGTCCGTCCACACTTCGCCGTGATACGACGCGTGCGACCCTGCCGACGATTTGGCTGAGTGAGCCATCGCCGCCGAAAGTGGACGACTGCGGTAACAGCTCACTCAGGATCGGCTTAGGACCGAACCGCTCCGATACTTGGTTTACCTGTCAAAACGCGGTAAAACCGCGTGGTGGAGTTTCGGATCCTCGGGCCGCTCGAGGTTGTCGAGGACGGAGAATCGGTCGCGCTCGGGACCCTGAAAGAGCGACTCGTCCTCGGCGTTCTACTGCTGCACGCCAACGAGTTCGTCTCCCCCGAGAGGATCATCGATGAGCTCTGGGGCGTAGCGCCGCCGCCGACAGCGAGAAAGGCGGTTCAGGTGTACGTCTCGAAGCTCCGCAAGGTCCTCGGCGGCAACGGCCGCGATCCGATCGCCACCGCGGACGGGGGCTACCGCCTGAAGGTGAACCCCGATCGCTTCGACGCCGACAGGATGCGCAGTCTCGTCGCAGACGCCCGCGGTCGCATGACAAAAGGCGACTCCGAGAAGGCCTCACAGCTGCTGCGGGACGCGCTTGCGATCTGGCGCGGCCCCGCGCTGGCCGGACTCGCCCTCGAATCGGTCGGCCGCGACGAAATAGCAGAGCTGGACGAATTGCGGATCACCTCGCTCATGGACCGGATCGACTGCGATCTCGCGCTGGGACGTCACGAGCAGGTGCTCGGCGAGCTGCTCGTGCTCGTTCGCGAGCATCCACTCCGGGAACGGCTGCGCGCCCAGCAGATGCTCGCGCTCTATCGCGCCGACCGTCAGGCGGACGCGCTCGACGCCTACCAGCGGGCTCGGCATGAACTGATGGACGAGCTCGGGATCGAGCCCAGCGAATCGCTACAACGGCTTCAGCAGGCGATCCTGCGCCATGACCCCGCGCTCGAGGGGCCAGCGGGGACGACCGGTGCCAACGGGGCAACCCCGGCACCGCTCCCGGTCGCGGACGCCGTCCCCGAGCCGGTTCCGCGGCGGTCGCGGGTTCGGCGGCCGGCGGTGCGGCGGCGCTATCTGGTCGCGGCCGGGCTCGTGGTTGCCGCGGCCATTGCAGCGTCGGCTGCCTTCCTCTCGACCCGCGGCAGCGGGCAACCGGCCCCGAGCAGTGAGGTCTCCTCCGTCTCGCCGAACAGCATCGCCTTCCTCAAGGCGGCCACGGGAAAGTTGTTCGACGACCCCGTCGGATTGAACACACCCGGGCCGATGGCGGTCGATGGGGACATCCTCTGGATGGTCGCGCGAGGAGACGGAACGATCGCGCCGTACGACGTGCGGGTTCCGCCGCCAGGGCCAACGGGACCCTTTCCAGCGGGGGCCTCCCCCTACGCCGTCGCGGCCGCAGGAGGCCAGGCCTGGGTCTCCGAGCGGAAGCCGGTCGTCTTCTGGATCCAACGCGCAACGCCATCGGGGCCCAGCCAGAACATCCGAGTCCGTCGACTGAAGACGGCCGGCGCGGAGGCGGTCGGCGGCGGTTACCTCTGGGTGATCCCTGGCCCCATCGGCACCGGTAACCGGGTCGCGCTGATCAACGTGCAGCACCCCCAGATCCAGTCCACCGTCTCCGTCGGCCTTGGCCGACAGACGACCGCCATCGGCTACGGCCACGGCTCCGCCTGGGTCGGCACCTTCGATTCCCGACACAGCGGAGTCTCCTACCTGACGAGAGTCAGGCCCGGCTCGGATCAAACCCCGTCCCTGCTGCTCGAGACCCGGGACGGCCAAGGCCCGCTTGCCGTCGCCGTCGGAGCCGGCAGCGTCTGGGTCATCACCGCTCACGGCGATCTTCTAAGAATCGATCCGAAGACGCTGGAGATCGTTCACCGCATCCCGATGTCGACCGAGCAGCCCGAATGGCTCGCAGTCGGCGACGGCTCCGTCTGGACGGCCAACCACAACAACTTCAACGTCTCCCAGATCAACCCCCACACGAACAAGATCGTGCTCACCACGCGGACGCTCGGCAGGTACGACGCCGCTCCTTGCGGCATCGCGGCAACGCATGCCACGGTCTTCGTCGCCTTCGGCGGAACCGACAAATGCGGTTGACAAGCAACGACGCAGGTTCGACGATGCACGAGCAGGGGAGTAGACAACCGAGCGAGGTACCGATGCACCGCAAGACGGTCGCCGCATTCGCACTCGCAGTTTCGCTCGCCACCCTCGCCGCAACCCTCCTCGCCCGCCCGAGCGGAGCGGCGCACCGGAGGTACACGATTGCCGATCTCACAGGCAACATGGGGAAAGCCGGTCAGGAGGAGGCCAAGAGGCTCGGTGTCCGCCTTCTGGTGCCCAAGACCGTCCTCCTCGGGTCGTGCTGCTCCACGTCCGGCTGGATCAAGATCTACAAGTCGATGATCGCCCGTCACGTGGACGCCATCATCAGCACCGGCTACGACCCCACGCTCGCGTCGACATTCAGGAAGGTCCGGAAGGCGGGGATCCTTCTGATCTCTTCCGCCGACGACATCGCCGGCAAGCGCGACCTCTATGTGGGCTATTCCGCCCCGGCCATCTTCGGCCACGCGCTCGCCGACGCGCTCGCCTCCCAGATCGGCAAGAAGGGCGAGTACGCGATCGTCGACGAGCAAGGCGAGTACCCGATCGCGCAGACCTGGAAGAAGATCGTCGAGCACTACATCCCGAAGGCCTACCCGAGCATGAAGCTGGACGGAGCGCCCTCGGAGATCCCGACCGGCGACCAGAACGAGGTCGACGCGGTCAAGAGCTTCATGTCCGCCCACCCGAACCTCAAGGGCATGATCTCCATCACCCCCAGAGAGACGTACGCGACCGGGGAAGCGATCACGCAGGCGGGCAGGATCGGCCAGATCTTCGGAGCCGGCAACGGTGGCATGACGCCCGTCGACCCACAGCTAGCCGGATACGTCCGTACTGGCGCTGCCGAGCTCGTGTACGTGGACAGCAACCGAAAGCTCGCCTATCTCACGGTGTGGGCGGCGAGTTACCTGCTCACGGGCCACCATTTCGGGTTCGGCGCCTACCAGGTCGGCGGCCCGATCGGTCAGGTCTGGTACTACCCCAAACACCAAGAGCTCAGGCTTGATCAGCCGCTCATCGTCACCAAGAAGAACCTCCGCCACTACACGAAGCCCTGACGGTCGGCGTCGCGACCGCGGCCGCTTTCGCTGGGAGCCAAGCGGAGGGGGAGAGATTTGAACTCTCGATCCGCCTAACGACGGATAACGGTTTTCGAGACCGCCGCATTCGACCGCTCTGCCACCCCTCCGCGGGTGGGCGCA
>Ga0126372_10000554_pt1 | contig 13250 bp, 10 predicted proteins | sample PanSoiMetaPlot_6_FD_92762 | JGI IMG/M metagenome (GOLD analysis project Ga0126372, IMG submission 92762) | Tropical forest soil microbial communities from Panama - MetaG Plot_6 | ecosystem: Environmental > Terrestrial > Soil > Tropical forest > Bulk soil | place: Panama | collected 2016-02-17
AACTCGCGGCCAATCTGCGCCGTCTGCCCGCCAACTCCACACTTCTCATGTATCTCGGAGATCACGTCGGCGCGCTGCAACAGGCTGGCATTCCATTAAGGAGGGTAATTAATGAAGGCAATCACCGGACCTGGAGACAACCGACCGACCCCGAGGGTCTCTGGGAGCGAGGGCTTGCGGATCCGCAAAGCGTTGCTGATTTCGCCATCGGCTTCGGAAACGATCCCGTGTCCCAGAGTGCCCAGCGAAACCATTTGCAAAGCATCCTCGTCGTTGAGGCTATGGGACAGCCTCCCGCCACCATTTACTTTACTCGCGTCCGATCAGGGGTAATCTCACAGGTTCGCTAGCCGCCCTCCGCAACCTCTCTATCATCGTTTTCGATGGTAGAATCCAGCCAAAACCGGCATCGTGGATCACCTTAACCACTTCATCCAGAACCTCGGCGGGCAGATGACGACTGTCCTGTCCACCTCGATTCTGCGCCTGTTCGTGGCGGCTGTCCTGGGCGGCGTCATTGGTCTGGAGCGTGAACTGCGTCACAAACCCGCCGGTCTTCGCACCAATATGTTCATCTGTTTTGGCGCGGCACTGTTTACTTTGCTCTCCGATCAGTTGGCAGGTGAACACACTGGCGACCATACGCGCATTGCCGCCCAGGTTATTCCCGGCATCGGTTTTATCGGCGCGGGATCAATCCTTCATTCTCGCGGATCTGTCACCGGACTCACGACCGCAGCCACACTGTTCGTTGTCGCCTCCGTCGGCATGGCTGCAGGCGGCGGTTTGTACATCACGGCAGTCTTCGCCACGGGTCTCATCCTGATAGCGCTGGCGGCTCTGGGCAGGCTGGAACGGCATTTCAGCCTGAAAACCGTGCTCGTTACTTACGAGGTTTCCGGCAAAGAAACCGAATCCGTCATCGCTGAAATCAACCGTATTCTCGACGCAGAGGAGAACAAGATGCAGGAGTTGCGCGTCGCCGGAGGGAGCGGTTACACGAGAGTCGTTTTCAGCGTCGATTCGTCACCGCAGGAGCAGGACGCCCTCGATGTTCAGTTCCACCGCTCCAGCATCTTTTCTAGTGTCAGCACTCTGAGCCGCGTTCAGGTCGAATGACTTCTCCTGCCACAGCCATTCCTTTCATCAAGGCGAGCGCGTGCGGCAATGACTTCCTCGTCATTGACGGCATGCACGCACCCGCTGATATGCCTGGCTTTGCGCGAGCTATCTGTGACCGTCACCAGGGAGTTGGTGCTGACGGCATTGAATGGCTCTTTCCTGCAACCGACGCCGACATCCGCGCGCGTCTCTTCAATGCCGATGGCTCTGAGGCGGAAATCTCAGGGAATGGAACGCGATGCGTCGCCGCTTACCTGGCTTCCGAGCAGGCAAGAAAGTCTTTTACCGTTCGCACTGGCGCTGGCGTGAAGACCTGCACACTCACTAGCCGAAACAACCTGCTTTTCGAGTTCGAAACCAACCTGGGTGAACCTCAAGTAGGGGATGAATTCTCCGTCAAGCTTGCTTTTGGTGAAGTTCGCGGCACCCCCGTTTCGATGGGCAATCCACACTTTGTCGTATTTGTTTCGGAGTTCAACCCAGGATGGCCGGCGGAAGCCGCGGAAATAGGCCGCCATCATGACTTCAAGTATGGGATTAATGTTGAGGTTGTAACAGCTAAAAATACAAGTAGCATCGATGCGCGATTCTTTGAGCGCGGCGTTGGCGAAACGCGGTCCTCGGGCACTGGTTCTTGTGCTGCCGCCGTTGCTGCCATCGCCGCCGGCCTCGCCCAGTCTCCAGTCCGCGTGCATACTCCGGGCGGGACTCAGACCGTTCGTTGGGAAAACGACGTGTTCCTCACCGGACCGGCCCAGCTAGTCTGTCGCGGAGAGTTTTTCATTTAAGATGGGATTGCGCATGCCCGATCAGATTCCGCGCCTGAAGCCGCGCTCCCTCCGCCCCGGCGACACAGTCGGCATCATCGCACCCGCCAGCAACATCAAGCCTGAGCTGCTCGACGCCGGCTGCAAGGTTTTGCGGGACCTCGGTTACAAGCCCGTTTACTCCCCATCGATTCTCAGCCAAGACCTCTATTTCGCGGGGGACGTCGACCGCCGCATCAGCGAACTGGAAGAGATGTTCACCCGGGACGATGTGCGCGCCATTCTCTGTGCCCGTGGCGGCTATGGCTCAAACTATCTGCTGAACCGCATCTCACTGGATACGATCCGCACGCATCCCAAAATCTTTTGTGGCTATAGCGACATCACCAGCCTGCTTACGTGGTTCACCGACGCAGCCGGCCTGGTTACGTTTCATGGTCCCATGGTAACCAAGGATTTCGCACAACCTGACGGCGTTGATTTACCCTCATGGCAGGCCGCTCTGGGTGGACTATCCGCTTGGCATCTGGGCGCATCCGAAGATTCTTGCATCAGACCTTTAGTGGAAGGCTCAGCTAGCGGGATGCTCTACGGAGGTTGTCTCTCCATGTTGTCAGCATCACTGGGGACTCCGTATGAAGTTCAGACTTCCGGCACTATCCTCTTTATTGAAGACGTGGCGACACGACCATATCAAATCGACCGTATGCTGATGCAACTGAAGCTGGCGGGAAAGTTCGACAACGTGAAGGGGTTTGTCATCGGCGAAATGCTTGACTGCGTGCAAACTCAGAACCAGGGATACACGCTCGATGAAGTCATCCTTCGTGTGATCGGCGATCTGGGAGTTCCCATAGCTGCCGGGCTGCGTTCCGGACACGTGTCGCGTAGCAATGTAACTCTTCCGCTGGGCGTATGTGCTTCGTTCTCGGTCACCACGAATGGAATGAGTCTCATGACTGAGGAAGCGGCGACTGCTCCCGCGGCAGTTTCGTCAAGTTCAAGAGCATGAGGAAACAGGGAAGACACATTCACCTCATTGGAATCTGTGGCACGGCGATGGCCTCGCTCGCTGGCATGCTGAAACATCGGGGCTTTCACGTCACCGGCTCCGATGCGGCCGCCTATCCGCCAATGTCCGACTTTCTGGCATCGCTAGGCATTCACGTGAGCCAGCCATTCGATGCCGCGAACCTCAAGCCTCAGCCTGATCTCGTCGTAATCGGGAATGCCCTGTCGCGCGGAAATGTTGAACTCGAACATGTTCTGGACGAGCGCATTCCGTTTTGCTCCATGCCCCAGTTGCTGCACAACGAATTCCTGCGAGGAAAGGAAGTGATTGTAGTCGCCGGGACTCATGGCAAAACTACTACCACTTCCATGTTGGCGTGGATTTTTCACAGCGCCGGACTCAACCCATCGTTTCTTATCGGAGGCATCGCAGAGAATTTCAGCAGCAGCTTCGGCCTGGGAGACGGCCGGCATTTCATCCTTGAAGGCGATGAGTACGATACCGCCTTCTTCGACAAAGGTCCGAAATTCCTCCACTATTTTCCTGACCGCGTCATTCTGACTTCGGTGGAATTTGATCACGCTGACATTTACAAGGACCTTGATGCTGTCGAGATTGCGTTCAAGCGTCTCGTCAACCTCGTCCCACGCCGCGGACAGATCATCGCTTACGACACGGGCGAGAGTATTGGCCGCTGCATTTCCCGCGCATTCTGTCCTGTTGATAGATATGGAATGAGCCAAAGTGCGGCGTGGCGGATCGCCGATCTCAAACTTGAACCCAAGCGAACCATCTGGTCCGTCATGCGGGCCAGCAAGCTCTGGGCAAAGCTCGAGTACGCCTTGGGTGGGGAATACAACGTTTTGAACGCGACCGGCGCTGCCGCGTTGGCCGCCGGATGCGGCATTTCCTCCGAGGCAATTGCTGAAGCGCTGAAGACATTCAAGAGCGTGAAACGCCGCCTCGAGGTAAAAGCCGAAGTAAACAGCATCACGATCATCGACGATTTCGCCCATCACCCCACGGCGATAGCTGGAACTCTGAAGGCCCTGCGCTCGCGCTACCCTGGCTCGCGCCTTTGGGCAATCCTGGAACCGCGATCCAATACGCTTCGCCGCAATGTTTTTCAGAGCGATTTGGCAGGCAGTCTGTCTCTTGCTGATGAAGTCGTCATTGCCGGGGTTTTCAAGTCCGATGCCATCCCCGAGTCTGAGCGCCTTGATCTTTCCGCTCTCACTGCGGAGATGCAGCGTCAGGGCCACCGCGCGCGTGTCATCCCTGACGTCGACTCCATCATCGGGACTGTTGCTCCCGAGATGCGACCCGGGGATGTTGTCGCCATCCTGTCAAATGGCGGTTTCAACGGAATCTATGAGCGTTTGCCTCACCGCCTGAAACAGCTGGCAGCTTCCTCCGGATCTGGCGGCAAAAACTCACTCAAAAAGGAATCCGCCAAAGCGTGATTCCACTGCGCCGCTTTACCCAGGCATCTCTGGCATCAATCCTTCTGCTCGGCAGCGCGCTCGCCCAGAAAAGCGTCCCGACTAGTGCGCCGATTCGCTACACGGTTTCCCTGACCCATGCGTCCGACCATCTCGTCGCGGTGGAGGTCAGTCTGCCGGATGGACCGAATGAACGCGTCCTCCAACTCCCGGTCTGGAATGGGCTTTATCAGGTCCGTGACTTCTCCCAATACATCAATCGTGTGAGCGCGAAGGATTTGCAGGGCCGCGCCCTTGCAACGCATAAGATCGATAAAACCACTTGGCACATTGCCGGTGCCACCCACGGAGCCACCGTCTCCTACGAAATGTTCGCGAATAACCCTGGTCCCTTTGGCGCGCAACTCTCGTCCGCGCATGCATTCTTCAACCTTGCCGAGATCCTTATGTATTCTCCCGACCAGCGGAACACTCCGGTGGAGGTCAGTTTTCTCGGGATACCGGCCAACTGGCGTGTCGCTACGTCGCTTGCCCAGTTATCCCCGGCTGCGTTCAAAGCTGCGACGTACGACGATCTTGTAGATGCCCCGGTCGAGATTGGTTCCTTTGAGGCCACTTCTTTTGACGTCGCCGGCACGCGCTTTCAGGTCGTGGTCGATGCGGATCCATCCGATTACAACCTGCCGAATATCGTCTCCACCCTGAAAAGCATTGTGATCGCTGCAACCGGCTGGATGAATGACCGGCCTATGGATCACTATGTCTTCCTCTACCACTTTCCTCGCGGTCCGGCTGGCGGTGGCATGGAACATGCCTACTCCACGGCGATTGACATCAGCGCGCGCAATCTCGCTGAAAACCCACGTAGTCTTGGGGACGTCACCGCCCATGAATTTTTCCACTTGTGGAACGTAAAACGTATCCGCCCTCAGTCGTTAGAGCCGATCGACTACAGCAAAGAGAACTACACCACAGCTCTGTGGTTCAGCGAGGGTTTTACCAGCACTGCTGGGAACTACATCAGTCTGCGAGCCGGATTGCTCGACGAGCGTGGCTTTCTTGACGCGCTAGGGGAAGAGATAACTCGTTTTGAACGTCGACCCGCTCATCTCGTTCAATCCGCCGAAGAGTCAAGTCTCGACGCCTGGTTGGAGAAGTATGAGTACTACCGCTTTCCGCAGCGCAGCGTCTCGTATTACAACCAGGGTTATCTGCTGGGGGTGATGTTAGATCTGGCGATTCGCGAAGCCAGCCAGGGATCGGCTTCTTTGCGCGACCTCTTTCAGTGGCTGAACGAGCACTATGCAAAGCATCATCGCTTTTTTCCTGACACCGCTGGGGTTCGGGATGCCGCTGACACTGTCGCGCACGCCAATCTCGACTGGTTTTTCCAAAATTATATCTCCGGCGTCAACCGGATTCCCTATGACGACTACCTCAAGACTGTCGGACTCCATACCGTAAGCAGTACCTCTTTGGTGGCGGACCCGGGCTTCTCAATTCGACGATCCGCCGGCCGCATAGTTGTCGCGACGATAACCTCAGCCAGCGCGGCCCAGAACGCAGGATTAAAAGTCGGAGATGAGATCGTAGCCCTCAATAACCAGCCCATCGCTGCCGACAACGATGATCCGCTTTCCGACTTGCGTCTGGGCGAGAGCGTTCACCTGCAGGTCCGCGACAACGGCACTGAAAAGAATCTGACTTTTGCCGTCGGCAGGCGTGAAGAACTTGTATTTCAGATCAAAGACATGGACAATGTCACCCCTGCGCAACGGGCGCGACGTGTTGCTTGGCTGGCAGGCGAATCGCAGAAGTAATAGGAGAAGCGCCTTGAGGTGACTCACCTGACAGCGACTCGGAGGCACGCTGATCCGTACTCTCTTGATGCTCGCTTTCTGGACTGTCGCTATGCCAGTCGCGGCCCTGATCGGCTTCCCCTGGACTTTCATCACCGGCAGGGTCGATCTTCTCTACCGTATGGCGATGTGGGGCGCCTGGAATGGCGTGCGCCTGACTGGCGTTCGCGTTCAGACCACAGGTCTCGATCGCCTCGCCCCAGCGCGCAGTTATCTCTTCATGTCGAATCACGTTTCCAACCTCGATCCTCCGATTCTGATCCCGCTGATCCCGCGGCGCACGTCCGTATTGGTCAAGAAGGAATTGTTCCGTTACCCGCTGTTGGGAAAGGCGATGCACCTTGGCTCGCTCGTCCCAGTCGACCGCGGAAATCGCGATGCAGGCATCGCCGCAGTCCGGGAGGCGACGGACATCCTGCGTGACCAAAAAGTGAACATGACAATCTTCGTGGAAGGGAAGCGCTCGTTCGACGGAAAATTACTGCCCTTCAAGAAAGGCCCGTTTTACCTGGCCATCGACAGCCAGCTACCCGTCGTGCCCGTCACGATTGTGGGCACACACTACGCCATGCCGAAGAAACGATTTTCAATTAAGCCAACGACGGTGAAGATCATCTTTCATCCACCCATCGAACCCGCCGACTTCGGCTCCCGCGATTGCCTGACGGAAAGAGTTCGACGCGTGATCGATAGCGGACTGCTTCCCGAACATCAGGAGCGGCCCGCCCAATCTGCCACGCATGCTGTTGGCTGAGTTATCGAGTAAAGATGGCGGACCCGGAGAGGCTCGAACTCCCAACCCCTGCGTTCGAAGCGCAGTGCTCTATCCACTTGAGCTACGGGTCCACGCGAAGGATATAGCGCCTAGAGAGTCTACCAGCAAGTCGAATGAAAAGATCGGCGCCTCGCTAGACTCCCGAAAAGCCCCGGCTGTATCTCGCTCCGAGCCTGGAACGCGCATAGAACTCTAACCACGCTCGCGTAGAACGAGTCCGACCGATGGCCCGGGAAGGGCACGACCTTTAGTCGTGCCGCTCGGCCTGCATCGTCGCAGGGGCTTTAGCCCCTGAGGTCCCTCGACCACCCTAGTCTTCCAGGCTGCGATCCCCAAAGAGGGCTTGTCCGGCAGTCGCTGCGTAGAAACCATAGATCGCGATGGCCGCCAACACCGAGAGACCAAAAATCGACCGCCACACATACCACTCCGAGAAATTAAACGTGAGGGGCCAGCGCCCCACAGCAAAAAAGTAGAACAAGGCCACGGCGACCGAAAGCATCCCATAACGAACCAAGAGCACAAAAGCAACGCTGGCGCTAAATATCCCGCTCGCTATGGCCAGCGGCAAATTGGCATCGGGGAGAACTACCATTCCCAGGCAGACAATCGACACCAGAATTGCCACCCGGTCGTTGCGCACTAGAATACGTGCCAACAAGACGAACGATACCGTGGCCAGCGCCCACTGTACCGATGTGCTTGACCTCACAAGCAGGGCTGCAACCAGCTCGGTCGGGCCCCGTAAAACCAGGGTGGAAATCCACGAGGGCACAAGGGGAAGACTGTGAAACCAGAGAGGCAGAGCTTCTACCAGGTTTCGCGCAGCACCCATGACAGCTCCCCCTAACGCCCCAAAAAGAATGTCGCGACCTATGCGCGAGTCACGAAAAGTGCCTGTCAAGACTCGGGTCGAAGAGATTAGGAATTCCGGCCACCGGCGTCGTACGTAGGGTTCCAGCGCCATGTACAGAACCCATATGAAGGACGCAATATACAAAGGCACACCGATACCGCTGCTGAACTCTGCGTACTCCTCGTCAAAATTTGCCACGTGGTGTGCCGACAAAACCCAGGCCAGGAACTCGGCCAGGAAGATGAATCCGGCAACCCGCAGAGCCCCCTTGCGGTCGCCGCGGCCCAGTCGCATGTTTCTCCGCGCCAGAAAGATTCCGCCGACTCCCACGACAATTACGGCCAGCACAAAAACCGAGGCCCCGATCTGATCGGCTCGCGTGCGCCCGCTGGACTCCGTGTCGCCAGACAAGGACGCAGCCCGAAAGAAAACCGCTTTCCCATTAAGCGCGCCTGCTGTCACGCTCAACGTTTCTCCGAATTCCGTGATCGTGCAATCGCGCCGAGTGTCATAGGCGGTGGCCGGAGTCCATGCCGGACTCGCCGCCGCACATCGGCCAGCATCCAGACCTGCCGCTGCCAGCAACTCGTTCCAGGCGAATGTTCCGCCTCCCTCCGCTTTCACAACCTTCGGAGGCACGGCGACAAACTGCACGAGCCTGCCTCGGGAATCCAGAATCACCGTGATCATTCCCGGCTCCGTAGGTGCTGGATCGTCGAGAAAGATTGTTCCCATGTAAAACTGGGGAACCATCGCGCGCTGGCTCTGCCGGTAATAAAACTGCAAACCGCGGCCCGAAGCTAGATCGCCAGAGAACTCCGGGTTCCTACCCAGCCACCATGCTTGATCGGCCGGAGTCGCGGCATACCCAAGGTTCGCGGTGATTTCTTGCGCACGTTCCGCCAGCACTTCAGGGGACTTTCCTCCCCGAGAAACCCCCACCAGGCTCACGCGCTGTAAAAGCAAAACCGCTCCCGCGATGCAGAGAAATGTCAGCAGCAGTGCACCCAATCCTGCTGCCGCGCTGGTTACAACCGCCGCGCCGCTCGCCGCCACTGTTTCAGGAGAGGGTGTCTCGCCGGCCGCGATCGCCACCCGCAGCGGGTCCCCGCCCGGCAGCGTCGATGCAACCTCCATGACCGATGCCGGCCGAAGCGCAGGGCTCGGCTGCAGGCATTTCAGGATCACTCGCTCGATGACCGGATCCAGTCCCTTGATGGCTGTGGATGGTTTCACCGGGGTGACCGGCTCACGCCGTTTCGGGTCCGATCCGACCGCCGTCGCTTGCTTGCCCGTGAACAACTCGTACAGCACCAGGCCCAGGGCGTAGATGTCGGTTTGCGGCGTGACCTCCTGTTGCTGTATCTGCTCGGGCGCCATGTAGGCTGGAGTGCCCGCTCCCAGGTCATCCTTCTGAAACTGTCCCACGACTCCCGCCAGCCCGAAATCTGTGATCCGCACCTTTCCGCGACCGTCGAGCATGATATTGGCCGGCTTCAGGTCGCGATGCAGAACTCCCAGCTCATGCGCCGCCCCCAGTCCCGCGCACAATTGCTGCGCCACCTCAATCCCTTTGTCCGCTGGCAGTCGGCCGATGCGTTTCAGCAGCCCTCCCAGGTCTTCGCCATCCACGAACTCCATCGTGATGAAGGGGCCCGCCTCGGTCTCGCCAATATCGAACACGCGGCACACGTTCGGATGCGACACCTGCCGGGCGATGCTGACCTCATGATCGAAACGCGCTCTTGCCGGTTCGCTCCGCGACAGCAACGCCGGCAGAAATTTCAACGCTACTGTCTGCCCCAGACGCAAATCGTCCGCTCGGTAAACTTCTCCCATTCCGCCCGCGCCCACGGGAGCGACGATGCGATAGCGGTTCGCCAACACTGTCCCCGGAACGAACCGGCTCGCCGCACCGCTGCCCAGCACTGTTCCGCGGGCCGTCCCCGCCGAGCCTTGAACACGATTAGGTCCCGCCCGCGAAAGCGTGGGGGTGAGATGCGAGTCCAGTGCCTCGCCGCACGAAGGACACGTCTGGTGGCCCGACGCTGCACTTGCCTCGCAAGCTGGACATGTCATCGCGCGCTACCCGTGGCCGCTTATGAACGGATTCCGGAAGTTAGGAGATCGGCGTCTCTGGCATGCGTGTGTCTAAGACGCCCATACGTGAAATTGCAATATCGTTGCGAGAGTCCCAAGCATCGCTCCCGGGCCCGGGGTCACGAGTCACAGCAGCGGTGCACCTTGGCGGTGAGCGGAATTATACGTGACTTCTGGAAAAGGTCGCGCGAGTCACGGGGGCGCGCCCATGGCGCATATTCCGCGTGCACGATCCCCGGCGCCGAGTCTAGGAATCTTCACGGCTAAGAACTCGCACTCGCCTCAACCATCTCTGCTAGCTTCCTGGGTGCGATCAACTGATAACTCCCGGTGACGAGTTCTTTCACTTCATCCCAATCCACTTTCGCCACATCGAGCCGCAGTGCCACCCATCCCTTCGGGGCGATATAAGCGGGCAGGTAAAACCGCCGGGGCTGTGCGTCTACCAGCGCCTTATTGTCCCCCGGCAGAACCTTGCCCGTAACGGCAACGATTCCGTCTCCGTGATGGTTATCGAGAAAATACGCGAAGGTCTTTTTCCTTATCTTGAAGATGGCATGTGATCCGCAGATTTCTCGAACGGCGTCGGGCAGCGCCAGACAGATCTTCGTTAACCGAACAAGACGTTCATCTTCTGGAGATTTCTTTTTCATGACCGCGACATTATCGCCACTTCCACGGCATCAAGCCACCCTTTTGCATCCGCGCATTCTGGCCGCACATTCTCACTCCTCATCCTTTCCGTTATAATCACTCACAGTATCTCACCGCAGCGATCGCGCCCTTAGCTCAGTTGGATAGAGCGTCTGGCTACGAACCAGAAGGTCGGGAGTTCGAATCTCTCAGGGCGCGCCATTTTCCTCTTCCTTCACAACTGCTTACGCGGCAACTGCGACCACCTGCAATTCCGGCATTTTGGGTACATTGGGTACAAAAGACGGTTCGGGTATCTCGAAGCCGATAAAGATACGAAGATGCCTGCGAACACAGTGTCAAAGCGCCGCAACGTCCTGTTTGACCCCCGCCCCGAATCCACCTACCATTCCCGCCAATGGGCACACCCACCCAATTGATCGGGCCGATGATCTCCCACTACCGCATCGTCGAGAAGCTGGGCGGCGGTGGAATGGGCGTGGTATACAAGGCTGAGGATGCAGAACTCGGTCGCTTCGTAGCACTAAAGTTCCTGCCGGAAGAACTGGCTCACGATCAACGCGGCTCCGGCGAAGGTCGGGGCCGCATATGTTTTAAGCCGGAAGTCGATTTGCTACCGATTTACTCTTGGGTCCCTTTTCGCTTTTTGCGCCTATCTCTCGCCTTTTTACTGCGGACCTTCGCTAACATCTTTGCTGCATTCTTTGCGATTTCGCTACGCTGCTCAGGGCTGAGCCGCTTGGCTCTGGCCCGACGGCCTCTCCGGCCTATATCTGACAAGTACTTGGAAACCTGATCCTGGTCCATCCGGGCGGAATGCTAATAGGAACTTCGGTCACTAGTTGCCAGCTAAGCTAGTTTATAGCTTGCCCGCCAAGCTGTACCGTTTATCCAGACATTGCAGTAGCCTTCCCCTCAAGAACACAGCGGGCTGCGCTGTGGTGACGCACGAACGCAGCCCTAACCATAGGCTGACCTTGTTGAGAAAGGCAGCAAAATGGCTACTTACACTCTACGCGTCCGAACCTCTTCCCCTCAACCGCAGACTTTTGCCGAGCGCATTCTGGCAATTGTTGACTGCCGCAACAGACAGGAACATGTGTCGCGTCCGGCAAAGCGCCAAATCCCATGAGTATCCTGAGTTTCTGGGGTGCGAATCGTTGAAAGTCACCAAAAGCATGGAGTGGGGGCTGGGCAAGATTTTGAGGACTAAAAGGGGAAGGGGGTAAGACCAGCGCCTTCTGACGCTGGCCTGTATCCGTCCCCTTCCTTGGTTCACTTACAGACCTTCCCGGCGTCAGTCTTGAACGTATTATTGTCAGAGAACCAACCATTCACCGCAATCGATGGTGCTCCGTAGAACCAGGAGAAGAACGCCAACTCCTGCAAATGATAGGCGAATCCATTCGAGCCGTGTACGACGGGAATGTTCGTACCGGTCAAAGGATCGCCTACCTCCAAATTATTCTGGCAGCCACTGACCTGCCCCGTATGCCCCCATGCCGGCGTGGGGTTATTAACGAACGGATCATCCATCCATTCGCCCACTTCATGGGAAGCGATGGAAGTATCGCTGACCTCCGGTCCGAACAATCCGGTAGTATCAAAATCCTGTGGCGAGTAGGTCTGTATCGGCGTACCCGTCGCACCATGGAACCCGAGAACACAACATTTATTCAGATTGTTGGGGTTGCCAATTGACATCACCAGGTTATAGAGAAGAAAGATTGGGAATTGGGAACTATTGATCCCCAATTGCGGGATAAGGCCCGTCACAATTGAGTCCAATGTGCTCATGCTCACAATCCCCAAGGGACCGCAACTCCCGAAGAGGCTGGCAGGAATAGCGAGCCCCTGATTTGCAGCAATGTTTAAGGTGATTGGCTGAAGCAGAACAGGATTGACGATGGTGTGGTAGTTGGTGCCGCTCACGAATTCCCAGAAATTGGCCCGCTGGAACGCGTCAAGATATTGCGTATTCCCCACCGAAGTGTGCCCAAAGTTGAAGTTGGACGGTTGAAAAATCGGCGATTGCCGAAAAAGCGTAACGGGTACGTTGTTGGGCACCTTGAGGCAGGCAGAATCTGTTGCGGTCGGATCGAAGGTTGTAGTTCCGTTGGCGGTAGTCAGGATTCCACCAGAGGTCAATCCTGTAGCGACGGTATTGGTCACGATGATCAGTGGAATAACCGGAGTATTCACCATGATGGGACTGAGCGTTGATGCGTGCGGATCCTGCCCGACCATGAGGCCCGTGTAGGTATTGCCATCTCGACTTGACGTAACGGTGTAGGTGAATGTCGATAGCAAACTTTGGGAAGCAGCTGGGCTAATGATGTTGCCGTTTGCATCCCGTGCTGGATGAACCGCTGTAAAGGCTTTGAGCCTCACTTTGGGCTGCACCTGCGCGGGGGCAACTATCGCCCCACACAATACGGACAGAACCAAAATCAGCAAAGACTTGTTTTTCATTTGAAAGCACCTCCGTAGAATTCCCTGTTTGGTAAGATCATCTCGAAATCAGTGCCGTTTGTGCCTGGACGACAGACGGTGTCCGTTGGATCATTTCGGAATCAAAATTCAATCCCGCAGAACAAACAGGCGATCCTCACATTCGCAGTCTCGGGCAACACTTCGAGTCGGCAGGCCCATCTGTCTCGGTC
>Ga0126372_10000555_pt1 | contig 13250 bp, 9 predicted proteins | sample PanSoiMetaPlot_6_FD_92762 | JGI IMG/M metagenome (GOLD analysis project Ga0126372, IMG submission 92762) | Tropical forest soil microbial communities from Panama - MetaG Plot_6 | ecosystem: Environmental > Terrestrial > Soil > Tropical forest > Bulk soil | place: Panama | collected 2016-02-17
TCCATTTGTCATTTGAGATTTGTGATTTGGCATTTTCCCAGAAACTGTTCAATGTTCATTGAGCGCTGAATTGAGCTAACCTCTGGCAATGCCAAATCTCAAATCTCAAATGACAAATGGAAAATGCTCTTCCTCTCTGATTTCGTGATCTACCGCCGTTTCGTCAGACTTTAAATCTCACAGCCCTCCCACTTCCAAGTTCCGTCTGCCTATCGCCTTGAATAGTCAGATTACCTCCAACGATCACATACTCAATGCCTGCAGGATACTGCTTTGAATCATCGAATGTCGCCCGATCAATCACTTGCGCAGGATCGAAGACGACCAGGTTCGCGCGTGCGCCAGCTTCGACTCGCCCGTAACCGTGAAGCTGGAATGTCTCGGCGGCTAGTCCTGACATCTTGCGCACGGCTTCTTCGAGTGTGAGCAATCCCTGCGCGCGCGCGTAGCGTCCGAGGATGCGTGGGTATGTGCCATAAGCGCGCGGGTGCGGTTTGTCGCCCGAGCCGGGCTCATGGGCGCCGCCATCGGACGCGGTCGCCACTGCGTGCCCTTCCAACTGCAACAGGCATTTCATGGCCGAGTTCGTGATCTGGATGGAAGATTCGGGAGCGTAGCGGTCGAGGAACCAGTGCACCAGCATCGGGATGTCGGAACGGCGCTCGCGCAGGCAGGGCAAATGGACGGTAACGACATTCAGGCGGAAGTAGAGATCCTTGCGGAAGGTGCCGCGGCGGTACTCGGCCTCGAGATCGCGGTTGGTGGCGGCGATCACACGGACGTCCACCTTGAATTTCTGGTTGCTACCCACGGGCCGCACTTCTTTTTCTTGCAGCACGCGCAGGAGCTTCGCCTGCATTTCGGGGGGCAGCTCGCCGATTTCGTCGAGGAAGACGGTACCGCCGTCAGCGGATTGAAACAGTCCCTGCTTCGATTTGAGCGCGCCAGTAAACGCGCCTTTTTCGTAGCCGAAGAGTTCGCTCTCAATGAGCGTGGGCACGAGCGAACCGCAATCCACGGCAACAAAGGGGCGGTTAGCAAATACGCCACGAAAATGAATGGCGCGCGCGACCAGCTCTTTTCCCGTACCGCTTTCGCCGCTGATCAGGACAGGGGTGCGAGTGTCCTTGAGGCGCGAAACCATGCGCAGGACATCCTGAATCTTGGCGGACGAGCCAACGATGCCGTGCAATTCGGTTTCGGTGTCGGTGCGGTCACGAAGGAATTGGTTTTCCTCGACCAAGCGCACCTTGTCGGCCATGCGGCGCAGGAACAGGCGCAGTTCTTCCAGGGGAGAGAAGGGCTTGGTGATGTAGTCGTAGGCGCCGAGTTTCATGGCCTGGACGGCGGTTTCGATGGAGCCGTGCCCAGTCATGACGGCGACTTCGGTGCGCGGCAGCAACTTCTTCACCTGCTCTAGAAACTTCAGGCCTGACATGCGAGGCATGACCATGTCGGTCAAAACCATGTGAGCGGGCTGTTCCTCGAGGCGGGCAAGAGCGGACTCGCCGCTATCGGCCTCAAGGCAAGCGAAGCCCAGCGATTCGCCGACGGTGCGGCAGAGGCGGCGGATGCTCTGCTCGTCGTCCACGATCAAAAGGCGGATTTTAAGGTCGTCGCTCACGAGGCCTTCCCCAGGGTTTTTTCGACAACAGCGATGAACTGCTTCACGCGGAAGGGTTTTTCCACGCAGGGGGCACCGGTCTTGCGGAGAGTGTCGACGGTTTCGTCGTTGGCGATATCGCCGGTGATGAAGACCAGCCGCGAGCTGAGTTCAGGACGATGCTCGGTGAGCCAGGCGTGGACGTCGGCGCCGTTCACGCCACCCGGGGTACGCATGTCGGAAATAATCCCGAGGAAGGTTCCTGACCGGAGCAGATCAAGGGCTTCCACGCCTGAGGGACAGCAGACGACGGAATAGCCTCCGCGTTCTAGTGCAGCGCGAACACAGGCCATGACTGAGGGCTCGTCTTCGATCAAAAGGACGGGCGAAAGCTGCGATTTTGCCGCGTGCCGACTCATGGCTGCACTCCGACGGAGGCGCCAAACGATGCCGCAGTCGAGGCCAACGGCAGGCGGACGACGAATGTCGCGCCCGGCCCGTCCTCGTTGTTCTGGCAGAAGATCTCGCCGCCATGCTCACGCACGATGCCGTAGCAAATGCTGAGCCCGAGACCGGTTCCCTTTCCCACCTCTTTGGTGGTGAAGAACGGGTCGAAGATGCGTTCAGGAGTAACGATGCCCTCGCCGTTGTCGCGGAAAGAAATCTCCGCAAAGCCGCCGACAGTGGAGGTCATGATCTCGATGCGGGCGGGGCGTCCCGTCTCGCGGACGGCGTCGTAGGCGTTGTTGATGATGTTGAGGAAGACCTGCTGCAGCTGGTGGGAGTCGCCCACCACTTCGGGAAGGTTGTCGTGGAAGTGCTCCACTACTTCGACGCCGTGGCTGGAAAAATCGTACGCCCGCAGCTGGATGGTGCGATCGAGAATACTGTTGATCTGCACCGGGCGGCGCTGAGGCGGCATCTGGCGGGCGAAGCTGAGAAGGTTCTGAACGATTTGCTTGGTCCGCTGGGCCTCCTGAAGAATGACCCGAAGGTCTTTCTTAGCCAAGTCAGTTACGTCGGGATTCTCCATCAGCAGATCGGCAAAGCCGAGGATGGCGGTGAGCGGGTTGTTGACCTCATGAGCGACGCCGGAAACGAGTTGTCCGACGGCGGCCATTTTTTCCGTGTGCATAAGTTTTGCCTGAAGCATGGCGGCATCGGTGATGTCGGTCATGACGACCACGATGCTGGAGACGTGTCCCTGCTCATCGCGCATGGGACTGAGGTTTACGGAGAACTGGCCGGGGCGGCCATCGGCGCGCATGACAGGCAGCTCGAGGTTGTCGACCTGCTGTCCGGAGAGAGTGGCGTCGAGCGCATCCTGCAGGGCCTGGCGGCGGTTCGGCGAAATCAGCTCTGCAAGGCGATGGCCGAGGAGCTGGTGCTGCTCGTAGCCTCCGGCCTCGTACCAGCGGCGGTTGGCGTAACTGATGAGGCCGGCGGTATCGGCGACAAGAATCAGGCTCTGGGTGTTGTTCAGGATCTTGCTGGAGAAATCGCGTTCGCGCTGGAGCTCGGCCTGGAAGTTCTTGAGGTCGGTGATGTCGAGCATGAGACCGCGGAACTGGGCCACGCGGCCATGACCGTCGCGGACGGCGAAAGCATTGGTCAAAACATGGATGAAGGAACCGTCCTTGCGCCGGAGGGTCTGGTGATAGTTGCGCAAGACTCCGTGCTGCTCCATGAATTCGGCCAACTCGCGACGCCGTTCGGGCGACGTGTAAATGCGGGTGGGGACGTCGATCTGAAGCAATTCCTCGCGGCTCTCATAACCGAGCAGGCGCACTAGAGCGTCGTTCACCTCGATGAAGCGGCCGTCAGGCGTGGTGAAGAACAGGCCCTCCTGGATGTTGTCGAACAATTCGCGATACCGGCGCTCAGCTTCCTGACGATCGGTGATGTCCTTTAAGACGTGGATGGTCTGCAGGCTTTCGCTTTCGCTGGCGTGAACCCGCGAAGTGGAAACTAGATAGGTGCGTTCGAGGACCTGTTGGACAAACTCCTCAAGCAGGCTGGGTTCAGAGCGGCAAAAAGGGCAGGAGCGGGGGGCAGACTCGGTGGCGGTGGCGAGCATCGCGCTCATGCTTACACCGATCAGTTCCTTGGGCCGGACGCCGATGAAGTCGGCCAGCGGCTCATTGACACGCAGAATTTTCTGCTGCTCATCATGGACGACGATGAAGTCAGAGATGGAATCGAAGATCTCCGACCAATGGCGACTCGCCTGGTCCATACGGGTGAACAAATGCGCGTTCTGCAGGGCCACGGAAGCGTGACTGACAACCGCCTGCAGCAGTTGATCGTCCTCGGGCGCGGGAACGTCGACGCGGTTGGCGAGGCAAAGTACGCCCACCAGTTCCCCATCGCTGCCATGGAGACGGGCGACGGTCAAATCGTTCCAGGTGAGGCTAGAGGCGAGAGCAGGGCCGAGCAACTCGCCAGCAGGGAGCGAAAACAGGCGGCCAGGCCTCTGCAGCAAGGCCTCACTCAAAGCAAAGTTCAAACGCCGCAACAGGGCGGGGTCGTCGCCTGAAGGACCATGCAGAACGATGGTCTCGAGACGCGATTCCTGGTTGAGGACGAGAGCTGCGGCTGTCGCATGCAGGAGACGGGCGGCGCGCGAAACAAAACTCTTCGAGAACTCGGGTACGCGCAGTAGCGAACTCGTCTCCAGCGCCAGGCCCATGAGTGCTTCGGCCTGGTTGTGGGCCACGCGCGCTACGTCGGCCAAGCGGATGGCTTCCAGCAGGCTCCCTAGCTGTCCTGCCAGAATGGTGGCCTTTGCCGCCAGGTCGTCATCGAAAAAATCGGGATCTGAGTCATGCAGGAAGACGACGCTTCCGATGACCTCGCCGGAAACGATAAGCGGGGCGGCCATGATGGAGCGCGTTTTGTACTCGGCAGCCATAGGATAGCGCGAGCTATCCAGGTTGTTCACGTAAAGGGTCTTGCGGCTGCGAACGCACTCGACCGCGACGGCGCTCTCATCGGCCTTCAGGCGAAGGCGGGCTCCACGAAAGCGCTCGGCCATGAGGCCATCGGCTGCAGTTCCAAGCAGTTCATCCGGTGAAACGACTTCCCAAAAGTAAGTTCCGCTGACGTGGAAGAATTCGCGTGTCAACTGACAGAACAACGAGATTAAAGCGGCGTAATCTCCGCCCTGGGCAGCAGCACGAGAAAAGCGTAGGAGCAACTCCTGAAAAGACTCATCAGATCGCGATTTCGGACCGTCGATGGCGGTGATGTTTCCAGGGTGCATCGTTTTGAAATGCGCCTCAGCCGACCCGTAGTCAGCCTGCAAACCTTTGTAGGATAAGGGGAAAGTATCGCTCATCTCAAATTGAGTCAAGAGAATAAGGGCGCCAGGGTGCCGAACTGTGAAATCGAAGGTCACAGTCCGAAAATGTCTCAAGGTGAGAAAGGGAAGGCTGTAAACCGGTTTTGCTGAGACATTTCTAATCCTGGCGATGCGTCCGCGAGAGACGAAGCCCAATGTTCAACTCATTCTGAATTAATGGCTTACGACCAGTCCAGAGGTGGACTATTGGGGCCGACAGCAGGCTGGCAAGCCCCGTGCACCTATGGTTTCAGCACCTCTATGTGCCAAGGAGGGCCTGTGTCTGTGGAACCAAGGCGAAGTTGGTGTCTGGGCGGCGTGATGCTCGCCATGATGCTCGTTCCGGCCGGCGTCTGTCCGCAAGGAGCGCTCGGGCAAGAGACGGCAATCGTCCGCAAGGTAAAGACCCGAGTATCGCCCGACTAACCGGAGCTGGCCCGGCGGAGCAACATCGGGGGCCGGGTAAGGCTGGTGGTCGTAGTCGCGCCCAACGGTTCTGTGAAGAGCACCAAAGCCTTGGGAGGCCATCCTCTGCTGATCGGCGCCGCACAGGATGCGGTCAAGAAGTGGAAGTTTGAGTCGGCCGGCGAAGAAAGCAGCGGGGTGGTGGAGGTCGAATTCAAGCCGCACAACTAGCAGTCCTGAATCATCGGCGAAGGGCAAGTCCGGGGTGGTGCCAGCAATAGAGGCCGCGTTTGAGGGAGGAACAGCAATGACGATAGGCAAGAAACTGTACATCAATTTTGGAGCCGTCCTTGCGATGGTTGTCCTGCTGTTCCTGATCAATATGGTGGCGGTGCAGCGCGAGCATGCCGCCAAGGCCTCGGCGCAGCAGTCGCTGGACATGGCGGAGGCCACCGACACGGTCCGTTTTCAGATGATGCAGAACCGCCTTTACCTGAGCAGTTACCTGCTAAGTGGCGATACGCGCGAGATGGAACGTATGCAGGAAGGCGTAGGGGCGCTGCAGCAGGACCTGGGCAAGGGGCTGATCCTGGCCAATTCCGATCAGCAGAAGACAGCGCTGCAAAAGGTGCAGCAACTGGAGCAGGCCTGGAACAACGAGTTCGCGGCGCAACTGATCGAGAAGCGCAAACAAGTGGACGCGGGGAATGTGACGGTCGCGGAACTACAGATCTTCTATCTGCAAAAAGACGCGGCTTCGTGGGTCAAAAATTCGACTGAGTATCTCGATCTGGCTGGACAAGAGAACAAGAAGGTTGTAGAGGAACGGCGGCGCTCGGATGAAACCGCCACGACGGCAACAGTGGTTATCGCAGGTATCAGCACATTGCTAGCCCTGGCGCTGGGTATCTTCATTGCTTTCAGCACGGCGCAGTCGATCACCGAGCCGCTCAGAAACCTGATGGGCGTGGCACAACAGATCGGCAACACGGGCGATCTGGAACACAACATCGATGTGCAGCGGCAGGACGAAGTGGGCGAACTGGCCCGTACCTTCCAGAACATGGTGCAGTACCTGAAGGAAATGGCAGCGCTGTCGGAGTCGATTGCGGGCGGCGACCTGACGGTCGAGGTGCGACCGCGATCGAAGAACGACACTCTGGGACACGCCTTCCGCAAGATGGTGGAAGGACTGCGCAACCTGGTGCGGAACGTGCGCGACGCTTCGACGCAGGTGGCAAGCGCGTCGGGGCAGGTGGCGAACGCGTCCGATGAATCGGCCAAGATCAGCCTGCAAGCCTCTTCTGCCATCGACGAGGTCACCAGCACGATGCACGAGATGAGCGTGAACGTGCAGAACATGGTGAAGAGCACGCAAGTGCAGGCGTCAAGTGTGAGCGAAACATCGGCATCGATTGACCAGATGGTGGCGTCGATCCAGCGAGTGGCGGATACCGCGAAGGTGCTGCTGGACATCTCCAACCGCTCGCGTGAGGAAGTGCATAACGGGATCGGCACGATGGAGAAAGCAACCGACGGGCTGAACAAGATCAACGCGACGATCAGTACTTCAGGGGAGATCATCGACGTTCTGGGGCAGAGGGCGGACGACATCGGGAAGATCATCGAGGTGATCGACGACCTGGCGGAGCAGACCAACCTGCTGGCCCTGAACGCGGCCATTGAAGCGGCGCGGGCGGGCGAGCACGGCCTGGGATTTGCCGTGGTGGCTGATGAGGTCAGAAAGCTGGCGGAGAAGTCGGCGCAATCGACCAAGGAAATCTCTGAGCTGATCCAGAGCATTCAGAGAGAAGCGCGCAAGGCGGTCGAAAACATGGACCGCAGCACGACCATTGTCAACGAGGGGCTGGAGCTGGGCAGCGAACTGAGCGCCGCGCTGCGCAAGATTTCGAACGTGGTCACCGAAGTTTACAAGTTCGCCCAGGAGATCGGGGCGGCCACCAACGAGCAGTCACATGGCTCGTCGCAAATCGCACGGGCGACTACGCGGCTGAACGAGATCACGCATGAGATCAACTCCGCAGTCGAGGAGCAGGCATCAGGAGCAGACGCGGTGGTTAAGGCGATGGAACGGATGCGCGAGTTGACGCAGCAATCGACATCGGGCTCGACAGAACTGGCGGCGTCGGCCGAGCAGATGTCGAAGATGTCACGCGAATTGCTGGAATCGATGCGGCTGTTCACGCTGGAATCCGGATCGGAATTCGGGCGCGACAGCGCGCGCAGCGACAAGGGCGCGGCGAAGACGGGGCGGCAGGCCGCAGCGGCAGCAGCCGCGCGCTCCTGACGGGGTTGCGATGAAGGATGAACTGCACATCGTCGGCTTCCAGGTGGGGCGGGAAACCTACGGGGTTCCCATCGCCGCGCTGCATGAAATCGTGCGCGTGACGGAAATTACGGCCGTGCCTGACGCGCCCGACTACATCGAAGGCGTGATTAATTTGCGGGGCAAGATCGTTTCCGTGATCGATCTGCGCAAGCGCTTCGGAGAGAAGCAGGTTCAAACCAGCAAGAGGACGAGAATCCTGGTGGCCGAGTCAGACGGACGGCTGACGGGGTTGATCGTGGATTCCGCATCCGATGTCCTGAAAATTCCCGCTGAAGATGTGGAAGCCGCGCCCGCCGTTTTCCAGGATGGCGGCCTGAACTGCGTGACCGGACTGGGGAAATACAAGAACCGCCTGATCGTGCTGCTGGATATTCACCAATTGCTGCGGCGCGACATGCGGAAAGAGGAAGCAAGCGGCGACGAACCCGGCGGGGGACGGGCGCAGGCCCGCGGAGCCGGGATCGGAAAGTAGGAAAGGCGAGACCTCGAGCAGCAATGAGCGAAGCCACGAATTTATCCCCGACGCAGATGCCGCTCACTGAAGCGGAACTGAAGCTGTTGCAGGCCCTGGTTTACCAGGAATGCGGCATGTACTTCGACGCCCGCCGCTCGCATTTTTTGCAGGACCGGCTGCAGCGCCGTCTGCGGGAATGCCAACTCGATTCCTTCTACAGCTATTACAGGCTGCTGATCAGCGACCAGGGCAAGCAGGAACTGATCAAACTCCTGGAGAACCTTACCGTCAACGAGACCAGTTTCTTCCGCAACAAGGCGCAACTGGACCTGTTTCAAAAGTTCGTGCTCGAGGACATCCTGCGGCGCAAGCAGTCGAGGCAAGATTACTCGTTGCGCATCTGGAGTGCGGGCTGTTCGACCGGACAAGAGCCCTACACGCTGGCCATGCTTATCTGCGACGCGCTGGCTTATTACTACCTGCGGAATTCACTTCCAATTCCCACTCTGACGCCGAGGCCGATGGTGCCGCCACCGTGGAAGGTGGAAGTTCTGGCGTCGGATATCAGCTACTCGGTGCTGCGCGCCGGACACGAAGGAATGTACTCGGAAAATCAGATGCAATCGGTCGATTACAGCTTCCGGCTGCGTTATTTCGACAAGGTGGGCGGGCGCTACGCGGTGAAGCCCGGGATCAAGGATATGGTCCACTTCGACTTTCACAATCTGAAGACCGAATACCTGCCGCAGCGCAACGACGTGATCTTCTGCCGCAACGTGATGATGTATTTCGATGAGGCCGAGCAGAAGCGGCTGGTAGAGAAGTTCTATCGGTGTCTCAATGCGGAGGGACATCTGTTCGTCGGACATGCGGAGAGCCTGCTCGGGCTGACGGACAAGTTCACAATGGTTCACCGCAACAGCGGGACCGCCTATCAACGAGTCGAGGTGATGGATTGACGAACGATCCCGATGATCGGGCGGCAGAGCTTCACGCACTCTTCTTTGAGACCGCGCAGGAATTGCTGCAGGCGCTCAACGATGAGGCTCTGAAGCTGGAGAAGCAGCCGGGCGATAGCGAACTAGTGCGAGGCATCCGGCGCACGGTGCATACGCTGAAGGGCGATGCCGCGGCTTGTGGGTACCGTGAACTGAGCGAACTGGCACACGAACTAGAGGATGCACTGGCGGCGGAGTTGGGAGCCGAGGCCCAGGGCGAAGTGGCTGAAATCGCACTTCTTGCGGCGGACGTGTTCGGCGCTATTCTCGAGGCCCACCGCCAGAACCGGCCCGTTCCCAGCGGGACGGAATTACGGGAGAGGATCCAGAAGCTGTCGCAACAACCGGTGAAGAAAAGCCGGCGCAAAAAAGCAGTGCGTCCCAGCGCCACGGAATCGTGGAACGAATATGACCAACTGGCGATCCGCACGGCACAGAATCAGGGACGGCGGGTGTACATGGTCTCGATTGCCATCGATCCCTTGTGTGCGATGCCGGTGGCGGGACGGCAACTGGTTCACAACGCGCTGAAGAGCGCCGGAGAGGTACTGGCGATTCACCCCGAGCCGGGCGCGACGGCAAGCAACAAGACAGTTGAGGCAGCCATCGCCAGCCAGCTCAATGCTGATGAACTCAAGAGCAAGTGCAATATTCCGACGATTGTGTCGAAGGTCAAGGTCGATGCGTTACGCAAACCGAGACAGCGGAAAACAAAGCCAGTCGATGCGCAGGTGGCCGAGACGGCGCATCCGGAAAGCGCAGCGCAGGGCACGGTCCTCGAGCGCGGCACGCCGCCGGACGAACTGCAAGCAGAACCCGATGCAACATCATTGCCGGTTGCAGCTCCCACGAGCACGATCGCAGAGAACACCCTGCGGGTTGACGCCGAGCGCATCGACGACGTGCTTAACCTGGTCGGCGAGCTGATAATCGGCAAATCAATGCTGGCGCAGACGCTGAACGAGTTCGGGCGCAGGTTCCCGAAAGATGCGCTGCGCAACAAGTTTGCCGACGGGATGTCGTTTCAGGCGCGCGTGCTGAACGACCTGCAGCGCGCGGTCATGAAGATCCGCATGGTGCCGGTGGAGCAGCTTTTCCGCCGGTTCCCGCGCGTAGTGCGCGACGTGGCACGGCAGTGCGGCAAGGACGTGGAGCTGGTGCTAAGCGGACAAAACACGGACCTGGACAAGAGCATTTTGGACAGCATCGCGGAGCCGTTGACGCACATGGTGCGGAACGCGGTGAGCCACGGCATCGAAACGGCTGCGGAACGGCAGCGAGTGGGCAAGCCGGCGAAAGGGACGATCACGCTCGACGCGTATCACCAGGGCAACCAGGTGGTGGTGGAAGTGCGAGACGACGGGCGGGGCATCGACATCGCGAGAGTGCGAGCGAAAGCGGTCGAAATGAAGCTGGGGAGCGCCGAGGAAGCCGCCCGGCTGAGCGACGTCGAGGCCCTCGACATGATCTTCAAGCCGGGTTTCAGCACTGCACAGGTGATTACGGAGATTTCAGGACGGGGCGTGGGGATGGATGTTGTGCAAAGCGTGCTGCACAGGTTGAAGGGCGCGGTCAGCGTGGAGACGCGCGCCGGCGAGGGAACGACGTTCCGCCTCAAGCTGCCGCTGACGCTGGCCATCATCAAGGCGATCCTGTTCCGCGTGGAGCAGCGCCTGTACGCCATCCCGCTGAATGCAGTGGCCGAGATCGCGCGCGCCGTGGAAAGCGATGTCCACCAAGTGGACAACCACCAGGTGCTGCAGTTACGGCAGCAGGTCGTGCCGCTGATCCGGCTTGGGCGCTTGCCCGAAGCGGGAGTCGACCGCAGTACGCAGAAATTCTTCCTCCTGGTGATCCAACTAGGCGAGAAGAGATACGGACTAGTGGTGGATGGACTGGCCGGCGAAGAAGAACTGGTGATCAAGGCTCTGGACGACAACGTGGTGGCGACGGACTTGGTCAGCGGGGCGTCGATCCTGGGAGATGGGCGCGTGGTGTTGATCCTGAACCTGGCGGCCATCATCGAGCGCATCAGCCGCATGCGGCCTGAGGGCGCGGGATCGGTGCAGGAAGGCCTGCTCTCGTCGCAAGCCGAGCTTTACGCGGGGTTGGCGCGCGCCAAGGCTGCGAATGGAGGCCGGGCATGAGTTCACGCGTGCGCGTCCTCGTGGTGGATGATTCCGCGCTTATGCGGAAGCTCATTCCGCAAATTCTCGAGAAGGACGAATCCATCGAAGTGGTGGGCACGGCGCTGGATGGAAATTTCGGCCTGAAGAAGATCGAGGAACTGAAGCCGCAGGTAGTGACGCTCGACCTGGAGATGCCGGGGCTCAACGGGATCGATACGCTGAAAGCCATCATGCGCACGCACCGCGTGCCGGTCATCGTGGTCAGCTCGCACAGCACCTCGGGTGCGTCGGCGACACTGAAAGCGCTTGCGCTGGGAGCGTTTGACTTTGTCGCGAAGCCGCAGGATGCGTGGGCGCAAATGCCCGACGTTGCCCAGGAACTGATCAGCAAGATCAAGGCAGCGGCACAGAGCAAGGGAGTGCGCGTGCAGCCGGTTGGCGACGGGAGTTTCAGGGTCAACAAGGCGACGCCCGGGATCAAGCGGGCAGCATCGCGGGTGATAGCCATCGGGGTGTCCACGGGCGGGCCGAACGCGCTGCAGTATGTGCTGTCGCAACTGCCGGCGGACTTTCCGGGGGCGATTGTCGTGGTGCAACACATGCCGCCGGGGTTCACGGAGATGTTCGCGCGGCGGCTGGATGAAATCTGCGCCATTCAGGTGAAGGAGGCGGTTTCGGGAGACCTGCTGCTGGCGGGACGGGCATTGATATGTCCGGGCGATCGCCACATGAAGGTGAAGAAGCTGCCGCTGGGAGAAGTCGCAGTGCTGTCGGATGACGGGCGGGTAAACGGCCATCGCCCGAGCGTAGATGTGTTGTTCCGGAGCGTTGCAGAAGAGTTCGGGGCCAAGGGCATCGCCGTGCTCATGACCGGAATGGGCGAAGACGGAGCTTCGGGCATGGGCAGTGTGAAAGCAGCCGGAGGCATGACGATCGCGCAAAGCGAAGATTCGTGCGTCGTCTTTGGAATGCCGAAAGTGGCCATTGAGCTGGGTTACGCGGTACGAGTTGTGCCGCTGGAGGTCCTGTCCCAAACGTTACAGGCGCAGTGTGGCGCCCGCGAAGCGGCGGGCGAAGGGAATGGTGGAAGCAAGGCGGCAAAAGCTGGCATCGCCAAATTGTAGGCGCGGCCGATGCCGGCGAGATCAGATTTCAAGGTTCACGAGGTAGGAGGAGGTCGTTTTATGGAGCAGTTTGCAGCAGTAAAGAGGAAAGACGGACAGCCGGTCCGCTATCTGGTAGTGGACGACTCCGTTTTCGCGCGCAAGAACCTGGCCCGCATGATCGAGTCATTCGGAGGAGAAGTCGCGGGCGAAGCGGGTGACGGCTGCACGGCGATCACGGAATACGACCGCACCACGCCGGACATCGTGCTGATGGACATCACGATGCCGCAGATGGAAGGCATTGAGGCGGCGGAGCGGATCGTGCGCTCGCATCCCAATGCGCGCATCGTGATGGTGTCGTCGGTGGGATACCAGGACAACATCGTCGCAGCGCTGCAGCGGGGCGCCCGTCACTTCGTGCAGAAGCCGGTGAAACCCGAAGTGCTGTACGAGGTGATCAAGTACGTGCTGGGCGACGAAGCCAGCGTGGCGAACGCAGCCGGGGCGGGAGTGTAAGCATGAAGATGGAGCTGATCCAGCCATTTATTAACGCGGCAGACGCCGTGCTGGCGGACAGCCTGGAGTCCCCGACCACCATCGGGAACCTCAGCATGGAGGAGGAGGCCTACCGTCGCAGGGGCGTGGCGGCGCGGATCATGGTGACTGGCGACATCGAAGGACGAATTATCTTCGATGTCGATCCGAGCACAGCCATGCGCGTAGCCAGCCGGTTTGCGGGACAGGAACTGCCGGCATCCCAAGACGTGATGTGCGAGACGGTGTGCGAACTCGCCAATCAGGTCATCGGAAATGCCGTCACTTCACTCAATGATCAGGGCTTCCACTTCCGCGTGCATCCGCCCGA
>Ga0126372_10000556_pt1 | contig 13247 bp, 9 predicted proteins | sample PanSoiMetaPlot_6_FD_92762 | JGI IMG/M metagenome (GOLD analysis project Ga0126372, IMG submission 92762) | Tropical forest soil microbial communities from Panama - MetaG Plot_6 | ecosystem: Environmental > Terrestrial > Soil > Tropical forest > Bulk soil | place: Panama | collected 2016-02-17
GCAGCGCCTCGAGGAAGTGCTTCGCCGCGACACCGGCTCGGCGACCTGATTGGCCCGGTGGCATCGCTTTGCCGCCGGCCCGGCCGGCAGCCCACGTGAGCCCGCCAAACGATCAACGGCCGACACTGTCACGAGCCGCCGGCAGTCGGCGGTCGGCGCTGCGGCTGAGCGCCATGCATGCGCTTCAACAGCGCCTCGGTCGCGAGCCCGGTCACCGGCAGGCCCTCGGCGGCCTCGTAGGCCTCGATCGCCCGGCGCAGCTTTGCCCCATAGGTGCCATCGATGGCACCGCCATAGAGGTCGCGCTGTTTCAGGGCCCCCTGCAGGGCGCTGATCGCCTCGGGGGTTGCCAGGATCGCTGCCTGCCGGAAGGCCGCCAGCTTGCGGGCGAAGGCAGCGCTATTGACCGCGGTATTGGCCACAATGTCGGCCTTGAGCCGTTTGGTGACTTGCCCGTCTTCCATCAACACCTTGGATTGCACGTAGGTGCCAACGTTGATGCCCACGACTTCAAATCCGCCGGCGGCCTCGAGCAGGAGCGGCGATCCCGACGAGGCCCCGCCGGTGTCGCAGGTGTGCAAAATGAGCTGCGTCGGCTCGGCAAAATCGCGGGCAATGGTCGCCCAATCCGCCGTCTCGAAGTCGCGCGCCACCCCGCACGGGGTGGAGTAGGCGAGCTTCCACGGGGTAAAATCGCGGTGATAGGACACTTGGAACACGTGGCCGGCGGCTGCTTCCGCCATCAGCGTCTCGGCCGGCAGCGCCCGGATCGGCAGCCCGCCCTTGCTGCAGGCGGGGCGGGACAGGCGCACAAGCGCCCAGTCCTTGCTGGCATCGATCGGCGGCCGCACGCTGAGATCCGTGCTCCCCGACAGGACGTGCTGCGCGGCCGCGCCGGTGCCGGCGCCGGCGATGCGCTCGAAGCGCCGCTCGGCATCGAAGTTGCGCGCAAACCAGAAGTCGGCGAGCTGCGGGGGACGTTCGCCGTGCGTGCGGTAGAGGCAATGGCCGGCGGTGGCCACGACGTCGGTGGCGACGCAGAAGGCGGTACACACTAAGCGCGCGCGTTGGTTGAAAAGGAGCCCGATCTTGTCTTTCAGGGCCTTGAACCTGGGCGGAACCGGCATGCGGTCGTCGGTGCCGAACACCGCCACCGGCACGGCCGGCGGCAGTGGCGGCCTGGCACCGGGGCGCCAGGGACCGGCCGCGCTTGCCGATGCCACGACCAGCACGGCCACCAGCGCCAGCGCCGGGAGCAACGGCGCCTGCCGGCGGCCGGTCGGCGCCTGGGGCTGCGACGGTTGCCGCGACCGTCTTGCCCACACCTGGCGCTGCTGCTGCATGGGTGAACCTTACCAACTTTTAATGCGGCTGAAAGCCGCCTGTAAGGGCCGCCGCGATATGGCTGCATCACCTACGACCGTGGCACTCTCACCTTGGGGTCAACCGAATGGATTCCTCTCTCCTCGCCTCTCGCGCCCGACGTTCGACGCGACGCACGGCTTTCGCCTCGACGATCGCGATCTTGGCGCTGGCCGGCGTGGTCGGTCTCGCCCTGCCGCAACAGCGCGTCGAGGCGCAGTTCAAGGGCGATGGCGTGCAAACGCCGGTCGGGCGCGCACCGCTGTCCTTTGCCGACATCGTCGATCACGTCAAGCCGGCGGTGGTGAGCATCCATGTCACCAACGGCGGCGCCAAGGTGGCGCAGAAGGGCAGCCCGCCGCGCGGCAAGGACCTGTTGCCGGATCTGCCCGATGACCATCCGTTGAGCGAATTCTTCAAGCGACTGCCGCCGGAGTTTAGGGGACAGCCGGGTCCCGCCCCGGGCCGGCCCACCCTGGCGCAGGGCTCCGGCTTCGTGATCTCGGCGGATGGCTATGTGGTGACCAACAACCACGTCATCGACGGGGCCAGCCGGATCCAGGTCAGCTTCGATAAGGACAACAAGTTCGACGCCGAGCTGATCGGCACCGACCAGCGCACCGACGTGGCGCTGCTCAAGATCAAGGGCACGCAGTCGTTCCCGTTCGTCAAATTTGCCGACAAGCTGCCCCGCGTCGGCGACTGGGTGGTGGCGGTCGGCAATCCATTTGGTCTCGGCGGCACGGTAACCGCCGGCATCGTCTCGGCGCAGGGCCGCGACATCGGTTCTGGTCCCTATGACTACATGCAGATCGACGCGGCGGTGAACCGCGGCAACTCGGGTGGCCCGACCTTCAACCTCGATGGCGAGGTGGTCGGCGTCAACACCGCGATCTACAGCCCCTCGGGTGGCAACGTCGGCATCGCCTTTGCGATCCCCGCCAAGACCGCCAAAGAGGTCGTCGAGCAGCTGAAATCGTCGGGCTCCGTCAGCCGCGGCTGGCTTGGCGTGAAGATCCAGAACGTCGACCAGGATGTGGCCGCCAGCCTCGGCCTGACCGAGCCCAAGGGGGCGCTGGTGACCGAGGTCACCGCTGCCAGCCCGGCCGCCGAGGCCGGCCTGAAAAACGGCGATGCCATCCTGGCCGTCAACGGCCAGAACATCGAGGACAGCCGCGACCTTGCCCGCAAGATCGCCGCGCTCAATCCCGACAGCAAGGTCGACGTCAAAGTCCTGCGCGGTCAAAAGGAGCAGACGGTGCCGGTCAAACTCGGCAAGTTCCCGAGCGGCAAGGAGGTGGCCAAGGTCGAGCCCAGCAAGGAGCCGCAGACCACCGAGATGGACCAGCTCGGGCTCACCATTGCCCCGGCCACCGGCGGCGCCAAGGAAGGGGTCGTGATCACTGAGGTCGATGGCAGCTCCGATGCCGCCCAGAAGGGCATCAAGTCGGGCGATGTCATCCTCGAGGTCGGCGGTCTGGCCGTTAAGAGCCCGGATGATGTGGCGCACGGCGTCAAGGAGGCGTCCAAGCTCGGACGCAAGGCGGTGCTGATGCGCATCAAGTCCGGTGACGACCTGCGCTTCGTCGCCGTGCAACTTAAAAAAGGTTAATCCGCCGCTCGAGCTGGCGGGCAAGGTTGGCGAGGCGGCCTGTTGCCAGCGAGCAGGCCGCCTCGTTGTTATGACGAGGCCGCCTCGCTTGTTATTTTGAGTGGGTCCGGGCGGGCTCCGCGCTATACACTTGGGCCTCCTGGAGATGAACAGCGGGTTTTGTTTCCATGCGCGTGCTGGTGATCGAAGACGATCGGGAAACGGCGCACTTCCTGCAGCGGTCGCTGCGCGAGAGCGGGCATAACGCCGATGTTGCCGGCGATGGCGAGACCGGTCTCGCCATGGCGCGCGACGGCGGCTATGAGGTGCTGATCGTCGATCGCATGCTGCCGTTGCGCGACGGCCTGTCGATCGTGCAGACCCTGCGCGGCGAGGGGACCCGCACGCCGGTCTTGATCCTGTCGGCGCTGGGCGAGGTCGATGATCGGGTCAAGGGCCTGCGCGCCGGCGGCGACGACTATCTCACCAAGCCCTATCAGTACACCGAGCTGTTGGCGCGGATCGAGGCGCTGGCGCGCCGGCCGGCGCCCGAGCAGCAGGAGACGCGTTATGCCGTCGGCGACCTGGTTCTCGACCGGCTGTCGCACAAGGTGGTGCGTGCCGGCGAGCCGATCGTGCTGCAGCCTCGCGAATTTCGCCTGCTCGAATACCTGATGAAGCACGCGGGTCAGGTGGTCACCCGTACCATGCTGCTCGAGAACGTGTGGGACTATCACTTCGATCCGCAAACCAACGTCATCGACGTGCACATTTCGCGGTTGCGGAGCAAGATCGACAAGAGCTTCGCCAAGCCGCTGCTGCATACGGTGCGCGGAGCGGGATATATGATCCGTGACGGCTCTGACTAGGCTGCTGCTGTCGACCCCGTTTCGGCTGGCGCTCATCTATATGGGCGCGTTCATCCTGGCGGCCGGCGTCACCGTCGGCTTCATCGCCTGGCGCGCCAACGAGCTGTTGACCACCAGCGTGGTCGAAACCCTGCGCGCCGAGGTGGTCGGCCTGCGCGAGCAGTATCAGGCCGGGGGCCCGGCGCGGCTCAGCGCCATCATCGCCGAGCGCGCCGCCGATCCGGGCTCGAGCCTCTATCTGCTGATCGACAGCGCCGGCCAGCGCGCCGCCGGCAACCTGCGCCAGGTGCCGCCCGAGCTCATGGACGGCGAGCAGCGCGGGGTGTTTACCTACGTGCCGCAATCGGGGCCGACGCAGGGCAAGCCGCGGGTTGCGGTCGGCGTGCAAATCGACGTGCCCGGCGGGCTCACCTTGGTGGTGGGCCGCGATATCGAGGACCTGCGCCGCTTCGCCTGGACCATGGGCCGGCTCGGGCTGTGGAGCGTCATTATCCTATCCGCGCTCGGCATCGGTGGCGGCCTGCTCGTCAGCCGCAGCGTGCTGCGGCGGATCGAGAGCGTGAACGAGACCACCCGCAGCATCATGTCGGGCGATCTGTCGCGGCGCATTCCGCTCAACGGCTCGGGCGACGAGCTCGACCGTCTGGCCGAGAGCCTCAACGCCATGCTGGCGCGCATCGAGGAGCTGATGCGGGCCTTGCGCGAGGTGTCCGACAACATCGCCCACGACCTCAAGACGCCGCTCAACCGGCTGCGCAATCGGGCCGAGGCGGCCTTGCGCAGCAGCGCCGGCCCGGCCGTCTATCGCGATGGCCTGATGAAGACCATCGAGGAGGCCGACGAGCTGATCAAGACCTTCAACTCCTTGTTGCTGATCGCCCGCCTGGAGGGAGGCGCGGTGGCGGAAAGCATGGAGCGGCTCAACCCGGCATCGATCATCGCCGATGTCGCCGAGCTCTACGAGCCGGTGGCCGATGAGGCGGGCTTGACCTTGTCGGTATCGGCGGAACCGGGCCTGGCGCTCACCGCCAACCGCGAGCTTGTCAGCCAGGCGGTCGCCAACCTGGTCGACAATGCCATCAAGTATTCGCCCAACGGTCGTCTGCATGGCGCCAACGGCGCCGAGGTGGCGGCGCCGGTCAGCATTGTCTTGAAGCGCGTCGACGGCGCCATCGAGATTGCGGTCGGCGACCGCGGGCCGGGGGTGGCTCCTCAGGATCGGCAGCGCGCGCTGCAGCGCTTCGTGCGCCTCGAGAAGAGCCGCTCGCGTCCCGGCAGCGGGCTGGGCCTCAGCCTGGTCGCGGCGGTGGCGCGCCTGCACGGCGGCTCGATCCGGCTCGAGGACAACGGCCCGGGCCTGCGCGCCGTCCTCAACCTGCCGATCGGCGGACCCAACCCGGCGCTAGCGGCGGCGGGTCACGGCCGGGAGCATTGAGATGTCCTCGGGGGGCGGCAGCCTCAGGCAACGATTGAGTGAGGCGCCGATCGTTCACGATCACAACCAGGCGAACCGCGTGCTGGCCGAGCTCGGCGAGCGCGCCCGACAGGATGCGGCGCTGGCCGGGCTATCCGAGCTGTTGCAGCAGGCGCCGAGCCGCCGCCTGTTGGCCGGTATCTTCGGCGCCTCTTCGTTTCTGACCGCGCTCATCGAGCGCGACCCGGCGCGGCTGCTGGCGGCGTTCGCCAGCTCGCCCGAAGCGCGGTTTGAAGAGCTGTGCGGGGCGGCGCGCGCGGCCACGGCGGCGGCACAAAGCAGCGCCGATGCGATGGTAAGCTTGCGCGTCTTCAAGGCCGAGGTTGCGCTGTTGACCGCGCTCTGCGACCTCGGCGGGGTTTGGCCGGTGATGAGCGTGGCGCGCACGCTGTCGACCGCGGCCGACGTTGCCGTGTCGGCCGCCGTCGCCTTCTTGTTCCGGCAGGCGTTCGCGCGCGGTGATTGGCTGGCCCCCGAGCCCGACGGCTACATCGTGTTGGCGATGGGCAAGTACGGTGCCAACGAGCTCAACTACTCCTCCGACATCGATCTCATCGTGTTTTACGACTTGGCGCGCATCCGCCTGCGCGCCGGGCTCGAGGTGCAGACCTTTTTCGTGCGCCTGACGCGGGATCTGGTGCGGCTCCTGCACGAGCGCACCGGCGATGGCTATGTGTTCCGGTCCGATCTCAGGCTGCGCCCGGATCCGGGCTCGACGCCGCTGGCGCTGTCGACCGATGCCGCCCTCAACTACTACGAGAGCTTCGGCCAAAACTGGGAGCGGGCGGCGCTGATCAAGGCGCGCGCGGCGGCGGGCGACATCGCCGCCGGCGAGGCACTGTTGCGGGATCTGGCGCCGTTCATCTGGCGCAAGTATCTGGATTTCGCGGCCATCGCCGACATTCATGCGATGAAGCGGCAGATCCACGCCGTGCGCGGCTTCGGCACGATCGGCGTTGCCGGCCACAACATCAAGGTCGGCCGCGGCGGCATCCGCGAGATCGAATTCTTCGCCCAAACCCAGCAGCTGATCGCCGGCGGCCGGCAGCCGGAACTGCGCGTCGCTGCCACCTTGCTGGCGCTGCAGCGTCTGGAAGAGCGCGGCTGGATCAGCGCCGCGGCGCGCCAGGATCTGGACGAGGCCTATCGTTTCCTGCGCCATGTCGAGCATCGGCTGCAGATGCTCGCCGACGAGCAGACCCAGACCTTGCCGCAGGACGCCGACAAGCTCGCAGCGTTCGCCAAGTTCTGCGGCTACCCCGACGCCAACAGCTTTGCCGCGCGGCTCACCGGCGAACTGGAGCGGGTGCAGGCCCACTACGTTCGCCTGTTCGAAGGCAGCCCGGCGCTGACGCGCGGCGGCAGCAACATGGTGTTCGCCGGCGAGGCCGATGACCCCGCCACCTTGGCGGCGCTCACCGGGCTCGGCTACAGCCGCGCCGCCGAGGTCGTGGCCCAGGTGCGCGGCTGGCATCACGGCCGCTACCCGGCGGTGCGCAGCCAACGCGCGCGCGAGCTCCTCACCGAAATGCAGCCGGTGCTGATCGAGGCCCTGGCCAAGACCGCCAATCCGGACGTGGCCTTCATCGGCTTCGACCGCTTTCTGTCGGAGCTGCCCTCGGGCGTGCAGCTGTTCTCGCTCTTGAAGCAGAACCCGAGCCTGATCCACTTGATCGCCGCCATCATGGGCACGGCGCCGCGACTGGCACGGATCCTGGGCAAGCGCCGCCGGGTATTGGACGCGGTGCTGGCGCCCGGCTTCTTCGGCACCCTGCCGAGCCCCGACGATCTCGCCGGCATCGTCGCTGCCGAGCTCGGCGAGGCCAGCGACGTGCAAGACGTGCTCGACCGCGCCCGCCGCATCGGCAACGAGCAGGCGTTCCTGATCGGCGTGCGCGTGCTCACGGGCAGCATCAGTGCCAGCCAGGCGGGCGGCGCCTATGCCCAGCTCGCCGAGTGCATGATCGAGGCCATGCACGGGGTGGTGGCGCGCGAAATGGCGCGCGCGCATGGGCGGGTGCCGGGCGGGGCGGCGGTGGTGGTGGCGATGGGCAAGCTCGGCGGCCGGGAGATGACGGCGGCCTCCGACCTCGACCTGATCGTGATCTACGATTTTGCCGCCGACGCGCTGCACTCGGATGGCGCCAGGCCGTTGCCGCCGACCCAGTATTTCAGCCGCCTGACCCAGCGCCTGATCAGCGCCTTTACGGCGCAGACCGCCGAAGGTCAGCTCTACGAGGTCGACATGCGGCTGCGCCCGTCCGGGCAAAAGGGACCGGTTGCCACACAGCTGTCGAGCTTCATCCATTACCAGGCGAACGAGGCCTGGACCTGGGAGCACCTGGCGTTGACGCGGGCCCGCGTGGTGGCCGGTGCGCCCGAGCTCAAGCTTGGCGTGGAGGCCGCCATCGCCGACATTCTGCGCCGGCCCCGCGACCCCGCCAAGATTGCCGCCGACGTGGCGAGCATGCGCGCGCGGATCGCGCGCGAAAAAGGTACGGAGGACATTTGGGACCTGAAGCAGGTGCGCGGCGGGCTGGTCGACCTCGAGTTCATCGCCCAGTACCTGCAACTAAAGCACGCCGCCGACCGGCCCGAGATCCTGTCCCAGAACACGCTGGAGGCGCTCGGCAAGCTGGAGCAGGCCCGCTTGCTCCCCGCCGGCGCCGCCGACGTGCTGCTGCCAGCCGCGCAGCTGTTGAACAATCTGACGCAAGTGTTGCGCCTCTGCCAGGATGGTCCGTTCGTGCCGAAGGCCGCCCCGGACGGGCTGAAGGTGCTGCTGGCCCGCGCCGGTGATGCCCCCGACTTTGCCCGTCTTGAGGCCGATTTGGCCGAGCGCCAGCGCGAGGTTGCGGCGCTGTTTGACCGCCTCGTCAGCTAGCCCGCCGGGTGGCGCTTTGCGCCCAACTCTAGCCCGGATCGCCATTCACTGGCCTAACTCCCTCTGCGGGTGAGGATTTATGGCGCGACGGAACGCCTTCCCTTGCCGCGTTTACGGCCCTGAAGGCGACGAGGGCCCTCGATCGGCCCCGCCGGATGTGGGATAGAGTGCCAAGCGAAGGGCCGCGTCCCGGTTGGGACCCGTGCCCTCCAGGCGGCAACTGGCGAGGCATGACGCGTGCTTGCGCGCAAGAGTGAGCCTGGTCCGGCGCTCAGGTCCGAGCCGGAAGAGGTCGAGGCGGAAGCGTCCTTGCTCGCACGCGTGGCGGCGGGCGAGGCACAGGCCTTCCGCGGCCTCGTCGACCGGCATTTGCCGACCGTCCTTGCCATTGCCAGGCGCATGCTCAAGGACGACGCGGAGGCCGAAGACGTGGCGCAGGAGACGATGCTGAGGCTTTGGCGCAACGCGGCGGGCCTCGAGTTGGGCCCGGGCGGGGTGCGGCCGTGGCTGCGGCGGGTGGCCTCGAACCTGTGCATCGACCGGGTGCGGGCCACGCGCAGCACCACCGTGGTCGACGAGTTGCCGGAACAGGCCGAGCCTGCCGGTCAGGTGCGGCATCTGACGGAACGAGAGTTGAAGGGCCGGGTCGATGCGGCGCTCAAGGCTTTGCCCGAGCGGCAGCGTCTGGCGCTGACGTTGTTTCACTACGAGGGCATGAGCCAGATCGAGGTCGGCCAGGTGTTGGATATTTCGGACGAGGCCGTCGAATCGCTGTTAGCTCGCGCGCGCCGCTCGCTCAAGGCGGCGCTGAAGGACGAGTGGCATGGCCTATTGCCCGAGAACGAGAGCTAACGAACGGATGCTAGAACACGCAAGGTGCTGAGATGACAGGTTTGGGCAACAGCATGACACTCTTGGAGTTTGAGCGTTTGCTCGACGTCTATGGCAGCGACCGCACGCGTTGGCCGGTTGATGCACGAGCGAGCGCCGGGCAGTTGGCGGCCCGCGATCCGGCTGCCCGCCGGTTGCTGGGCGAGGCCGAGGCGCTCGATCGCGTTCTGGAACGCGCGCCGCTGCCCTCGCTGGCGAGCGAAGCGGCGCTGGCCGCGCGCATTGTTGCCGCGGCTCAACGCTCCCCGCGCATGGTGCCGGCGGCGGACCCGCTGGCCACGGACGAGGCCCGTAGCCGGGCGCTGGCGGGGCGTCCGCGAGCCACGGTGGTGGAGTTGTCGCAGCGGCGGCGCTGGTTGCATCGCAGTCCCGCCGGTCGCGCCGCCGGTTTGCTGGCCGCCTGTCTGATGCTCGGCGTCTTTCTCGGCGCCGCGGCGGTGCCGCAGCCGCTGATCCCGGCGCTCGAGGACTTCACCGGCATCTCCATGGGCAACGCCAACCCGGCGCCGGGCTGGTTCGATCCGGATGAGGATTTGCTATGACCGGGGCGGGTATCGGAGCGGTGCGAGGGGGCTGGCAGATGCCGCGCTGGAGCGTCGCCCTGCTGACGGCGTCGCTGGCGCTCAACCTCATCGTCGTCGGTCTGGTGGCCGGGTCGATCTGGCGGGCCCGGGCGCACCAGCCGCCGGTCCGAAGCGTCACCCCCAACCTGTTGGGCTACACCACCTCGCTGCCGCCTGAGCGGCGCGATCAGATTTGGAACGCGACCGCCGGGCAGCGCCAGCATATTCGTCCGTTCCGTCGCGACATCCGCGCCGCGCGCGAGGAGGCGATGCAAACCTTGGCCGCCGAGCCGTTCGACGGGGAGAAATTTGCTGCCGCGCAAGGCCGCCTGTCGGAGGCCTATAACCGCGCGCGCGCGGCGGTGCTGAGCCTCGACCTGGTGATTGCCAACGAGTTGACGCCCGCCGAGCGCCGCGCCTTTCCGGCCTGGCGCGAGCAGCGCCGGCCATCGGGCCAAAACCTGCTCGACGAACCCGACCGGCAGGTGAATGACCACAACCAGCAGACGAAATAACGCCACCAATCGGCTGGGCGTGCGCGCGCCCGCGCTGCAAAGACCGTCCCGGCCGGGGCGTTAACCGTCCACGAAGTCAACCGCTGCCATCCAGCCACTGTCGCTCGGCCCCACGGTCAGCACCGCGCCCTGGGTCTGCATCAGCAACCTCGCCAGGATGAGGTTGAGGTCGGCGCCGTCGGCCGGCGGGGTCGCGCGCGCGCCGACGGCGCAGATCTCCAGCCGGCAGGACGGATGTCGTCGGCTGATGGCGATGGTGATGGCGTCCGTCCCCGGCAGGCTTGCGGCCTGCCGCAACAGCTGCGTGAGCGCCTGGACGATGGCACCACGTTCACCGGTGATGCTGTGGCCGGCGCCGTCGGTTAGCGGCAGGCGCGCATCGCTGCCCATCGCCGCCGTCCAGGCCTCGGCGAGGAGCGCGCCCAGCGCGAGCCGCTCGCGGTGGGCGCGCGTGCGGTCGGTCATCCATTGGGCCATGGCTTCGGTGACCGCCAGGGCGTCCTCCGATGATTTGAGCAGCCGTCCGCCACTCTCGCAGATGTGATGGGCGTATTCCTGGTAGCGACGGTTGCCGAGCGGCCCGTAGAGCTCGCAGGCCATGAGTTCCGAGAAGCCAATGACGGCGTTGAGCGGGGTGCGCAGCTGATGGCTCAACTGCGCCATCAGTTCACCGCAGGCCTCCGCGGTGCCAGCGGCCGGCGCCGGCAGCTCCCCCGGCTCGGTGCGGGCCAAGGTCGCAACCGCCAGCACGCTGCCGAGGCTCAATAGCAGCATCAGGCTGAGGTCGCCCAGGATCGACCCGCTCGCCCCTGCCGGCAGCCGCCAGGCCGTGAGTGACACCAGCGCCAGCCCGGCAAGGTAGAGCGTCGAGGCAACTTCCGAGAGCCGCGGCCAGCCGGCCGGCGGCGGCCGGCGCCCCGCCCGTTCGGCACCGAGTAAGCCTGCCACGGCCGTCCATGCCATGGACGCAGCCCTCCGTGGCTGAGGTGAAGTACCTCGCGCCATCTGGCCCTCAATCGAATTGTGAATGAATGCTGCCCAGACCCGATCCGACACTCTACACGTGTCGAATCATTCACTCATTGTGAGGCATCGTCGAATCGCTTGTCGAGCTCCCTGATCGGCATCGCGACCAAAATAGGGCGAGCTGTGACCGGCGCGGCTCTACCAGGTTGCCGCCACCGCGAGCTCACTCGAGCATCTTGCCCACGATCTCCAGCACGTCAGGCGACAGCGGCTTGGTTTTGGCGATGCCGCTCAGCGTCTTCTTTGCCAACCGGCGCCGCTGTGGCTCCAGCGTCTTCCAGCTGCGAAAGGCGGCGAGCAGCCGGGCGGCGATCTGCGGGTTGAAGCGATCGAGCTCGAGCACGCGGCTCGCCACGAACTCGTAACCCTTGCCATCCGGGCGGTTGAAGTTGACCGGATTGGAGACCGCGAACGCGCCGATCAGGGCGCGGACCTTGTTGGGGTTCTTGAGCGAGAACAGCGGATGGCGCGCCAGCTTTTCCACCGCGCTCAAGGTCGAGGGCAGCGGCGAGGCGGCCTGATAGACGAACCAGTTGTCGATCACCAGATGGTCGTCCTTCCAGCGCTGGTAGTAGCGCGCAAACGCCTGCGTGCGCTCCGGTGTGCGCAGCTCGGACAGCATCGCCAACGCGTTCAATTCGTCGGTGGCATTGCGGGCGTGCGCGAAATGCGCGGCGACGCGCACTATGTCCTCGCGCCGGCCGCGGCTTGCCAGATAGCCGAGCGCGGCGTTGCGCAGGGCGCGACGGCTGGCGAACTCCGCCGCCGGCGAATAGGGGCCCTTGACCTCGTGGCGCTGATAGATGTCGATCAGCGTGCCGCTGAGCGTGCTACCGATCGCCTTGCGCAAGGCCTTGCGGGCGAGGTGAATGGCGGTGGGATCGACGTTGCGGCCGATCACCCTGGCGAGGTCGGTCTCGCTCGGCAGGAACATGAACTGGGCGCGATAGCCCGGCTCCAGCTCGTCATTGGCGAGCGTCACCCCCAGGGCTTCGATGAAGGGGCGCGGCGGCGCCGGCGCCGCGCCGGCCTTGACCGCGGCGACCGCGGCGGTGAGCACGCGGGTGGCGTACTCCTGCGCCGCCTGCCAGCGATTGTAGAGGTCACTGTCATTGGCCATCAGAAACCGCAGATCGGCCTCGGAGTGGTCAACCGTCAGGTTGACGGGGGCGGAGAACCCGCGCAGCAGCGAGGCGACCGGGCGCGACGGCAGATCGCGAAAGCGGAAGGTCTCGGTGCGCTTGCCGAGCTGCAACAGCCCATCCTTGACGGCGGCGCCGGAGGCCAAGGTGAGGTCGATGTCATGGCCGTTGTGGCCGATCAGTCCCAGGCGCAGGGGAATGGCCAGCGGCTTCTTTTTGGTCTTGGCCTCCCCGGCCGTGGCCGGCAGGTCCTGGGTAATGGTCAGCTCGGCGGTCTTGCTGCGGGCATCGTACTTGAGCTTGCAGATGAGCTCGGGTGTGCCGGCCTGGGCATACCAGGTCATGAACTGCTTGAAGCTGCGGCCGGAGCTGTCCTCGAAACACGCGACGAACTCCTCCACCGTTGCCGCCTGACCGTCGTGGCGCTCAAAGTAGAGATCGAGGCCTTGGCGAAAGCCGTCGCGTCCGAGCAGGGTCTCGATCATGCGGATCAGCTCGGCACCCTTCTCGTAGACGGTGGCGGTATAAAAGTTGTTGATCTCGATGTAGCGCTCGGGACGCACCGGGTGCGCCAACGGCCCCGCATCCTCGGGAAATTGCCGCGCCTTCAAGTTGCGCACGTCGCGAATGCGCTGCACCGTGGCGGAGCGCTGATCGGCGCAGAATTCCTGGTCGCGGAACACGGTCAGGCCCTCCTTGAGGCAGAGCTGAAACCAGTCCCGGCAGGTAATGCGGTTGCCCGTCCAGTTGTGGAAGTACTCGTGCGCAATGACGCGCTCGATGTCGGCGAAATTCTGGTCGCTGGCGGTCTCGGGTGAGGCCAACACCAGCGCGTCGTTGAAGATATTGAGCCCCTTGTTCTCCATGGCGCCCATGTTGAAATCCGACACCGCGACAATATTGAAGACGTCGAGGTCGTATTCGCGTCCA
>Ga0126372_10000557_pt1 | contig 13246 bp, 10 predicted proteins | sample PanSoiMetaPlot_6_FD_92762 | JGI IMG/M metagenome (GOLD analysis project Ga0126372, IMG submission 92762) | Tropical forest soil microbial communities from Panama - MetaG Plot_6 | ecosystem: Environmental > Terrestrial > Soil > Tropical forest > Bulk soil | place: Panama | collected 2016-02-17
CCTATCCGTCGATCGAGCTCGTGCGGCTGGTCAGCTCGGGCACCGAGGCGGCGATGAGCGCGATCCGCCTCGCGCGCGGCGCGACGGGACGACCGCTGCTCTTGAAGTTCGACGGCTGCTATCACGGGCACGCCGACAGCCTCCTGGTGAAGGCGGGCTCCGGCGGCGCGACGTTCTCGATCCCGGACAGCGCCGGCGTGCCGGGACCGCTGGCACAGCTGACGGTGACGGCGCCGTTCAACGACCTCGATGCCGTCAAGTCGATCTTCAGCGAGCGCGGGCGCGAGATCGCAGCGGTCATCGTCGAGCCCGTCGCCGGCAACATGGGCGTCGTGGCGCCGCATCCGGGATTTCTCCAAGGGCTCCGCGAGATCACGCACGCGCACGACGCCGTGCTGATCTTCGACGAAGTCATCACCGGATTTCGCGTGGCCTACGGCGGCGCCCAGGAGCTCTACGGGGTGCGCCCGGATCTCACGTGCCTCGGCAAGGTGATCGGCGGCGGACTGCCGGTCGGCGCCTACGGCGGATCGCGTCAGCTGATGAGCCACGTGGCGCCGCTCGGCGCCGTGTATCAGGCCGGCACGCTGTCGGGCAATCCGCTCGCGGTCGCCGCGGGACTGGCGACGCTCGCGCGGCTGCGCGACCGCGACGTCTATCGGCGTCTCGAGGCGCTCGGCGCCGAGCTGGAGCGCGGCCTGCGCGCCGGCGCCGAGCGCGCGCGCGTGCCGCTGACCGTCAATCGCGTGGGCTCGATGCTGACCGGATTCTTCTGCGACGGACCCGTCACCGACTACGCCTCGGCCAAGCGCTCGGACACCAAGCGCTACGCGCGCTACTTCCACGGCATGCTCGAGCGCGGGGTGTTTCTCGCGCCGTCGCAGTTCGAGGCGGTCTTCGTCTCGCTCGCGCACACCGACGCCGACGTCGCGTTCGCGGCGCGCGCCGCGGCCGACGCGCTGGCCGCCGGCTGAGCCCGGCCGCGACACCGCGGCGCAACGCCTTTCGTGCTCGAAAACCTGGTGAATAGATTGACGGCCGGCTGGACTACGTGATAGCGTTCACGAGCAATCTAGAAAACCGCCGGAGGGCGATCGACTGTCGATGATGGCGAAGGCGGGAGTAGGCGCACTCGGCGCGGCGCTCCTAGCCGTTCTGGTCTTCCTGGCGATCTCGTCGTGGAGCCGCCAGCCGGCCGCCGCCGCGAAACCTTCGGTTCAGCCCATCAACTTCCCGCACAGCGTTCACGTCGGCACCTACAAGATCGATTGCCAGTACTGTCACAGCGACGCGCGACGTTCGGAGTACGCCGGGCTTCCCTCGGTCGAGCGCTGCATGGGCTGCCACAAGATCACCGCGGCGGACAAGCCCGAGATCAAGAAGCTCGCCGAGTACCACGCGAAGAAGGAATCGATCCCGTGGGTGCGCGTGAACAAGCTGCCGGAGTTCACGTACTTCCCCCACAAGGCGCACATCCGCGCGGGACTCAAGTGCCAGGGCTGCCATGGCCCCGTCGAGACGATGACGACCTTCGCGGCCGACACCGGACCGTCACTGACCGTCGACCTCTTGAACCTCGTGGGCTTCAGACCCGCGCCGCCGCCCCTGACGATGGGCTGGTGCGTCGAGTGCCACCGCGAGCAGAACGCGAAGGCCGCCCGGCACGCGCCGCTCGATTGCGTGGCCTGTCACCATTGATGAAGGCGACGACATGAACCGACGCGACTTCTTCAAGATCGTCTCAGTGTCCGGCGCGGCCGCCGCGGCCGGCGGCTGTCAGCAGGCGAGCGAGACGATCCTTCCGCTGGTCGTGCCCAACGAGCAGCTCGTGCCGGGCGTCGCGTCCTGGTTCGCGACCGTCTGTCGCGAGTGCCCGGCCGGATGCGGAGTCATCGCGCGCAATCGCGAGGGCCGCGTCGTCAAGCTCGAGGGCAACCCGGATCATCCCGTGAACGCCGGCGCCCTCTGCATGCGAGGCCAGGCGGCACTCCAGGGCCTCTATCACCCCGATCGGATCGCGGGACCGCTCGTGCGCGAGGGAAGCGCCGGCTTCAAGTCCGCGACGTGGGATGCCGCGAGCAAGACGGTGTCCGACAAGATCGCGGCGCTGCGGAGCGGCGGCAAGGGCCGCGCGATCGCGGTCGTCACGCAGCTCGAGAACGGAAGCCTCGGCGGCATGCTCGACCGGTGGGCGCAGGCGCTCGGCGCGCGGCCGCGCGTGACCCTGGAGCCGTTCGCGTACGAGGCGATTCGCGCGGCCAACCGTCAGACGTTCAACCGCGACGCGATCCCGTACTACGCGTTCGAGGACGCGGAAGTCGTGCTGTCGTTCGGCGCCGACTTCATCGAGACGTGGCTGTCGAACGTCAACTACGCGCGCGGGTTCGCGCGTATGCATTCGTTCCGGGACGGCCGCGCCGGCACGTACATCCATGTCGAGCCGCGCCAGTCGCTGACCGCATCGAACGCCGACGAGTGGGTGCGCAACGCGCCGGGAACGGAAGGGCTGCTCGCCCTCGCGATCCTCAAAGCGATGGTGGACGAGGGAGCCGCCGACAAGCGATTCGCCGAGGCGGTCGCGTCGGTCGACCTCAAGCGCGCCGCGGACGAGAGCGGCGTCGGCGTCGAGACCATCAAGCACATCGCGAAGGTGTTCTCTCACGCCAAGCCCGGCCTCGCCGTCGGGAGCGGTGTGTCCGTGAGCGGCACGAACGCCACCCAGACGCAGGTCGCGATCAATCTCTTGAACGCGGCGGCGGGCAACGTCGGCAAGACGGTCCGTTTCGGCCCGGACTCGGCGTATGGGAAGGTCACCCCGTACTCCGAGGTCGCGAGCCTCGCGGGCGCGATGGGAAGCGGCGAGATCGAGGTGGTCATTCTCGGCCCCGGCGTGAATCCGGCGTTCACCTTGCCTTCGGGGCTCAAGCTGGCCGACGCGGTTCGCAAGGTCCCGCTGGTCGTCAGCTTCGCCAATGTGCCCGATCAAACGAGCGAGCTCGCACACGTGGTCCTGCCGTCCACGCACTGGCTCGAGTCGTGGGGCGACTACGCACCGCGCGAGGGCGTGGTGGGCTTCCTGCAGCCGACGATGTCCCCGATCCGTGATGCGCGCCCGATGGGCGACAGCCTGCTCCGAATCGGCCGCGCGGCGCTCGGAGTCGAAGAGGGGAAAGGGCCCATTCCGTGGCCGAGCTTTGAGCATTATGTGAAAGAGACTTGGGCGCCTCTGGTTAAGGGCGATCTTGAAGGCGCGCTCCGCCGCGGAGGTGTCTTCTCCGACGTCGCCGCGGCTACCGTGACCGCGAAGGTCACCGCCGGCGATTCGGCGCCCGCGAAGCTCGACGGCGATGCGAGCGGCCTGACGCTCCTGGCGTATCCGTCGCTCCGCTTCTACGACGGGCGGAGCGCGGTCAGCTCCTGGCTCCACGAGGCGCCCGACACGATGACGCAGGCGGTGTGGGACGCGTGGGTCGAGATCTCCACCGAGACCGCGAGCAAGCTCGGGGTCGTCCGGGGCGACATGGTTGCGGTGAAATCGTCGCAGGGGACGCTCGAGCTGCCGGCCTATATCTCGCCGACGCTCCATCCCGCGGCCGTCGCGATTCCGATGGGCCATCGCTACACGCCCTATCAGCGCCCGCGCTACGTTGCGGCTGACACCGGCTCGTTGAACCCGATGGGTCTGCTGCCCGCCGTGGCCGACCCGGCGTCGGGCGGGCTCGCGTTCATGAGCGTGAAGGTCACTCTGAGCAAGCTGGGAACCCGGCGACCGCTGGCCGTGTTGCAGGCCACGCACGACCAGGATCAGCGCGAGCTGGCGCAGCACGTGGACCTCGGCGCCGCGCGTGAGCAGGCGCTCCGCGGCCGCGCGCCGGAGGAGCCGCATCCCACTCTGTACGATGACCAGAAGTATCCCGGCGCGCGCTGGGGCATGACGATCGACGTCGATGCGTGCGTCGGCTGCCAGGCGTGCGTCACGTCCTGCCAGGCCGAGAACAACGTGCCGGTGGTGGGCAAAGCGTCGGCGGCGTACGGCCGCCAGCTCCACTGGATGCGGATCGAGCGCTGGGCGGAGGGTAAGCCCGAGCATCCGACGAACCTGTTCCTGCCGATGCTCTGCCAGCACTGCGAGGTCGCGCCGTGCGAGCCGGTGTGTCCGGTGTACGCGGCCTATCGCACCGAAGAAGGCCTGAACGGACAGGTGTACAACCGGTGCGTGGGAACTCGCTACTGCGGAAACAACTGCCCGTACCACGTGCGCCGATTCAACTGGTTCCAGTTCGAGTTCCCGGAGCCGCTCGACGTACAGCTGAACCCGGACGTCACGGTGCGCCAGCTCGGCGTGATGGAGAAGTGCACGATGTGCCTGCAGCGGATCATCGCCGGCAAGGACCGAGCGCGCGACGAGAAGCGCGCGGTGCGGGACGGCGACATCCAGACCGCATGCCAGCAGACCTGCCCGACGCAGGCGATCACGTTCGGCAATCTGAAGGACGAGGGGAGCGCGGTGACGAAGCTGACTCACTCGCCGCGGGCCTACCACGTGCTGGAGGAGATCGGCACGCGGCCGTCGATCACGTACCTCCGTAAGGTCGTCCGCGGGTCGCACGCGTGAGCCGATGAGCGACAGCCGGACGACCGCGTCTCCCACGTTCGCCGACGTCAACCGCGACGTCCTCCGCAGCCTGGAGCCGCCGGGCAACCTGTACTTCGCCTGGATGTGCTTCGTCGCCCTGCTGCTCGCCGGATTCTTCGCCGCGTGGGCCGGGCAGGTGTGGTGGGGCATGGGCATGGCCGGCAAGCGCGTGCCCCAGATGTGGGCGATGTACATCACCACCTTCGTGTTCTGGATCGGTATCGGCCACGCCGGTACCCTGATCTCGGCGATCCTGTACCTGTTCCGCGCGCGCTGGCGGACCTCGATCTACCGCGGCGCCGAGGCGATGACGATCTTCGCGGTCATGACCGCCGGCCTGTTCCCGCTGATCCACGCCGGGCGGATGTGGTTCGCGTATTTCCTCTTGCCGTACCCGAATCAGCGGTTCCTCTGGCCGAACTTCCGGTCGCCGCTGGTCTGGGACGTGTTCGCGATCTCGACGTACCTGTCGGTCAGCACCGTGTTCTTCATCGTCGGCCTCGTCCCGGACATCGCTGCGCTCCGCGATGCCTCCACCGGCTGGCGCCGGCGGATCTTCTCGATGCTGGCACTCGGCTGGGAGGGATCGGACACCCAGTGGCGACACTACCGGCGCGCGTACGGCCTCCTGGCCGCGCTGGCGACGCCGCTCGTGCTCTCCGTCCACAGCGTCGTGTCGTGGGACTTCGCGATGGCGCTCGTCCCGGGCTGGCACTCGACGCTCTTCGCGCCGTTCTTCGTCGACGGCGCGATCTTTTCCGGGTTCGCGATGGTGCTGATCCTGATCCTGCCCATGCGCCACTTCTTCGGCCTGCACGCCTACATCCAGGAGAAACACCTGGACGCGATGGGCAAGCTCATTCTGGTGACAGGCCTGGTGCTCACGTACTTCTACATCTGCGAGATCTTCACGTCGCTCTATAGCGGCGAGCACATCGAGAAGGCCTCGCTCTTCTGGAAGGTGACCGCGACCTACGCGTGGGCCTTGTGGACGATGTACTTCTGCAACTGCGTGGCACCCCTGATCCTCTTCTGGAAGCGCGCGCGCACGAGCCCCGTGATCCTCTACGTCGTGTCGATCCTGGTGCTGATCGGCATGTGGTTCGAGCGCTTCAACATCATCGTGCCGTCGCTCGGCCACGACTTCTACCCCTATACGTGGGGCATCTACTATCCGAGCCCGACCGACACGATGATCGTGATCGGCAGCTTCTCGTTCTTCTTCCTCCTGTTCCTGGGCTTCATCAAGCTGATGCCGTCGCTCTCGATCGTGGAGGTGAAGGAGACGATCCCGCCGCCGATCCGGGACAGAGCCCATGGCCACTGAGACGGTCCTCGGCGTCTTCGCCCACGTGGACACGACGGTGCGCGCCCTCGAGGAGCTCCGCGCGCGCGGCTACCACGACCTGACCGTCTACACGCCGCTGCCCGTCCACGAGATCGAGGAAGTGCTCGAGCGCGACCGGCCGGTCAGCCGCGTGCGGCTGTTTACGCTGATCGGCGGTCTCACCGGGATCGCCTCGGCGTTCATCCTCACCATCTGGAGCTCGATGGTGTGGGGGCTGGTCACCGGCGGCAAGTATCTGGTACCGGCGGGCAGCGGCATGAGCGGCTCGTCCTTGCCGCCCTTCTTCATCATCGCGTTCGAGCTGATGGTGCTCTTCGCGGGATTCGCGACCGTCATCGGCATGGTCGTGCTCGGGCGGCTGCCGCGCCTCTCGCCGAGCGCCAGCTATGACCCGCGGTTCACCAACGACCGTTTCGGCGTCGCGGTCCACTGCGCTCCCGAGCGCGCCGCCGCCGTTCACGAGCTCCTGCGCACGTCGGGCGCGGAAGAAGTGAAGTCGCGATGAAGTACGTGTTCATGCTGATGCTGCTGGTGGTGGGCGCCGCGGCCGCCGTGTGGGGCGGCGCGATCGTCTACCGCTGGAACCACAACATGACCTACACCGCGCGGATCGTCCCGGGCGAGCGCGTGTTCGCGATGCCGCCCGGCGTGATCCCGCGCGGCGGGGAGCTGATCATCCCGAAGGAGCAGCGTGACGTCGCGGCCAAGCAGCCGAACCCAGTGAAGGCGACCGAGGCGTCGGTGGCGCTCGGCAAGGAGCGCTACGCGACCTTCTGCGTGCCGTGCCATGGGCCGGAAGGCAAGGGCGGCACCAGCGGGCTCGTGGCCACGAAGTTCATCCCGACGCCGGACCTGACGAACGCGGATCTCCAGAAGCAGCGGACCGACGGCTACTGGCACAGCTACATCGTGGTCGGCGGCGCCGTGATGCCCTCGTACGGCGAGGCGCTGTCGACGCAAGAGGCCTGGCACATCGTGAACTTCCTGCGGTCCATCGCGCAGAAATGACGGTCTTCTGGGGTCTCGTCGCGGCGCTCGGCGCCGTGGTCTTCCTGGTGGGCGCGAACTCGTCCGACGCCGCCCAGGTCTGGTCGATCTATCTGGTGAACCTCGTGTTCTGGTCCGGGATTGCCGTGAGTGGGCCGGCCATCGCGGGCATGATGCAGGTGACGGAGGCGCGCTGGTCCCCGAGTGTGCGCCGGATCGCCCTGACCACTACCGGGTTCCTGCCGATCTCGTTCGTGTTGCTGCTGGTGCTCTACGCCGGGCAGACGACGCTCTATCCGTGGGTCACCAAGCCGATCCCGGCCAAGGAAGCATGGCTCAACGTACCGTTCTTCTGGCTCAGGACGTACGTGCTCGCGGCGATCCTGTTCGCCGTCTGTTTCGCGTTCGTGCGGGCGCTCCTGCGCGACGCGCTGCCGCCCGACGACGAGCGCGAGCGCGCGCACCGCAACCGCGTCGCCGTCATCCTCCTGATGCTCTGGATCGTCACGGTCTCGCTCTGGGGCTTCGACCTGTTGATGTCGCTCGACCCCAAGTGGTACAGCGGCCTCTACGGCGGGTATTTCGCCGTGAGCGCGCTCTACACGGCATTCTGCCTGCTGTCGATCATGACGGTCCGCGCCAACGCGCGCGGGCGCGCGTCCATTCCGCCGGCCGCGGTCCAGGACGTCGCCAAGCTGCAGTTCGCGCTCTCGATCGTGTGGATGTACTTCTTCTGGTCACAGTACATCGTGATCTGGTACGGCAACGTGCCGGTCGAGACCCGCTTCTTCATCCAGCGCGTCTTCGTGCAGCCGTGGACGACGCTCGCGTGGGTCGTGCTAGTCGTGGGCTGGCTGATCCCGTTCGCGTACCTGCTCAAGCGGCTCACCGGCCGGCCGCCGCAGCGACACGCCCCGCTCGTCGTCGTCGCCGTGCTCGGCCTCGTGGGAATCTTCCTCGAGCGCGTCTTCCTCGTCTTTCCTTCGGTCTCGTCGAGCGCGCGGTTGCCGCTCACGCCGCGCGACCTCGCGATCACTGCCGGATTCCTGGCGCTCTTCGTCCTCAGTCGGCGCTGGTTCTTCAGTTACTTCAAGCCCGTCCTCAATCTTCCGCACACCGGCCACTAATCTCCACGTCACCGGACAGCGCGGGCGAGGCCGGGGTGTCCCCCGCGGCCTGTGTAGGTACCGTGACTTGAACGGCAAGTGAGTGGTGCCACTTCTGAGCGGTGTACGCGCGCAGGCCGCGGGGGGCACCCGGCCTCGCCCGCGTTGTCCTGCGCGTGTAGTAGAGTAGCCGTGTGCTGACGGTCGAGGACGCGCTCGAGCAGATTCTTTCACGCGTAGAGCCGCTGGGCGTCGAGCGGGTCGATGTGATGGGGGCGCTTGGGCGCGTGCTGGCGGAGGCGATCGTGTCGCGGGCGACGATTCCGCCGTGGCCGAACTCGTCGATGGATGGGTATGCGCTGCGGGCTCAGGACACGAGGGGAGAGCCCGTGGAGCTCGCCGTCGTCGGCCGGATCATCGCCGGGGCGATGCCATCGCGGACGCTCAAGGCCGGCGAGTCGATGCGGATCTTCACCGGCGCGCCGCTGCCCGAAGGGGCCGACGCCGTGGTGCCTCAAGAAGACGTCGCGGCCGACGGCGGCCGGGTCACGGTCCGCGGACGCATCGCTCCGGGTGCCTATGTCAGGCCCGCAGGTGAGGACGTCCGCACCGGTGACGTCGTCGTCGAGCCCGGCCGCACGATCGGCGCCGCGGAGGTCGGACTCCTGGCGACCCTCGGGTATTCCCAGGTGCGCGTGTACCGCCGTCCGCGCGTCGCGATCCTCTCGACCGGCAACGAGCTCGCGGATCTCGGCACCCAGCCCGGCCCCGCGCAGATCCCGAACACCAACACGTATTCGCTGATGGCGCAGGTGATCGAGGCGGGAGCCGACCCGGTCAACCTCGGTGTGGCACCGGATCAGCTCGAGGCGATCGCGGAGCGAGTGCGGTGGGGCTTCGCTTCGGCGGACGTGCTCGTCTCCTCCGCGGGCGTGTCGGTGGGCGAGCTCGATCTGGTCCGCGAGGCGCTCGAGCGTAGCGGCGCCGAGCTTCATCTGTGGCAGGTGTCGATGCGGCCCGGAAAGCCGATCACGTTCGGGACGCGCGAAGGTCGGCCGGTCTTCGGGCTGCCCGGCAATCCCGTGTCCGCCATGGTCACTTTCGAGCTCTTCGTGCGCCCGGCGCTGCGCCGGATGCTGGGCGCCCGCGCGATCGACCGGCCGCGCCTCCGGGCGCGCGCGCTCCAATCCATCGCGAATCCCGGCTCGCGGCGCGGATACCTCCGTGTCACGCTCGAGGAGAGCGCGGCGGGTTACGGCGCGCGCCTCACCGGCGACCAGGGCTCGGCGATCTTGCGCTCGATGGTCCTCGCCGACGGGCTCGCCGTCGTCGCGCCCGACACCACGATTGCCGCCGGCGAGCCCGTCGACGTCATCGTGCTCCGCTCTTTGGAGCCCCGATCGCGCTGATTCGTTGACACGGTTTTCCGCCGCGTGCTACGGTCGAAAGCGGATGAGCCGAGGCGTCTGCGTGTTGGCCGCGATGGCGGTTCTTGCTAGCGGCTGCGCGAGTCGGGGCGCAGTAGACGGACTCGAATCCGATGTCGGGCGGCTCCGCTCGGAGCTGGCCGAGATGCGGGTCGCTCAGCAAGCCACCAGCCGCGATCTCGCCACCGTCACGTCTCAGCTCCAGTCCGTCGACGTGAGGACGATTCAGGAGGACGTTGCGCGCCTCAATCGTCGCGCCGACGAGCTCAACGCGGCGCTGGCCACGACGTCGATAAAGGTCGACTCTCTCGGCTCTCCGGGGGCCCAGCCCACTGCGCCGAGGACGTCATTTGCTGCCCCGCCGTCGACGTCACCGGTGCCGCCTCCGTTGCCGCCGACGCCCGCGGTGATGTCCCCGGTCCCAGCGCCGCTGCCACCCGATCCGGCCGCCATGACACCGACGCCCGCGCCGCAGAGTCGCGCGGCCACGCCGCCGCCGGCGCCGCTGCCACCGTCAGCGGCCATGTCGCCACCAGCGAGACAAGCGCCGCCGTCGTCGCTAGCACCGACGCCGACACAGCCGCCGCCGACGCAAGCACCGCCGGCCGTGGCCGCCATCGAGAAGCCTCTGGCAACTTCCCCCGCGCCGCCCGTTGCCGCGGCAAGGCCGACGCCGAAGACGCCGGGCAATCCGGAGCAGGAATACGCCGCCGCGCTGGCGACGTATCGCGCGGGCGAGCACGGGCAGGCCGTCATCGAGTTCATGGACTTCATCGCGAAGTACCCCAAGCACCCGCTGGCCGCCAACGCGCAATACTGGATCGGCGAAGCATACTGGGCCCAGCGCGACTACCGGCAAGCGTTGATCGAGTTCGGGAAGGTATTCGAGCGTGGCTCGGCGAAGGCGCCTGACGCGCTGCTGAAGATCGGCCTCTGCCACTTGCGCCTGAACGATGTGGCGCGCGCGCAGCTGGCGTGGCAACGCGTCGTCGACGAGTATCCGAAGTCGGAGCCCGCCGCGATGGCCCGATCGCTGATCGCCACGCACTCGTCAGCCCGGCGCTGACACGCCGCCGTATCCGTTCCGGCTCTCTGAAGAGAGCGCACGCTCCGCTATACTGCGAATCCGCGACGCGATCCTGAGCATCTCTAGAGTTCGAATCGCGCCTTGGCCGGCGGGGCCCAGCCCCGCGAGGGCTGCAGCGCGCAAACGCACACGATGATTGAGCTTCGGCCCGGAGACACCGGTTATCCAGCGCTGCTGGGCGCGATCCCCGCGGCGCCGATGCTCTTCGTGCGCGGCGAGCTTGACGCCGACGACGCGCTGGCCATCGCGATCGTCGGCTCGCGTCGCGCTTCGCCCTACGGGATCGCGGCGACCGAGCGGCTCGCGTCCGACCTGGCCGCGCGTGGCGTGACGATCGTGAGCGGGCTCGCCCGCGGCATCGACACCGCTGCGCACCGAAGCGCCCTGGCCGCCGGCGGGCGAACGCTTGCGGTGCTCGGCTCGGGCGTCGACGTCGTGTACCCGCCCGAGAACGCGACGCTCGCGCGCGCCATCGAGTCGCGCGGCGCGATCCTGTCGCAGTTCCCGCCGGGGATGCCCGCATTGCCCGGCCACTTTCCCGCGCGCAATCGCACGCTCGCGGGTCTGACGCTCGGCGTCGTCGTGGTGGAGGCCGCGGAGCGCAGCGGCGCCTTGATCACCGCGGGATTCGCCGGCGATCTCGGCCGCGAAACCTTCGCCGTTCCTGGCCGAATCACGTCGCCGACGAGCGTCGGCACCAATCGACTCATACAGGACGGTGCTAAACTCGTTACATGCTGGCAGGACATCGTGTCAGAATTGCCAGAGCAATGGCGCCGCGCCGTACGCGGGTTGTCGGCGTCGCCGGGCGAGCCACACGCGCCCGAGAATGGGAGTGACGAGGGTCGCATGTTGCAGTGGTTGGCTCCGGACGAGCCGCAGCACATCGAGCAACTGATCGCGCGCACGGGATTCGCTCCCGCACGGGCGGCGGCGTTGCTCGTGACCCTCGAGCTGGGCGGTTGGGCCCGGCAGCTTGCGGGACAGCGGTGGGTCTCGCTCGAGACGCGCGCGAGGAGAGCGTAGGTGGCGGCGAAACGGTCCCTGGTCGTCGTGGAGTCACCCACGAAGGTCAAGACGATCCAGAAGTATCTCGACTCGAAGTACATCGTCAAGGCCTCGATGGGGCACGTGCGGGACTTGCCGAAGTCTCAGCTCGGCGTCGACCCGAAGAAGAACTTCAAGCCGAAGTACGTCGTCTCGCCCGCCAAGAAGAAGATCCTCGACGACCTCAAGAAGGCCGCCGAGAAGGTCGAGGCGCTCTACGTCGCCACCGACCCCGACCGCGAGGGCGAGGCGATCGGCTGGCATCTCGCCGAAGAGCTCGACGTCGCCAAGAAGAACGTCTACCGCATCACGTTCAACGAGATCACGGAGCGCGCGGTGAAGGCGGCGTTCACGCAGCCCGGCAAGATAGACCTGAAAAAGGTCGACGCCCAGCAGGCGCGCCGCGTCCTTGACCGCCTGGTCGGCTACAGTCTTTCGCCGCTGCTCTGGGAGAAGGTCCAGCGCGGCCTCTCCGCCGGCCGCGTGCAGTCCGTCGCCGTGCGGCTGATCGTCGACCGCGAGCGCGAGATCAAGGCGTTCGTGCCGGTCGAGTACTGGTCGCTCCACGCGCGGCTCAAGGCCGCGCGGCCGCCCGAGTTCGTGGCCACGTTGAAGGAGGTCGCGGGCGAGAAGGCCTCGCTCGGCAACGAGGAGGTTACGCGGGCCCTCATGGCCTCGCTCGAGGGCGCCCGCTTCGTCGTCAAGTCGGTCACGCGCGGCGAGCGCCGCCGCAACCCGGCGCCCCCGTTCATCACCTCCACGTTGCAGCAGGAGGCGGGCAAAAAGCTCGGCTTCACGGCGCGCAAGACGATGACGATCGCCCAGCAGCTCTACGAGGGCATCGATCTCGGGTCCGAGGGCGCCGAAGGCCTCATCACTTATATGCGGACCGACTCGGTCCGGGTGGCCCGCGAGGCGCAGGCCGCCGCCCGTGGATGGGTCATCGCCCGCATCGGCGACGACTACGTGCCGGAGGCGCCGCCGACCTACCGCTCGCGCGGCAGCGCTCAGGAGGCGCACGAGGCGATCCGTCCCTCCGAGCTCCGCAACGAGCCCAGAGCTGTCGCGCAGTTCCTCACCAAGGACCAGATGGCGCTCTATCGGCTCATCTGGGAGCGCTTCCTGGCGAGCCAGATGATGCCGGCGGTCTACGACACGGTGGGCGCCGACATCGAGGCCGGTCAGTGCGTGTTCCGGGCGCAGGGGGCCACGCTCAAGTTCAAGGGCTTCACGGCGGTCTACGAGGAAAGCCGCGACGAAGAGGACGCGCAGCCCGAGCAGGAGCCGGAAGGGCAGGTTCCGCCGCTGGAAGAGGGCGAAGTCCTGACCTTGCTGGCTCTGGACCCCAAGCAGCACTTCACCCAGCCCCCGCCGCGCTTCACCGAGGCCTCGCTCATCAAGGCGCTGGAAGAGCTCGGCATCGGCCGGCCGTCGACGTACGCGTCGATCCTGGGCACGATCATCAACGATCGCGGCTACGTACATCGCGAGCGGCGCACGCTCTCGCCGACCGAGCTCGGCATGGCGGTGACCGACAAGCTGATCCCGTACTTCCAGGACATCATGAACGTCGAGTTCACGGCCCAGATGGAAGACAACCTCGACAAG
>Ga0126372_10000558_pt1 | contig 13231 bp, 7 predicted proteins | sample PanSoiMetaPlot_6_FD_92762 | JGI IMG/M metagenome (GOLD analysis project Ga0126372, IMG submission 92762) | Tropical forest soil microbial communities from Panama - MetaG Plot_6 | ecosystem: Environmental > Terrestrial > Soil > Tropical forest > Bulk soil | place: Panama | collected 2016-02-17
ATGGCTCCGCCACCACCCGGTCCAATGATGGTGAAAGCCCCCGGACGGCTTGCTCTGAGCAACTGTCCTGCACTTAGAGTGAGTAAGAGTAGAGAGATGCAGCGAATCCAGGTCATTGTTTGATTGTTGTTTCTTTTGTTTGCTTAATCGTTTTATGCACGAATCGACTCCACAACTTCTTGCCTGAGCAGGGCCGCTGAATCGGTATCCAGGTAAACGAAGGCATTGGCGTGCGTTCGCAGAACGGATGATGGCGCCATCGGACTTACCTCGCCCTCGAAACACTTCGCGACCGCCCGCGCCTTGCGGGCGTCGGGAACGACGGCGATAATCTGCTTGGACTTGAGAACTTGACGCACGGTCATGGACAGCGCTCGGCGTGGCACCTCTTCGAGACTCTTGAACCATCCTTCGCCAAGTTGCTGCCGGCGGCATGGTTCGTCCAATTCGACCACGATATAGGCCTCATCGGTCTCGAAGTCGGCCGGCGGGTCATTAAACGCCAAATGGCCATTTTCACCGATGCCGACAAAAGCGACATCGATGGGATACTTTCGAATCTCAGCTGTCATCTCCTTGATGACTTCGCCTGGATCCCGCTCGCCATCGAGTAAATGGATACGGGTCATGCCCACCTTATTTATCAGTCGTTCGCGCAGATATTTTCTGAAACTCGCCGGGTGCGTAGGCGGCATATGGAGATACTCGTCAAGATGAAACATCTCAACCTTTTTCCATTCGATATCCGACAGCCTGGTAAGTTCCTCGAGGAACTCAAATTGCGATGCTCCGGTCGCAGCGACGATGCGTGCGCATCCGCGCTCAGAGATGGCTTGCCGTATGATGCTCGCTGCTTGCTCAGCCGCCGACCTAGCCAAGGAATACTTGTCAGGACATACAATTAACTTCACGTTCTCACCTCGAACTCTTCAATACTATTGCGCCGGAACGATCGGAACGAGCAGCGCCGAAGGATGCACTGCGTCATGAAGCACGGCATTCGTGGCGGCAACCAAATTCTTGTCAGTGGTCAGCTCTTCCCCGGTATTAAGGTTTCTCGCGAAACGTGGAAAATTACTGCTGCTAATCTCCAGTCTTATCCGGTGCCCTTTTCGAAACATGTTGCTCGTTGCCCACAAATCAATGTTGAACTTGTACGGCTGGCCGGGATTCAGGAGTTCAGGCGTCTGAGCAGAAGTGCGGTTCCGCGCACGAATGATCCCCTCGGTGAGATTCTGTGCAAAGCCGTCCGGGAAAACGTCGACTAACTTGGCAGTAAAATCTGTGTCCACGGCGGAGCTGCTGGCAAATAGCTCGAGCGATACCGGCCCAATCACTTCGACGCTCTCAGCAAGGGCCGAGGTGCTGTAAACCAGCACATCATCTCGTGCCTCAACGGGGCGCTGGTCACGAGGACCCGGCAGCAGATGCATCGCATCGCAACACAATGGCCCACCTACTGTGGGAGCAGGATTTCCGGGATCATACACATAATGGTCGGCCGGCTCAGAAGCGGGTGCTGCGGTTGAAAGTGAGCCATCCCCAGTAAGCGAGTGTGCCCGCCCGGCCGAATGCAGATAATACATGCGCGTGCGCGCGCGAGGTGGAGGCCAGTCCTCTTCTTCTTGCCATTGGTTGGCGCCCATCACGAAGATGCGCGCCCGCTTTTCGCTGGAGAACTCGTTCTTGATATTCCTGAACAGGTAGTCATACCACGATAGAATGGCTTGGTCTTCGTCGAATGCTGCCTGCTCGCCGAAATCAACGTCTCCGACCTTTCGCCCCGATCCAGCATGTCCCCCGATGGCGACCAGTAAACGCTGACCATCGCGTGCATTCTTGGTTTGTGCATGCTGCTTCATTCCGACGTAGTTGCGCAATGATCCACCGAGAAAGATGTCGTACCATGCCGCGATCGTCAAGGAAGGAACAGCGATTTCCGGGTAGTTTTCTTCCAGCGAAATCCGCTTCCAATATTCGTCATAATAAGGATGCTCAAGCCAGTCCAGGAAATATGGCGCTAGAACACGAGTCAGATCCTGGTCCGAAGAAGCTGCCGGTAGCGGGAAGAGTGGATATGCGCTGACGGGGAGTTTCCAAATTCCGTTCAGTGCGTTGGTGTGACGGCCAACCACACGATTCAGTGTGTCCTGCGCCAAAATGGACGTCCAGGATTGATTGAACCACTGCTCGAAAGCACCGCCCTGGTAAGTCCAGCCCTCGTGATAATTGCTCGCCGTTACCGCAGGGCAAATTCCTGCAAGATGGAGCGGATGTGTAATGGCAGCCAGCATCTGGGTTGCGCCGACATAGGAACCGCCAAACATACCCACCTTGCCATCCGCATACGGTAGGGTTGCCGCCCATTCCACCGTGTCATATCCATCATTCGATTCGTGGATGAACGGGTACCACTCCCCATCCGACGCGTAACGCCCCCGCGTGTCCTGGATGACGACGACGTAACCATGAGCCGCCGCTCTTAACCCAAAGCGTACATCACCGGAATCGCCCTTGTTGTACGGAGTACGTTCCAAAAGAATAGGAAATTTGCCCGCCGCCTGCGGGCGATAGATATCAGCACGCAGAACCGTGCCATCTCTCATTTTTGTCTGAACATCATTTTCGACGACAACCGGGTACGAGTCGAGCGCCAACGAAGAAGCTGCCGCTAACAGCAAGCTCATCACGAGCAGACACAAAGAAATGATTCTCGGTCGGGTCCCCATAATGGCAAACAGTAGTCTCCCAGCGATTAGCGTCTGTCGTCGAAGGGCGTTGGTGGCCGTCATCCCACAAACTCCCGTGCAATCCTTTTAGACGGGGGCAATTTAAACACAAAGTCGAAAGCATCCGAAACTGAAAAGAAAACAAAATGCCGCATATGGAGAGGTGAACCTAGGCCGTACCAACCGTCAAGCGAGCGCCGGGTCGTTTGGGGAAACCACAGGAACTGTACGAGTCGCGGTCTTAGTGGGGCCTCCGATGCCGCCAGTTTCGTCACTTGGCGCCAGCGCGCGTTAGGCCGAGGACTTCTCGCTGGCGGTCAACCCATGGCCTCTAACAGAATTACGCAGAATAAGACCGCGGACCGGTAATTATGTCTCCGGTGGATGGTCCTGAATGGTCTCGGTGGCAGCGTGCCAATACTGCTTCTTGCCCGACCAATAGGCCTGGCTAGCCATGATGCACACCATGGAGTGCGAAAAACCATGATCCACGGTGGCATTGGGCTGTTTTCGATCGCGCATCGCCTCAATCCAATTCATCATGTGAACTACGCTGTCATCGTCAGGACCAACTGAATTAGGCACCGCGGCATTGGGAACATGAACGACTTGGGCTTGCTCGCGAGCCGGCGAAACCAGAGGAACCGCGCTATAGACCGGCCCAGCGTCATTCGACTCAATTTCCTGCCTTCCGCCTTCCTTGGACACAACAAACAAGGATGCCCCCTCGCCTCCGTAGTTCTCGATTGTGCCATCCCGTCCTTGAATCCTCGAGAAACTGCGATAGCTGTTGCCGAAGGTAGTCTTATACGTATAGAGAAAGCCTTTGGGATACGTGGCCACTGCCGTGCAGGTGTCCGGATTTTCCCGGCCATCCGGCCAGACGAAAATACCCCCACTGGCCACAACGCTTTCCGGATAGCTCTCGTCAGTCCACAGGTGGACGAGATCGCAGCCGTGACTTAGCCACTGATCAAAAATGCCGGAGGAGAATTCCTTGTAAAGGCGAAACTCCAGATAAACGTGAGGATCGAAGGGACGGTAAGGCCTGCCGAGCAGCCAGCGCCTCCAGTCTGTGTCCTCTTCACGCAGCCTCGACTTGCGCTCATTCATCCAGCGTTTCCACTCCATGTTCGTGTCCATCAGCATTTCGCGGGAAATACCGACGTCCTTGGGCACGAAGCGCCAGCGTTCCTGATTGACGTTCCACTCCTGCTCGATGTGGACGATCTTTCCGATTCGCCCGGAACGAATTATGTCGCGCACGGCCAGCTGATAGGCTTCGCTGCGGTGCTGCGTTCCCATCTGCACTATCTGCATGGACTGTTTGACTGCATCGCGTGCTTCTTTTGCCTCGTCAAGATCGTTGGCAAACGGCTTCTCTACATAACAGTCCTTGCCGGCGCGCACGACTTCGGTACAAAGCTTGGCGTGTTGGAAATCACCCGTTGCAATCAGCACTGCATCGATGTCTTTATTAGCCAGCATCTGCTCGGAATACTGATATTGCTTTGGCTCCAATTTGAAAGCTTTCTTCACTTGTGCGGCACGCTCCTCGCGGGCCACGGTCCACAGATCGCAAACAGCCGCTACTTCCACCGGAAGTTGCTGCGAGGCTAAGTGGACCATATGCACGTGACCAGAGCTTCGTTGACCGCAACCCAGTTGTCCGAGAACGATGCGATCGTTCGCGCCGAGGATGCGCGTATAGGAATTGGCTGTTCCCTTCACAACCGTAGCCGTCAGCAAAGACGCGCCCGCCCGCTTCATGAAGGTCCTCCGATTCATTTTTTGTCTCCTTCGTTGAGCACTAAATCATTGCCGCTCTGCGGTGCATTGACACGCATCTCCCCTTCGCTGTACCAACCGTCGGAATCTCGACCCACAATCGCGAAACGCACGGCCGGTCGGCCGCTTCGCGGATCCAGCATGCCAACTCTAAAGTCGTAGGTGCCTTCAGGTAGGTTCTCCGGGACATACAAATTTCCATCGAAGACCGCATCGCCCGGAAGCCATTTTCTTACATCCACGGGAACGTTGATCACGGCGCTGTCTTTTGCCGAGCGCAGCTGCACGGCCAGGTTATAAATAGAGTAAGCAGGGGCGACCCCTGCGTTCAGCCACCACATGTGAATCGGCATCATAGAGCCAGCCGCGACAGCCTTGGGGTACTCCAATCGGCGCAGTAAAAAGCGGTATCCCATCTTCGTCTGAAAGTCTGCGAACACAGGCTTCCACTCCTGAGGAATCGGCGATGATTTCAGATTCACAGAAGTCACGTGCCATCGTAACGCTTGGTCGAGAATGTAGTTCACGTCGAAGTGGTCTCTCTTCCACTGGGAAACGGTACCGCAAACTTCTAACGAGACCGGCCGCTGTTGCCAGACATCCTGAATTCCGGCTCGCACTACCTGCTGGGGATAAATATCCAGCATCTCCGGTTGAAAGTAGGGATCGTCAGCTTTCGTTCGCAGGTCCCCAAGGCAATCCAGACGCCAGCCTGCGCCTCGGCTGGTGCCATAAGTAAGGGCCTGCGGTTCGTCAAAGTTCATCAACAGCGTTGTATGGGGGAATGCGTCGAACCAAATGTCGATCAGCGCCTTTTGATAGCGAAATGCAGGCATGTACGGGCTCCAGCCTTCGCCCCAGTAGCCCACCGAGGAGATGTCCACGCTGTCCAGATAAGGATGGCCGTCGTAGCGCTTTCCTGCCTTGGCCACCACCTCACCCCAATACTTCAGATAGAGAGGATCGGAGAAATCTGGCTGCCAGATAGCACCGTCCTTGTCGCTGGGCTTGTTGGCGCGCCGAGCGCCAGATTTTTGATACCAGAGGGGAAGCGGATCTTTGTTGGAGTAAGGCATGAGGCGGATGGCCAGTGTCTGTCCGTGTGCTCGTGCTTCGGCGAGCGCAAGGTCAATGATGTCCCAGCGGAATTTTCCCGGCTCGGGTTCGAGCGCGCTCCAATACCAGCGGAGATAGGCGATCGTCGTATCGGGAAAATCGGGCTTGGCTGCGGGCTGTGGAAGTTTTGTAACCGGCCCAGCTTCGGACCATTCCAGCGCGGGATTCGTTGCTTGTCCGTTGAATCTGTTGAAAGTGGTAATTCCCATCCCCGGATTCGTCAGGACGTCGTTGATGGACACCGGACGCACGATTACCGTGTCGTGCTGGGCATAGCACAGGTAACTAAAAAGTGCGATGATTAGCAACCACGAGGCTTTTCTCATGCCACCTTGTCAGCGTGCAATTGCCCTATCGGAACAGCAGAGGTGCGAGTTCAATCAGATTACGCCGCCACACCGGCCAGCTATGTGCTCCCTCAGTTTCAACGCTCTGGAAGCTAATGTTCCGTGAGGTAAGCCAGCTTTCGAACTGGCGATTGTTCTTGATCAAGTGATCGTCCTTACCGCACGCGATCCACAGCAGCTTGATTTGCGCGGCTTGCTTCTGATCGAGGCTCGGGAAGCTTAGGGCCGGATCTTCCAAAAGTGCCGCGCTCATGGGCGCGATCCAGGCAAACTGGTCGGGGTGATTTAAGCCGATATACAGCGACTCGGCTCCGCCCATCGAGAGTCCCGCAACGGCGCGCCCGGTGCTTTTCTTCTCGATCGGATAAGCTCTCTCGATCTGAGGCATCACGTCCATCAAGAGTACGTCTGCAAAACGCTCGATATTGACATGCCATGGCCCGTCAGGTTTGATGTTCCAGCCTTGCTCCAGCAATTTGGGTGCGCCATAACCGAGCGGCATAACGATGATCATGGGCTTGGCCTTATGCTGCGCGATCAGGTTGTCGAGAATAACGTTCGCCCTGCCCATTGTTGTCCAGGCATTAGCCATGTCGCTGTAGCCGTGTAACAGGTACAACACTGGATAGCGCATCGCGCCGGTGGCATCGTAATTCGGCGGGACATACACATAGAAATCACTCTCGGCGCCGAGAATCTTCGACCAGTAGAAATGATGGTGGATGCTGCCGTGCGGTACGTTGGTCGGTTCCCACGGCTCTGGCGGAGATCCCGCTACGGTAAACAGCCCCCCTTGCTCAAAGAAATTGGGCACGAACTCGTGCACATTGGGATCAACGATCTCGAGTCCGTCCAGGAAGAATTTATAACCGTATATGTCTGGTCTGAGCGGCGTACTGGTAACCGACCACAGGCCGCTGGCGTCTCTGCTCATAGGCAAGGTACTCACGCCCGATGCCAGATCGATGTGAACCTCGATTTTTTTCGCAGCGGGGGCCAGAAGCCGAAAACTGACCGTTCCATCGGAATGCACTTCAGGAGATTTAATGGATTGTGCCGTCGACATTGTGCCCAAGAACAAGAGCACATAGTAAAAGCTTTTAGCGTAACTTGATTGCACGCGGAACATAGTAACCATGGATGTGTCGCTGTACTCGGGCTGGACCTCCAGGAACACGCCGTCGAACTCAACGGCCGCTGATCGTGGGCCCGTATAGTCCGGAAATCAGACCACACAATTCGACCCGTCCTTTCCAGTGTTGGCCAACTATCAGGCAGCAATGGCGTCTAAGTCAAGGAAATCAGCGCCTAAGGTGATGTCCAATTGGAGAGCGCGACCCACGGGTGTCGTTTAAGCTGGCGGAAGGCGCACTGCGACGCGGCGGAAATACGACGCTCAGTTGGCGACCGCGCATTCGCTCCCGAACCATGCCCCCGCGAAAGACCGTTACACGCCCTTTGCCCAGTTGGGGTCGCTCGCCTTCTTCAGACGAATGGTGAGTGAGCCGTCTGGATTCGTTTTTTGCTGACAAGCCCAGTCGACCGGACGCCGCACACCCTTGACTTCCAATTCAGCCCGCAAATTGAGCTGTTGTCCCTCCAAGCCCTTCGGCAGAATGATGGAGGCCTGACGAAGCTTGCCCGCGTACGGCTGACCTGCATCAAGATTTCCTCCAACTTTGACCCGGCCATCCGGTGTCTCGGCGTAAACCGCAAGCACACCGGGTACTCCGGCGACCCCGTCATTGACGATGCCTACGATTAACTCCATCGTGTCATAGCGTTTTCGTTGCCAGACTAGGGATGGTCGCACACGGTAGCCGAGTCTTTGTTCCATTGCGCGCAAGGAGTCCGGATAATTGTCGTAGTATCGCCGCACATTGTCCGGCTCGGTCCAGAGGCCAAAATAATTCGTACCGATGTCCAGCGCGTGATAACCCGCACTCTCGCGATATGGACTCTCCATCCGCCCACCGGGCCGATTAGGGTAGTTATCCCCAGGCTTAGTCTCGTTGTCCCGTCCCACAAACCTGAGCATGTTGGGCGATAACTGGCTCAGGCAAGCATGCTCCTCGGCCGCAAATTCAGGAAGCACATAGTGGCGATTGCCACCATCTTCGAGCACGGTCGCAATCCACGGCGGTCGATGCCCAAGTTCCTCGATCTGAATCGGCTCATCCATAATCAGACTGTCCGAGCGCAACCAGCATCCGGCGCGCACTGCCAGATCCTGCACTTGACGATTGCCTACATTGCTGATATCGGGTTGCGTGTTCACAACCAGTGGAGTTTTCTTCCACGCCTCGATCTGCAACTGCGTCATGTGAACGAACGTTCTCTCGGCTGTGAGATAGTCGGGGAATGGATTGGGTATATCGTTTGTGTGACCTTCGCCCCAGAAGCCGTACATCATCAGATCCATGAACTCGAGATGCGGATCGCCGTCGAACCGAGCCGCTAAAAGCTCATTCAGTTCGGTGAAAGCCTTCTGAAACTCCGGCGAGTCATAGCGCGGCTCGTAAAAATCGAAGTTGACCCGGTGGGCCTTGGATTTGTGTCCAATGTTGACGATGGGAACCTTATCTTTCAAAAAGTCTGGAAGCGAGAGCTTCTGCGGCTGGATGTTTGGACTGGAAAGCTGGATACGAAACCCGACACCCAGGTTGTGACGCTTGGCCGCGTCCCAGGTCGCTTCCCAAACGGGCGCTAGTTGTAGCTTGCCGGGACTCGTCTGCACATCCCGCCAGTCGCAACGAATGTACACAACATCTGTGAACGGCAGGGACGCCATCTTCTCGACAGCTTGCTCCAGTGTTTCTTGTTTGCACTGCACAGCTAGCGCTGGACCGTTCTCTTCCCATGTGTAGCCGACAAAACCTGTGCCGAAATTGCGGATGTGCTCGCGGGAGGGTTGCGTGCTGAAGATCGTGAACCAGCCTTGATCCTGAGTGACTCCGAACGGCCCCTGATCAAGCCGATTTGTCACCTTAGGGCAACCGAAGTCGTAGCCCTCCCACATGTGGTCCTGTACGTCAGCCCACATCGGCCGCGATGCAATAAGACTACTTGTTCCTGCGAGAACTGCTCCGGCCTTGAGAAAATCTCGCCTGCGCATTTTGGTGCCCTCCTCGCGCCCTTCGCGTTGAAAGTGAACAAAGCCGATGTTTGGACCAGCTAATCCGTCAGACCTGCTGGCGGAGGTTCGGACGCAGAGTAAGCGATCCATCAGCGTTCAGTTTTTGGTGACACGCCCACCGCACCGGGTAACGTACGCCCTTCACCTCAATTTCGGCCCGGAGTTTCAGTCCCTTCCAGTCAGTTCCCTTGGGCAACACGAACTGCGCTTGCCGAATTTTCCCCGGCAGAGGATACCCGGCATCGAGACACCCACTCTTCAGTGGCTTTCCCTCCTCGCTCTCTACAGTGACCCGTAGGACCCCCGGGACCCCGGCAATACCATCATTTGCAAAGCCAACGATCATCCCTAAGTACCCCGTATCCTCGTAGCTCCAGATCATCGTCGGCCGCACGCGATATCCAATTCGGCGATTGATCTGGTCAAACCATTTGGGCGACGCCTGGTAGTAGGCCATCAGAGTTTTGGGATTGATCTGGTGAAAGTTCCAAAGGCACCAATAATTCGGGCCTACGTCCATCACGTGCGAGATCATGTTCTCGGCCGGCGAGATGCCTTCCTGTCCCGCTTGCGGGTCAGGAAGTTTGCCAGGAAGCGGTTGCTCGAGCACCGCACCTACCCACGGCGGGCGATTACTCAGCGATTCGATCTGTTCGTTCTCGATAAAGATGGTGTCGCTTCGAAGCCAGTTGTTGCTGCGAACCGTACGGTCCACGAGTTCGGAATTGCCAACCCGGCTGTAGTCGGGTTGTGTGTTGGTCAGCAGAGGGGTTTTCGTAAACTGCTCGATCTGAACTTCGAGCATGCTGATCCAGGTCCGCTCGGCAGTCTGGTAATCAGGAAAAGGATTGTTGGCGAACGGCCAGGTGTGGCCTTCGCCCCAGAACCCATACATGAATGTGTCGACAAACTCGATGAGAGGATTGCCGTTGAATTCCGCCGCCAGAAGTCCGACTAATTCTTTGAATGACTGCTGGAAAAATGGATCATCGAAGCGCGGCTGGTAGCGCGCGTGCGGATTCTTCAAGTACCGTTGTGCAGCCTTGCTATTTTCGTTCGGGCTGAGCACCAAATCGACTTTAGGGACTTTGTCGAGAACAAAGTCCGGCAGCGCAGCCGAGTGGGTGTAGTCCGGTGCGCTCATCTGAATTCGCAGGCCGATGCGCTTGTCGTTCTTCTTCGCCAAATCAAAAACAAATTTCAGGTAGTCCGGAAGCTCCAGCCGTCCTGGTCGCGGTTGCACTTCCCGCCAGGTCGGACGGATATAGAGCTGCTGTCCCAAAGGGAAGCGCACCAATTCCTCAATCGCTTGCGGAATATTGTCCGATTTGATTTCGTCAGTGCCCATGTCGCCGGTAATGTAGGTAATCAGGCCCTTTCCATAGTTGGGTACGACATCTTCCGAAGGAGTGGTGGTCATGACTACTTCGTCAGTTGGAATAACAGCATCGGGCGGGTACTGTGGGAATGGCCCCTGGTTGAGGCGATTGGGCACAGGCGGACCGGAACCAAAGTCGTATTTCTCCCAATTGTGAGCGGAAACAAATCCATGCGCTTGGCTCTTTCCCAGTTCTGCAGTCACTGCCAATGCCAGACCACTCTTTAGGAAGTCTCTCCGCTGCATTGCTGTTGTTTTCTCCTTTCCTTCCCATGTCCAGTTCTCAGTAACATCGCACTGCGAGCCAAGGTGCACGTGCATTGAAAACACGCCAGCCTTCCTGCTCCGCGTCAGGTGCGCCATTACCGGTTTCGACATCGTTCGCTGACTGCCCAGGGATTGTTTTGTGACAAGCCCTGGGCGAGACCGGCCTTCAGAAGTTCAACTTAAGAGCGAACTGAATCTGACGCTGCGGTATCACGGTTGAGGTGATCACGCCGGCAGCGCCCGGGCCATCGTCTATGTTGTTGTCTGGCTGAGAAAAGACAGGATGGTTGAAGGCATTGAAGAACTCTGCGCGAAACTCTAGGCGGGTCCGCTCGTTAATGTTGAAGAACTTGCGGGCGGACAGGTCTGCGCCCTTCTCCCCCGGACCCTCCAGAATGTTTTTTCCCGCATTGCCGAAGCAGTTGCACGCAGGATCCTGAAAGTCGTTAATGTTAAACCACATATTGATGTTCGGATTGGCGACATGGCCACTGCCGATTTGTTGGGCGCGCATCAGTCCCTGAGAACCTGTGTTGGTCGGGTCGTAGCTGATTACCGGCGAAAACGGGAAGCCTGAACGGAAGGTGATGATGCCCCCGAGGTGCCATCCACCCAAGACCGCATCCGCAACTCCTCCCCGGTTCAAGTACTTCTGACCTTTCCCAACCGGAAGAGCGTAATCCACGCTGCTGACCCAGCGCTGGCGGTTATCGAAATCCGAAAGTCCCTTTTCCGCGGCAAGGTTGTAGCTGTTCTGAGGCCAGGGCGCGTTGCAGCAGATTTCCGGCTGGTCGTTGATGCTCTTGCTGAAGGTGTAGGCACTAAGGAAATAGAGGCCGTGAGACGTCTTCTTCTCGGCCTTGAGCTGAAACGCATGATAGGAAGAGTTTCCGCGATTCACAATAGAAGTGAACCCGGCGTATTGCGGATAGGGCCGTGCGCTTTGATTAAAGGTCGCGCTTGGCGTGGGAATCTGGTTCCTGTCGATGAGCGACTGCAGATGGGTTCCCTTGCTGCCCACATATGCGGGAGTTATCAGGATATTGCCCGGCAGCTGGTACTCAAGGTCGAAATTCCACTCGTCATATACACCGGTATGCAGGCGCCAATCCTGGCTGGTGACGCCAAGAGTCAGGTTGCCCAGTTTGTTTGGATCCAGCGGCGGGAACCCGTTTCCGGGTGTCATCTGTAGCGCCTGCGTAAAGCCATCGCCCGTGAAGCTCGGCTCGAAAAAGAACGGCCAATTGTAATCAGTCTGCAGGGGATCGCCGGTGCGGATCTCGTTAAAGATAAAGAAACGCCCATATCCGGCACGCACAACTAGGGGGCGGGATGGGAACGGGCTGTAAGAAAGCCCGACGCGTGGCGCGAAGTCAGCCCTGTCGGCATTCGCAAGATGCTGGGGGTAGCCCCGTGTTCCAGCAGGGATGATTTGTCCGGTGGTGTAGTCGAAATTGCTTTGCCGATTATGGGCCTCATAGAATGGAGTGGCGTAATCGTAACGCAACCCGAGATCCAGGGTTAAGTTCGGTGCAGCCTTGTACGTGTCCTCGACAAAGGCACCGTAAGAATGTTGGCGGTTGCCGAAATATGTAACGGTTGAGATCTGGGCAAAAACGGGATCGCCCAGGAGCATGTCGGCCATTGAGTTACCGGTGCCCTGCTGGTTGCCGGGATCTATGGCCGTGAACTGACCGCTGAATGAAACGCGACCCCGGGGCTGGCCTATCTGCAGCAAATTGAACTGGTCAAAGCGGAACTGCGGTCCCATCTTGAGCCAATGCTTGCCATGGACAAAGCTGAGTGTGTCATTGAGCTGAATGTCCTGCGTGGTGCTCCTGGTCGGCGTGTACCCGGGTTCGCCGAGCCTCCGATAGCCACTGGGTTGCATCAAGGTTAGCCCGTTAACAAGTGGATTGTTGGGAACACCGGGAAATTGCAGTCCTGTCGGCGGATAATTCTGGCCATACGAAGGGATATTAGAAACGTAATGGACGCGGTTGAACCCGATGCGCGCTGAGTTGACGAGCTTCGGGGTAATCGTGTGAGTGTAGCCGAGCACGAGCCCGCGCGTGCTCAAAGGCCGATTGCCCGTGTTGTAACTTCCGCCGTCTGCAAGACCGGAAAATACGGGCGCTTGAAAGCGATGATCCTGGCTCAGGGAGAACCTTTGGAAAACCTGGATCTTAGATGAAACGCTCTCGTCCACACGAATATCCGTCTGGTCCAAACGGTCGCTTCCCGGGGCATTCACGGAGTAATTGCCGCCCCCCGGGGTCGCGACCACCGGATAGAGAGCTGCAAAGTTCAAGCCCAATTGATTCAGCCGACCGCTCGGAATGATGTTTGCCTGTCCGGCGATCGGAAGGCCGGTCTTCGGATCGAATCCGAAGCCGTCGCGCACCGTAGCACCGGTGACGGTGCGGGTGGTCGATGGGTCATAAATCTCGTTGGAGTAAATCGGCCGGCC
>Ga0126372_10000559_pt1 | contig 13226 bp, 13 predicted proteins | sample PanSoiMetaPlot_6_FD_92762 | JGI IMG/M metagenome (GOLD analysis project Ga0126372, IMG submission 92762) | Tropical forest soil microbial communities from Panama - MetaG Plot_6 | ecosystem: Environmental > Terrestrial > Soil > Tropical forest > Bulk soil | place: Panama | collected 2016-02-17
CGGCTCGTCGGGGACATCCTGCATGGCGTGGCCAAGGCGCACGCGGTTCGCGCCCTCGCCGCCAGGGAGGGCCTGGATCTGCGCCGCTGCACGGCCTATTCGGACTCGTCCAACGATGTGCCGATGCTGTCGGTGGTCGGCACGGCGGTCGCGGTCAACCCGGACTCCGAGCTCCGCGACATCGCGCGCCGGCGCGGCTGGGAGATCCGTGACTTCCGGACCGGGCGCCGGGCGGCCCGCATCGGCGTGCCGTCGGTGCTCGGCGCCGGGGCCGTCGCCGGCGCGGTCGCGGCCGGCCTTGCCTACCGCCGCCGCGACCGCGGCTGAGCTGAGTGCTGCCTCACGGCGCGAGGACGCGGGCCGAAGGGCGCGGTTCAACCCAGGAACACGTTGCGGCGCTGGGAGAGTAGCCGGTACAGCGTGTGCTGGATGGTCTCGCGAACCTGGTCGGCGAGGTTGAACACCAGCATCGGGTCGTCGGCGGCGCCGGGGCCGTAGTGCGCGGTCTCGATCGGCTCGCCGAACTCGATGTTCCACTTGGACGGCAGCGGGACCAGGCCGAGCGGCCCCAGCCACGGGAACAGCGGGGTCACCGGGAAGTACGGGGCGCCGATGAGCCGCGCCAGCGACTTGATGTTGCCAAGCAGCGGGTAGATCTCCTCGGCGCCGACGATCGCGCACGGGATGATCGGCACCCCGGTGCGCAGCGCCGCGGACACGAAGCCGCCGCGGCCGAACCGCTGCAGCTTGTACCGGTCGCGAAACGACTTGCCGATGCCCTTGAACCCCTCCGGCCATACGCCGACCAATTCGCCGGCCCGCAGCAGCCGCTCGGCGTCGGGGTTGCAGGCCAAGGTCTGGCCGGTCTTTCGAGCCAGGGCGCCGACGAAGGGCAGCGTGAACACCAGGTCGGCGGCGAGCATGCGCAGGTGCCGGTGCTTGGGGTGCTCGTCATGGATGGCCAGACCGGTCATCAAAGCATCGATCGGCAGCGTGCCGGAGTGGTTGGCGACGATCAGCGCGGCTCCGGTGTCCGGCACGTTGGGCATGCCGATCGTCTCCACCCGGAACCACTGCGTGTACAGGGGGCGCAGTAACGGCAGCAGCACCTGGTCGGTCAGCTCCGGATCGAACCCGAACTCGTCGACGCGGTAGTCGCCGGTCAACCGCCGGCGCACGAACGCGAACAGGTCGGCCAGCCGCTCCTCGACCTCCCCGCCGGCCCTGCGCCGGGAGTCCGCGACGGCCGGACCGACCAAGGTAGGTCGTGGTGGCGGGTGGCCGTCCGACGGCTTCTCGTCCGGATACAGCCGGATGACCCGTGCCTCTGGCATCGGGAACCTCCTTCGAAGCCTAGGAACGCAACCTCGCCAGCCCGCTGAGCAGCGTGCGCTCGACCCCCGCCACCAATCGCGTGTCGATCACCGGCTGGAGCCCTCGGCCCGCCACGAAGTCGTCGAACGCCTGCACCGTCGTCCACTTGGGGTCGTAGCCGAACTCGGCTTTCAACCTGGCCGTGTCGACGACGCGGCCGAAGTTGAGGAAGCGCAGCTGCTCCGGCGAGAAGTCGATCAGCGCCGCGCTGCGGAACAGCCGGCTCATCGGCGCCATGGCCGGCAGGGGCACCGGCAGCGGCACCCGGCCCGCGCGCCGGATCGCCTGCGACAGCAGCAGCACCTCGTCGCCGCCGACGTTGAACACACCTGGCAGATCGTGGGTAGCCGCCCGCTCCAGCACCGCGAGCGCATCCTGCTCGTGCAGCAGCTGCACCCGCGCGTCGTAGCCGAGCACGGTCGGCACAACCGGCAGGCTGAAGTAGCGCGTCATCACGGTCTGGATGCGCGGGCCGATGAAGTTGGTGAACCGCAGCAGCGTCACCGTGACGTCCGGGCGCCGCCGGCTGAAACCGCGCACATAGCCCTCGATCTCCACCGCGTCCTTGCCGTACCCGGATCGTGGCAGCGACTTCGGGGTCATCTCCTCGGTGAACAGCGCCGGGTCCCGCGCGCTCGCGCCGTACACCACGGTCGTCGACTTGACCACCAGCTTGCGCACCGATTCGGCCTGCTGGCACGCTGCCAGCAGCTGCATCGACCCGATGACGTTCATCTCCATCATCGAGCTGCGGCCGCCGGAGCCGACCGGGTTGGCCGACAGCGACGCGTGCACGACCGTGTCGACACCGGCCTTGCTGATCACCTTGGCGATCAGCGGGTTGCGGATGTCGGCGCGGACGAACTCGGCGCGACCCATCCGGCGCAGCACGTCTCGCGGCGGCGGAACGGTGTCGACGCCGAGCACCCGTTCGGTGTTCGGATCAGCCGCCAGCCTGGCGGCGAGGTGCCCGCCGAGGAAGCGGCTCACACCGGTGACAAGGATGACTCTTGGCGGCATACGGGCCCCCTGTGCGGAGCTGGGTCACCGAAAATGCTAGGTCGACCGCCTCCGCCTCACCAACGGCGAGTGGGTGACGCCGCCGCCAGCGGTTCACTTCTTGAGCTTGCGGCGCTGCACCCTGGTCTTGCGCAGCAGCTTGCGGTGCTTTTTCTTGGACATGCGCTTGCGGCGCTTCTTGATGACTGAGCCCATGCTCGTCCCTCGCTGTCTTTCGGTGGCTTCATGCCCGATCATGCTCACGGCCGTACGAAACCGGCCGCAGCGCAGGCTCAACAGGTTACCCGCCGGGGTTCAGCCCGCCGAGAAGTAGGCACCTTCCAGGTACTCGTGGACGGCCTTCTCCGGTACTCGGAACGACCGCCCGACCCGGACCGCGGGCAGCTCGCCCGAGTGTACGAGGCGGTACACGGTCATCTTGGACACGCGCATGATGGCGGCCACCTCGGCGACGGTCAAGAACCGCACCTGACCAAGGGCCGGTTGCTGCCTTGCCTGCTCGGCATCCTTCTTCGCCGGCATGTCTCACCATGTCCTTTGCCGGTCCGGAGCACGCGCCGCGCCATCGGGCTTCCCCACCCGGCGGTAACGACACGCGCCTACACGCTTGAGCGTAGCGGGACGGGTGGGGCTAAAGCGACACAACTACTCACTTTGGACTCACGCCCGGCCGGCGGCGTGCTCACAGATCGTGCTCGCGGCCGAGCTCGAGGGAGCGGTCGCGGGCGGCCTCGATGGCGGCAAGCAGGGCGGCGCGCACGGCATGGTTCTCCAGTTCCCGGATCGCCGAGATGGTAGTGCCGCCCGGCGACGTGACGGCCTCGCGCAGCGTCACCGGATGCTCGCCGGACTCGCGCAGCATCTTCGCCGCCCCGACCGCCGACTGGATGATCAGCTCGGTCGCCACGGCGCGTGGCAGCCCGAGCAGGATGCCGGCGTCGATCATCGCCTCGACCAGGAAGAAGAAGTACGCCGGGCCGGAGCCCGACAGCGCGGTGACCGCGTCCTGCTGCGCTTCGGGCACCCTGGCCACCCGGCCGACGCTGGACAGCAGCTCCTCGACCAGTGCCAGGTGCGAGGGCGAAGCCGACTCGCCGGCCGAGATCGCGCTCATCGCCTCGCCAACGAGCATCGGGGTGTTCGGCATGACGCGAACCACCGGAATACCGGCCGGCAGCCGGCGCTGGTACAGCTTGGTCGGCAACCCGGCGCACAGCGACACCACCAGCGAATCCGGCCTGATCGCCGGCGCCAGTTCGGCCAGCAGCGGCTCGATATCCTGGGGTTTCACCGCGACGACCAGGACGTCGGCCTGCTCGGCCGCGCTCGCCGTGCTGACCGCCCGCACGCCGTACCGCTTGGTCAGCTCGGCGGCCCGCTCCGGGTAGCGTTCGGTGAACATCAGGTCATCGGCGCTGCGGCCGGCCGAGAGCAGGCCGGACAGCAGCGCCTCGCCGATCTTTCCGGCGCCCAGCACCGCGACAGTGGTCATGGCCCGCGACGTTACCGCCCGCGCCGGCCGTTGGTGTGCTGGGTCACCCAGTGGTCACTCGGGGTCAGCCGGGTCAGATCGGGGTCACTCGGGGGCGATGGCCAGCTGGCGAGCCTGGCAGACCAGGCGCCCGGTGGAGTCGATGACCTGCAGGTCCTCGTCGAACCAGCGGTCGTGCAGCGCCCTGGAGTCGGCCAGCACCCGCAGCCAGCCCGGAGCCGGCCTGGCCCGCAGCAGCGCCGTGAGCTGCACGGAGGGTGTCCAGCCGAACCGCCCGATGTTGAACACCACCGGCGGGCTGATGTCGCCGGCCAGCAGCGCGAACAGCGCGTCGGGCTCGTGGTCGGCCGGCCGCAGCCACATGTGCAGCCGTGGCGGCAGGTCGGTGCGGCCGGTCACGAAGCCGGCGGTGCCCGCGTCGAGCATCAGCCGGCTCACCCGCGCCACCCGGTACACGGCGCCGACGTTCTCGGTGATGTCGATCGCGTCCGCCGGCGGTTCGGCCGGCAGCCGGGCCAGGTCGCTGTAGTGCACGGGCCCCTGCGGCAGCCGCCCGCAGTTGATCGCCGCCTCAACGCAGGGCCGGCCGTCCTGCTCCAGAACCGCGTTGACCGCGGTCACCGTCCGGCCCTTCTTGCGCACGGTCACCGCCACCGTCGCGGCACCGAAGGCCGGCGGTCGCAGGAACTGCGCGCTGACCGTCAGCGGGTCGGGCGCGTTCTCGCCGGTCACCGCGAGCGCGGCGCGGGCCATCACGGCGAGCAGGTAGCCGCCGTGCGGACGGTCACCGACGGCCCAGTCGGGCGAAAGGGCGGCCGCGAACGACCCGTCACCGACCGGCCGCACGGCCGTCGCCTGCCCGAACGCTGTTGCCGCTTGCGCTGTTGCTGCCGCGGGCGTCGTGCCTGCTGTGTGCGATGTGCTCATCGCCGCGACACTAGTGAACGCAGGAAGAACGTCGTGTTCGCGGGGCGCTCGGCGAGCCGGCGCATCAGGTAGCCGTACCACTCGGTGCCGTAGGGCACGTACACCCGCACCGTCTCGCCGAGTCCCGCGAGCCGGCGCTGCTCGTCCGGCCGCACCCCGTACAGCATCTGGAACTCGAAGCTGTCGGGTTTGCGCCCGTACCAGTGCGCCCGCTCGGCGACGATGTCGATCAGGCGCGGGTCGTGGGTGGCGAACATCGGGTAGCCAGAGCCGGCGAGCAGCACGTTGGCGCACCGCACGTAGTTCAGGTCCACCTCGTGCGCCTCGCCGAACGCCACCTCCGGCGGCTCCGCGTACGCGCCCTTACACAGCCTGATCCGCGCCCCGCCGCTGGCGCTGCCCGCCAGCTCCCGGCAGTCGTCGAGCGTGCGGCGCAGGTAGGACTGCAGCACCGCGCCGGTACTCGGCCACGTCCGGCGCAGCCGCGCCAGGATCCGCAGCGTCGAGTCCGTCGTGGTGTGGTCCTCCATGTCGAGGGTGACTGCCGTGCCGCGCTCCTTCGCCGCCACGCAGATCCGGGAGGCGTTGGCCAGCGCCAGCGACTCGTCCAGCGCCTGGCCAATGGCCGAGAGTTTCACGCTGAGCTCGGCGCGTTTGGCCAGGTCCTCGGCGTGCAGCCGGTCGAGCAGTTCCAGGTAGGCCCGCACGGTGGCTTCGGCGTGCTCGTGCTGGGTGGTGTACTCGCCGAGGTAATCGAGCGAGACGGCCAGGCCGGCGTCGACCAGTTCCCGGGTGACGCGCACGGCGTCCTCGGTGCTTTCTCCGGCGACGAACCGGCGCACCACGTCACGGCTCACCGGGGCGGTGGCGACCAGCCGTTTCACGGTCTGGTTGCCCGCAGCGGCCACGATCAGCGAACGCACAGGGTTCACGCCGGTGACTGTATCCGCCGCGTTCCTCGTTCGGGCTAACACATCACGCGATGTGGCGAAGGATGTGCCCCGAGTGGCGACCGGCAATTGACCGTTTTGGACCTGTCGTATACCAAATTATCCATGTCGGGGAGTTCGGATGGATCGTCGAGATCGAAATACCTTCGGGTACGCGATCAGTTGATCGTGCGGTTGGGTGGCATGGAGCCCGGCCAGCCGCTGCCGGCCGAGCGGGAGCTTGCGGCCGAGTTCGGGGTGGCCAGAATGACGCTACGCAAGGCGCTGGACCAGTTGGTGGCGGATTCGCTGCTGTTTCGCCGTCAGGGTTCGGGCACGTTCGTGGCGCGGCCGAAGGTTGCCCAGCGGTTGACGGCGATGTCGTTCTCCGCGGACATGCGCGCCCGCGGCCTGCGCCCCGGTGCGCGCACCCTGTCGGCCGCCATGAGGCCCGCCGAGATGGCCGTAGCGGCGTGCCTGCAGATCCAGCCGACCGCGCCGATCCTGCGGATCAGGCGGCTTCGGTTGGCGGATGGCACTCCGATGGCGCTGGAGGAGCTGCACATTCCGGGCGACGTGGTGCCGGGGCTGACCGGCGAGGATCTGGTGGACCACTCGTTCCACGCGCTGCTGGTGCAGCGATATGGTCTTACGCTGGCCGGCGGGACCCAGACGATCGAGCCGACGCTCACCTCCGCCGAGGACGCGGCGTTGCTCGAGGTGACGCCGGGTGCGCCGGCGTTCCTGTTCGAGCGGACGACGAAGGTGTCGACGGGCAGGGTGGTGGAGTTCGTCCGTTCGGTGTACCGCGGCGACCGGTACCGGATCGTGGTCGACCTGTTTCCGCCCCTGGCTTGTGATCTTACGGAGACCGCCCAGACCGGGGCTTGACTGCGGTTTGCCGCCCTCGAATACTGACGCCCAAAGGGCTAGACAAATGGTCTAATACAGGGGGCGGGGCTGCGGTGTTTCTCGGGCACTACGTGACGGGCTGGGGGAGTGGCGGTAGCCGGTTTCAAACTAGCACCATCTTTGGTGGAAGTGTGGCGGCGGCCGATCGCCGGATTCGTGGCAGGGGGCGGCGAAAGTGGTGACTGATCAGGTGCGCGGGCTCGCCGCCGGTGTGCTGCTTGCCGGGTTCGTCGGAACCGGCCCACCCGGCTGGCTCGCCACCGCGATCAGCGAGGGTCTGGCCGGGGTGGTCTACTTCGGGCACAACATCGTCGACTCGGTCCAACTTGCCGCGCTCTCGGCCGGCATGCACGCGCTGCGCGCCGATCTGCTGATCGCCGCTGATGAGGAGGGCGGTGACGTCACCAGACTGCACGCGGCAGCCGGGTCGTCGCTGCCCGGCAATGCCGCGCTCGGCGTCGTCGACGATCTGGCCGCCACCACCGCCGTGGCCGGTCACATCGGGCGTGAGCTGCGGGCCGCCGGCGTGGACATAAACCTCGCCCCGTGCGTCGACGTCAACTCCGACCCGGCCAATCCGGTGATCGGGGTGCGCTCGTTCGGGGCCGACCCCCAACTGGTCACCAGGCATGCCGCGGCGTTCGTCGAGGGATTGCAGGGGGCCGGGGTGGCCGCGTGCGCCAAACACTTCCCCGGCCACGGCGGCACCAGGGTCGACTCGCACCTGACACTGCCGGTGATCGACGCCGACCTGCCGACGCTGCGCTCGCGCGACCTGCCGCCGTTCGCGTCGGCCATCGCCGCTGGCGTGCGGTGCGTGCTCACCGCGCATGTCCGGATCACCGCCATGGACAGCGCGCCCGCGACCGTGAGCCCGGCGGTGCTGCGCCTGCTGCGCGGCGAGCTCGGCTTCGGCGGCGCCGTGCTCACCGACGCGCTCGACATGCATGCCATCGCCGGCGGAATCGGCCTGACCCGTGCGGCGGTCGCGGCGCTTGCCGCCGGCGCCGATCTGCTGTGCATCGGCAACCCCGCCAACGGCACCGGCCGCGGCGACGGGGAGGCCGAGCTCGCGCAGGTGCGGCGGGCCATCGTCGATGCGGTGACAGCGGGCGACCTGCCGCGGGAACGCCTGGAGCAGGCACAGGCGCGGGTGGCCGGGCTGGCCGGCTGGGTACGCTCGGCCAGGACCGGCACAGCCTGCACACAACCGGTCGCGCTGGCCGAGCCCGGCCTTGGCCTCGACGTGGCCAGGCGAGCGTTGCGCGTCACCGGCGACGTGCACGTGACCGGCCAACCCGAGGTCGTCGACCTGCGAAGGCACGTCAACTTCGCCGCCGGGCGCAACTTCGCCGTCCTACTCGATGTCCTGCGCCGGCGGGCACCCAGTGGCGACGGCGCCGGGCGGCCCGTGGTCCTGGTGGACGAGCCGCAGCACGATCCCGCCGTCGCCGGCGAGCTGCGCGCGTTGCTGAGCAGCCACCCCAGTGCCGTCGTCGTGGCTACCGGCTGGCCCGATCCGAGCGTCGACCTCGGCGCGAACTTCGTGCGCACGTTCGGCAACGGGCGGGTCAACGCCGAGGCCGCCGCCGACGCGCTGTTCGGGCCGGTGGGCGCATGATGCTGCCCGCACTGAAGCTTGCCGGCCGGGTTCTCGCCGTCGACCTGGGCAAGACGTCGTGCCGGGTCGGGCTGGTCGTCGATGGCACGCTCGCCGACAGCATGGCCGGCCCCGGCTCGCCGGGCCTCGCCGAACCCTCCGGGGTGGCCGCCGCGGCGGCGGCGATCGCGCCACTGGCCAACCGGATGCGTGACCGGCACGCCGTCTACTCCCCGATCGCACTCGGCATCGGCGCGGCGGGCGCCGCGTTCAGCATGGACGGCCCGCGCCGGCTGGCCGTCGCCATGCGCGCCGCGCTCGGCGTCGGTGCCGTCATGGTGACCAGCGACGCGATCACGGCGCACGCCGGCGCGCTGGCCGGGCTGCCCGGCGTGGTGCAGCTGGCCGGCACCGGCGCCGTCACCGTCGGTATCGCGGCCGACGGGCGCCGGCACCTGGTCGACGGCTGGGGGCCGTGGCTGGGTGACGAGGGCAGCGGCGGCTGGATCGGCCTGGCCGGGCTGCGCGCCGCGGTCCGGGCGCACGACGGCCGTGGCCGGCCTACCGCGCTGCTGGCCGCCGCGGTGCGCAGGTTCGGCAAGCTGACCCAGTTGCCGATCTTGCTCGCCGCGGATGACAACCCGGCGCGGCTGGCCGCAAGCTTCGCCCCCGACGTTGTGCTCGCGGCGCAGTCCGGGGACACCGTGGCCACCGAGCTGCTGTCGGCCGCCGGTGCCGCGCTGGCCAGGGGCACGCTCGCCGCCGTGCGCGCGATCCGCAACCCCGTCGACGCGCTGACCGAGGAGCCGACGCCGGTCGCACTGATCGGCGGCCTGGCCGCCCCCGGAGACGGGCTGCTCGAGCACTGGCGCGCGGCCCTGGCCGGCTCACCTGTCGACGTGGTGGCAAGGCCCGCCGCGGACGCGCTGGTCGGCGCGGCCATGCTCGCGCTTCGCACCGACCTGCCGCACGAGCCAGTGGTGCACCGCAGCACGCTGCGGGAGCCGCTCACCGCTCAGCCAGCCGCCGCCCTGCAGGTCGCCGATTTCCTGCACACCGACGGCCTGGCGACCGAGCAGGTCCGGCCGGGCCTGGAGGACCTGGACACCTGGCCGGCGCTCGATCTGGTCGAGCTGCTGCTCGGTGCCGAGGCGTCCGTGCCGACCATGCTGGCCGAAGCCGCGCCCGCGCTTGCCCGTGCCGTCGAAGTCACCGTCGAACGGCTGCGCGCCGGCGGCCGGCTGGTATACGTCGGCGCCGGCACCCCCGGCCGGCTGGCCGCCCTGGACGCCGCCGAGGTCGGCCCCACCTTCAGCGTGCCGCCGGGCACCGTCCTCTCCGTCATAGCCGGCGGCTCCGACGCGCGCATCACCGCGCTGGAGGGCGCCGAGGACGACGACCGGGCCGGCGCGGCCGACCTGGCCTCGTGCGGCGTCGGCAAGGCCGACGTCGTGGTCGGGGTCAGCGCCTCCGGCCGCACGCCGTACGTGCTCGGCGCACTGTCGGCGGCGCGGGAGGCCGGCGCCACCACCGCCGCGGTCGTCAACAACCCCGGCAGTCCGATCGCCGCGGCCGCGGACGTAGCCGTCGAGGTCTGCACCGGCGCCGAGGTCATCGCCGGTTCCACCCGGCTCACCGCTGGCACTGCCCAGAAGATCGTGCTCAACGTGCTGTCCACCGCCGCGATGGTGCGGCTGGGACGAACGTTCGGCGCCTGGATGGTCGACGTCCAGGCCGGCAATCACAAGCTGCGCCGCCGAGCCCTGCGCATCCTGCGCGAGGCGACCGGGGCCGACTCTTCCGCCGCCGAACGCGCGCTCGCCGACGCCGGCGGGGAGACCCGCACCGCGCTGGTCGCGCTGCTGCTCAAGGTCGACACCGGCACCGCGCGGGCCCGCCTGGCGACCGCCGGTGACCGGGTCCGCGATGCGCTCCACTCCTGAACGGGCGCTATGGCACGCGTTCCAGGTGCAGGCGGGCGAACAGGAGGGCTTCGGCGAGGGCACTGGCGCGGGCGGACTGGGTGCGCGCGGCCCTGGTGTCGATCTCCAGCGAGATCGCTCCCGGGAACCCGGCGCCGGCCAGGGTCTCGCACACCTGGGCGCACGGCTGGTTGCCGCGGCCAGGGACCAGGTGCTCGTCCCTGGGTAGGCCGGTGCCGTCGGCGAGGTGCACGTGGGCCAGGCCGGTTCCCATCCGCCCCAGCAGCTCGACGGCGTCCTGCCTCGCGGCCGCCGTGTGCGACAGGTCGAGGGTGTAATTCGGGTAGCCGGCGTCGGTCGGGTCCGGCGTTGGGTGAAACGCGGAGACGGAAAGGCCGGCGCGCCGCATCGGGAACATGTTCTCCACCGCGACCGCGATACCGTGGTCGCGCTCGGCGGCGGCCACCTCGTCGGCGAAGCTCGCGACGTACTGCCGCTGCCACCGAAACGGCGGGTGGACGATGACCACACGCGCGCCGAGCTCGGCGGCGACCTCGGCGCTGCGCCGCAACCGCACCACGGGGTCGGCACCCCAGACCCGTTGGGTGATCAGCAGGCAGGGCGCGTGTACCGCGACGATCGGCATATCGAAGCGCCTGGCGAGCCTGGCGAGCGCGGAAACGTCCTGGCTCACGGGGTCTACCCAGATCATCACCTCGACGCCGTCGTAACCCAACTGCGCGGCCAGCTCGAAGGCCCGCCCGACCGGCTCGGGAAACACCGAAGCCGTCGACAGCGCGACCGGCGGATTGCGCACCTTCGTGTGCCCTTACAGGTTCAGCAGCAACACGGCCGGCGACATGGTCACGAACAGGCCGATGAGCAAGGTCATCATGGTCGAGCGTAGATCGTTGGACCGCCAGATCCGCCTGACCAGCAGCACGGCGACCACGGTGACGAGCACGCCGGCCACTGCGGCGATCATGGGCTGGGTCCGCCACAGCCACTGGAACACCAGCCACAGCGCCGCGCCGGCGACCGCGCCGGTCACGAGCTGGGCGATCGTCAGCAACCACTCTCGAATCGGCCGGCTTTCCTCGTCCAAGTGCTCGTCGTCGAGAACCGCGAGTTCGTTGCCCGGCCGGACGGCGAGCATGGCTCCCGGGTTGACGATGTCGGTGTCCTCGACGGAGTAGACGGGTTCGTCGCGCTGGCGCCGGGGTGGCCGCTCGGGCTGGCGGCCGGGCGATTCACCCGGCCGGTGCGGTGGCTCGGCCCGGCGGCCCGGCGGCCCGGCGGCCCGGCTGTCCCGATCGCGCCGATCGCGGCGGTCGTGGCTGTCCTGGTCGAAACGGTCACCCCAATCGGGTGGCTCGGCCGCTGGCCGTCCCCCTCGGCTGGGTCGGTTGGGTCGGTCGCCTCGATCGGGTCGGTCGCCTCGATCGGGTCGGTTCGGTCGGTCGCCTCGGCTAGGACGGTTGGGTTGGTCGCCTCGGTCGGGTCGGTTCGGTTGGTCGGGTTGGTCGTCGATATCGGGGCGCTGGGCGGTTTCGGACCGCGCTGCGGCCGCACGGCCGAAGCGACCGAAGCGGCCACGCCGGTCATCGCGTACAGGCCGGTCCCGCTCGAACGGCTCGCCGCGCTCGCGTCCATCCGAGTCGTACGGCTCGACCGGTTCATACGGCTCGTGCGGTTCGCCCCGCCCATACGGCGGCTCGACGCGTTCACCGGGGTCACGCCGGTCGTCACGTCCGCCCCGACCGGCCCGCCCCCACCGGCCGCTACCACGGTCGGTGGGTTCCGCGGGCGGCGGCCGTTCCGGAGCCGGCGCCTGCCGGGCCGCCGGGCCAGGCGGCCGGCCCGGCGCGGTGCTCAGAGGCGGCTGGACTGGCGGGCCCGTTGGCCGGCCTGGCGCGTTCGCCGGCGGTGGCTGAACTGGTGGGAACTGGCCGGTTGTCCGGCCCGGCGCGTTCGTCGGGTGTGGCGGCTGCCCCGGCGGGGCGGCGGTTGGCCGGGCCGGTTGTACGGGTGGAGCGGGGAACCGGGGAGACTGCACTGGCGGTGGTGTCGCGGAACTCGCGGGCGGGCGCGCCTCGCTGTAGCGGTTGTCGGTGCGCGGGGGTTGCTCGACCTGGTTACCGCCCCTGCGCGACCGGCGCCCGCCGGAGGGCGTTGGACGTGGTGGCTGGTCGGGTGGCGGCCCGCCACGGGTGGTACTCCCCGTCTCCCCGCCTCTGGGTCGACTCGCCGGGTGCTGCTCGCGTTGCGGTGGCGACATGCCGGGTGGTGGGATTTTGCTCGGCGGTGCGATCACGCCGCCCGGTGGGCCAGCGTTGAGCGGTGGCATTGCGCTGGTCGGTGGGCCGATGTTGACTGGCGGGACCGCGCCATTTGGTGGGACCGCGCCATTTGGGGGAAATGCGCCATTCGGTGGTTCAGCGCTACCTGGCGGGACACCCCTACCCGGCGGGACACCCCTACCAGGTGGGACAGCCCTACCCGGTGGGGTAGTGCCACCCGGTGGGACAGTTCCGCCTGGTGGGACAGCGCCACCCGGCGATACAGCGCCACCCGGCGATGCGGCGGTGATCGGACGCAACGTGCCGCTGTCGGAAAGCACTCGGTCGATAATGGCGTGCGGAGCGGTGTCCTCCGGGTCGTCGGCTCGGCGTCGGCGCCGGCCGCGTGCCGAGGACCCGGCACCGTCGCCATACTGGGCGACTAGCTCCGCCACGCTCCGCGGACCCTGCTCAGGGTCATTGTCCCGCCTGCTCATCGTTCACCACCGTGCCTGCTTACTGGTCGTACGTCCAGTGGTCGAAAGGCTTGACTGCGCTCGCCGGAGTTTATGGGCGCCAGGCGGTACCAGCGACATGCACGCACGGGTCACTTCATGCCACGATCACGTCATGCATCCGCCATGGAATGGGGGTAGCCGTTGCCGTCCAGTTCGGCGTCCAACCGCCGCAGGATGACTCCTTCGCGCAGCGCCCACGGGCAGATCTCCAGCTCCGGCACTTCGAACGCGCGCATCGAGGCCTCGGCGACGA
>Ga0126372_10000560_pt1 | contig 13216 bp, 13 predicted proteins | sample PanSoiMetaPlot_6_FD_92762 | JGI IMG/M metagenome (GOLD analysis project Ga0126372, IMG submission 92762) | Tropical forest soil microbial communities from Panama - MetaG Plot_6 | ecosystem: Environmental > Terrestrial > Soil > Tropical forest > Bulk soil | place: Panama | collected 2016-02-17
CCTCTGATGGCGGAGTCGGTGCCGACTCAGACGTGGAGGCAGAACCCTCGGCCGATTCTCCCGCGCCAGCGCCAGGGGCTGTTGCCGGCTCGATTTGCAGAACAGCCTCGGGCCCGCTCGACTCGCTTCCCGGAAAGAATGCGAGCCACGCGATACCAAGCACGAGCGTCCAAAATACGATGCCAGCGGTTACGGCCAGCGCCTTCATCTTGCCTTTACCTCCCCGCCCGCCGGCCCGGTCGTAGGGCTGAGCCTCCTCTCTCCGGCGGCCATTATCATTGTGATGGCCGGTCCTTCCGACCTTGTCGGCCCAGGCGCCGTATCTAGTTGGCCTCGGCCTTCTTCTTAGCCTCCGAGTCTACCGATTTGATGCCATGCAACAGATCGATCGCGTAGTTGAGTTGCGTGTCCTTCGCCTTGTCCGGCGACACATAGGACGAGCTTCCGGACTCTTCCTGATCGGCTTTGACGTTGTGGGCCTCATCGTCGCCCTTGAGATGTCCGCGCAGGTTGGCCTCGCCGCGGGTGCTTTGGGCTTCGGCCTTCTGCTTGAGATCGTCGGGTAGTTCCTCCTCGACCACAGCCTCGGGCTCGATGCCCTTGGCCTGAATGGAGCGGCCTGACGGCGTGTAGTAGCGCGCAGTGGTGAGCCTCAGCGCGCCATTAGAGCCAAGAGGAATAATGGTTTGCACCGAGCCTTTGCCAAACGAGCGGGTGCCGACGATGGTCGCCCTGTGGTGATCCTGGAGCGCACCGGCCACGATCTCGGATGCCGAGGCCGAGCCGCCATTGATCAGCACCACGAGCTGCTTCCCGTCAGCAAAGTCGCCCGCCCGGGCATTCGACCGCTGCGTCTCCTCAAGATTGCGCCCGCGGGTCAGCACGATCGCGCCTTGATCGAGGAATGCATCCGAAACCGAGATGGCCTGGTCAAGCAGACCGCCTGGATTGTTGCGGAGATCGATGACGTACCCTTTGAGATTCGGACCGAGCTGTTTCTTCAGATCCTCGATCGCCTTCTGCAAATTGGCGGTGGTTTGCTCATTGAAGGTGGTAATGCGGATATAACCTATGTCACCGCCTTCGACGTCGTATTTCACCGGGTTGATGTGGATCACGTCGCGCACGACCTTCACATCGAAGGGATCGTCCACGCCCTTGCGTACAACGGTGAGCGTGATCGGCGAGTTGACCGGCCCGCGCATCTTCTCGACCGCGTCTTGCAGTGTGAGGCCGAGAATCTGCTCTTTGTCGAGATGGGTAATTAGGTCGCCGCTCATCAGCCCGGCGCGTGCGGCTGGCGTATCCTCGATGGGGGACACGACCTTGACTACGCCGTTCTCCATGGTCACCTCGATGCCAAGCCCCCCAAACTCGCCACGGGTTTGCACCTGCATGTCGCGGAAATGCTTGGGATTGAGATAGGCCGAATGCGGGTCGAGCGCGGTCAGCATACCGTTAATGGCGGCCTCGATCAGCTTGGCATCGTCGGGTTTCTCAACATAGTCGGAGCGCACGCGCTCAAGGACCTCGCCGAATAGATCGAGCTGGCGATAAATCTCCGAATTGGCGGCCGATGCTGACTGGCTTCGCGCCAAGCTCACCATCGTCGAACCGGCAGCGAGCACGGCCAACACCAGAAGCGCCCACAGCGCGTATTCGGATTTCCGCATCATCCTTGCACCTTTTCGGAAGCCTCGGCCCACCATGGGTCAGGGTCTATTGGCCTGCCGTCCTTCCTGAATTCGATATAGAGGACGGGGCGCGAACTATCATGGCCTTGGCCCGGTGTTGCCGAGTTCCCCATCACCGCGATGGGCTCGCCGGCAAGGACAAACTGGCCGAGGCTTACGTCTATACGGCTCATCCCCGCAAGCAAAACATGATAGCCTCCGCCTGCATTGATGATCAAGAGTTGCCCATAAGAGCGGAACTCGCCCGCATATACCACCCAGCCGTCGGCCGGCGCGGTAATTCGCGCTTCGGGCCGCGTCTGTAGCGAAATCCCCTTGACTGTGCCTCCGGAGGCGTCGGCATCGCCGAAGCGCGTGACCCGCCGTCCCTGGGCAGGCAGCCGCAGGGTGCCTTTCGCCGCCTCGAATGGCATCGCCGGCTTGAGGCGGTCGGGGCTGGCGAAGGCGACTTTGGTCGACTCGGGCTTGATCTCGACTACGCTCTCATTGGCCGGCGTGGCGAGGGCCTGCTGCTGCTCCCGCGCGCGAAGCGCCTTCTCCGCCGCGATCTCGGCATCGTACTGGGCGACCTCGACCTTGGCGATCTGGGCATCGAGGCGATCGATAAGCTCGCTCAGGTCGGCAACGGTTTGTGCCTGGTCGGCAACGGCCTGTTTGATCGACGCAAGCTCGGCCTCGCCTTGGGCCATGGCGCGGCGCTTCTGTTCCAAGAGGTGATCGAGCCGGGCCTGCTCGGTAGCGAGCCTATCCCGCTCGCTCTTCTCCGCGTCGCGCTGCTCCCTGATGCCATTCTCGAGCGTCACCATTCCCTCAAGCTCGTGCGACAGATTGTCGGCCTGATATTTCAGCTCGGGGAACACGTCGGCGAGCAGCATAGCACTGCGCACGACGGCAAGGGCATCGTCACGGCGAGTCACGAGTGCAGGCGGCGGTGTGCGTCCGATCCTCTGCATGGCGCTCAGCATTTTGACGATGGTTTCCTTTCGCTCGGTGATCGAGTTCTTGATGAGATTCACCTGATCAGTGAGCTCGGCGAGTTTTGCCTCAGTCTCCGAAAGTTTCGCCTCGCTTGCCTGCACCTTCCTGCCGGAGTCGATCAGATCGTTGTTCAGCTTCGCCCGCTCGACTGCGAGAGTGGCCAAATCCTGGGTAAGACCCTGTTCCTTGGCCCTGTTCGACTGAAGCTGCTGCTCAGTCTGATTGAGCTTCTCCCTAGCTTCCTCCCGGGACAGGTCGTCTTCGGCCTCGGCAAGCCACGGCAAAGCGCAAACCAGGCCGATAACCAGGAGCGCTGATCGAAATCTACACAGTGAGGAAATCAATCGACCGGATTGCGCCATGCGCCTTGGCCGTTCAGCCGATGGCAACGACAACGGAGCGGTACGGCAGAATCAAGGCAAAACGCTTAGCAATACTTAACCTTGGGGAGCATTCAGCCACGGTGGTAGGGGTGACCGCTAAGAATCGTCCCGGCGCGATAGATCTGCTCGGCCAGAACGATGCGGGCGAGCCCATGCGGCAGGGTCATGTGGCCGAGGGAAAGGACCCGATCGGCCTTAAACAGGGCCGCGAGCCCGAGGCCGTCCGCGCCTCCAATGAAGAAGGCAAGACCCTCGGCCCCGCCGTCGCGAAACTTTGCCAGCACTTGCGCAAAATCCTCGCTTCCGAGGTGGTCGCCGCCCCGATCGAGGCAAATCAGCTTATGCGAAGAGGGAAGCTTGGCGAGAAGGCTCTTGCCTTCGGCTTCCATACGCGCCTGCGCGGTGGCAGCTTTGGCTTCCGCAATCTCGATGGCACTGAGCGGCGCGAAACTGATCTTCCGGCCGATCGATTGAGCGCGGTCGAGATAATGCGCGAACAGCTCGCGTTCAGGCCCCTGCTTGAGCTTGCCAACGGCAGCGATCAGGAGCCGCATGACTCGCCCTCAGGCCTTGCGGCGGAGGCGGCAATCAGATCACAAGTCGCTCCATGGGCCGGTCGGCAGACCACATCTTCTCGAGGTTATAGAACTCACGCACCTCGGGCCGAAAGATATGCACGATGACGTCGCCGGTGTCGATCAGCACCCAATCGCAATGGGGCTGCCCTTCCACGCGGGCGCGACCATAGCCTTCATCTTTGAGCTTTTTGATGAGTTGGTCCGCGACGGCCCCTACGTGCCGCTGCGAGCGCCCCGATGCGAGCACCATATGGTCGCCGATCGAGGTCTTCCCCTGGAGGTCGATGGTCACGACGTCTTCGGCCTTTGCGGCGTCGAGCGTGTCGAGCACGACATCGAGGAGAGTGTTCGGACTGGCGCGAAATGACGCAAGTCCGGAGGGAGGCGTGCCACGTCTGGCACCCTCTCTAGCTGAGCGCATGTTGTGGTGATTGTCCTTCTGCCATTGTTCCTTGCGGAAGCGGTTTTTGAGGATCCAGCCTCGCCTAAACGCGCATTAGACGTGTTGGTTGCCGCTTCGCGCCATACGATAGTATGGGCGTTACGCTTTCAATAGCTAGTGTTTTTTGACCTTTTTGTCGTTCTTCCTGTTCTTGTCTTTCCCCTTCTCCTTCTTGGCCTTGCTGGCTCGGAGCGTTGTGGACGAAAGCGGCGAGAGCCTGTGCGTGAGAATGGTCCACGCCGGCGGCGCGAGCTGCGCGAGGCCGGACGCATCTGATTCGTCCACATGAAACACCGAGAATCGGTGCGCAGCTTTGCTGGCGCGAGCCTTGAGCCGGAATGTCGGACGATCAAGAACGGCAATTGGCGCCAGCCTGAAAATATGTTCCCAGGCGCGCCAACGGTGGAAGTCAGCGAGGTTGTCGGCCCCCATTAGCCAAACGAACTTCACAGCTGGAAAGCGGCGCTTCAACTCGGCAAGCACGTCAATTGTATACGGGGAGGCTTTTTGTCCGGCGAAGCCTGTGACCCCGATGCCGGGGTGCCTGGCGGCCAGATTCCTGGCAGCTTGCAGGCGCTTTCCCAGCCCTGGAAGGTCTGAGCCATTCTTCAGCGGGTTGCCCGGGGTGACGAGCCACCACACCCGGTCGAGATCAAGCCGCTTCAGCGCCGCGAGGCTGATTTCGACATGAGCTTGGTGCGGCGGATTGAATGAGCCTCCCAAGAGACCGATGCGCATGTTCGGTGCGGCCATCGGCAGTTGCGCAATATCCCGCAGGGACGCGTGAGTCTTCCCTTTCTCTTTTCGATCGGGCTTTTTGCTCCGCTTTGAGGATCGCTTCACCGCGTGGGCCGCCTTTTTGGCGCGCTTTGCCTGCTTCTTTTCGCTGCGCTTCACTTGCTTCGCCTGCTTCTGCTCGGCGCGCTCTAGTTGCTTTGCGAGTTTTGCAGGTTTCGGGGCCTTGTTCGCCTTGGCCCGCTTCTCCTGTTTCGCCTGCTTCTGGAGCTTCTTCGATTTTTGCTTAGGCAAATTCGCCCCTCCCCCGAAAATCAACTGCAAAGACGAAAAGGCTCACGGCCGCGTCTGGCCCGAGCCGCGTACGACATATTTGAAGGTCGTGAGTTGCTCAACGCCCACCGGCCCGCGCGCGTGGAAGCGGCCAGTAGCGATGCCGATTTCGGCACCCATGCCGAACTCGCCGCCATCGGCGAACTGAGTTGAGGCGTTGTGCAGCACGATTGCGCTGTCGACGCGGGCGAGGAATTCCTCTGCCTCAGCGCGATCCTCGGTGATGATGGCTTCAGTATGTTGCGAACCGTAATGGGCGATGTGATCGATCGCCTCATCGAGGCCATCGACAACTCTCACCGCGATGATAGCGTCGAGAAACTCCTTAGGCCAATCGTCGTCGCTCGCTGGCCTCACGCGCGTGTCGGCGCGCTGCGTCTCGGGATCGCCTCTCACCTCGCAGCCGGCCTCGATCAGCATTTCGACGAGCGGGCCGAGATGGGTAGGCCCAGCCCGACGGTCGACGAGCAACGTCTCAACCGCGCCGCATACGCCAGTGCGCCGCATCTTGGCGTTGAGCACAATCCGTTTTGCCATGTCGAGATCGGCAGAGGCTTGCACATAGACATGGCAGACGCCTTCCAGATGCGCGAATACCGGGACGCGCGCCTCGGTCTGCACGCGGGCGACCAGGTCCTTGCCGCCCCGCGGCACGATGACGTCGATGGCGCCGCCAAGACCGCTGAGCATGTAGCCAACCGCGGCACGGTCGGTTGTCGGCACAAGCTGGACTGAAGCCGACGGTAGACCTGTCGCAGTCACCGCTTCGTTCAACAGATTCGCGATGACGAGTGAGGTGAGGAAGCTGTCCGAGCCGCTTCTCAGGATCACCGCGTTGCCGGACTTGAGGCAGAGCGCCGCGGCATCTGCCGTCACGTTCGGCCTCGACTCGTAGATGATGCCGATGACGCCGAGCGGCACCCGCACGCGCGAGATTTCGAGCCCGTTCGGCCGCGTCCATTTGGCAATGGTCTGCCCCACGGGATCGCGAAGCGCTGCAACCTCGCGCAAACCGCGCGCCATGCCCGCCACGCGCAATCCGTCCAGCATCAGCCGGTCGAGGAAGGCGAGATCGCGGCCCTTGCTGCGCGCGGCTTCAAGGTCCTGGCGGTTGGCTTCGATGATCTGCTCGCTTCCAACTTCGAGGCGCGCGGCCATCCGTTCGAGCGCTTCGTTTTTCTGCGCGGTCGAGGCGAGCGCAAGCTCGCGCGTCGCCTCGCGGGCAAGCCGCCCCATATAGAGCATCATCGGCTCGATGCTCGCTTCGGGTCTGTCAGCGACGGCGCTCAATTCACATCTTCCGTTGCAGGACCATGTCGTCCCGGTGGATCAGCTCGGGGCGGCCAAAATAGCCGAGAATGTCAGCAATTTCACTGCTCTTGCGGCCGATGATGGCTTTCGCCTCCTCGTGGTCGTAAGCGGCGAGCCCGCGGCCAAGCTCGGCGCCCTCGCCGTTCCTGATCACCACCGCATCGCCGCGCTCGAAGCTCCCCTCGACGCGCGTGACGCCGGCCGGAAGCAGACTCTTCCCAGAGGCGAGCGCCGCCGCAGCTCCTCTGTCTACGATGAAGGCGCCCTTTGGCTCGAGCGTGCCTGCGATCCAGCGCTTGCGCGCTGTCACCGGGTCCGAGCGTGCCAGGAACCAGGTGCCGGTTCCTTTCTTGGCAAGCGCCTGTAGCGGGTTCAGCACCTTGCCGCTGGCGATGACCATGTCAGTGCCGCCATGGACCGCGATCTTGGCCGCCTCGATCTTGGTGACCATGCCGCCTTTGGAGATCTCCGAGCCGATATCGCCGGCCATGGCTTCGATCTCAGGCGTGATCTCTACCACCTCGTCTAGCTTGCACGCATCCGGATTTGTATCGGGTGGCGCAGTGTAAAAGCCATCCACGTCAGATAAGAGCACGAGGCAATCGGCGCTCATCATCGAGGCGACGCGCGCGGCGAGTCTGTCGTTGTCGCCGTAGCGGATTTCGGTCGTCGCCACCGTATCGTTCTCGTTGACCACCGGCACCGCGCCGAGCTTGAGCAGCGTGGTCATGGTGTTGCGCGCATTGAGGTAGCGCCTGCGCTCCTCGGTATCGCTGAGCGTCAGAAGAATTTGCGCTGCGACGAGGCCGCGGGCGCGGAACGTATCCTCATAGGCATGAGCAAGGTCGATCTGGCCGACCGCCGCTGCGGCCTGGCTGTCCTCGAGCTTGAGCGATCCTTTGGGCAGCTTGAGCGCGTTGCGGCCAAGCGCAATCGCTCCAGAGGAGACTACGATCACATCCTTGCAGCCTTTGCGAAGCGCGGTGACGTCGTCGGCAAGCGAGGCGAGCCAGGCGCCTCTGAGCATGCCGGTTGCAGCGTCAACCAGAAGCGAGGAGCCGATCTTGACGACGACGCGCTTCGCTTTGATCCATTCCTCTCTCATGGTCGCCACCTTTGCGATGGCGAAGCCGCAGCCGCTGTCTCTTGTTTCGTCGCCGCACGCACGGACTTGATCTCTGCGGCGAGCGCGCGAAGGACTTGCGGCACACCCTCTCCGGCGGCGGCAGAGACGATGAGCGGCTCAGTGCGTGCCTTCTTCTTCAGGGTCCGGGCCTTTTTCTTGAGCTCACCCTTTGGCACGGCGTCGGCCTTCGATAGAGCGACGACCTCCGGCTTGTCCTCAAGTCCCGCGCCATAGGCTTCCACCTCGCCGCGCACGACGGCGTAAGCCTCTGCCACGTCGGGAAGTGTGGCATCGATGAGATGGAGCAGCACGGCGGTGCGCTCGACATGGCCGAGGAAGCGGTCGCCGATGCCGGCCCCCTCATGAGCACCCTCGATCAAGCCGGGAATATCGGCGAGCACGAAGTCGAAGCCGTCGATCCGCACCACGCCGAGATTGGGATGAAGCGTGGTGAAGGGATAGTCGGCGATCTTGGGCTTGGCCGCGCTCACCGCGGCGAGGAAGGTCGACTTGCCGGCGTTAGGCAGGCCGATGATACCGGAATCGGCGATGAGCTTCAGCCTGAGCCAGATGTTCAGCTCCTCGCCTGGTTGCCCGGGATTGGCATGGCGCGGCGCCTGGTTGGTGGATGACTTGAAGTGCGCGTTGCCGAAGCCCCCGTTGCCGCCCCGCAACAGCACGATGCGGTCGCCTGGATTGATCAGGTCGGCAATTCGGGTCTCGCCGTCCTCATCAAAGACCTGCGTGCCGGGCGGCACTTTCAGCACTACATCGGCGCCCTTGGCGCCTGAGCGGTTCTGGCCCTTGCCGTGGCCGCCCTTCTTCGCCTTGAAGTGCTGCTTATAGCGGTAGTCGAGCAGCGTATTGAGGTTCGCCACGCATTCGACGATCACGTTCCCGCCCCGGCCCCCAGCGCCTCCGTCAGGTCCGCCGAATTCGACGAACTTCTCCCGCCGGAAGCTCACGCATCCGTTGCCGCCATCGCCTGAGCGGACATAGACCTTGGCCTCGTCGAGGAATTGCATGGGGAGGCATTAGCACCAGCGGCTTTCCAATACACTACGGTAACAGCGAATATCGTGAGGGACAGAAACCCGCGCTAGGCTTGTGCCTTGGCAAGCTCCGCAAGCGCACTCTCGCGGTCGAGCCGGTAGGTCAGGCAATAGGCCTTTTCCCCCCGCGCCGCACAGTCGCGCAGCTCTTTGCCGGCACTCGTGAAGCCCGCTTTGGCAATCACCCGCGCCGAGGCTGGGTTGTCGCTGAAATGGCCTACAGTGAGATAGGCAAAGCCGTCGGTCGAGAAGGCATGCCGCACAAGCGCGCGTACGGCTTCGGTGGCGTAGCCCATGCCCCAATAAGGCTTGCCGATCCAATAGCCGAGCTCGGCATGATCCTGGCTGAAGGCGCGGTAGCCGGTGCAGCCGATCAACGTGTCTGAATGCACGATCGCGAACACGACGCCTTCTTCGCCGTCGAGCACGCTTGCGATCCAATCGGCGGCCATGCGCTCGGTATAGGGATGAGGGATCGTGCCAGTCATGCTCGCCACCTCGTAGTCGCCGGCGAGCAGGCTGATCGGTCTTGCGTCCGCAAGCTCGGGTGCGCGCAACAACAATCTTGCTGTTCTGATGGTCACGGAGGCGAGGCTACACGCTAGCACGCCCGCGGGCGAGACAAGACGGAGGCAAATTGAAGGCAGAGACCCTAGTGTGGCTTTACCGACACGTAGACGCGGCCCTTCTGCTTGGTCGCGTAGCTGACTTCGCCCTCGCGCAGCGCGAACAGTGTGTGGTCCTTGCCGACCCCGACGCCGTCGCCGGGATGCCACTTCGTACCGCGCTGGCGGACAATAATGTTTCCGGCAAGCACGTGCTGACCGCCCGACTTCTTGACCCCGAGCCTGCGACCGATCGAGTCGCGCCCGTTGCGCGATGAGCCGCCTGCTTTCTTATGTGCCATGGGTTTTAGTCCTTACTTCTTCTTTGGTTTGGCTGCAGGCTTCTTGGCAGGCGCCTTGGCCGCTGATTTGGTTACTGGCTTCTTGGCTGCCGGCTTAGCTTCAGCCTTCTTCGCTGCCGGTTTCTTTTCGGCCTCAGCCCCGGTCGCGGGAGTTTCGGCCTTCTTCTCAGCCTTTTTCAGCTCCTGCTCCGGCGCCGCCTTGGATGGCTTCTTGCCGTCGGTGAGGATCTCAGTGATACGGAGTGCGGTCAGCGCCTGGCGATGGCCTTTCTTGCGGCGGTAATTGGCACGCCGCTTCTTCTTGAAAACCACGATCTTGTCGCTGAGCTTTTGCTCGATCACCTCGGCGGCGACGAGAGCGCCGGCAATGGTCGGGCTGCCAGCCTTGGGGCCGCCGCCGTCGCCAAGGAGGATGACCTCCGAAAGCTCGATAATATCGCCAGGCTTTCCGGCGATCTTCTCGATCTCGATGACATCGTTTGGCGCCACGCGATATTGCTTGCCGCCCGTGCGAATGACCGCGAACATGATTTCAAAATCCGTGTCTTTGGCTTGAAATGCGCCGGCTGGCCCCGCAATGGCCACCGCGCCGCGCTAGCCGTTGATCAAGCGGGGCAATATAGATGCCAAGGCTCATAAGTCAATTGCCAGGCCCGCGCGATTGTGGCTGACCGCGCTCCCGCTTTTTCCTGTTTTTGCGGGCGTCCTCAGGTTGCCGTAAGTGGACCGACAAGTTACATGACCGCCACGGAGAGGTGCCAGAGAGGTCGAATGGGACGGTCTCGAAAACCGTTGTACGGGTAACCGTACCGTGGGTTCGAATCCCACCCTCTCCGCCAAAAACTCGTTGTGAACAAATGAGAACTGAGGGTTCAGCTTGGAGATTTGCAAACACAGCAGCAGACTATGCCAGAGGATCAAGTTCGTAGACGCGGCGAAACCAATCGACAAAAGGCCCGGCACCGGCAGCGTGAGGATCAAGTGCTCCGCTGGCGATTGCGATCCCAAAGCGTAAGCCCGGGGGTTCTTGCCAGGCTAGGAATGTATGTACTTGAGCTTTCTGGCGGCGAGCTGCGATGAAAGGAGCCCTCATCAATTTAGCGCATTGCACGGTTGCTCTAGTAGCTGAAGCCTCGACGTGTAGAGTTGGGTCAAGAATTGAATTGGTCTTGATGGAGGGGTGAAGATAGAGATCCGTGAGGAAAACGGATTGTCGACGAAGCCGCGTTGCCACTCTAAACTTATGAGCGACGCTCTGAGCGAAAAAGAGATCTCAGGCGGTGTGGTCCATGACCTGCCAGAGGACCTGAAAAAGGCACTGACCTCCGACGCAAAAGCGTTGGAGACGTGGGAGGACATTACGCCTCTGGCGCGCAATGAATGGATTTGCTGGATCGAGTCGGCCAAGAAGGCAGAAACAAGAACTCGCCGGATCGAATGGGGCTGTTCGAGCCTCAAAGAGGGAAAACGGAGACCCTGTTGTTGGCCTGGCTGTCCGCATCGTTGAGATCATCGCAATCGACAGCCTCGTTCTTGCATCCTCTTAGTCCGTCACGAACGCTCGCACAGCTCGTCTTTGGCCTTCATCCAGCCAGTTGCGCGGGACGCACCAAAATGGGTTTTCATCTCGACCCGCATTAGCGAGTTGGCATTCCTGCTCTGTCTTGTAATTGTCTTTTCCGACACTAAGGACGGGGATGTTCTTGACCAGCGTGAGATATACGTACACCCACTCCATCGATTTCCTCCACCATGACTCAGGGCGGCCTTTCCCAAGTGAGGTCCACCGATTGAATCTCCGTTTGTGGGGTTATCAGAATCCATCGATCATGATTCAAGATGTCTTACGATCCTTATTCACGCCATTTGCGGCGTATATCAGCGTGAATAAGGTGCAGTTTTCGCGCGACTCCTTAGGAGCAATATCATGCAAAAGTACACACTCGCCGCGACCTTAGGACTTCTGCTCACATTCACGCTTGCTCCTATAGCAAAAGCGGAAACAGCGCCGATCACAGAGGAGGAGGCGCATGCAATTGGCGTCGATGCATATCTCTATTTTTATCCGCTAATCACGATGGACCTGACGCGGCTTCAGTTCACCAACGCTGAACCCGGTAAGGACCCCCTCAAGGGGCCAATGAATACCTTTGTCAACATCCCCGCCTATCCGAGCGCGGACATGCGCGTCGTGGTGAGACCGAACTTCGATACCTTGTATTCTAGTGCTTGGCTCGACTTGACCAAGGAGCCGGTGGTCGTCTCCGTCCCCGATACGGGCGGTCGCTACTATCTACTCCCCATGCTTGATATGTGGACTGATGTGTTCGCCTCACCGGGCTGGCGCACCACAGGAACGCAAGCTGGGAACTTCCTATTAACCCCTCCCGGATGGACCGGCACGGTTCCTACCGATTTCACGCGCATTGACGCGCCTACGCCTTATGTCTGGATCATCGGTCGCACCAGGACAGACGGCCCTGCCGACTATGAGGCCGTACACAAGATACAGGCGGGTTACAAAATCATACCGCTGTCGCAATGGGGCAAAACACCGGCACCCATCGAGGTGAAGATCGACCCAAATGTGGACATGAAGACGCCGCCCAAAATTCAGGTCGACACTATGGCTGCTAACAAGTTCTTCGCCTACGCAGCCGAATTGCTCAAGCTCCAACCGCCGCATATTACTGATCAGCCGATTATCGCGCGGTTGAAACGAATCGGGTTTGAAGTCGGCAAGAGCTTCGACTTGGACAAGGTCGATCCTGCCGTGAAGAAGGCGCTTGAGACAGCGCCAGAGGACACCCAGAAGCTAATGGCGTGGAAAATTCCGACCCTCGCCCGCGTGGCGAATTACTGGTCAATGAACACCGACACCATGGGAGTGTACGGCAACTATTATCTAAAGCGCGCGATTGTCGCCCAACTCGGCCTTGGCGCGAACGTGCCCGAGGATGCGATATATCCCCTCAATCTCGGCGATGAGACCGGCAAACCGCTCGACGGCACTAATAAGTACACAATCCATTTCGACAAAGGCACGATGCCGCCTGCGGAAGCTTTCTGGTCGATCACGCTTTACGACCCGCAGGGCTTCCAAGTTGCAAACCCGCTTAACCGCTTCGCTGTCTCAAGCTGGATGCCGTTCAAATACAATCCAGACGGCTCGCTCGACCTTTATTTCCAGAGCGAAAGTCCGGGAACCAACAAGGAAGCAAACTGGCTACCGGCACCGAACGGGCCTTTCAACCTGACCATGCGCCTCTACGCACCGAAGTCTGATGCCTTGACCGGGAAGTGGAACCCGCCGCCGGTTGTGAAAGTCCCGGAGCTGCCCAGTTTGACGGTGCAATGAGGTATTTGGGCAAAGTCCGCTTTGGGTCGGACATGTAAAGAGCGGATGCGGGGATGTCCGCTTTCTCCGCTCGGTATCGCGGCGGCGTGATGAAACTCGGACTGTTGCCTCTATAGGACCAACCCTGCATGAGCCCTATCGCCATTACAGTGCTTGCGTTTGCCCTGATGCTATTCGGCATACTGGCGGGTGGCTGGGTTCAAGGAAGATTGCCCGCAGGTCATCTGAGTTCCTCCTCCAAGGAGGTCGTAAAGCTGAGTACGGGTGTTATGGGCACCCTCGCTGCTCTCGTTCTAGGCCTCCTGGTGGCCAGCGCCCA
>Ga0126372_10000561_pt1 | contig 13183 bp, 12 predicted proteins | sample PanSoiMetaPlot_6_FD_92762 | JGI IMG/M metagenome (GOLD analysis project Ga0126372, IMG submission 92762) | Tropical forest soil microbial communities from Panama - MetaG Plot_6 | ecosystem: Environmental > Terrestrial > Soil > Tropical forest > Bulk soil | place: Panama | collected 2016-02-17
AGCGGCTTCCGCATAGCGTTCGCTCGCGTGCAGCAACGCCTTCGACGGGATGCAGCCGACATTGAGACAGGTACCGCCATGAGTAGCGCGCTTCTCCACCACGGCGACCTTCATGCCGAGCTGAGCCGCACGAATGGCGGCGACATAGCCGCCGGGACCTGTGCCGATGACGACGAGGTCGTAAGTCATGCCAACGCTGATTCTACTACTGCTCGGGCGTGAGCGTTTCCTCGCCGTGCCCGCCAGCCCAAGGTAAGGGTGGGCAAGAGGGCGGAAATCCCAATGAGGATGCGGACGAGACTCATGGGGGTCTTTCTCGGTCCAATAAATGCACAGAAACCGGTTAGCCGGCCGGCGCTTCGTTAGCCTTAAAGATCGAGTACTAGGCGCTTAGGATCTTCGATCGCTTCCTTGACGTGGACGAGGAAGGTAACAGCCTCTTTGCCGTCGACCAGGCGGTGGTCGTAAGAGAGGGCGAGATACATCATCGGGCTCGCTACGATCTGCCCGTCCCGCACCACGGCGCGTTCCTCGATGCGGTGCATGCCGAGGATGCCTGATTGCGGGGCATTCAGGATCGGTGTCGAGAGCAGCGAGCCGTAGATGCCGCCATTGGAGATGGTGAAGGTGCCGCCCTGCATCTCCTCAAGGCTGAGCTTGCCGGTTCGTGCCCGGGCGCCGAAATCGGCGATCGCCGTTTCGATCTCAGCGAGGCTCATGCGGTCGGCGTCGCGCAGCACTGGTACCACGAGGCCGCGCTCGGTGCCGACGGCAACGCCGATGTGGTAGTAGTTCTTGTAGACGATGTCCTCGCCATCGATCTCGGCGTTCACCGTGGGGATGTCTTTCAGCGCCTGCACGCAGGCTTTGACGAAGAAGCCCATTAGCCCGAGCTTCACGCCGTGCCTTTTCTCGAAGGCCTCGCGATACTCTTTCCGAAGCTGCATCACTGCGTTCATGTCCACGTCATTGAACGTGGTGAGCATGGCGGCGACGTCTTGCGCCTCCTTGAGGCGCTTGGCGATGGTCTGGCGGAGGCGCGTCATGCGCACCCGCTCCTCGCGCGATGCATCGTCCTGGGGCACTGGCGGGCGCGGGGCAGGTGGCGCCTTGGGCTTCGGTTCCCGCGCGAGCAGCTCTTCAGCCGCCTTCGCGACGTCATTCTTGAGGATCTGGCCGCGACGTCCTGAGCCCTTAACCTCGCTCGGCTTAAGGCCGGCTTCGACAATCAGCTTACGCGCCGCCGGGGTCGGTGGCATCTCGTCGCCGCTCACCTCCTCGCGGCGCACCGGCTCGCGCTCTAGCTCCTTCGGCTCGGCCGCAGCAGCCTTAGGCACGGCAGGCTCCTCGGCAACAGCGGAGGCTTCAACGGCTGCGAGGCCGACTAGCGCAGGGGCTTCCGACTTGGACTTGGCCACCTTTGCCTTGCCTTCGCCATCGCTGATGGCGCCGAGCAGAGCACCGACGGCAACTGTCTCTCCTTGTTTGACGACGATCTCAGAGAGCACACCTGCGGCAGGGGCGGGCACTTCGACTGTCACCTTATCTGTTTCGAGCTCAACCAAAGGCTCTGCCGCCGACACCGCGTCCCCGGTCTGCTTGAACCATTGGCCGACCGTCGCCTCGACGATTGATTCTCCCAGATTCGGCACCCGGATCTCTGTCGCCATGGCGTACTTGTCTGGCCTAGCCTAATGCCTCGTCGAGGAAAGCCTTAAGTTCGCTCACATGCTTGCTCATGAGCCCGGTCGCGGTCGCTGCCGATGAGGGCCGGCCTACATAGCGCGGCCGCTTATGTTTTGCTTCGATATGCTCGAGCACCCAGGAGAGATTGGGCTCAATGAAGCTCCAAGCGCCCATGTTCCTCGACTCCTCCTGGCACCAGATCATCTCGGCATCCTTGAAGCGCGCAAGCTCCTGGATCAGCGCGCGGGCCGGGAACGGATAAAGCTGCTCGAGCCTGAGCAAGTAGATATCGTTGATCCCGCGCTTCTCGCGCTCCTCGTAGAGATCGTAATAGACCTTGCCGGAGCAGAGTACCACCCGCCTGATCTCGGGGTCAGGAACGAGCTTGATCGGCTGGTCCAGCAGGAACTGCGCATCGTCCCACAGAAGGCGGTGGAAGGTCGTGCCACGTCCGAGCTGCGCGAGGCTCGATACCACCCGCTTGTGGCGGAGCAGCGACTTCGGCGTCATCAGCACCAGAGGCTTGCGGAACTGGCGGTGGAGCTGCCGGCGCAGGACATGGAAATAGTTGGCTGGCGTGGTGCAATTCGCAATCTGCCAATTGTCCTCGGCGCAGAGCTGGAGATAGCGCTCGAGCCGCGCCGATGAGTGCTCAGGGCCCTGGCCCTCATAGCCGTGCGGCAACAGCAGCACGAGGCCCGACATGCGCAGCCACTTCCGCTCGCCGGAGGAGATGAACTGATCGATGATAACCTGCGCGCCGTTGGCGAAGTCGCCGAACTGCGCCTCCCACATGACGAGTGCGTTCGGCTCGGCGAGGCTGTAACCATATTCGAAGCCGAGCACCGCCTCCTCGGACAGCATGGAGTTGATCACCTCGAATCGTGCCTGGTCTTTGGAGATGTGCTTGAGCGGCGTGTATTTCTTCTCGTTCAACTGATCCATCAACACGGCGTGCCGCTGGGAAAAAGTACCGCGCTCCGAATCTTGTCCCGATAGCCGCACGGTATAGCCCTCGACGAGGAGCGCGCCGAAGGCGAGCGACTCCGCCGTCGCCCAATCAATGCCTCGGCCATCCTCAATCATCCTCCGGCGGCTGGCGATGATGCGTGCCACCGTCTTATGGGGATGAAAGTTCTTCGGGATGGTCGTCATCTTGCGGCCGACCTCGGTCAGAAAATTGAGATCGACACCGGTCACACCGCGGCGGGCGCCTTCCTCGGCATGGCCGATACCAGACCATTTGCCGTCGAGCCAGTCGGCCTGGTTTGGCCGATAGGAGTCGCTCGCGGCGAATTCCTCTTCGAGATGGGCACGGAACTCCGCCTGCATGCGGTCGATCTCGGTGCGGCTGAACAGACCCTCTTCGACCAGACGCTTTGAATAGACCTCCACCACGCTCGGATGCTCGGCGATGCGCTGATACATCAAGGGCTGGGTGAAGGCCGGCTCGTCCGCCTCGTTGTGGCCATGGCGGCGATAGCAGAACATGTCGATGACGACAGGCTTGCTAAAGATCTGGCGGAACTCGGTGGCAATTTTGGCGACATAGACCACGGCCTCGGGGTCGTCCCCGTTCACGTGGAAGATCGGCGCATCGATCATCTTGGCGACGTCGGACGGGTAGGGCGAGGATCGGGCGAAGCGTGGCGCTGTGGTGAACCCGATTTGATTGTTGACGATGAAATGTATTGAGCCGCCGGTGCGATGGCCGCGCAAGCCCGACAGGCTCAAACATTCGGCGACCACACCTTGTCCGGCGAAGGCCGCGTCGCCATGCAGCAGGAGCGGCAGAACTTCCTTACGCTGTTCGTCTTTGCGCTGATCTTGCTTCGCCCTCACCTTACCGAGCACGACGGGATCGACGATTTCAAGATGCGACGGGTTGGCGGTGAGCGACAGATGCACGCGGTTGTCATCAAATTCGCGATCCGATGAGGTGCCCAAGTGGTATTTCACGTCGCCCGAACCCTCGACCTCATCGGGATAGGCCGAGCCACCCTTGAACTCGTTGAAGATCGCCCGGTACGGCTTGCTCATAACATTGGCAAGAACATTGAGACGTCCGCGATGGGGCATGCCGATCACGATCTCAGTGAGGTCAAGCTGACCACCACGCTTGATGATCTGCTCGAGCGCCGGCACCATCGACTCGCCGCCGTCCAACCCGAAACGCTTTGTGCCGGTATATTTCATGTTGAGGAAGCGCTCGAAGGTCTCGGCCTCGATGAGCTTCTTCAAGATCGCCTGCTTGCCGCGCTGAGTGAAACTGATGCCCTGGCCTTCGATGCGCTCCTCGATCCAAGCCCTCTGCTCAGGGTCCGAGATGTGCATGTACTCGGCACCGATGGAGCCGCAATAGGTGCGCTTCAGGATCCCGAGCACCTGGCGCAGCGTAGCGAATTCCATCCCGAGCGCGCCGCCTATATAGATCGGCCGGTCGTAGTCGGACTTGGTGAAGCCGTAGGTCTTGGGCTTGAGCTCCTGGTGCTCGCGGCGGGCGACAAGCTCGAGTGGATCGAGCTTGGCAGCGAGGTGGCCGCGTGTGCGATAGGCCCGGATGAGCATGCGCAGACCCAAGGAGTCGCGGGCGGCAGCGATCGCCTGTTGCTCACTGATCGCGCCTAAGGGCAGTGCCGGCAGCGGAACGGCTCGGCCGTTCGTGGGCGCCCATGATGGTCCGCGCGCCTCAGCGAACACGCTATGTGCATCATCGTCGAGGCTCGCAAAAAACTCGCGCCACTCGGGATCCAGCGACGAGGGGTTCTCCTGGTACTCGGCGTAAAGCTCGGCGAGGTAGCTGGCGTTGGCGCCTTGCAGGAACGACGTGCGGGCAAATACGTCGTTCATTTCATGTCTTGTCATTCGGTCACCTGCCGGTCTTGGGGCCACCGGCGTGAAGGGCAAAAAAGGCGAGCTTTAGGCGCCCGCCTCAGCTTCCATGTAATACCCGTGCAAGGGTCGTTCCAAGGGCTGCGGGAGAGTTTGCCACCACAATCCCTGCGTCTCGCATTGCCTCAATTTTGTGCTTCGCGTCGCCCTTGCCGCCTGAGATGACAGCGCCTGCGTGGCCCATGCGCCGGCCGGGTGGGGCGCTCGAACCTGCGACAAATCCGACCACTGGCTTGTTGCTGCTGGCGTCCGAAAGAAAGGCTGCGGCCTCCTCCTCGGCGCTGCCGCCGATCTCGCCGATCATGATGATGGCCTCGGTCGCGTCGTCCTCGAGGAACAGCGCAAGCGCATCGACGAAGCTCGTGCCGTGCACCGGATCGCCACCGACGCCAATGACCGTGGTCTGGCCGAGGCCAGCGGCGGTCGTCTGGCCCACAGCCTCGTAGCTCAGCGTGCCCGAGCGCGAGACGATGCCGACCTTGCCGGGCTTGTGGATGTGGCCCGGCATGATGCCGATCTTGCATTCGTTAGGCGTGATGATGCCGGGACAATTAGGTCCGATCAGCCGCGTGTTTGAGCCGCACAGCGCTCGTTTGACCTTGACCATGTCGAGCACCGGCACACCCTCGGTGACGCAGACCACGATCCGCACGCCGGCATCGATTGCTTCGAGGATGGCGTCACCGGTAAAGGGCGGCGGCACGTAAACGGCGCTCGCGTCAGCGCCGGTCGCGGCGACAGCCTCTTTCACCGTGTCGAAAACCGGCAGGCCGAGATGCCTGGTGCCGCCTTTGCCCGGCGTGACGCCTCCCACCATGCGCGTGCCGTAGGCGATTGCCTGCTCGGAGTGGAAGGTGCCTTGCGCGCCGGTGAAGCCCTGGCAAATGACGCGCGTGTTCTTATCGACGAGAATGGACATCGGACAAACGAACTACTCTTGCCAGTTTCAAGCCGCGGCCTTGACCGCCGCCACGACTTTCTCGGCGGCGTCATCTAGGTCGTCGGCGGGGATGATGGCGAGCCCTGATTCCCGAAGCAGCGCCTTGCCGCGCTCGACATTGGTGCCCTCGAGCCTGACCACGAGCGGCACGGCGATGTTGGTCTCTCGTGCCGCGGCGATGATGCCCTCGGCGATGGTGTCACAGCGCATGATGCCGCCGAAGATGTTGACGAGCACGCCCTTCACGTGCGGGTCGGAAAGAATGATCTTGAACGCCTCGGTCACGCGCTCCTTGCTCGCGCCGCCGCCGACGTCGAGGAAGTTGGCGGGCTCGGCGCCATGCAGCTTGATGATGTCCATGGTGGCCATGGCCAGCCCCGCGCCGTTGACCATACAGCCGATCGAGCCGTCGAGCTTCACATAGGACAGGCCAAGCCGTTGGGCTTCGACCTCAGCTGGATCCTCCTCGCCGAGGTCGCGCAGGGCGGTGATGTCGGTATGGCGGAACAGCGCGTTGTCGTCGAAAGCGATTTTAGCGTCAAGACAGAGCAAATTGCCCGCCTTGGTCACCACTAGCGGGTTGATTTCGATCAGGCTCGCGTCCTTCTCGACGAAGAGCTTGTAGAGCCCTGCCACGAGTTTCTCGCATTGCTTGGCGAGAGGACCTTCGAGCTTAAGCGCGGAGGCAATGAAGCGGCCGTGGAAGGGGCTCAAGCCTGAGGCGGGATCGACGGTGAGGGTTGCGATCTTCTCCGGCGTGTTGGCTGCAACCGCTTCGATATCGACACCGCCCTCGGTCGAGGCGACGAAGGCGACCCGGCCAGAGCCGCGATCGACGAGAAGCGAAAGATAGAGCTCGCGCGCAATGGTCGCGTCCTTCACCACATAGACCCGCCGCACGATCCTGCCTTTCGGTCCGGTCTGCGGCGTGATGAGCGGCTTGCCCAGCATACGGTCGGCTTCGGCGTGCAATTCTTGCAGCGTCTTAACGAGCTTGATGCCGCCGCCCTTGCCTCGGCCGCCCGCGTGGATCTGCGCCTTGACGACGAAGGTTTCGCCGCCGAGCTCGCGGGCGATCGCCGCCGCCTCTTGTGGCGTGTCGGCTACGCGGCCGTCGGCAACCGGAGCGCCATAGTCCTTGAGCAGGGCCTTGGCCTGGTATTCGTGAATGTTCATGGGATGAGTTCTGCCGTTTGTGACAGGAGGTGCCTATGGGAACGGGTGTTAAGAGGCTGTGGCGAGGTTCGGCGCGATCCTCTGGCACAATTCGACGAGCGCCTTTACCGAGTTCACCGAATGCATGAAGGCGTCCTTCTCGGCAGAGGTGAGGTCGAGCTCGATCACGCGCTCGACGCCCTTGGCGCTGATGATGATGGGCACTCCGGCATAGATGCCCTTCACGCCATACTCTCCGTTCAAATAGGCGGCACACGGCAACACCCGCTTCTGGTTCTTCAGATAGGACTCTGCCATTTCAAGCGCGGCAGCAGCGGGCGCGTAATAGGCCGAGCCGGTCTTGAGCAAGCCGACAAGCTCGGCGCCGCCGTCTCGCGTCCGCTGCACGATGTCGTCGAGCCGCTTCTGCGTGATCCAGCGCATCTTGACGAGATCTGTTAGCGGGATACCCGCAACCGAGCAGTAACGGATGAGCGGGACCATGGTGTCGCCATGGCCTCCAAGCACGAGCGTGTGAATGTCCTCCGGGCTCACGTCAAATTCCTGCGAGAGGAAGTACCGGAAGCGCGCCGCGTCGAGCACGCCGGCCATGCCGACCACCTTGTTACGCGGCAGTCCGCTCGTCTTCTGCAGCGCCCACACCATGGCGTCGAGCGGGTTGGTGACGCAAATGACGAAGGCTTCAGGTGCGTATTTGCGCAAGCCGGCCCCGACCTGCTCCATGACTTTGAGGTTGATTTCCAAAAGATCGTCGCGGCTCATGCCTGGCTTGCGTGGCACCCCGGCGGTGACGATCACGACATCCGAATCCTTCAGCTCGGCATATTCGTTGGTGCCCTTCAATTTCGGGACGTAGCCTTCGACTGGTGCGGATTGGGAGAGGTCGAGCGCCTTGCCCTGGGGAACACCGTCCACCACGTCGAACAGCACGATCTCGCCAAGCTCCCTGAGCCCGGCAAGATGGGCAAGCGTGCCGCCGATCTGACCCGCGCCGACCAGCGCAATTCGATTACGCGCCATGAACACCCCCTTAGTTCGACACCTAAACCTGCCCCGCAGGGGAGCCGGTTCAAGCGAAGGCTTGGTTAAATGCAATCCTCTCCGCGCGCAAGGTGCTGATTGTGGGGCTGACCACGCGAGACCGCAGCTGGGCACTCGACGAGGCTCTTACTGCAATTCCCTTGCTACGCAAGCTGGCGGATAGACCGCGATGGGGCTGATCGGATAGCTTGTCGGAACGGGGAACAGGTGCGTTATGGCAGCAGATCCCTCGGTTAAGGCCAAAGAGCCGATTGGACCCGAGCAACAGGCTGACGAAGCCGCGACGACCCCGCTCGTCGTCTGGGCTTCGAGACTCGCCGTCTATTTCCTCGCCCAAGGCGGCATCCTGCTCTTGTCCTATGCCTATTACGGCTTCAAGACCGACCCCCACAGTTTCCCCCTCGGCTTCAGACTCGATCCAATCCATGCCGCAGTGCATTTCGTGTGGGGCTTGGTCGGCACCTATATCGGTTTCTTTCAGCCGCGCTATGCCACGGCCTTCGTGCTGGCCTTCGCAGTGTTCTACACCGTCATGGCCGTGCTCGGGACGTTCACCCCGTACCATTTCGGCATGATGCTGGACTACCGGGTAAACGTGTTCCACTGGTTCTTGGTCCCGCCGGCCTGGACCATCGGACTTTATGGATTATGGCGCGAGCGCTATCCGGACTGATCGGTTCACCCGCCGCTTCCTTCGGGAGGCTTGTGCCGGCCTATTCCCGTGCGGTGGTATGCCGCGCGTCCGTCGCGATCGTGCCGGACACTCCGCTCCCGCAAGGGCCGACGCTGTGGATCTCTTGGCACGAATGCAATCTCATTGCGCTAGCGCTTCATAGCCTCGTGTCGAACCGGACTGCCGTGGCCTTCGTGCCGCCCGGCATGAAAAGAAGCGCTATGAGCGCCTGGCTCTCGGGTTTTGGCGTGGCGCCCGTGCCGCTTGCGCCGGACACAAGACGAGGATTGGCGCTCAGGCAGATGGAAGCGGCGCTTGGATCCGAAAAGTACGTGCTTATTGCGGTGGATGGCCCAATCGGACCTCGTCACGGGATTGCGCCTGGCGCCATGTGGCTCGCCCGCGCCAACGCTTCCGCTCATTCTGTTGGCGATCGGGGTTAGTTCTGCTGCGCTGGCGGCCGCGGCCTTCGCCTGATGCGCACGCAGAGGCCCAAGCGATGCGCATACGCAAGGCCGCATAGCTATTGCTGCGGGGCAGGGACCTCGGTGACGAGCGGCTTGTCCTTAGGCTTGATGCGCACGACGAACAGCCTCACCGGCGCATCGCTGAGATTCATGCCGCGATGCACGACATTAGGCCCCACATAATCTGCCTGTCCGGCGTGCAACATACGCGGCTGCTCGCCGGCGCGTTGAAAGGTGAAGGTGCCCTCGATGATGTAGGCGATCTCGTCGGCATCGGGATGAATATGCCAAGGCAGAACGGCGCTAATAGGAAAGGTGTAGCTTTGCGCGTTGACCTCTTTGCTCGGATCGCCGGCAAGCTCCTTCACGTAGAGCTGTTGCGATTCGATCTTGCCCGCGCTTTCCGGCTCGCGGGCGAGCACGATGCCGGAGGCCGCCGCCGCGAACAGCGCAAGAGCTATGCCGCCGATCCTCATCCTCATTACATCACCTCATCGAGATCGTCTGCCCACGCATTTTTCGGCCTATAGTCGACCAGAGTTCACAACCGAGGAGGGTCTCATGAACGGAACGCTCGTCAATTACCGCGTCGAAGGCGCGAAATACGGCATCAGCTTCGGTACGGCGCTTGCCATCGCGATCTCCTACACCAACAACCACTCGGTGCTGTGGGCGATCATCCACGGCCTCTTCAGCTGGCTTTATGTGATCTATTATGTGCTGTTCAAGTAGCTCGACGCGGTATGTCATTCACCGGCAGAAATAAAACGGAGATCGCCAGTACTGTGACTTAACAAGAAATCGCGCTAGCTCGGAGAAGCCGATTTTCTACAGGTATGCCAGGCCGCGGGCACGATTGCGGACACCCGAACAGTCTGATCGAGTTCTTGCTACAGAACGTCTACGAGAAGTACTGAGCTAAGGCGAACTGGAGCCGCGCGTCCAAAATGCCGATAATAAAGAGCGGCTTGAGATTGCACGCCCAGGTTTATTGTCCACTTGTCGGCGAGTCAGGCGAGCATCAATTCCAGCCGGCAAGTTGCGGATAAGTTCCAAGCCGCGCGCCGGCCTTGGGCACAACCTTCCAGCCGAGCGCAGAGAGCTGGGAGGTGGCCATCGGGCTCGCACTTCCCGTAATCCACAATTCGCCGCCGTGGCTTGCAGAGGCAATCTGGGTGAGAGGTGCGCTCCAGTTCAGATAATCGACGGGCAGAATGCTGACGGTTCCGTTTGCCGTCATCAACATGGGAGCGCCACCCACGCTCACAAAGCCGCGCACCGGCGAAATCCTCTTGGCGTATTGCTGGATCAACATGGCCTGGTGCCGGTAGAAAAAGCCCATCTCAATTGAGGAGGCTTTGGCCGCACCGGCAAGAAAGAGTTCTCTTCCCTGAACACCGCCAAGGCTTTCGAGGACTTTCACAATGACGATTTTGTCCGTCGGGCTCAGATCGGGGTTCGCGTAGAACGCATCCATTGTCCCCTGCGAAACCCCCATGGCGGCGAGCAGATCGCGCCCCTCCTTTTCGAGCTCTGCGGGCGTCTTGTCCCGGAGCATCTCACGCACCTGACCAACCGTGCCGCTCGCCCCAATCGCAAAGCCGGCAGGTCCAGCGACAAAGCTCATACCCACATTGGCCGAGGTCTCGCCAACAGCGCTTGCCGTAGCAACCCGCTTCAACTCATCGGCAAGCGGCGGGAAGCTCGTGTTCGGATCAACACCGAGATTGAAGGCCTGCTTGCGTCGCGCGGAGGCACCGCCCGTAACCGAGGCAATCATGCTGTCGCCATGCGGGTCGGTCGCGTTCATCGTCGCCTTGGCTGTGCCGAAGACGTGACCGACGCCGCGGAATGTGTCGCCGATCGTCTGGGCAGGTTGGGTCACGAGGTCCTTGGCGGTGTTGAGCGGCCTTAGCGCCGTTCTTCCGGCCGACTCGACTGCGGTTTCAGCGCCGTTCACGTCCTCGAGCTTCGCCGTCGCCGTGATCTCGCGCACGCGGACACGCAAGAGGTCGCTCCCCCTAACCCTGAACGGACCCCATTTGGTGTTCACGCTGAACACGTATTGGAAGTTCTCAACCGGCACGCGGTCGCTGATCGAATAACCGGCACCCTGGAGCGGAACGCCCTGAATAGCCTGGGCAGCCGAGACTGTCGGCGCGCCTTCATATTGTCCTGCCTGCGAAGAACCCGCGATTAGAAAAGTGCCGAACACAACGACCGCGGCCAAAGCCGAGGAGACCCGATACCGATGCATGACTTTTCCCCTCTACGCGACGGCAAGCCGTCAGTGGCGCCAATCTTTCGCCTTGGGCCGAAGAGTAGGCCTAAAACAGGCTGTCGAGAAGGAGCATATGCGGGACGCTTTTACAGGCCCCGGCCTGACTAGGGTCCGCCGCGATGGCTCTTGCGATGCCTCTGGCCAGTTTTGCGCCCGCTACTTCATGATGCCGATGCCGGGCCCGTTGGTGTGGTAGCCCGGCGCGATGTCGGAGCGGTAATGCGGCCCGATATAGGAGCCGCGCTGCGCGACGCGAGCCTTGCGCGCAATATGCACGCCGCGGCCTGGCGGCCCGAACCAGTACCACGCAGATGGGTTCTGCCTGTAGGTCTTGTACCTCACATAGTCCTTGGCGGCCGCTGACGCGGAAACGAGCGCGGCGCCCGCAATCAGCCCCAGCCCCATTGCAACAGTCCAGACGATACCTCTCATCCTGCCACCCCTTTAGAGCGTCGTGACGAACCACGGGAGGTTGCTTTCGCCTCCTAACGTATATGGACGCGCCACGTGCGCGGCGGCTCGTCAGCCGCGTTAGGCCTCGACCGCTTGCCCTTCACCTTCTCGAGCCGTTTGGTCTTGGCCTTGGTCTCAGTCTCGGCGCTGCGCTGTGGTTTGGGCGATAGGGCCCTAGGAGCCGGGGTGCCCTCCTCGCGCAACTCCTTGCGGAACGCTCTCCGCCATAAAGGAAGCGGAAGGCCGGTGCCGAGAATTCGCATCATGTCACGTACTCCCCTCGTTAGTCGATGCCGATTGAGAAGCCGATGCCGGTCCCGCTAGAGAGGCTAGTTGCTCTTGCAAATTATTCGCAACTAGGTTATATGCCCAGATGGGGGTCTCCCCAAACGAGGGAATCCGATGCTGGGCAGTTCGAGTTCAATCCTTCACAGCACGCGTGCGCGCAGCGTCCTTCGAAACGAGTGCCAAAGGAGCGCTCCTCGGGATGAGGGTGTTGCCCCATGCTGAGCCCGTTCAGAGCCGCCAACGAGACAGGCGCCGCCGAGCTCAAAGCTGCGCACGCGCAAGCGCGAGCCCAAGGCTGGCGGCGTGCCTCGCGCGAGCCCTCGCTCGGCGAGGTGTTCGGCACCATCAGGACGCGCCCCACAGGCCCGCTGTGGAAGAAGCTCATCGCGTTCTTAGGTCCGGGCTATCTCGTCGCCGTCGGCTATATGGACCCCGGCAACTGGGCGACCTCGCTCGCGGGCGGGTCGAAGTTCGGCTACGCGCTGCTTTCGATCGCGCTCCTCTCGAACATCATGGCGATCATCCTCCAGGCGCTATGCGCACGGCTGGGCATCGCCACGCACCGCGACCTTGCACAAGCCTGCCGCGACGCCTTCCCGCGCGCCCTCGCTTATCCGCTGTGGGCGCTCGCCGAACTTGCCATCTGCGCCACCGACCTCGCCGAGGTGATCGGCACGGCGATCGGGCTCAATCTCCTGTTCGGCATCCCGCTCGAGATCGGGGTGATCCTCACAGCGCTCGATGTGTTTCTGATCCTCGGCATGCAGCGGCTCGGCTTCCGCTGGATTGAGGCGTTCATCGTGACCATGCTCGGCATCATCGCGATCTGCTTCGGCATTCAGATCGCCATGGCTGATCCCGATTGGGGCCAAGTGATCCGCGGCTTCGCCCCGACGGTCGAGATCGTGAAGAACCCCGAGATGCTCTATCTCGCGCTCGGCATTCTCGGCGCGACGGTGATGCCGCATAACCTCTATCTGCATTCCGGCATCGTGCAGACGCGCGCCTTCGGGCGCACACTGCCGGAGAAGCGCGAGGCGATCACGCTCGCCACCATGGATTCGACCATCGCGCTGATGTTCGCGCTTCTGATCAATGCCTCGATTCTGATCCTGGCGGCGGCCACCTTCCACCGCACCGGCCAGACAAACGTGGCAGAGCTTGACCAGGTGCATTCGTTCTTGGCGCCGCTGCTCGGCTCGGCCTTCGCGCCCACCCTGTTCGCCATTGCGCTGCTCTGCTGCGGCTTAAACTCGACGGTGACGGCGACGCTGTCGGGGCAGATC
>Ga0126372_10000562_pt1 | contig 13176 bp, 15 predicted proteins | sample PanSoiMetaPlot_6_FD_92762 | JGI IMG/M metagenome (GOLD analysis project Ga0126372, IMG submission 92762) | Tropical forest soil microbial communities from Panama - MetaG Plot_6 | ecosystem: Environmental > Terrestrial > Soil > Tropical forest > Bulk soil | place: Panama | collected 2016-02-17
CAGGAAATTGCGCCCATACCCCTCGGCCACTTTCACCACGTCGCCGCGCGAGCCCAGCTTGGCTACATCTTCTTTGAGAATGACTTCCATCGTATGACTCCCAAGATCAGTCGTTGATTGTTGGCCTTCGATCGTCGGCCACCCGAAACCCGGATCGTTAGTCCCCCCCTGGTTTTGGTGCATAATTTCCAGAGAACAAAAACCAACGACGTTTTTTCTATGCCCTCCCGGCGAAGGGCAGCAGGGCGATGTTGCGTGCTTGCTTAATTGCCGTCGAAAGACGACGCTGGTGCGGAGTGCAGACTCCGGTCAGCCGGCGGGGCACAATCTTGCCGCTCTCCGCGACGAATTGCGCCAGCAAGCGAACGTCTTTGTAATTGATCGATTCGATCTTCTCAACACAGAACTTACAAACCTTCTTGCGGCGAAAATATTTGCGCCCGCCCTCGCGCCCGCCGGGACCGCCCGGGCGTGGCCCACGCGCTCCGCGCGGCACTTCCGCGCGTGGCGTTTCGCTCCGCGAGGTCTCCGCCCCACCGTTCGCCGTCGCTACTGCTGTATTGGTTTCTTCAGCCATGATGCTCCTTTAAAAGGTCGTTGGTCGTTGGCCGTTCGCTCGGCAACCGATGTCGTTGATTTCTTGCCAACGAACGAGGAGCAACGACCAATGATGGTTTACGCTGTTGCTGGCGCCGGTTCGCTGCCTGCCTCCGGAGTGGCCGGCGCAGGCGGCGCCTTGCGGCGGGCTTCCCGGATCTGCTTGATCTTGTCGAGCCGCTTTTGCTCGCGGTCGACGCGCACTGTGAGGAACTTGATCACCGGTTCGGTAACGCGCAGGCGTCGCTCCAGTTCGTGGACCAGCGCACCGGAGCCTTCAACGGTCAGCAGGATGTACATCCCGTCCGCGAACCGCCGCACCGTATACGCCAGTCGCCGCTTCCCCATCCGTTCCACACTCTTAACCGTGCCACCCGTTGTGGTCACCTGTCCTTCCAGCGTCGAAATTAGCTTGTCCAGATCTTCCTCGGACATATCCGGGCGGACGATAAACATCAGTTCATAAGTACGATTCATTGGTTCTCCAAACTTGGCCACCGAGATCGGTATTCATCCGGCCGAATCCGTGACCCTAATCTTCCGGTCTTCGGTTGAAGCGATTCATTGCCGCACCCGGACCATCCTTCAAGACAACCCGCACAGCCACCACTGTCGTATCCAGCACCTCGTCAACGACTTTCAGCTGTGCCTTGCGAAACGGCGTAAGCACGAACCGGATGCCATCGGAAACCTTGCGCTCGGGCGAGATCCCCAGCCGTATGCGCAAAAATTGCTGTGTACCCAGCGCGCCAATCACCGACTCCATGCCGTTGTGACCCGCCGAACTGCCGCGTTGCCGAATGCGAATCGTGCCCAGGGGGAGATCAAGCTCGTCATAGATGACAATCAGATCCGACACAGGATCGATCTCATACCTGGCCACCAGTTCGCTAATCGACAGGCCACTCAGATTCATGTAGGTCTCTGGCTTAGCCAGAAGAACCTGCTGATCTTCGATCATGGCGCGAGCCGTCAAAGCCCGACAATTCCGGTTGCGAACTTCCACCCCACATTCATGGGCAATGCGGTCCACTGCGAGGAACCCGAGATTATGCGGCGTGAACTGATATTCGATTCCGGGATTCCCCAGCCCAACGATCAGTTTCACGTTCAGCTGCCCGCTCCTAGCTGCCAGCAAGCCGCCGCCGCGAGCGGTTGATGTGGACCCTGACGGCGCGAGGCCAAATCCAACAACCAACGACCAACTTACTTCTTCTCTTTCTTCTCCGGCTTCTCGGCTTTCTCTTCGCCGCCAGCTTCCTGGGCGCCTTCCTCTTCCTGCTTGCCCTTCTTGATGACCTCGGGCTCCGTTGGCGCTGCCGCTTCGGCCGCCACCGCCTCCGGCATCGGCGCAACTTCTTCCTTCACCGAGATGATGTGCGCCACCGGTTGGTTCTCATCCGTCACGAATGTAATCTTGGCGCTCTTCGGCAGATCGTGAACGCGCAGCACTTTGCCAAACACCAATTCCGAGACGTCCAAATCGATCTGGCTAGGAATGTCCTCGGGCAAGCACTCGATTTCCACTTCGCGCAGGACCTGCTCGAGAATGCCGCCCTGTTGCTTCACGCCCGTGGCTTCGCCCTGCAGCATGATGGGTACATTGACAGTGAGCTTTTGGTCCATCGCGATACGCTTCAGATCAATGTGCAACAGCGATCCTTTGAGGGGTTCGTACTGCCAGTCCACAATCATCGCCTTGCTAGGCTCGCCGTCCACGGACAGATCAAAAATCGTATTATGGCCGGTCGCCGAATGCAGAATACGGGCCACCTGGCGTGGATCTACGCTGACCGGCGCCGAATCCTTTCCGGCGCCATAAACCACAGCCGGAATCTTGCCGCCGCGCCGAACCCGCCGGGCATCATTCTTGGTCCCCGGCTTGCGCCGCTCTGCCTCTAAATGACCGATATCCATTTTTTTCTCTTTTTCTGCCGCCGTTGCCATGATTCCATTCCTGCCTACATGAATAATTTGCTAACCGAAGTCTCTTCGTGAATCGACTGGATCGCCCGCCCGATTAGCCCCGCGATGGTGAGCACCTTTATCTTGCGCTCTTTCCGAGCTTCCTCGCTAAGCGGGATGGTATTGGTCACCACCACTTCTGTAATCGGTGACTTCGAAACGTTTTCTGCCGCCGGACCCGAAAGCACCGCGTGCGACGCGCAAGCGTAAACCCCCGTTGCCCCGTTATCCAGCAGAGCCTGAGCCGTTTTGACCAAAGTCCCTGCCGTGTCGATCAAATCGTCGATCACCAGGCAAGTGCGCCCACTTACGTCGCCAATGACGTGCATAACCTCCGCTACGTTCACATCTACACGGCGCTTATCGACGATCGCCAAAGCCGCATCCATCTTCTTGGCGAAGAAGCGTGCTCGTTCGACACCCCCGGCATCCGGTGAGACCACTGTCAAGTTGGGCAAACTCAGCTTCTTGTAATAATCGACCAACACCGGCGAGGCGAACAGGTGATCCACAGGAATATTGAAAAATCCTTGCAACTGCGGCGCATGTAGATCCACAACCAGAGCACGATCGGCGCCCGCAGTCGTGAGCAGATCGGCCACCAGCTTCGAGGAAATCGGAACCCGCGGCTTATCTTTGCGGTCCTGCCGCGCGTAGCCAAAATACGGAATCACCGCCGTAATCCGCCGTGCCGACGCGCGCTTCAGCGCGTCGATCATCAGCAGCAGTTCCATCAAATGCATGTCCACCGGCTTGCAAGTGGGCTGCATAAGGAAAACGTCCGCACCGCGCACGTTCTCCTGAATCTGGATATAAGCCTCGCCATCGGCAAAACGCGTGACCCGCGAGTTGCCGCGCGTCAATCCAAGAAAATGGCAGACTTCGTCACAGAGCGGCTCGTTAGCCGTGCCGCAGAAGATCTTGAACTTGTCGTCCATACGGGCAGGCTGAAGCTTACGTTCCGGCTTCTCGTCCGTACCCATCCGGCCCTTCTTCTCTGCTGCCGTTGCAAGGGTCGCCATTTCGCTGCTAGCTCCTGGCTGCCAGCTTCTAGCCATCTACCTACTCTGCACGCAAGAAGCTAGTAGCAGGTTTCTGGCTGGGCCGCTAGGATTCGAACCTAGACAAAGTGCTCCAAAGGCACTTGACCTACCATTAGTCGACGGCCCAGTAACCCAGTCTTAAGTTTCTGGTTTCGGGCAAGCTGCGGGAAACGCCAGTTTACTAGAAACCACAAATCAGAAAACTAGAAACTCTCTCCAGTATTGCCGTCGTGTCAGCGTGGTCGTCGCCGTCGCCGAGATTCCCTGCTTTCGGAGTCGCGCTGCGCACTTTCGAGCCCGCTCCCGCCTCTGGAAGAGCCCATACAATGCGGAACCCGATCCAGACAGCGAGGCGTAGAAGGCACCTGCCTTTTCGAGCGCCTGTTTGATCTCGCACAATTCGGGATACTTAGGAAAGACGACTTTCTCAAAGTCGTTTTCGATCCCGGTATGGACGAGGTCGAGAAGCAGAGTCTCGCCCCGGCCCCTGCCCCGGGCAGGGACACCGGATAGCGGCTTTCCAGACTTGGCGGAAAACCCACTCAGCCACCACGATACTGCGCGGCCGAACTCATTCATTTTATCGGAGATAGCACAACCCGTCAATTTGCCGTTGCCCACTCGTGCGCTGTCCCAATCCCGAAACGCCTCGGGCGTTGAGACCCCAATATCCGGCGCTGCTACGACGCATGTGGTCGCAGGCAAGTCCGGTAAGGGATAGACTTCCTCTCCTCGCCCCACACCCAAAGTTGTCCCCCCTAGGAGAAACAACGGCAGATCCGATCCAACCTCAGCCGCAACTCGCAGCCGCTCCTGTCCCGGCAGCACTTTCTTCAAAACCTGTTCCAAGGCCAGCAGCACGGAAACCGCATTCGAGGATGCTCCCCCAAGCCCGCTCTGTACCGGAAGCCGCTTGTGGATCCCAATGACAACCCGGCCCTTCGCCCTCAGCTGGTGCATCACCCGCTCGGCAACCCTGTAGCAGGTATTGCTTTCGTCGCAGGGAACGCGTGAGTCTTCGCAGCGGATTTCAATGCCCGACCCGCCCACCACCGAGACAGCAATCAAGTCGTGCAACCTTATCGTTTGGTAAATCGTGCGCAGTTCGTGAAACCCATCCGCGCGCGCCGCACCGATGCGTAGACCCACATTGATTTTGGCAAACGACCGGACTGTGATCATGGAAGGAAGATTTAACCACAAAGGTCATCGTTCGACTATGGTCGCGCAGGCTCGAGAACAGGAGGGCAAATCACAAATTCGTGATCGCCCGGTCTAGTTTCGCCGCTTGTAGTAGATGGCGAACTCAAATCCGGGATTTGGGGGGAACAACTCCGCGACCTGTCTTAATCTTTCGGCCAGTCCATTGGGCGCAAGCAGAGGGTAATCGCGTTCGCGCAGATCGTAGTAGTCCACATCCAGGCAGAGCGACAACAGGTAAATAGAGATCGCATCGGAGAAGGCCGCTGCCAGAAACTCGTTTTTACACTTCTCCGCCTCCAAACCGCTGCCGGTGGCACACTTGCGCGCCTCCCACGCGTCCAGCGATGTCTCGCCGCGTACCCCAGTTTCCACCTGCTTCCATGCGAGCTCTGCGAAAGCTTCCGAAACTCCCGCCCGCTCGACCAGCGCGTGCCCCACGTTGATATAGAACTCAAATGCGACAGAGAACTTGTCGTCCATCAGCCGCGTGGAGATGAACACGCACTGCGAGTCACCCAAATTCAAGTTGCGGTGGCAGACGGCGTTGTCGCTGAGCGTGACGTCATAGCGGTCTGCAATTACCGTATCCTCGCCGTTACTGACGGTGAGAGGGACGAAGTAATATGCCTTACGGCTGAGAGCTGCCGCCACCGAGGCCGGCACGGCGGCAATCATGCGCTCCAGATCAGCATCGGAAAGCGTGACCTGCCCGGAAACGGCGTAGCAGATGCCGTTCGCCGCCTGCGAAACCGGGGTCTGGCTCACAATCTCGGCGGGAGAACGCGTAATTGCAGGGGCTGCCTGTTGCATTGACGGTATTGTAGCGCACCGGCCTGCTGTAGCTCCGCCAAGCCCGATTGTTGTACGGTAGGGATATGTCGGTACGCCGAAAGCCAAGCCTGATCCTGGTACCCGTCCGCGCGTTGCTGATTACCTTCTTAATCACCCTGCTCTCCTTTGCCGTAAGCCTGCAGCTCGGAATCATTGGCTTCGTCATCTATCGTCATGCCAGCCGGAAGCAGGTGAGTCTGGCTCTCGCCTATCGCATGATAGCTTTTCCCACGGCCGCAGTCGTCGCGGTTGTCGCTCTCACCATCACGCTAACGATGGAAACGCGGCGCTACAAGCAGGTAAAGGCATTGACCGAAATCGAGCGACCCGGTTGACCATGCCTCCCCGCATCGCCATTCCGCTCCCACTCTCGACGGACTCCGACTACGTCAAGCTTTCGCTTCCCCCCTATGAACGTGCCGTCCAAATGGCCGGCGGCCAAGCGCGTCTGGTTCCCTTGGACCAGACTGCGTCAGAGTTAAGGAAAATAATCGAGACCTGCCATGGAATACTCCTACCAGGCAGCAAGACCGATGTAGATCCCGCTAAATACGGCGCACCCAAACACCAAGAGACGGCACCCGCCGACCCCCTGCGAGATCGAACCGACCGCCTGTTGCTCGAGCACGCTTATGCCGCGAGAAAACCGGTGCTGGGAATTTGTTACGGTCTGCAAAGTCTCAACGTCTACCGTGCGGGAACTTTGATCCAGCACATCCCAGACTTTCTGTCAGCGCAACCCGGAGTAATCAATCATGCGGCGGGACGCGCCGTTGCCGTTGCCCACAACGTTGAGATCGATCCTGGGTCAACCCTGGCACAAATTGTCGGCCAGGGAAATTCCGAGGAGGCTCTCAGGATTCCAGTGAATTCCAGTCATCATCAGGCCGTCGAAAATACCGGCACCGGACTCAGAATCGTAGCCCGTTGTCCCAGCGATGGCATCATCGAGGCCCTCGAAGGTATAGATCCCTCTCACTTCGTCTTAGCTGTCCAATGGCACCCAGAGCGGTCGGTGGACGGGGATGAGCCCTCACGAGCCATTTTTCGGGCCTTTATCGAAGCTACGGGCAATAGTTGAGCGGCCAGAAATCGAGAAGACGATCGCACAAATCCTACGCTGGAATTTTTTCGGCCAATTTCTTCACCCTGGTGGCGCGCCTCGTCAGCAACACCGCGACATGCGCGATGGCCGCGTGATCGGTACCCATGCCCTCCGGCGTTTTCGCCTTAATCCCAATCGCATCGCCATCAAGGTTAAGCAACTCGGAGACGCGCTTGCGAATCGCCGCCGTATGCGGCCCAATCTTAGGCTCGGACAGGATAAGCGTCGAATCCATGTTCGCGATCGCGTAGCCCGCCCGATCGATTCTGTTCAGAGCCTCGTGAAGGAATACAACCGAGTCGGCGCCCTTCCATTGGGGATCAGCGGGGGGGAAGAGAGATCCGATATCCGGCGCAGCGATCGCCCCCAGCAGGGCATCGGTGATCGCGTGTAGAAGAACGTCGCCATCGGAATGTCCGCCCAGGCCCTTAGCATAAGGCAGAATTACCCCACCAATTTTCAGCGGAACTCCCGCTACGAATTCGTGTGAATCCCAACCGTATCCGATGCGAGTTGCAGGCTTCAAGTTTTCAGACTCGAATCGTTCGTCGTTAGTGGTTGGTCTTTGCTCGGCGCCTTCTAAATCGGAGTTTCATCTCATTTTTTCAGGAAGAACTCCGCCAACTGCAGATCCCAAGGCGTAGTGATCTTTATATTGCGCGGCGAACCCATAACCACCGCCACCTCTCCGCCCGCGCGCTCGATCAGAGAAGCTTCGTCAGTCCCGAGAAAACCATCCGCGCTAGCCTCGTCGAAGGCCTTCTTTAAAACGCCATAGCGAAATCCTTGCGGTGTCTGCGCCATCACCACCCGTTCTCGCGGAATGGTCGCGGTGACCAGGGCTCCGTCGGCGGTGCGGTCCACCTGTTTCACGGTATCTACGGCAGGCGTGCCGGCGATGGCGGCGCCATATTTGCGTGCGGCCTCAATTACTTCGTCGATGATTTCTTCCGATACAAACGGCCGAACCGCGTCATGCACCAGCACAATGTCATTCGTCGTCGCCGAGATCGCCCCGAGTGCGTTGGCTACCGACTGTTGCCGGTGCTCACCCCCTGCGACGATTTCGACTGGCTTCCTCAGAATGTCGCCCTCTCTCTCTAATCGAGTACGGAACTCGGGCATCTCTTCCGGCCGCAGAGCAATGTAGATCTCTGTCACTGCCGGACTGGCGGCAAACTTCCGCAAGGTGTGAATCAGTATCGGTGTCCCATTCAACTCGGTAAATTGCTTGGTCTTGCCCTTGCCGGGGCTCGGCGGGGCCATGCGCGTTCCGAATCCGGCAGCCGGAATAAGGGCAATCACTTTCATGGGCGCTCAAGTATACGAACCTGACTTCAAATCGACAATGGGGGCAAAGGTGTATTAGTCGGATGTGTCCTAAATCGACTATCCAGCATCAAACCAGTTAACGGGCGTGCGCCTCAGCCTGTTTCGATGGCCAGAAGGAGTGTGCCTTGATACAGCGGTCCTTCACGTGGTTTTGTTTTCTCCTGCTCGGAACCTTCAGTGCTGTCGCCCAGCGTCCCAGGACCAATGCCGCGCTTACTGGGCCTATGAAGATGGGTCGGGCCAATGCCAACACCTTTGTGGGACTGGTGAGTGATAGCGACTGCGGCCCGCGCCACAAAATGAGGGACAAGAGCGCCGAGGAATGTACTCGCGCCTGTCAGCGCGCCGGCGCTGTCTACGTTCTTGTAGCCGGCGAGAAGATCTACAAGCTGGAAGGCAATTCGAACGACGTGGCTGTGCTGGCTGGCCAAAAAGCCAAAATCACCGGCACACTTCAGGGAAACACGATAGTCGTTAACGGGGTAAACGCCACACAGTAATCCACCCTCCGCCGGCCTCTCCAGGGGCGGCGATCTGAATCAGCTTGCTTATTCGATGGGCCGGTCTGCCGCCATCGCTGGCGTTTTCTTCGGCTCCGGCGGGACCGGTACAACGGTCGGACTCACGCTAACCGCCCGTGGGGCAGCATCGGCGCGGGCGGCAAGCCTCTCATCCCACTTCCCGAAGATCATTTTTCCAGCCGTCGTCTGCAGAACGGAGGTGACCGAGATATCAATGTTCTTGCCAATCATCTTGCGCGCATTGTCAACCACCACCATGGTGCCGTCATCAAGGTAGGCTACGCCTTGGTTGTATTCCTTGCCTTCCTTAAGGATAAACACCTTCATGGTCTCGCCCGGCAGCACGATAGGCTTTAGAGCATTAGCTAGTTCGTTGATATTCAGTACTTCCACGCCCTGGAGTTGGGCCACCTTGTTCAAATTGAAGTCGTTGGTGACAATCTTGCCCTCGTAGAGCTTGGCCAACTCGATCAGCTTCATATCCACTTCCCGAATCGTAGGAAAGTCTTCTTCCACGATCTGGATGTTCAGGAAAGCAACTTTCTGCAGACGCTGCAAAATATCCAGCCCGCGCCGCCCGCGATTGCGTTTCAGAGAGTCTGCCGAATCAGCTACCAGCTGCAATTCGCGTAAAACGAACTGGGGAATCACCAGGATTCCGTCCAGGAACCCGGTCTCCGCGATGTCGGCAATCCGACCATCAATGATGACGCTGGTATCGAGAATCTTGTAGCTTTTCTTGGATTGCCTCTCCCCGCCGAAGATGCCACCCAGCGCCGCTAAATTGAGTAGGTCGCCTTTGTTGGCGCCCACGATCAGCCCCACGTAGGCCATCAGCAGCATGACCATCAGCATCAAGAAGCTTTGCGTGCGCCCTGGAGTTAGGCTGCTGCGGATGACCAGCGCAAACAGGTAGGCCCCGATGATGCCAAGCACACTGCCAATCGCCGCTCCGATGAGCCGCCTCAAGCTGGCGCGCCGTAAGCGCGACTCACAAGCAACGATGGCGAGGCCAAAAATGACGCCTACACCGGCATCGATGTTGGAAGGCAGGCCGAATGGCTCGATCAGATAGCAGGTGATTGCAACAAAAAGAATGAATAAGACCCTAAAAACTATTAAATCCACGCACTGACCTCCCCGGGACGCTCCGGTCGTACTTCCGGACTTTCGCCTCCCGCCCCGGCCATGACCGCAGCCAGCCTCGATAAGCGGAGCTGGAATTAATTCAAATGATAAGCCGCCGCTTCGCACCCGGTTCCATTGAACCGGCCCAACCAGCAATACACGTCCGAAGTATATACCGCTGAGGAGGCAGCGGCACGGGAAAAGGACAGCCATCGAGGGTGGCAAGGTCCCAATGTGACCCGAGCTCAATCGCTTAGAATACTCGTCGTTTCACTTGATACACTCGATGTCATGAAGGCGGTCGTTATTCCCCGTTTTTCCGGTCTCGAGGTTTTGGAAGTAAGAGATGTTCCTTTGCCCAACCCTAGTCCGCAGGGAACGTTGGTCAAGGTAGAGGCTGCCGGCTTGAACTTCGCCGACGTCTTGACCGTATCGGGCGGATATCCTGGCCTCCCTGCGCCTCCGATTATTGCCGGACGAGAGTTCTCAGGGCGGGTGGAAGGCACGGGGGAACGCGTTATGGGTTATACCCAGTCGTCTGCCTTTGCCGAATTTGTCGCGGCCCATCGGCAGCTGCTGTGGCCAGTTCCCAGCCTGTGGAGCGCGGAACAGGCGGCAGCATTCCCGGTCAACTACTTCACTGCCTACCTTGCCTACTGGAAAGCCGGTTTGACGGGCCAACACAGGGGCCCGCGGGCGCGAGTTCTCATCCATGCTGTGGCCGGAGGCGTTGGCACTGCCGCCGTGCAGATTGGAAAACTCCTTGGAGTGGAAATGTACGGCACATCTTCTTCTGATGAAAAGCTCTCTCGAGTCCGCGAGCTGGGTCTCGAACACGGTATCAATTATAAAAAGCAGGATTACCAAGAGGCCGTTAAACAGCTAACCAATGGGGAGGGGGTCGATGTCGTCTTCGAGATGCTGGGCGGCGAGCACCTCACCAAGAGTATTCGCAGCCTGCGCGAGTTTGGCCGGGTTATCACCTACGGTTCGGCCACCGGCGAAAAAGCTCAACTCGATCCCCGCGTCTTGTATGAGAAAGCAACCAGTATTCATGGACTCTGGCTGACGCCTCTCGCAAGGAATGCTAGCCTGATGTCCGCTGCCTGGACGCAGTTGTCCGAATGGGTCAACAGCGGCGGACTGAGTCCCGTAATCGGACACAAATTCCCGCTGTCCCAGGTACGCGAAGCCTATCGCCTTTTGCTCGAAGGTAAAAATTTCGGAAAGGTAATTTTGCAAATTTCCTGACCTTAATCGTATCCGCTGTAGTCGCAGAAGAAGTGCACAAGGCGCTCGAAGCTGAAAGAAATACGGGCTCTGAACCCTCGAAAATGGCCCTCCACCATCTGTTTGCCTGAAGGCAAATTAGACTCGCCAACACCAGTTGGCCGAGGCCAATTCTTCGCACTCCTTTAGAATAAGTCGCGAAGTGTGCAAGTAACTCCATGGCCTTTGATCGGAGCACAAACCTGTGCGGGTGGAAGCAGAAGGTGGCTTGACTTCAGGAGCGGCGGGGTGGGCTGCACTCGGGAGAGAGAACCGTTACGCAAAGAAATCGAGGAGTTGCGCCGAGAGGAACCGCTGGAGCTGGAACGGGAAGAAGGCGGGCTTATTCTGGCCACTGTTTTGCTGCCAGCGTTGCTCCGGGTAGCAGCTTGAGGCATTCGGTGGCATTTCGGTCTACCAGGGAGAGGTCCTTGAATTGTTGCAACGTGATTAGGGCGGCCTTCTCGCCGGAGTCTAAGATTTCAATCCCGGAATCGGTTACTTCCACTGTTTCGGTGGTTGCACGTACTTTCAAATCAACGTTTACTGGATGGAAGCTCCACCCTCTATGAGCGACAGAATAACAACCGCAGAAGGCAGCTAATCTTTGCGCATATTTAGGGTTGGACCGTGATCGTCTGGCCTGAATATCGAACGATTTTCTCGGGTCTGTCCTCCGCAGTCAGCCCAATGCCGTGGTTCTCCCGAACGAAGACGACGCGAAAAGTCCGGGTCGCCAACATTCCCGGAAAGTCACCTTTGCGTACGCCGATGGTGAGGCGTTGCTGGGTTTCATCCCAATGAATAGGGATGGTCGCGTATTTGCCTGTTTCATAGTTGTAATTGTCGTCCTCGTCTTCGTATATAGCGAAATCTCCATTCGCGCCGCGATATACACGCAATTCGATTGGATCGGCCGCTTTCTGATCGGCATACTCTATGTCTGGACCCAATGGGAGGATCGACCCGGCGCGCACATACAACGGGAGTTGTTCGAGCGGGGCAGACGCGCTGATCGCGCGCCCTCCTTCGAACGAGACTCCATTCCAGAAGTGATACCATTTGGCTCGAGGCAGATAGAGCCGCCGCTCGCCTGCGCCGGGATCGGTAATCGGATTTACCAGAATCGCAGGCCCAAACATGAACTGATCGCCAATGTTGGCCACCTGCGGGTCGCTGCGGAAATCCATCACCAGGGCTCGCATCGGTGTGTACGCCGCGCTGGTGGTCATCCAGGCCAAAGAATAAATGTAGGGCATCAGCCGATACCGAAGGCGAACGAAGTTCACAAGAATTGCCTGCGCCTCAGAGCCGTATGACCACAGTTCGTTTTGATCGTTGCTGCGAGTGCCGTGTACCCGGAAGAGCGGATTGAAGGTGCCAAACTGGAACCAGCGTATAAAGAGTTCACGATACCTAGGGTCATCCGGATTGCCTGAGACGAAGCCGCCAATATCCGTGGTCCAGTACGGAAGGCCAGATAGTGAATAGTTCAAGCCGGCGGGAATCTGTTTCTTAAGAAACGTCCAGTCCGAGTTCACATCCCCTGACCAAACTGACGCCGCGTTGCGCTGCTGGCCTGCAAAAGCCGAGCGCGAGAGGATGAATACACGTTTCTTGTTCGTCTCCGCACGCTGCCCTTCATAAACTGCGGTTGTAGTCATTAGCGGAAAAAGATTGGCGTAGCGGGCGCCGTTCCCAATGGCGGTTTTGCTGGTGGTCAGGATATTGTCTTCACGGTCCTCCGTTTCAGGCTCGGTGGTATCCAGCCACCAGGCATCTGCGCCAATGTTGAACAGTGCCTTGTCGATGAGATTCCAGTAATAAGCTCTCGCTTCAGGATTAAACGCATCGTAGAGCGCTTGCCCTGCCGGATGAAATCCCGCTACCTGCGTCTTGGCGATAAAGTAGCCACGCTGATCCATGTCTTCGTAGGTCTTGGTCCCAGGCCGAAAAAACGGCCAGAATGAGATCATCAGGTGGAAGTGATTGTTGTGTAGATCCTCGATCATCCCCTTGGGGTCGGGGTAGCGGGACTTGTCGAAGACTGGTTCACCCATGGTGTACCACCAGAACCAGTCCTGCACGATGTTGTCGAGGGGAATGTGTTCGCTGCGGTAGCGTTTGGCGATGGATAGCAGCTCAGCTTGCGAATCGTAGCGATTCTTGCACTGCCAGTAGC
>Ga0126372_10000563_pt1 | contig 13166 bp, 10 predicted proteins | sample PanSoiMetaPlot_6_FD_92762 | JGI IMG/M metagenome (GOLD analysis project Ga0126372, IMG submission 92762) | Tropical forest soil microbial communities from Panama - MetaG Plot_6 | ecosystem: Environmental > Terrestrial > Soil > Tropical forest > Bulk soil | place: Panama | collected 2016-02-17
CGTATCAGGACCGTTCAGGCCACAGCCACCAGCCAACGCCGCCGCCATGAGCCAAGCGAGGCAGGCATACCCTTCACCACCCCATCGTCGACCACCTAAGCGGCACTTCGGTCACACCGAGTCGCGCCTAATTATGCACCGCAGCCTAGCTGGATGTTTACCCCCATCGTTGTGTCCCAGAACCCCCATCTTCGTCAGCTTGACAGGGTCGTAAGTGATCAGAACTCGCTTGCCGCACTCAGGGGTGGAATGCCTCTCAGTGTCGCGCTTGACGTTGCCAAGGGTGACCGCGTAAAGCTTCGAGAGGACTTGGTCGCAGCCAAACGACTTTTGCAGGATGCCTGTGGCAAAGTATTAACCGGTTTCACTGGAGATCGGGATCTTGTACGGATGATCGAAGATATCCTGGAATTGACAGAGGCCATTCCCAGAGACGGCAACTAGTTCTATTGGACGATCCCAGGTTGACTCCTTCCGGCCGGGCACAAGAGGTTGTGGCTTCGAGGTTGACCTAGTCGTGAGGCTAGACTAAACAGTGGCACTGGCCGGTGGAACCAGTTCTTCGCTCAGCTCGAAGCCGAGTCCGCCGCCCGTGACTGATCACGCGGCCCGGAGCCGACGGCCTCGCCGATCGAGGCATAGCCAGCCTGACGGACCAGGCGAGCCAGGCCGCGGTGAATGCGACGCGGCCACAGCGGCCCCCCGTATACGAACCCCGTATACGCCTGCACGAGCGTCGCGCCGGCCTGGATACGAATCCACGCGTCCTCGGCGGTCGCTATCCCGCCGACCGCCACCAGGACCAAACGGTCCCCGACCCGGCCATGTAGCCTGCGCAGCACTGCCAGGGAGCGTTCCTTGAGCGGCGCACCGGACAGACCGCCGGCGCCGAGTTCCTCGACCCGCGCCGGATCGGTGACCAAACCGGCCCGCGACGTTGTGGTGTTGGTGGCAATGATCCCGTCCAGCCCGAGTTCAAGCGCGAGATCGGCCACCGCGTCGATGTCCTCGTCGGCCAGGTCCGGAGCGATCTTGACCAGCAGCGGCACCCGTCGCGAGTTGACTTCGTCCAGCGCATCGCGGACGCCGACCAGCAGCGGCCGAAGGTGCTTGACGGCCTGGAGATCGCGCAGGCCCGCGGTGTTCGGCGAGCTGACGTTGACCACCAGGTAGTCCGCCCCGTCAGCCAGGACCCTTGCGCTTGCCGCGTAATCGGCGGCCGCCTCGCCCTCCGGGGTGAGCTTCGACTTGCCGATGTTGACGCCGACAGCCACCCCATGGGTCAAGCGCTTGCGCGCACCCAGCCGCTTGGCGGCGGCGTGCGCCCCGGAGTTGTTGAACCCCATCCGGTTGACCAGTGCCCGATCTTCGACGAGGCGAAACAGCCGCGGCTTCGGGTTGCCCGGCTGCGCTCGCGCGGTCACGGTGCCGACTTCGACGAACGCGAATCCCAATGCCCCCAGCGCATCGGCGCCGCGGGCGTCCTTGTCGAACCCCGCCGCCAGACCCAGCGGTCCGGCAAGCTCAACCCCGAACGCGCGAACCCGCAACACGGGATCGCGGGGGGTAAGCCAACGGCGCAGCAACCACCCCAACCCCGGAACCGCGGCCACCAGGCGGATGAGCCCGAGCCCCAGACGGTGCGCGGTCTCGGCGGGCAGGTGCCGGAACACCATCCAGAACAGCAGCCCGTACATCGCTCTCCACACGTAACTGGCGAGGCTGCCGGTTTACAGCTCTCGCGCCCGGCTCAAACTCAACCGAATACGCGTGCGGTTCGCCATGTATCGCTCATGGCCGGGGCGGCTGTCGTGCTCATCGCCCCAAAAGCGGCCCAGCCGGGGCTAGCCGTACACGGCCAGCAGGATCGTGCCGGCCCAGCACACCGCGAGCACCTGCAGCACCCGGTCACCGAGCGCGATGTCCTCGGGCTCGCCAGCCGTGCCGCCGTCGACGTCGACCGCGTACCGCAGCACCGCCACCACGAACGGCACCAGCGATACCACCGACCAGATCGACCCCGAGCCCTCACGAATCTCGAACGCCCACAGCCCATAGGTCATGATCAAAGTAGTCGCCGCCAGCGTCCACACGAAGCGCAGGTAGCTGGCCGAGTAGCGCTCGAGCGACTTACGGATCTTGGCACCGGTGCGCTCGGCAAGCCGTATCTCCGCATACCGCTTGCCGGCCACCATGAACAGCGACCCGAACGCCGCCGCCAGCAGGAACCACTGCGATAGCGGCAGTTCGGCCGCCGCGCCGCCGGCAATGGCCCGCATCAGGAACCCGGACGCCACGATGCAGATGTCGATCACTGGCTGGTGCTTGAGCCCCAGGCAGTAGGCCAGCTGCACGGCCTCGTACACCGCGATCACGATCAGCAGCTGGGTCGACGCCAGCGTCGACACCGCGAGTGCCCCCGCGAAGAGCACCACGGCCAGCGCGATCGCCACCCGCGGCGACACCAGGCCGGACGCGATCGGCCGGTTGCGCTTGGTGGGGTGCGCACGGTCGGCCGCCACGTCACGTACGTCATTGACCAGGTACACCCCCGACGCGGCCAGCGAGAACGCCACAAACGCGATCGCGGCGGCGAACAACACGTCCGGCTCGGCGATCATGCCGGCGGCCATCGGAGCCGCAAGCACCAGCACGTTCTTGACCCACTGCCGCGGCCGGATCGCACGCACCAGCCCGGTCACATGGTTGCCTCTGGTCAGTACCGCGTCATCGGTGCGGTCGGTGACGGTCATCGGCCCGCCCCTCGCCGCAGCCACCGCCGGACCCCAGCGCCGACGGCCGCCCCCAGCACCGAACCGGCGATCACGTCGGTCGGATAGTGCACCCCCAGCACCAACCTTGACGCCAGCATCGGCGGCACCAGCACCGGTACCAACCGCCGCCGCAGCAGCCCTCCGTAGATCACCGCGGCTGCCGTCGTCGATGTCGCGTGCGACGACGGGAACGACAGCCGGCTGGGCGTACCAACCAACACTTGCACGTCCGGATGCTCCGGCCGCCGCCTGCGGACCACACGCTTGACGGCGATCGAGGCGCCATGCGCCACCGCGACCCCGGCAGCGGCGGCGATCCAGTCGGTACGGCGACGCCGGTCGACCAGCGCGCCGATCGCACCGATCGCCAGCCAGCCGGCCGCGTGCTCCCCGAAGCGCGAAAGCGCCTGCGCGCCACGCACCACGGCCGGTCGCCCGATCGTCCGCTGCACCGCGACCAGGGCCGCCGTCTCGTTCGTCGCCGTACGGGTTGAAGTCATCAGCAAGGCTCCAAGCTAGGTTCAGGGCCGCCCGACGGTACCTGAGCGGCTTTCGGCCCCCGTCACGCGGTGGTGCCCGGCCCTCGGCAGCATGGAGGACAGGCTCCCTGCACTACTGACCGACGAGCCTCGACGTTGATCGAGGCCATGCCCAGGACTCCGATTCGCCGCCAGCTCCCGGATTCGGGCCGCCGCTAGCTAGCTTTCGGCGTAGCGCATCGATCAGACACAGTCGTGTCGGGAATGAATCGCCATTAGCTGGTCAGTGGTCGGTCCGTGCGTTGCCTACGCACCCACCCAGCTGGATCGTCGTCCCACTCATGGCCAGTACGTGGAATCGAACCCAGAGCCGCATCGAGCGAATCGATGCGGTCCAACTCATCGAGCGCACAACGGATCGCCTTACCGATGAAGTGGCTGCGATCACCAGGCCCGACTCGCTGGTCCAGCTCTCGAACGAGCGCATCGTCAAGGCTTATGTACAGTCGCACGACCGCACGATAGCCCACTAGTTGCCGGACCCGCGATGGCGAGCGGCTGGCCGAAACCGCTCGACGACGCCGCCCTCGCCGCCTGGTCCGCAACGCCTGCTGCCGGTTGATGACGCTCGACTGACACCTCGGTAGCTCCTCAGGCGAGCATGCCCACGACCACGGGGCCGCACACCGACAGTTCCGTATCCATGATCGTGGGCCTCACCCACGTCGCATGATCACTGTTTGTGGAGCTACAGGTCCGGATTCCAGACGCCCACATCGCGGACGGTTGTCAGCCGGAGCGGTCGAAGGCCTTTCGCCAGGCGTCGGTGGAGGTCAGCTCGGACAGGGCGTCGCGATAGGCCTGGCGCAGCCGGGGGAACTCGCGGGCCAGGCGCGCGTGGTTGGCGACCGCCTGGCGCAGGAGCTTGCGGAACAGCTTGGGATCGCGCCTGCGGAAGACCACGCCGCGGCCGTCGGCAGTGCTGACGGTGGCGGCGTCCAGGCGGGCGAGCAGGAACCAGCGGGCGTCCTGCGCGGGGACGTTGAGCTGCGGGCGCTCCCGGTGCTCCGGCCGCACCGGGCGGATGTTGTGCAGCATGCCCTGCACCAGCGCGCTGCCGATTTTGATCTTGTTGGTGGGTGGGGTGAGGAACTGCTCGGCCCACACGGCGTCGGCGCTCGGCAGCGGCAGGTCCCTGGTGGAGGTGAGCACCCGCCCGTCGTCGAAGGACGCGCGCAGCTCGCGCACCTGGCCGAGGGCCGCGCCGAGCTGGTCGAACAGGGCGTGCGGGCCGGCCAGGAAGTCGTTGATCGCCATGTCCTGCAGCGCGATGGTGGAGTACTGCAGCGACAGCAGGTGCTTCAAGGTGATCTTGAGAGTTTCCCGGAGCATGCCGCGGCCGCTGGGATCGGTGCCGTGCAGCGCTGCGGCGACGAGCCGGTTGCGCAGGTGGAAGTAGGCCTGCCAGTCGGTGACGTCGTCCTTGTCCTCGAAGGGCATGTGCCACAGCGCGACGCCTGGCACGGTGGCGGTTGGGTAGCCGGCGGTGGCGGCGCGCAGGCCGTACTCGGCGTCGTCCCACTTGATGAACAGGGGCATCGGCAGCCCGACCTGCTCGGCCACGACGCGCGGGATGAGGCACATCCACCAGGCGTTGTAGTCGACGTCGATGCGCCGGTGCAGCTTCTCGGATTCGCGCAGGCTCTCCTCCGCGAAGTCGTGATTGAGCTCACAGTTGGGGGCCATCCGCCAGCGCATGACGAAGCGGTCGACCACCTCGCCCATGGACTGCAGCACCGAGCGGGCCTGCACCGAGAGCATCTGGCCGCCGACGAGCATGGGTCGCTCGGCGAACCGGGAGAAGGCGACGGCGCGCAGGATCGAGTCGGGCTCGATGACGATGTCGTCGTCCATGAACATGATCTGTTCGGCGTCGGTGGTGGTGAGCGCCTCGTACATGCCGCGGGCGTAGCCGCCGGAGCCGCCGTAATTGGGCTGCTCGATGACGCGCAACTGCTCACCCAGGGTAGCCGCGGCCTCCTCGAAGCCGGCGGCTGAGCGGACCTTGCTGCTGCCCTGGTCGACAACAAAGACGCTGTGCAGCGCTTCGAGCACGAGCGGGTCGGAGCCCAGCGCGGTGAGCACGCCGATGACGTCGTCGTTGCGGTTGAAGGTGGTGATGCCGATAGCGAGGTTGGCCCGGCCCGGCGCGGGCACTGGCGCGTACCAGCCGCTGTCACCGAGGACGACCTCGTCATCCTCAGTGGTGACGTCGAACCAGTACCAGCCGCCGTCGGTGAACGGGGTGAGCTCCAGGTGGTAATCGAGCGTGCCGGCGTCCTCGATGATCTCCCCGCGGACATGCACGGCGGTGCCGTCGGCCTTGGAACGGTAGACGTCGACGCGGCACGAACCCACGATGGTCAGCCGCAGCCTGACCCCGTCCAGTGTGGTCCAGCGCCGCCAGTAGGACGCGGGGAAGGCGTTGAAGTAGGTGGCGAAGGACACCTCGGACTGCGCGGGGATGCGCACGGTGGTGCGGCTGATCGGATGCGAGCGCGCCGGGTTGGACGGGTCCTCGTCGACGTAGAGGGCGCGCACGTTGAGCGGGTCGGCCTGTCTGGCGACGATGACACGCTGCAGCAGGGTCCCGGTTGGCGCGCTGGCATCGTCCACGGCGGGCAGCTGCGCGGGGTTGGACGCAGCCGGCCTGGTCTGCGGCTTTCGGGGGCGCACGGCCTGGCGTGTCTTTTGGCGCGAGGTGACCTTGGGCGACGACGAGGATGACGAGGATTCGGGCATCGGGGGTTCAGTCCTCCAGCGAGCCGTCCAGCGGGCGGCCATCGGCGAAATGCGGCGCGATCTTGTTGTCGAACATGCTCAGCGCCGACCCGATCGCCATGTGCATGTCAAGGTACTTGTAGCTGCCCAGCCGGCCGCCGAACAGCACGTTGCGCTCACGCGTCTCGTCGCGCGCCAACTGGCGGTACCGCTCCAGCTTGGCACGGTCGTCGGCAGTGTTGATCGGGTAGTACGGTTCGTCGCCGGTCTTGGCGAACCGCGAGTACTCGCGGAAGATCACCGTCTTGTCCTGCCCGTATTCCCGCTCGGGGTGGAAGTGCCGGAATTCATGGATGCGGGTGAACGGAACGTCCTCGTCGGCGTAGTTCATGACGCTCGTGCCCTGGAAGTCGCCGGTGCCGAGCACCTCGCGTTCGAAGTCCAGGGTCCGCCAGCCCAGCTCGCCCTCGCGGTAGTCGAAGTAGCGGTCCAGCGGGCCCGTGTAGACGGTCGGGACGCTAGCCGGGAGCTGCCCGCGGACGTCGAAGTAGTCCACGCCCAGCTCGACGCGGACCCCGGGCTGGTCGGCCATCCGCTTCAGCCATGCGGTGTATCCGTCGACCGGCAGGCCCTCGAAGGTGTCGTTGAAGTACCTGTTGTTGAACGTGTAGCGCACCGGCAGCCTGGTGATGATCGCGGCCGGCAGTTCCTTGGGGTCGGTCTGCCACTGCTTGGCGGTGTAGCCGCGGATGAACGCCTCGTACAGCGGCCGCCCGACCAGGGAGATCGCCTTCTCCTCCAGGTTCTCCGCGCGTGCCGTGTCGATCTCGCCGGCCTGCTCGGCGACGAGCGCCCTGGCCTGGTCGGGGGTGAGGTAGCGGCCGAAGTACTCGCAGATGGTGCCGAGGTTGATCGGCATCGGGTAAACCCGGTCCTGGTAGATCGTGAACACCCGGTGCTGGTACCCGGTGAACTCGGTGAACCGGTTGACGTAGTCCCAGACCCGCCGGTTTGACGTGTGGAACAGGTGCGCGCCGTACACGTGTACCTCAATGCCGGTGTCCGGGTCCGGCGCCGAGTAGGCGTTGCCACCGATGTGATCGCGGCGGTCGACCACGAGCACTCGCTTACCCAGCTGGGTCGCGGCCCGCTCCGCGATGGTCAGGCCGAAGAAGCCCGAGCCGACAACGACGAGGTCGTATTCCGAAAAGCTCACGACGACCCAGGGTAGCCGTGGGTCCGGCGGGCCCACTCGCCGGGAGCCCCGCCCTGGCCGGGACGGGACACCCACGTGTTCGGCGCCTCTTTCGTGATGTCGCCGAACCCCGCAAGGGTTCATCCGCCGCTGGCAGCGCTCGTCCCAACGGGCAGCACCTCGTACACAGCGGCGTTTGCGTTCTCGTAGACTCGCCGCAGCCCAGGCACCTTGGCCAGACCGACGAGGCCGGGTGCGCGGCGTAGATCGGCACGGACGAAACCGGTACCGACGACGACGTAGTGCACGTCCAGATCGCTCAGCGCACGCTCGACCTCCGGGGCGTCACCGCGCCGATTCAGCTCCTCCAGCAGCAGCGCGGACGCGTGGCCATCAGGTCCGCGGAGGTTCCACTCAACCGGCCGCAGCTTGGTGAGGGCGTACATCCAGACCGAACCGTCATACGGGTCGTTCATCACGCGCCCTGTGTTGTCATGCTCGGCGATCCACCGGTACGCGGCGAGCTCGTCGGAGCTGATCGTCGGCCCATCGTGATAGACGGTCGCCAGCCGGGTCGCATTGCGGTCCACATACGCACCGCCGCCCAGGACCGCGAGAACGACCAGCACGGTAACGGCCACGCCGGCCGGCAACGCGAACGCGGTGAACCGCCCGCCCAGTGGCGGCCGCACCCGGTTGGCTGCCACCCTGGTCCTGACCACGCGGTCGGTGACCGCCATAGCTACCGTCGCACCGAACTCGCCGGCCGCGATCGCGCCCGGCAGTGGCAGCAGCGCCGCGAACCGCCATGAGTCGTTGTAAAACGGCCCGGTCAGCGTGTTGACCAGCGCGTTGTCCAGGGAGGCGCACCCGATGTACACGGCGGCGAAGCAGGCATACGCAGCAACGATCCAGAGCACCCGGCGGTGCAGCACGAGCAGCACGATCCCGACGATCGCCGCCGCGCCCAGAAACCACTGCGGGAACGGCGTCACCGGCGAGAACAGCACCGCCTGGCCAAACGCCTCGACCGGGGTCGCGACCTGCGGCCACCTGAAGGCGGTAACCCCTTCGGAGGGGCCCAGCGCCGGCAGTATGACGGGCACGACCGCGGCGATGGCGGCTCCCCCAGCTGCCACCATCGTGGGCCACGCCCTCCTCCAGTTCACCGGCTCCAGCCCCAGGACAAGCGCGCCGAAGAGGGTTAACGCGTAGACGAGCACCACGAACATCACGCTCGGGTGTAGCCCGACCAGTCCGGCGAGGGCGAGCGGAACCCCGACGGGGCCGGCCAACCCGAGCGGGACGATCAGATGCCTCGCGATCGCCAGCAGCGCAGGGACCAGGGCGACCCCGGCGACGAAGGGCCACAGCGGTCCGCGCCACAGGGAGTCGTACGGGAAGGTCGAGAACCAGGTCGAAACGGCAGCGGCCACAGCAACTCCCAGCGGGGGCATCCGCCAGGCCAGGCCAAGCGCGGCGATGCCAAGCGGCCAGGCCAGCACCACGGCCAAGGCCGCCAGGTTCAGCAGCTCCGGTATCCCCAGGTTCGCTCTGTCCAGCAGCAGAGCCAGCAGCACGTGGTAAGTGTTGGGGTCGAAGAAAACAAAATTGTCGGATTCCACCCCAGCGATCGGCGCGAGCGCCGAAGGCAGGGGGTTGCCGTTCTCGGCGATCCAGCGCACGAAGTTGGCGTGCTTGGGCGCGTCCCACTCCTGGCTCAGTGTGGCGAGGCTCCCAATGCCGCGCAGGAAGGTGATAGCGCCCACCGCCATGCCCGAAACCACGCCGGCCGCGACCAGCAGGTGGTCCTTGCGGCCCGGTCGCTTACGGTCCAGGTCATCATCAGGGTCCCGCGCCTGCCGCGCCCGCCGGTTCAGCAGCCACGATCCGCCGAGGCACAGGAGGGTCAGCAGCACCGTCCAGGCGCCAAACGACAGCAGGGTCCACCGCATGCCGAGGTTGCCGATCACCACGGCGCCGAGGGCGACCAAGCCGAACGTGAGCGCCGGCGCCCCGGCGGCCAGCGTCCAACCGCGCAACCGCAGTGCCGTGCCGACTGCCAGACCCGGCAGCCAGAACGCGGCGAGGACCGTAAGCAGGCCCGGCACCGCGCTCATGCCGACAGCCCCGGCCCCGGCACCAAAGGCTCGACATCGGTAACGCCAATCCAATTCATGTTACGACCCTTGCGACGATCGTCATACTGTTCGCGTTCCAGCTGATCGTCAGTTTCCGGCCTTCTTCGCGACGACTAGGAATGCTTTGGACAGCGCCCACATCGGCGGGAAGCGGCGTAGCATGCCGATACCGACCCGGTAGACCACAGATCCGCCGCCCTCCGAGAGCGAAACGTCGCCGGGCAGCGTCAGCTTGGCTTGGAGCTCTGGCCGCTCGCCAAGCAGTTTCCACAACTTGCGGTAGCTTGGGGCGTAGCTGGCGTCCCGGTAATCGGTACCGCGCCCGGAAGCCCGCAGGTAGCGGGTGGCCAGCGGCAGCGGCAAGTAGCTCAGGAAAGGAAGCCGATAGTGCACCTCGATCGGCCAGTACTTATTGGGCACGAGAATGTATACAACGCCTCCGGGTCGCAAACACCGGCTCAACCGCCGTAGTGCGTCGCGCTGATCGTCGATGTGCTCCAGAACATTGTCCATGATCGCTAGGTCGAAAGCCTCGACGTCATCGAGCTCCCCGATCGTCTGCCGCCTGATCTCCAGGTTAGTCAGCCCGCGCTCCTCGACGGTCCTGGCGGCGTGCTCGGCGAGCACCTCATTCGGTTCGATCCCAACAACCCGCTTGCACATCCCGGCCAACTCGGCCGCCATGTGTCCGTACCCACAGCCGATGTCAATCGCCTCGCAGTCGGCCATCGGCATGTCCAGGCTCGGCCCCGCGGTGAGCTCGACCTGCCGAGCGAAACCTTTCGCAAGACGGCTACGCTCCATCATCCGCAGGCTGAGCCGCTCGTATTCGGGCAATGACTGCACAATGACCTCCTTAGTGGGTGGGACCGGAAGTTCGTCGGGGGTTTGTCAGGCGACTTTGGGTTCGTACGCTGGTACTCGTGCTCGACCCGCATCGGCTGCCCGTGCCGGGGCGGGTGGGGTGAGGTGGGCCGGTGACAGCGTCGGCGGGCCTGGATCGAGGGTTTCGCGTCGATAGAGACGTGCTCATCCGGACCCAGCCGCTGGCCTTGGTAGGTGCCGGCGTACAGGTCCACTGAGCAACGGCCTCCTTAGCAGGGCAATCGATCGCACGCATTGTGCCAGCCATGGCGGACCCGCGCTCTCGGCCTGGCCGGTCAGCGTGCGCCGATATTCGGCTTGCCGCCGGACGGCAGCCGTCAGCTCACCCCAAGGGCGTGCCTGAGCAGCCCCAACGTGGCCGAACCGCGCTGCGGGGTACGCACCGCCGCCGGCACCATCTTGAGCGCGAGTTGGCCACCATGGTCGGGCCGGGTGAACTGGTGATGAACGATCGCGGCGACGGCTCCGTGTGGATCTACGCACTGACCGGCATCCGGACGGTGGCCGGCCACTTCGATCCGATCGGGGTCAGCCCGGACGCCGCACTGCTCGGCGAACGGTTCAAACAACTACGACACCGACCCGGCGATTCGGGCCGCGGCATCGCGGCTTCATGTGCGGTACGCGATCGTCGGCCGCGGCCAACTGCTGGCGCATTGGCGCCGGCAGTCAGGCATGACGCGGCTGGACCGGGTGCGAGCACTGGATAAGGTGTACGAGAACCCGGACGGTGATCTACCGGTTACGCTGAGAAGTGCCGCCGGCCCCCAACTCGTGAACGCTGACCGGCGAAGGGGCCGCCGACCGGTCTGGCTGGATACTGCTACCGTCTGGCCCGCGAGTACTACGGATACCCAGATCTAAGGACGGCAGAATGCTTGAGCTGGACGTCATCATTCCGTTCTACGGTGATCCGAAGTACCTTCTGCGCGCGGTGGAGAGCGTTCGCGCGCTGATGGCAACCGACTGGCGGATGACCATCATCGAGGACTGCTACCCCGACGGCCATATCGTCGAGAAAATGATCAAAGAACTCGGTGAGTCTCGCATCACTTACACTCGGAATGAAAAGAACCTGGGGGTTGCCGGTAACCAGCACCGCTCGATGCAAGTCGCCGAGCGTGATCTGTTCGTGGTACTTGATGCCGATGACGTGCTGCGGCCGACATACGGCCGTCAGGTAGCCGAGCTTGTCGAGCGCTATCCCAGGGCGGGACTGATCCAACCCGGCGTCCAGGTGATCGACGAAGATGATCGTCCCTACCGGCCGTTGCCCGACCGGATCAAAGACATGATCCGCCCGAGCGGGGGCGAATTCGAGATCGCGGGCGAGGCGGCCATCACAAGCCTGCTGCTCGGCAATTGGCTCTATACGCCGGCCCTGACCTACCGGCGCGACCTGACCCGTGACCTGACCCGGCGGCCAGCTATCGATACGATAAACGATCTGTCGATGGTTGTCGACGTACTACTCAGGGGTGGTTCCCTGGTGGTTGGCGGTGAGACCGCGTTTCAGTACCGCCGGCACCGTAAAAGCCACTCCAGCACCGCGGCTAAGACCGGGCTTCGCTTCGAGCAGGAACGGGCATTCTTCGCCACGATGGAGACCGAACTGCGAGAACGTGGATGGCACATAGCGGCCAAGGCGGCCCGCCGCCATCTGACCTCACGGCTGAACGCCCTCATCCAGATCCCCGGAGCCCTGACATCGCGCCAGGGCGCAGTGGCCAGGGCACTGCTGCGGCATGTCTTATCCTGACCTCGTAAACACCGAACAGGGCACGGGGCCGTTTAAGGCGGCGGTAAACGTTCACGTAGCTCCGCGGCTGCGAGTGTGCCGGTGTGCCGGCTGTTCGGCTTGCCGCCGGACGGCAGCTCACCCAAGGGCGTGCCTGAGCAGCTCCAACGTGGCCGAACCGCGCTGCGGGGTACGCACCGCCGCCGGCACCATCTTGAGCGCGTGTAACCGTGAGGTCAGGTGGACACGACCGCTGCGGGCCGCCCTTGACCAGCCCTGGGCGGCCAACTCGCTGGTGATCTCACGGAAGTACTCGCGTTCCTCTACGAACCGGCGCCCTTGGGCCGCCCCCACGCTGGAATGGCTGGCCATATGGCGGCGGTAGGTGAAGCACACGGTTGGATCGACGACAAGGGACCCGCCGGCACGCACAACGTCAACGATGAGCGCCAGGTCGTGCACCGCCGCGAACTGCCGGTGCGGAATGCCCTCGACCGTGCTGCGCCGCCAGCAAAGCGACGGGTGATAGGTCCAGTTACCCAGCAGCAGGCTGGCGACCAGCGCTTCGCCGCCGTGCACCCGCCGCTTACGCGGGTTCGGGGCGATGAGGCGCTTGATGACGTCGGCCAGCGGCCTAGCCGGACGCCCAGCCTGATCAATGATCTGCACGCCCGGGTGCACGAGCGCGGCGTCGGGAAAGTCCTTGAACGCCTGCCGCACGACCGTCAGGTAGTTAGGATGCACGAGGTCGTCGGCATTGAGCAGCGTGAAGAACTCATGCTCGGCGAGCTCAATGCACCGGTAGGCGTTTCGCATCGCGCCGAGATTTTGGCTATTACGCAGGTAGCGAAGACGCGGATCGCCCAGCGATTCCAGGTAGGGCCCGACCGTTTCGTCCGGATAGCAATCGTCGACGACCGTGAGAACCCAGTCGGGGTCAGCCAGGCCCAACACGCTCGCGACGGTCTGCCGAAGCAGCGCGGGCTCACCGTAGAACGGTAAGAGAAATTGGATCGTCATGTTCGTCCCGAAAGTCCTTTCCGATCACGCCCCGAGCGCCGGGACCGCCAGCCGGCAGCGTACAGTGCCGCCATGCGGGAGCCTGTATCACGGGGAACGCCGGTACTCACCGAAGATCGCCCCGAACCCTCTCCGGCACCCCACTCGGAAACG
>Ga0126372_10000564_pt1 | contig 13162 bp, 13 predicted proteins | sample PanSoiMetaPlot_6_FD_92762 | JGI IMG/M metagenome (GOLD analysis project Ga0126372, IMG submission 92762) | Tropical forest soil microbial communities from Panama - MetaG Plot_6 | ecosystem: Environmental > Terrestrial > Soil > Tropical forest > Bulk soil | place: Panama | collected 2016-02-17
CATTCCGCGGCACTCCCTGGCAGCGAGACTGTTTCATTGGATCATGGCCGCAGCTATGTTCACATTACTGTTTACGGCGTTTTTGCCCAAGGTCGGAATTCAGTTCAACTGGGTGACATATCACTGGATCGCCGGTTCGGTTCTGAGCCTCTCTATCCTTTTTCACATCATTCACGCGACTTTCTATCTGGATTTCTGGTCGATTTGGCCCGACCGATCCGACTTCGAAGACGCATGGAAGCGCTTCCAGCGGCACATGGGAACGTCGGCGGCATTGCCGCGTAAGTTTGCCAAATATCCGTTGGAGAACAAACTCTATCACGGCGTCGTCACACTGACCGGCTTGGCGGTGGTAGTCACTGGGGTGTGTATGATGTTCCGCGTGCGAACTGTATTCTTCCCGCGCAATCCTTATCTGTTCAGCGACATGACTTGGGGAATGATGTACGTGTTGCATGGGCTGGCTGGGGTGGGGTTCATCACACTAACCATGGCTCATGTGTATTTTGCCATTCGGCCAGAGAAGCTGCCGATAACTGCATCGATGATTGTCGGCTCGATGAGCCGTGAGTTTTATTTGAAGGAACACGACCCCACGAGATGGGTTGTCGCCGGATTGTCGAAGGGCAGGGGTATTGCCAATGGTGATTGAGTTTCTCGACCGCTGTGATGTCATCGAGGAGTGTTACGAGTTTCTGCTTGGCTATGCAGCCCAAGGCTTACCAAGCGATGAGGGCAGTTCGGCCGGTCGAGAAGTTCGAATGCATCTCCAGCGAGCGAGTGAAGCACTCATCGGATTGGCGGAAAGTTGCAGACAAGCCATATGCCGCAACGAACTCGAACCGGCCGAGAAGTACAATGCATTTTGTTCCACGCTGCAGCGGGACACGGGCGACTCCCTGGCAGCTATTGACTTGGTGCTCGCGCAGCCTTCGATCAGTTCTCAGTTGATCGACAACCTAAATGCGTCCAGCCATCTGCGGGCCCTGCTGACCGATCTCTTCCTTCTTGGCGAGATATTGCGAATACACGCCAGAGTCACAGTTGCAGTAGAGGGGGAGTAAGGGGACTTTGGTCTGCGTGATTGTGGTCCAGGTTGCGATAAGCTTCTCGAAGCTGCGTCCAGCAGAGCGAAGATTGTTCCGTCTGTGAGACCGCTGCGTTGTACACCTAGATTGCAGCCAAGAAAACCTCTGTGATCTCTACTGAGGTTAAATGGCGAACGGAGCGTCGTCTTTTTGAATCGGTACCCGGACTTCTATTCGCGTCCTCTTTTCAGGGACGATGAGATGTCAATGGACCCGCCTACGACTCGGACTCGTTGTCGCATACTTGCGAGCCCCAGACCAGCTACTTCGTGACTGAGATCAAAGCCCACCCCATCATCGATGATTCGAAGCAAGATTTGACCATCGTCGGCCGAAAGCTCTACCTGCACGTTCTTGGCTTGGCTGTGCTTAATTACGTTATGCAACGTTTCCTGCGCGACGCGATATAGACAGAGCGAGGCTGAGGATGGCAACTGGTTCGGCACATTGCCTATTTTTAAGTTAATCAAAAGGTTTTTGCTGCGCTGTACTTCATCACACAGTCTGTTCATAGCCTTCTGAAGACCTAGATACTCCAGCTGCGTCGGATATAGGCCGTGCGAAATTTCACGTGTGGTGTTGGAAACCGCTGAAAGCCGATTGGACAAATCAGTCAACGCGGGCTTGGAACACTCATCGGATTCTTCTATAAGCCTATCAAGAGTCACCTTCACCAACGCTAGCTCCTGTCCGAGGTTGTCGTGCAGTTCATGTGCGTTTCGGCGACGTTCCTGCTCCTGTGCCTCAATGAGGTTGCCACTCATCCTGCGCAGCGACTCTTGGGTGCGTCCCGCCTCCACCATGACAGCCGACAGGAACATGAGCGGCACAGCGACTACACAAAATAAAATTTGAAGGGACAGGATGGTTTTCGGCCATGGACGCGTAAGGAAACGGTTGTCGTCCGTGCATTGTGTACCAGGTCGCAATCAGCGCGAGAATCAAGAGAGACGGGCTCAATCCACCCAAAATCGGGCAGCAGCCCATAATAAGAGTGGAAGAGGGACATAAAGCAACGCCGGAGTAGAGGCAGGGGACAATCCTTGGAAGCCGAATACTAGAAAGGCAATCAGCGCTGTCCCAACCGCGAGCAGGACCGCTTCGCACAATCGAGTTACAGTTGTCCTCCCAATCCAAGGAATACCGCGTGCTCCCACAAGCACGATCGTTGGGACAATTGTCAGCTCCGCCAATGCATTAGTCCAAAACCGTTCCATCCCGATTGGCCAATAGTGTCGGCCCCAGCCCGTAATTACCACGGCAGCCGCATCCAGGAATGAGGTTGCCAAGGGGGCAAATAGGACACCAAAGACTACAAAGACGAGAACGCCACGCACCGTTCCGAACCTTTTGGGGGAATCAGTGAATTGTGTAATGCAATACGCGCCGATTAATGCCTCGCTAGTGTTGGTGATAAACCAACTAAGTGCCGTCAACACCGGCACTCCAGTTTGTAGTTGAGCCAGCATGTGGGCCGGAAGCACTGCCAGAAAGAATGTCCACCATGTTTTCCTCGGTGCCAGCAGTAAAGCGGCCAAAAGAATGGCGTTGGGAGGCCAGAAAGTCGAGTTCGGCTGACCGTGGGGAGTCCAGGCGAAGCCAATCCGTGTGCCAACGTAGTAGCTGACCCCCACCAGCAGTGCCGAACTCACCGTCGGCAGGACTCGCGGTGCACCAAAAGACAGGGTTTCTAATGCCTTAAAACGTACTGCAGTACTTCTTGAACGTGAAGAAATCAACGTGCTACTCACCACAGGCCAACTCACCAGGTAAGTAAGTCCGCGTCATTGGCAGTACACCGTAGCAAACCTGTCCAAATGGTCAAATGAGAAAATGCATTTCGGTTTTTCACCTCGCTTACATTCTAGAGAGAATACTATCTCTAAACCTGAGTTGCGCAATGTGCCGAGCTGCTGCGCGGCTCGATTAATAGCCTAATTCTCGTCCGTGAATCGCTGAGTGTTCAGCGCAGATTTGTTGGAAGCGTGAGCTGTTTTCCTTCTGTGGAAAGGAGTTCCATAGGTATCCGCACAGAGTATCTGCGTTATGACTTCTCGTGACCTTGTCCCAGAGATGTTCGAGACGAACCGCCCCCTCTGCGTTACCTCTGGTCAACAGTCTGGGTGCACATTCCCCACAGATTGCAACCCGAGAATGATCTCTGTTCGCCTTTTTGACGGCTCCGACGATGAGATCGTCTACTAATTTCGCACACCGAGTCGGATCCGGCATATCGTTAACCATGAATGCAGCCAGGGTCTTGTCGGCATCCAGCAGAATGTAGCTCCCCTGCTTCATGGCAACATCAACGTCCACCTTATCTGCTTTTAACTTGCGAAGGATATCGGCGCGGTGTGACTCAGTGGCAATAAGAATTACGATGTTCCCAACCCTCAAAACAGCTCGGATAACGCGAGCAAAGCCATTAACGAACGCCTTATCATCTTCGTAGAATTCAGCTTCGTGGCGAATTTGCACGTTGGTTGGTGGGAGCGGGGCAAGGAGTTCTTGAGGCTGAGGCTTGTCGGAGATCTTCTCATGTTGTGCGTTTATATTGAGACCAGCCAAAGTGGAACTGAGAAACCGCCGCCCCTGGAGAACCGCTTCGACAGCAGGCAATAGTTCGGTTCCCGCATCCGACTTGACTACATATCCTAGGCCGGTGCGTAAGGCTTCCTCTACCATGTCCCAAGAGGGATTTTGACTGAAGAACAGAATCTTCGACTTCGGCACTTTGTCGCGAATTCGCCTCGCCGCCTCAATTCCATTCAGCGTGGGTAATCCAATGTCTAGCACAATCAGGTCTGGTTCCAGTTCTTCCGCTTTCTGAACTGCCTCGGCACCGTTCGACACTTCCCCGACAATCCGCAGCCCCGGCTGTTTCTGGAGCGTCGAGCAGACAAAATGACGCCATGCCCCGAAATCATCCACCACGAGAACTCGAGCTGAAGACTTAATCAAGTAGTTTCGCCAACTCAATCCCATTTCGATTGATGACAGCCCCAAGGGAAGTCATAGCAACAGATGTCACCTCATGAAGACGTGGACATCCGAGCTGAACCGCCCCACAATGCCTAGCACAGCGGAATTTTAATCGTCAGAATACTATGCTTGAATAGCTCAAAGTGCTACTGTCAAACTCGACACGAGTGTTGTAGTCAGGACACAGCACTCCAAATTGCCGCCCAGAGTCAATGATTGAAATCGCGCATTTCACCAGAATGTGGAATTACGATTCGGTAACGATGCGAATACTCATTCCCGTGCAAAACGCCCTACTGGTTGCTCTCCCATTTCTTTCTCTTATGTGGAATCGACGTTTCGCTTTGTGCGGTGTCAGGAGGTGTCGAATAGTGCTCTCCACCCTTCTCGAGGCTGGCTCTGACCTGGCGTAAAAAGAGCGTAGAATCTTGTTCCCATTTCCCATCAATTTTGATAGTTCCCGGGTAGATCCTTTCCCCCTTACTTTAGAACCCTGAACCTACGCTTCCGAGGCTCGGCCGCAACGGCTCACTTCCAGCAGTTCTCGGAAATCGAGACTGAGTGAGCCGATTTTCTCCCACCGAATCTCACAGAAATACCGTAATCGGAGGGGCTGGCACATGTTGGCGCATGTTGCCACTATGCGAACGTTAAAAAAGGCGGCCTTGGCTCCCCTCCCCCGAAGGAATCCAAGGCCGCTTAGCGCAATGAGCGTTTTGCTTGTACTGCTCGCTCGCTAAACTATGCTTTGAACTTGGTGTCGTAAATGGCACGCCGTGGGCGGATGACATGGCCCGGACAGGCCTTATCCGAAAGGACCATTTGAAACGGGTGTGCGCGGTTCTCACTCTACCTTAAACCCTGCGGTTAACAACCGGAACGAGTCGCTTTGCTCTTTCCAATTTTGCGGAGAGGGAACGCTCACTGAAGAAGAGCTCCGGAGAACCCTTCCGACATGAACGCGACGTGCTGCCGCCTATCCGCAGTGATATATTCGATTGCCCCGGCGCCGATCTGTGCCCGAACCTCGTCACAAGATGCCACGTGAATTGCATCAAGAGTCCGTAGTCCGATTCCAAAACGATGGCGACGAACTAATGTGCGCGCCTGAACAAGGACACTGGACGTTACCTGAATGATGTGCATGCGATCGAGAACGGTATCGAGCCCTTGCTCTGCTGCCGGTAGCCCGCCAGGAGCCGCCGCATACTGGAAAGAGAGTCCAGCTTGGCATTCGATGGGCGAAAGAGCACTGGTGCATGAATCGCGCGAACCGAGAATCGCAACTGCCTGTGTACCCCGCGGGTCGCCGAGCGCGATCGCAACCAGAACTGACGAATCTAAGTAGACGAAGGCCATTACCTTTCTTCGCGGTCCCGTACGATGGCAGCAATGGCGGGAGAGGCGTCGGATGTAAGTGGCTTAAGCTTGAGCTCAGATAGAGGGAGTGGCTTAGGTCCGGGTTGGACAAGACCGGCGGCGATCAGACGCTCGCGCGCGTCGGCTGGTACAGGCATAATCCTCGCAACTTCTTGCCGGTTCCTTGTAATCGATACTGCTTGGCCGGTGCGCTGGACGAGCGCAATGATTTCCGATGCGCGGTCCTTCAGCTCCTTGATACCCACCGATAGCGCTTTCTTATAGCTACTCATGGCTATATTATATAGCTACTATAGCTATTCCGACACAACGCGACTAATTTGTGCTCTTCGGTTGCGCACGGCTGTCTTGGAGGCCGCTACGCGCTGGCTGGCACCAGGGCACCGCATAGGATTTTCGTTAAGGACACGCGACTTCCGATTAAATGAAATGCTGTTTGTGCCAAGAGGTCAGGGAGACCCTTTGTCCTTTTGAGTGGCGGAACAAGGAAAATAAAAAGCTTGACATGTGAAGCGGTGTTATAGTTAGCTATAACAGCACTGCACCGCCATCAGGCAGGTGCAATCGGGGGCGTTCAGTTCGATTTTTCGCACAAGGAGACACAATATGAGTACCGCTCTATGGACGACCGACGCATTGAATCTGGATTCCGCCGCCGAAAGAATTTTGAAAGCATCTGCTCGGTTCTGGTTTGTAGTGACCGTCATCGGCCAATTACTGTTTGCGTTTGCGGTCGCATCTTTCTACGGTATGGCAGCTGTGCGCGGCGATCACCGTGCGTGGAGCAAGTTCATCACTCACGGTTACATCCCTGGCGATAGGGTGGGTAATCTCGCCGTTGCCGTGCATCTTGCTGCGGCCGTCGTCATCATGCTGGCGGGAGCGGTTCAGCTGGTTCCACAAGTTCGGGGCCGCTTTCCTGTTTTTCATCGCTGGAACGGGCGCATTTATATGCTGACAGCTGCCACCACAGGCTTGGCCGGTCTTTATATGACTTGGTTCCGCGGCAGCGTGGGCGACCTTTCTCAACACCTGGGTGGTAGCCTCAGCGCAGTCCTAATCTGGCTCTGTGCCGCCATGGCGCTGCGCTATGTGTTGGCGCGCGATTTCACAACGCATCGCCGCTGGGCGCTTCGTCTATTTCTTGTGGTAAGTGCTGCGTGGTTCTACCGGCTAGTGTTTTTCCTCACGCTTCTTATCTTTCAACGCCCGGTGGGTTTCGATCCGACTACGTTCTCGGGGCCGTTCCCCACGTTCATGTCGTTCGGCCAGTACCTGATACCCCTCGCCGTGGTTGAAATCTATTTCTGGGCCCAGGACCGGCCAGGCGCACTACGGCGCGTAGCTACGGCCGGCCTACTGTTTGTCGTTACCGTCGCTATGGGCGTTGGAATTTTTGCTGTGACCATGGCCGTGTGGCTGCCTCAGGTCAAAGCCGGGTTCGACTCCCGCATCTCGATTGCCGAAACTCTCGCGACCACGATTAAGTCCGGTGGCATTGACCAAGCCGCTCAGCAATACCATAACTTGAAGGCCAGCCAAGCCGCCGCCTATAACTTCGATGAGGGCGAACTCAACACCTTGGGCTACGAACTTATTCGCAAGAAGGAGTTCAAGGAAGCCATCCGCATGTTTCAGCTGAACGTCGAAGCCTATCCGCATTCAAGCAACGCATACGATAGCCTTGCAGAAGGTTACATGGACGGTGGCGACAAACCGCGGGCTATCGCCAACTACGAAAAAGCGCTTCAGCTTAACCCCAAAAACGGGAATTCGGCTGCAATGCTTCAAAAGCTAACTGTGCACTGACTTGGTTTTTTGTTCCGCGTGATGTCACATACTGGGCGGGGTTTGTTAATCGTCGTAGGAGGGAAGAAAGGGAGAACCACGCAAATGTTACTGCAAAATCGCGATAACAATCAAAACCCAACAACCCGGTTTGGGCTTTCGTGGCCTTGATCAGTCTCAACTGGAATCTTCGAGCGTCGATATTTCGTATAGCCTTGCAGGAGGATGCCCGATGCCCTATTCGCCCATACTGCTGGTTCACATCTGCGCCGGAATCTCAGGGTTACTTTCCGGAACCGCTGCTATGTGTTTTCGCAAAGGCTCCAATCGTCATGTCCTTGCCGGAAAAATCTTTGTCGTATCAATGCTGACCATGGGCATCGGCGCCGTTTATTTGGCAATCGTGAAGCATCAACCGAATAACATTGGAGGCGGGATTCTGACCGTATATCTGATCGGAACGGCATGGCTAACCGCGAGCCGCAGAGAAGGGGAAACGAGCCATTTTGATTGGTTTGCGCTGCTCATTCCCTCCACGATCGGTATCCTCTCCTGGATGAATGGTCTTAGGATGCTGCGTACCGGGGCGACCTCGCAAGACGGAGTGCCCGTGGGAATGACCTTTTTCATGGGGTCCGTTTGTCTCTTGGCTGCCACGGGGGATGTTCGTATGCTCGTGGGCGGCGGGGTTCTTGGAACAAAACGCATCGCGCGGCATCTATGGCGTATGTGTTTTGGGCTGTTCATAGCAGCAGGGTCTTTTTTCCTGGGCCCCTCGAATCGCCCGCTGCGCTTGCTTTCAGCAGTAGGCCTCGGCCGACACCTTTCTCCAGTTCTATTTAGCACAAACCTCTATTTGATTCTTAGCGTACTCCCACTACTTCTGTTGTCTTTCTGGCTAGTACGCCTTCGGTTAATGAGTACTTACAAGAGGACCGGCACTCTTTTTGACTACAAGCGCTGATGACGGGCAAATTACTTGACCAGCACGGCTCATGTTGAGGTTGTTACTGATGACGCCCAGGCCCACCCATCGTACGCGCGTCTCTGCGAAAAGGTCACTGCACTCGCGATGTGGCTCGACTCGTGGGTGACGGCAACCCTTCCCCAAAAATTGCGCGGCACAGTTTGCCAGTGTTCAAGCCACAGTTCTTGCGTGCTCCCATGTCACGTAAGCACAGAACAGACTTTGTAGCAGCACGTTTGGTTCGTGGGTGAAACTTCCGCTTCATGATCGACGATCTCCTCGCCACGATCAAAATTATCGAAGCATACTGTCCACTCAACTCAGAGTGCCCGTCAAGCGCTAGTGAATTTCGGAAGAGAGCGGCAGACGGTGCTGGTTGAGGGAACTTCACCGGACGAATGTGCTGCATCTGACCACGTTGTACCGTCTCCGGCCAACGCCGACATTCCTAAGACACGTCACGTGCGATGAGGACCCGGATGCCCGTCCAAGTAAGAATATGAGCGGGCATTTGGGAACCGTAGTGCGACGCCTGATACGGCCTATTGACGCTCGCAAGTCACGTTGTTGTTCCAGTCCACGAAGGCGCCCAGAGGATTATCGCGCCAAGCCCAAACGTGCAACTCGAAGAACGGTGCCAAGTTAAAACGGTTCGCCGCGGCAACGAATTGGAAGTCCTGACCTTCGAGTGCAGGCGGAATATTGTTGTGGCTTTTCAGCCATCTGGCTGTATCCACAATGTACTCGACGCCGACCAGCCGGCGTTTATTCCCGACCGGTTCGTAAATCAGGGCTTCGGGATGCGCGACATCAATTTCTCCATCGCCCACCAGGTTGCCGTTCACGTAGTGAATTCCCATCGCACCGTGGTCTGGACCATTCACACAGCCAAATGCTGGTTCGTATCCGGCAGGCCCGGCATTGTTCACGTCAAGAAACTGTCGTGTCGACTCGCGAACCTCTTGAACCAGCTTGGCAGGTGTACTGTGGTCCTGATGCGCTTCCTCCTGTGCAAAAAGTGGAGCGATGCTAACCGCAGCAAACAGAAGCCCCGAATTCAGGATCCTTAAAAGGCCCAAATCTAAGTTGCTTTCCTCGTTTGTAACATAGGTATCTCCCTTTTTAGTCGGTTGAACTAGCTTTGTTTCCGGATTGCAGGATTTCGGGAACTCACAATCGCTCTGCGGTTATGGAGACCGGCACCCCATTCGTCAACGAATCGAAGACGGGCGAGTGTCCGGTACCAAGCTGAACAATTTCGCGCAGCTGATCGTCCGGCACGTTGGCACTGATTTTGAAGAGGGCACGAATTCCCTGATATCCCTTGCGAACGCTCGGCTTAAGGTCAAGAAATCCGTGCAGATCGAGATCGCCTTCGAAAAAAGACTCGACCTGCTCGATGTGAATACCGCGCGCCGATGCATGATAGACCATCGATGTGGTCAGGCAAGAGGCCAGTGCATGAAGCAGATATTCGACCGGATTGGCCGCCATATCCATACCGAGTAGGATTGCGGGCTCATCTGCCTCCAGCGAAAATGGCTTGGGATGAGACAGTTCCTGATTGGCGCCAGTGAATGTAGATACGCTGGAGCGATTTCGGCTGCCGGTCTCCCATTGGTTTCGAATGCGAAATTTGAATTTCGCAATGCATGGGGTAGCTTTGACAGCATCGATCGTAGAAAAGAGGCGGTCAACGGCGACGCCGTTGACGCTTGTTGGTAGTTTTTGCGCAGTCGCCATATTCATTCCCTTTCCTTCGCGCAATTCCTCGACCATTGTGAAAATAAACGCAGAATCTACTTGCAACAAGATGGCAGATTTGCCATTGTATATAGGCAATCGGGCCATCAGGATGAGTCCAATGATTATGAGGGCGCAGAATGAAAGAGATTACGGTTCTACTTCTCGACCAGATGTTTTCCTCGACAGCTATTGGGCCAATGGAAATTTTCCGCCATGCCGGTTCGTTGTGGAACAGTCTCACTGGGACGCAACTCATCCCACGTTTTCGCGTCAATACGGCGTCGGCGGATGGGCGACCAGTGAATTGCGATGGCGGAATTCAGATTCGACCGAACGTTGCTATTAAAGATGTTGGTAAAACCGATCTCATTTTTGTTCCTACAACAGGGCTAAGCATCGACGACGTGGTCGAACGTAACGCGCCGATCGTGCCTTGGCTAAAGCGTCGTAGCAGTCGTGGAGTGGCAGTTGCAAGTGTTTGCTCCGGTGTGGGCCTGGTTGCCGCAGCTGGTTTGCTTGACGGGAAACGTGCCACTACTCATTGGGGGTTGGCTGAGCGGTTTCGCGAAAAATACCCTCGCGTGAAGTGGATGCCGGAGTTGATGGTGACTGAAGACCGCGGATTTTATTGTGGAGGAGGAGTGAACGCGTCGCTTGACCTCAGCATTTATCTGGTCGAGAAGTTCTGTGGTCACGACATCGCGATGCAGACCGCCAAGGCGCTGCTTATCGAGACCCCACGCGCCTGGCAGGCTGGGTTCGCCATCGTTCCTCTGAAGACGGACCATACGGATGACAACATTTCCAGCGCGCAGGAGTGGCTACACAAGAATTTCGCCAAGACCTTCTCACTTGAAGATCCAGCACGACGTGTCGGCATGAGCGTTCGCAATTTCGTTCGGCGCTTCAAGCAAGCAACCGGCGACAGTCCTCTGGTCTACTTGCAGAAGCTGCGTATCGCTGCGGCCAAGCGGATGTTAGAGAGCAACCATCGCAGCATGCAGGAGATCAGCTATGCGGTGGGCTACCAGGATAGTGCTTTCTTCCGTGCACTTTTTCAGCGGCACACCGGGGTCTCGCCGAGTGCTTATCGAGACAGGTTCGGTACCCAGTAAGAATGCTGCAATGACAGGCACAAAACGACGCGCAGTTATTTCGGAGGCATAATGGATATCAGATCGCTTCAGAAGCCCTTGAAAGAACAATATCGCCGCGACCCGGAGAGTTCTCGCATTACTCTGACGGCAAAGGGGACCGAGACGGCAACGCCGTTAGCTTGCTCGGTAGACATCGGTCGTGCGATCCACCAGGCGGAAGCTCACAAAGGAGTTGGCGGAACCGGAACGACAGCTTGTTCGGGCGACCTTCTCATTGGAGCGCTGGCGGCCTGTGCTCAGCTAACATGCCAATTAGTTGCGACTGCTATGGGCGTTCCCACGCGACATATAGAAGTAACAGTCAGCGGTGACATGGATCTGCAAGGAACGTTGGGGATTTCCAAAGAGGTGGCAGTTGGTTTCGAAGCCATCCATGTGCAATTCAACCTTGATGCGCCGCAGGCAACGACGGAACAATATTGCGTCGTCCTGCAGACTATGTTGCACCCGCCAGAGATTAGGACGCGCTGGAATACTTCGAATTGATTCCGATTCGCTATTGACCCGACGCGGCACAGGCTTGCATCGTCGTTGCCGTCATTAATAATCGGAGTTATCCGCGCGCTGCCGAGTGTCGACGGCGCAACCCTCAGCGCAAAAGCGACTTCAAAGGAACGATTTATCTCGCTTCTTGAGCCACCTCCCCGTTGCGAGCGCAACTCACGCGGCCCCGAGTCGCTGCGCAGCGTTCGTACATAGCCGCACGATCATTGTGCCCGCGACTCTCGCCCTCGCCAACGTCAGGAAGTGAAAGCTCCGATGCGCCCTGATTTCCGTTGTCCTGCCGCGCTTGGCTCCCGGCTGCCTTCTTCTTTCAAATTCCAGATTCCTTCGAAGTTCACAAAGTAGGTCTCCACATTGACATGCGGAAACTCTGATTGCACGACCTCCGCGGCACGCTGCAATTCTAGCTTGTGATGGGCGGCCTCAGCGTGGCGAGCTCCCTTGAACCGGTTCAGGCCACCATAAGTTGCACAGTCAGAGTGGCTCATGAGAATCACACGACGACAAGCGTGCAAATCGATGGAGAGCCGGATCTGTTCGACGACGAAGTCACGTTCGAAATCATTGCGTGGGGAAGCCAGCGTCTTGGCGCCACCCGCAACCACGATCATATCGAATTGAGTAATTGCGTTACGCTGCAAGAACTTGCGTACGGCCAAATTGATTCGATGATCAAAACAGCAAAGCACCGCCGCCCCAGCCACATAAGGTTCCGGTGCGGAGTCAAAGTGAAAGACTTTGCGCATAGGCACATCTTACCAGCACTACCGAGTGCAATCCATGTGGCTGACGATTCTGCCTGAACCAAGTTGACTTGGTCCTTGCCGCCCTGGTCGACAGTAGGGAATTTTGGTCCCTTCCGCGGGCCAGGTCCATTTCCCCTCACATCTTCCGCAATGAGCCAGGACAGAACTGGGCTGCTCGAACTGGCTCATACCTTTTCGGAGCCTGCACTGATTATGAGGACAGGTGTCGAGTAAGAGGGCGGCAGATATGCGACAAATCTCCAGCTTGCCCTTGTTGGTTCGACTAACTGCGAAGACCGCACGTGGGGAACCACATTCCCAGCGGGTGACGCGCAATAGCGAAGTGGACCTTCAAGCGCTATTATTAATTTGGTGACCGAGGCGCAAGTAGATGAAGATCGGCATGATCCTAACGATTCTCGCCCTGGTACCGTTCCCGGTTACAGTATTCTCTCAGATCACCATTCCTCCGGGAACCGTGTTGCCTGCACAATTGAGTTCTTCTCTCAGTACCCATAAGAACAGACCCGGTGACCGAGTTACCGCACGCATCATGCAAGACGTGCCGCTTCCTTCTGGCAGGAAGATTCCCGCGGGTGCCAAGGTCGTAGGGCACGTAGTGAGTGTCAGGGCAGGCACAGCTACGGCAGCCGAAACGTTCCGCTTTGACAGGTTGGAATTCGCACATCGCGGCCTAGCTGTGAGTACTAATCTTAGGGCGCTGGCCTCCATGATGGAAGTCGAGTATGCACAAGTCCCGCCCACGGGAGCAGATCGCGGAACGCCGTGGGCCTGGAGAACAAG
>Ga0126372_10000565_pt1 | contig 13162 bp, 9 predicted proteins | sample PanSoiMetaPlot_6_FD_92762 | JGI IMG/M metagenome (GOLD analysis project Ga0126372, IMG submission 92762) | Tropical forest soil microbial communities from Panama - MetaG Plot_6 | ecosystem: Environmental > Terrestrial > Soil > Tropical forest > Bulk soil | place: Panama | collected 2016-02-17
ACCACGGCAACCACAGCGGCCTCTCCGAATAACGCTGTAACTCTGTTCGGAAGCGCTGGAGTCAGCCGCGGAACGGGCATCGCCCTGGACACTAGCTTTGTTACATACGTCACCGGAGATACGACCGCGCCCACAGGAACCTTCCCGCTAGCGGGACCGCCCTTCCAGGGCGCGCTCAAGGGAGCCCAGGACGCGTTCATCAGCAAGCTTATTTCGATCAGTGATCTGGCCACCGTGGTGTCGACGCCTAAGGTGCCGCCACCGCCAATCGCGGCGGTTGGAATCGGAAATCAGACGACGGTGAAGTTTACGATCACGAACAACGGGCAGGATCCCACTGGAGGCGTGATCTTCAACGTAACGGTGCCGAGCAGCGGGGCTACGGTCGGCACGGTGACCAGCGCTCCGGGTAGTTGCAACACCGCGGTAGGAAACAGCGTCCTGTGCTCGATCGGCAGCATGTCGAAACTTCAGACCGCGACCGTGACCGTCCCACTGACGCCGACAGTCGCGCAACCGCTGGTGACCAGCGGCACTGCTTCAGTGTCGCCAAGCAGCAACCCGCCATCGATCGACCCGGTGTCTGCGAATAATGGGGCGCAGGTCAGCATTCCGGTGGCAGATTTCAGCGTCACCGCGGCTCCGGCCACGCAGACGGTTGCAGCGGGAAACTCGACCACGTACCAGGTGACGGTTACGCCCTTGCCGACATTCCCGAACAGTGTGGCTCTTTCGTGTTCGCACGGCTTGCCGACCACGGGCGCGAAGTGTACGTTCTCGACTGCAAGTCTGACATTCACCGGGACCAGTCCGGCAACGTCGACACTGACGATTACGACCACGGCGCGGCCCTTGCCGACCACGTCACTCCGGCGAGGCTTGCGACTGTTCTACGCAATGTTCTTGCCACTGGCAGGCTTGACTTGGCTGGGGTCAGCGCTGGGTGACAAGAACAGCCGAAGAAGGCGATTCGTCGTGGTGGTTTTGAGCGGCCTGATGCTGTTGATGATCGGTTTTCAGGCAGCATGTGGCGGTGGCAAGGCCACGGCTCCGACCACTCCTGGAACCGCGGCCGGCACCTATACGGTGGACCTCACGGGCACTTCAGGCAGTGCATCACATACCACATCCGTGACGCTCGTCGTGCAGTAACCGCTCAGAATCGGCATAGGGGGGAGAGTGGGCGACCACTCCCCTTTGCCGATTTGATCTATCGCTGAAGCAGTGACTCAGGCCCCAGCGGTGAGTTTGTGGTGGCTCTTGGCCTGCGCGATACCGTATTGCCGTATCTTGTACAGCAGTGCCTTGTAGCTGATCTTCAAGAGCGCGGCTGCCTGCTTGCGGTTCCAGTTCGTCTCTTCCAGCGCCCGCGCAATCGCTTCCGCTTCGGCTTCATCCTTGGCCGAGCGAGCCAGGGATTTCAAACCTCCGCCGGAATCGCCGGAACTTTCCATGACAGACTCGAATTGAGCTCCGCTACTATCCGACTTCGGCTTAAGTTCGTTGATCGCCAGTTTCTCGTCCCCGAGAATCAGGTAGCGCTTGATGAAGTTATTTAATTCCCGCAGATTGCCGGGCCACCCATATGCTTGGCAGGCTTCCAGTAAAGACTGCGACAAGGGAAGCGGGGCGCGGGCGAAGCGTTCCGCCATGCGTGACATGAAATGTTTGAGCAGGATAGGAATTTCTTCCGTGCGATCACGCAACGGAGGCAGTTGCAGCGTAAATGCGTTCAGCCGGTAATACAGGTCTTCGCGAAGGCGCTTGCTGGCCAGCGCTTCGGGGATGTTGATGTTGGTGGCGGCGAGGATACGCACGTCGACCTTGATGACCGACCGGCTTCCCAGGCGGGAGAACTGCTGGTCCTGCAGCACGTGCAGAAGCTTGGCCTGGAGGAGCGGAGGCATTTCGCCGATTTCGTCGAGCAGAATCGTCCCCTTGTTGCAGAGCTCGAACTTGCCGGGCTTGGGATGTGTGGCCCCGGTGAAGGCGCCGGCTTCGTATCCGAACAATTCGCTTTCCAGCAGGTCAGCGGGCACCGCCGCGCAATTCACTTTGAGGAACGTGCGGTGCGCCCGCGGCGATAGCTTGTGGATCAGGCGGGCAAGCACTTCCTTGCCGGTACCGCTTTCGCCGAGCAGCAGCACGGGTATATCAACATTCGCGACCAGCGCGGCCTGCGAGCGGATCTTGCGCATCTCGGCGCTGGCGGCGACGAAAAAGACGTCATCGCAGAGTTCTTCGATGTCGCCGGAATAGGCCTGCTGATTGGCGCCCAGGCACTGATCGATTACGGCGTCCAGCTCTGCTTTCTGAAATGGCTTGGTGAGATAGTCATGCGCGCCAAGACGCATGGCCTGCACCACCTTGCGCGTGTCGGTCACGCAGGACAGCATGACCACTTTCACGCCAGGCTGCATCTGGCGCAGTTGCTCAAGCGTCTGAATCCCGTCAATACCGGGCATCAACAGGTCAAGCAACACGAGATCGGGCTGCATGCCTTTCTGCACCCGCTCCACCGCTTCCTCGCCGGTGGTGGCCGTCTCGACTTTGTAGTCGTCGACCTCGAGAAGAGTCCGGATATAGCGAAGCATCCCAGGTTCGTCATCGACCAGCAGAATCTTGGCCGTTTCCTTCATTTCGATTTTCCTTTGGTGGTACTTGCAGCAACAGGTTTCAGAGGGATGAGGAAAGAAAACTTGCTTCCCGCTCCCGGTTCGCTTTCAACCCAGATTTTGCCGCCAAATCCTTGGACCAGCCGGCGAGCGATGGCAAGACCCAGGCCCATACCATCCGACAGCCTCTCGGTCTGCGGCAGTCGGAAGAAATCATCAAACACTTCAAGGTGAAATTCCGGAGCGATTCCGGGACCGGTGTCGGCGACGCTGACCTTGACCGCGTTGGGGTGGGCCAGGCTCTGGCGCCGACGTTCCGCGACCGCCGGTTTCTGCGCAGCGCGGCGCTCCCACATATGGGGCTCAGCGTGCAACCATACAGTTCCGCCTGCCGGTGTGAACTTGGATGCGTTCTCCAACAGGTTCGACAATATCCGCTGTACCTTGGCGGAGTCGAACGGGAAGGGAGTGAGCTTGTCGTTAGCGAGGAAATAGAGCGCCAGACCGCGGTTCTGAAACCGGTTTGACCAGAGCGTGCACACTTCGGAGATGCAGGCGTTCATGTCGCCGACTTCGTACTGCATGCGCAGTTCGCCGGTTTCGAGCACGCTGTAGGTCAGGAAGTCCTGGATGAAAGTCTGGAGGCGTTGTCCGGCGCTGCGCATATCACGCAACACCTCGCGCTGGCGATCGTTGAGTCCGCCCAGTTTTTCACTTTGCAAGAGCTCGATGTAGCCCGACACAATGGCGAGGGGTGTCTTGAGGTCGTGTGCTGCCGACGCGAGGGCATTCGTGCAACGCTGAAAGCGTTCCTGCAGCTGCGTGAATTGTTGTAAAAGATCGTGCTGGCAGGTTGGGTCGGGACACGCGGTCTGACCCTCTGCGGAAGGGCACAACTCGAAGGAATCGTTCGTCTTCGCAACGCCTGGCGGCAGACAAGAATTTTCCGGTGTAGCCATCTCAATTTCTCAGGAGTGCAAAGCCGGGGAGGGTTCAACCTTGGCGGTCAAGAAGAATGCTGTATTGCAGGCTTAGTATGAACACAGGTTCCGCCGGTGTCAACGAAAATGCAATTGAGTGCTCACCGAAGGGAAAAAGCTTTCACTTTCTGTGTGTTTCGAGACCCAGGAGGTAACCAAACCGGCAGGTTACCTAAGACTTGATAAAGGCGAACGTATGCCCCTTGAAGTGCATGAGTTGAGTAAGATGTGTTTATGAAAATGACCTGCGGACATCTGGGGAACGATTCAACGGACACCAAAACAATAGTTTGGCCACAAATGTGCGGCTACCAAGGCTTTAAAGCACGCCTATGAGAAACGCTTTGCCCCTTCCCATGCCTAACACCGAACGACGCAAATGGCCACGCCTGCCGTTGGCGATTCCGGTTTTTGTGAGGAGTCGTGACGACAAGGGTAAGGAGTTTCTGGAGTTTGCCACCGCACTGAACATCAGCGCCGGCGGAGTACTGGTAGCCGTGCGCCGCTCTCTCTCGCCATCGGCGCGGATTCTGCTCGAGATTCCCAGCGCGCCATTGGCCGCGACAGCGAATCTTCCCAAGGCATCGCGAACGCTGCGAGCCAAGTGCGTGCGGGTAACTCACGCGGCGGGCTATCACCTGGTTGGCCTGAAGTTTTCGCGGCCGCTAGTAGAGGAGCCGGAAGGCAACCAGGATCGCCAGCCGTCGCGGAGGAAAGTTGGTTCTGCGCGAGTGAAAAAGTTTTCCCTCGCCCCGGCACTTGCGTAACTACGCAGTCACCTTCCGGTAAATCCCCTTCGTGCATTCTTGGGGTTTCTGCAAATTATTGCATCCAAAGCGCATAACATCCAGCGGGGAAGGGTGATGAACATCTCTCCCAGTTTGGCTCTTGGGGTGCACTAGCCCAACTGTCCGCCGGATGGGCGGGCAAAATTAACCCTTATGAACACAACCAGTCCAGTAAGTTCTTTCGTGCAATCACTCGGCGAGATCCCCCCCGACGCAGTGGTTTTTGGCCGTTCGGAGGCGATGCTAGCCGTCCGAGAACGGCTGGACAAAGTAGCGGGAGCCAATGTTCCGGTGCTCATCCACGGCGAGAGCGGGACCGGAAAAGACATTATCGCCCGCATGATCCATTCACTGTCACCGTGGAAAACAGGCCCCTACGTAAAAGTCAACTGCCCTGCGATTCCCGGAACCCTGCTGGAGAGCGAACTGTTTGGATACGAGAAGGGCGCCTTCACGGGTGCATATGGGACGAAGCCAGGCCGGGTGGAGATGGCTCACCGGGGAACGCTTTTCCTCGATGAAATTTCAGAGCTTGACCTCGGGTTGCAATCCAAACTGCTCCAGTTGCTGCAGGACGGGCAGTTCTGCCGGATCGGCGCGCAAGAGGACAAAAAGGTCGAAGTGCGCGTGGTTTGCGCCACCAATCGAAAACTGGAAGACGAGATCGAGAACGGCACGTTCCGCCAGGACCTGTTTTACCGGATCAATGTGGTGAACCTGCATCTGCCGCCGTTGCGCGAACGCGGAGTCGACATCGAAGACCTGGCCAACTATTTCCTCGAGTACTACAACCGAAAATACAATGCGCGAGCCCGGTCGCTGTCGCCGGAGCTGATCGGCATTCTGCAGAAGTATCACTGGCCGGGCAACATTCGCGAACTGGAAAATCTGATCAAGCGCTACGTGATCCTGGGCAATGAGGACGTCATCAGCAGCGACCTGGTCAGCCGCGAGCAGCAATATTTCAATCCTGAGATTCCGATTGATGGTCCAATTTCGCTAAAGAAAATCACGCGCCAGGCCGTACGTGAACTGGAACGCAAGGTCATTTTGAAGGTCTTGCAGGCGAATCACTGGAACCGCAAGCAAGCGGCGCGAGCGCTGAGCATCAGCTATCGGGCGCTGCTGTACAAGATCCGGGACGCCGGTTTGCCGTCCAACCGCAACGCGCGGCGCCGACCGCCGGAGACGGCTTCGGTGGCGCACCCCGCAGTGATGGAATAGTTTTACGTCCGCAGACTCGTTGGCTTCTCCTGACCCGCCGCATCAGAACGGCGGGTTTTTTATTGAGATCTGGTGGGCGAGACACGATGAACAAATCTGCACACAAGCAGGAGTGTTTGGGGCGCAGGCTGGATGGCTCAGTGGAGCTGCGCGAGCAGCTTGCGGGCGTCATCCGCGCTGCTGAAGCTGGGATTGATTTTCAAAGCGAGCTCGCACTGCTGGCGGGCAAGCGCGGCCTGCCCGGTTTTCTGGTAAGCCAACCCGAGATGATAGTGATAGAGAGGCTCGTCGGGATTGTCTTTGTTCAGGCGGATGGCTTCTTTGAACAGATCGACAGCGGACTTGTACGCGCCCTTCTGATAGTAGGCCCACCCGAGCGTGTCGGCTGCATTCGGCATGTTGGGAGCGCTGCGACGCGCGACCTGCGCCAGCGAGAGCGCCACATCTACATTTCCACCCTGCGACAGCAGAACATAGGCGAGGTTGTTCGAAGCTGAGGGATTGTCAGGCTGAATCTGCAGGGCTTTCTGATAAGAGTCTTTGGCTTTATCCCAGTCTTTCTTGGACTCGTAAAGTTCGCCGATGAGCACGTAGAAGCGAACGTCTCGCGGATTGCGCTGGAGAAATCCCTGATACGTCGCGATGGCGCGGTCGGTCGATCCTTCGGCGGCTTGCACTTGGCCTAACTTGAGCAGAGCGTCGGAATTGTTGTTGTCGAGTTCGACAGCCCGTTTGAGTTCCGTTTCCGCATTCTTCAGATCCTTGTTGTTGAAGAGGACCGCTCCCAGAAGGTAGTGGTAACCGCTGTTTCCCGGCTGCTTGGCAAGCTGGGCCTGGACACGGGACAAAGCCTTGTCGGGTTGTTTCTGCTCGAGATAGAGAGCCATCAGGCCGCTGAGCGCATCCGCGGCATTGGGGTCGCGATCGAGCGCCTGTTCGTAGAAGGCGTTGGCCTCGGGATATTTCTTTTGCCGGAGGCGAAGGTTCGCCAGGTAGATGTAGCCAAGAGGACTCTGCGGTGCAGTGTCGATGGCGGTGCGCAGGTCCGACTCGCCCTTGTCCATCTCCTTGCGGTTGATCTTTGAAGTCGCGCGCAAGGTGTAGCCGTCGGGCAGAGTGGGTTGCGCGGCAATGATCTTGTTGGCGGTCTGCTCAAGCGCGTTCCAGTCTCCGCGGCGCGATTCAGCGGCTGCCAACGCATTCAGTGCTTCCAGAAGATCGGGACGGAGGCGCACCGCTTCGCGCCACTCGGTTTCGGCGCGGGCAAGATCGCCCATCTGATCAAACGCCGCCCCCAGGTGATAGTGGGCAACGGCATTATTGGCATCGCTACGCAGGGCCTGCTGCAAAGTCTCGGCAGCATCGGCGGGATGAGCCTGTCGCAACTGTATCTGACCACGATATATCAGCGACTCGGGGTCTCCGGCATTCGCCTTCAGGATTTCATCGTTGAGCTTGGCCGCGTCATTCAGACGGTTCTTCAGGATCAGGAGCTGGATGTAATTCTTCTTGACCTGGAGGTCGTTCGAGTGTCGCTGATTCAGCTCTGCGTACTCGGTGAGAGCCTTGTCGACATCCCCGGCGGCGAAGAAGAAGTCTCCCAGCATGCGATAGGCGGCGGGATTGTCAGGCAGCTCGACCTTGGTGCGCTTCAAAAGTTGCTCGGTTTCGGCCTTCTTGCCTTCCGACATGTAGAGCTTGGCAAGTGCCGCGCGCGGATCGGCGCTCTTGGGATCAGTGTCGACTGCTTTCTGAAGAGCTTGCTCAGCGTCGGCGTAACGAGTCTGCCGCTGATAAAAAGCTCCCAGGGCCAGCAGCGCGCTGACGGACTTGGGGTTCAGGCTGACAGCCTTCTTGAAGTTTGCCTCCGCCGCATCGGTTTGGTTCATCCGCAGTTGCAACAACGCCAGGCTCAAATAGGAATCCCAGTGGTCTGGGGCCAGCGAAATCGCTTTCTGCATCTCCTGTAATGAGCCGTTCAATTCCTGCCGGGCGGCTTTGAGGTTGGCGTAGGCCACATGCGCCTGCGGGTTGTTGGGGTCGCGCGCGAGGACGGCATCAATGTGCTGCTGAGCATCTTTCAGCTCATTGCCGGCGATGAGCATGTTCGCCGTGTCGATGTGGGCGGGTGCGTACTCGGGATCAATCTGGAGAGTGCGGTCTAGTTCCTGGTAAGCGAGGCTCCAGTTTTGCAGCTTCAGATAAGTCTGCGCGAGGCGGTAGTGGGCTTGCGCAAAGTTGGAATCGACCTGGATGGCGTTGCCGAACTGAATTGCCGCTTCGCGGTATTTTTCCTTTTCGAAGTAACGCTGACCGCTCTCGAAATATTTCTGCTTGCGAACGTTGGGATCCCGTGAACAGCTGGCCAGCGTGACGCAAATCAGGATCAGCGTCGAGAATAACCGAGCCATGGGGGAGTACATCATGTGTTGTGCAGTCTCGAGGCGTGCGCTTCGCGGGCTTACTCCAAAGTAGCCCTAAACCAACGTTAGCGCAAAGCGACGCACGGTTAAAGTTACTCCCGTCACCGCCCGCAACGAAAGCATCACGAAGACTCGTGCCCGCGGTTCTCACCTCGGAATGAACGAATTCAACTGCGGCGTAATCAACGTTGCGGCGGAAACCAAACGCTGCTGGGCAACCTCCATCGTCTCGTTATGAGCGATGGGAGTAGTGATGCGGACCAGCGAGCCGTCGGTGCGGTTCATGCGCATGGAATCTGCGACGAGATAAAACTTGGCCCAATACTCACTCGCCGTGGTCCGGCTGTGGGCCAGATACCAATAGAGCACGAGTTGCCGCTCATCCCCTTTGGCAATGACGTACCGGTTGACCAGGAAAGGTGTGACAGAGGGCAGGGTCAGCCAGATCCGGTCCGAACGAACGGGCATCCACCCAGCGCCCGGAAGGCAATTCTTGGGAGAGTGAATGGCGTCGCCGGTCCGCTGCGTCGGGAAATAGGCGATGAACAGATCAAAATAGGGCACGCTTCCTGACTGGTAGACGCGCAAGAGAAAATCTCCCGGACCGAGTACCTGACGAACATCAGGAGTAATTTCGATGTCAGTGCCGCTCCAGGTGCCGAGTTGAACAGGAAATCCCGCGAGAGGGCGATGAAAGGGAAGAATTTCGTTGCGCGACCGCGCCTGCAGAAAAACCGCCGCGGACAGCAGCATCGCGGCCGCAAGGAAAAAACGAGATTGCGCGCGCAAAAACTTCATTCGACCGTTTCCTCGCGAGGCTTAAAGCGAACGATCGCGCTGTGAATCAGAAACAGCATGAACAGCGACACGACGAAAATGAGCCAGCCGGAAAATGTGTGGAAGAATCCCTCCGCCTTGTCGGGGTCCCAATACTGGACCAGGAGTCCGGTGCCAACGATCCGAAAGCTGTTCGCGATCACAGCAATTGGCACTGCCGCGACTGCCAGCGCAACGCGAGGCCAGGTACGCTTCTCGAGCAGATAACCGTAAATGATGGCGAGCGTAACCAACGACAACAGGGATCGGATTCCGCTGCAGGCTTCGGCAACTTCCAGAGCCATAGCTGGAAGGTGGATCACGTTTCCCTCACGCAGGACAGGAACGCCTAACAATGGCAACGAGTGGCTCGCGACTTTCGAGGCGAGCAACTGAAGTGGCATCGTGATCTGGTTGAACACGATGTTGGGGATCGGGATCATCAGGAGGAGAAAGGCCCAGGGGAAGAGAATCGCTTTCATGTAGGGCCAACCCAAAAAGAAAACAACGAGGCCAGCGATCGCGATCGGGAATGAAATGCGAGACATGAAAAGTTCCGCCCCAAGAACTCCTACCGTGAGCACAATCAGAGCGATACCAAGAATCCACACCCCCGCCCAAGAAGGCCTTTGTGGGATCGTTGCCAACCGCCCACGTCTTTCCCACATCACATAAGCAGAAAACAGCGGGACGAAAGCACCGTGAGAGAAATTCGGATCAGTCCACCATTGACGGGCTAATCTTGTCAGTATCGGGAAATAAATCCAGGCCAATAGGGATCCCAGGAAAACGGCTTGCCATAACAGTATGGGAGCGGTGCCGGAAACCGAATCCTGGCCACCGGCGGAAGGGGCGGTTTGTGTGAGGTGGTTCACAAAAATCCAAGGTCAACTCAGAGCATATTCGAAGCAACCAAGCGCAGCAAATTTCCGCGGTTGCCAATAGTGGGGACCAGCAACGGAGGTCTGAATCGACTGGGAGCGGACTGGAGTGCGGTGGCGACTGCTCGCCGACTGAGAAAAAAGGTGGAGTTTTGGATAAACAATACCGATCACGCAGTCATGGGTGGTGGGCAAATCGAAGTCCATATCTCATTGAAAGATAAGAGGAAACTCGGCTGCCGAGCGTGTGGCCCGAAGGTAACATAGGGGTTGGTTACCAAAAAGAGGCAAAAAGTTTCCCTTTTGTGCGGAAACAATATACTCTGATTTCGCGCAAGGTTTACCAAAGTGGTGCATGAATGGCGTGGAAGTAGATGAAAATACTATACTTGGTAATCTGACGCGTGTGACGGGCAGAGACGACGTTATGGCATGACCCTTGCTCTGGATTAGCCCGCACCCATCCGGTCAAGTTTGCTTTCTCCTCCGCCCGGAAGGCCATGAATGGAACCAGATTTTCCTGAAAAATCATCGATGAATGCAATTGTCCCGGGTCTAGAGAACACGAATCATCTGTTCGTAGAAGGGATCAGTCCCTCCGTCAAAGGTGTGGAGTGCATTATCCGCGAGCTTTCCGGCAGTGATGTGCCGGTGCTTTTGCTGGCCGAGCACGGCGCCGGCAAGCGCGCGACGGCGGAGCGTATTCACCAGCTTTCGGCCCGCCGACAAGAACCTTTCCATGCGGTCGCCTGCCGCGGGTTGACCCCCGAAGTCCTCGAAGGACCCGCCGGCGAGAAAGGCCAGTTTCACGAAGGCACGCTGTTCCTGGAAGAGATTGGAGATTTGAACGTGGCGGCACAACGAAAGCTGCTCGAGTTGCTGCCGGAGGGCGAGAACAAGAGTAACAGCACGGGAATCGGCGCGCGCCTGATTTGCGGTACAGCGCGAGACCTCGAGGCGGAAGTGCGGTCGGGGCGATTCCGTGAAGATCTCTACTACCGTATCAGCGGAGTGAGTCTGCGCTTGCCGCCTTTACGTCAGCGCAAGGAAGACATCCCGCACCTGGTGAGCTTTTTTCTCGCCAAATATGCCTCCCTGTTCAGCCTTCCCCAGCCTTCGTTAAGCCGGGAGACGCAGCAGTTGTTCATCGAGTATGGGTGGCCGGGAAATGTTCGCGAGCTTGAGGACGCTGCCAAGGCGATCGTGGTGATGGGTGATGAAGCGCTGGCCATGGGCGGCTTGAGGTCTCAACTGGCGAAGGCCGATCGCGGAAACGGAGAACGGGTTTCTTTGAAGGAGGCATCCAAAGCGGCATCCCGGGAAGCCGAGAAAGAGTTGATCCTGAAAGTTCTCAACAAAACGCGCTGGAACAGGCGGCGCGCGGCGCAGGAATTACAGATCAGCTACAAGGCTTTGCTGTACAAGCTGAAACAGATTGGCTACGGGGAATACGGAACATCCTAAACGCGGGAGAGAAGGAGAACATGAGCAGAAAGATCGGCCTGGGGATAGTTTTGGCTGTGGTTTTGACAGGGGGGAGCGCCTGGGGGCAGGCGGACAAGACCGCGGGCACGAAAGAGAAGTCGAATCCCCCGGCACCTCCGCAAGGACAAGCGACGCAGGAGTCGAACTCCACGTCGTACGTAATCGGCGCAGAAGACACGCTGCACATCAGCGTGTGGAAGGAACCGGACCTGACGGCCACGCTGCCGGTGCGGCCGGACGGGAAGATCTCGATGCCGTTGCTCGACGACGTGCAGGCGGCCGGTCTCACGCCGATGCAGCTGGCGGAATCGGTCACCGAGAAATTGAAAAAGTACATCGCCGATCCTCGTGTCACGGTTGTGGTCACGGCGATGAACAGCCAGAGAGTTTTCGTAATGGGAGAGGTGCTGCACGGTGGATCGGTGCAGCTAGTACCGGGAATGACAGTTCTCCAGGCTTTGTCGTCGGCAGGGTTTACCCAATTCGCGAACACGAAAAAGATCTACGTCCTTCGTCAGGAAAACGGAAAGCAGACCAAGATGCAGGTCAACTACAACCAAATGATCAAGGGCGCGGTCGAGCAGAACATCGTGCTTAAGCCGGGCGATACGATCGTTGTCCCGTGAGGAAAAGGTAAGGTGATGAACAGGACACAAGGCATTTGGCTGGTTGTGATTGTGGCCGTATTGGGCGTGGCGACGGTTTGCGCGCAGGATGACAGCACGCAACAGCCGCCCGACAATTCCGGGCAACCAGTTAACACTCCCCCGCAGGGAGCCTACGGGCAAGGCACGACGCAGCCCCAGGTTTCCCAGTTCCCCCCCTTGTCCAGCCTTGACGCAGCTTCGCTCGAACCGAATGTAGCTTCACGGAGTTTTCTGCAACCTGACTTTCGCGTCGCAGAGTTGGTCGACACGAATGCCAGCAACAGCCTTGGCCACAACACGGGTGCGACGAGAGCAGTTACCCACCTGCAGGGAAGCATAGACCTGCAGCGCTTATGGAGCCGTTACGCCACCTCGCTCGCTTATGTCGGCGATGGCGCAATCTATCCGGCCGGGAATGTGTCCGACACGCAGGCCCACCAGGCGTACCTTGACCAGCGCGTGATGTGGCGCACCGGACTTCTGCAGTTCCGCGACGTGGCCAGCTATCTTCCGGAGGGAAGTTTCGGCTCCGGAGCGTTTGGCGGCGTGGGCGGGGTCGGTGGCCTGGGCGGGCTGGGAGGCGGCGGAATTGTTGGTGGCCTAGGCGGTACATTCAACTTCTTTGGCTCCGGCAACCTGTCGTCGGTCGGAACAGTACCGAGCTTCAGTAACGTCAGCATCATGGATGTACAACAGAATTTAACTCCGCGCACGGCGGTGACTGCCGCGGGCGGTTATGGTTGGACACACTTTACCCAAGCTTCGACGCCTCCGCTGGTGGACACACGGCAGGTCACAGGCCAAGCTGGTGTCAACCATCAGCTCAACCGGCGAAGCTCGGTCGCGGTTTCGTATATTTTTGCCGACATAAAGTTCCCTCACGCCGGCGCCGGATCATTTGATTCGCATACAGTGCATCTTCTGTACGGATATCAGATAAGCGGGCGCATGGACCTGGTTCTCGGCGCGGGTCCGCAGTACGTGAAGTTCAACAATCCGGCGTTCACCGCGGGGAACCGGGTTTCGGTGAGCGGCATCGCTTCTTTGCGTTACCGCTTCCCGCGCACGTCGGTGAGCTTGACTTACAGCCGCTTCGTAAATGGCGGCTCAGGCTTCTTCGCCGGATCGATCACCAACCTGTTCCGCGCGACCATGAACCGTCCTTTGAGCCGCCGGTGGACCTTCTACGGCGACCTGGGCTACTCGCTGAACAACCGTCTGCAGAATATCGGCAACTCGGTTACGGCGACCAACTTTCATTCTGCGTATGCGGGCGCCCGGTTAAGCCGTATCCTCAGCCGGA
>Ga0126372_10000566_pt1 | contig 13149 bp, 13 predicted proteins | sample PanSoiMetaPlot_6_FD_92762 | JGI IMG/M metagenome (GOLD analysis project Ga0126372, IMG submission 92762) | Tropical forest soil microbial communities from Panama - MetaG Plot_6 | ecosystem: Environmental > Terrestrial > Soil > Tropical forest > Bulk soil | place: Panama | collected 2016-02-17
ATTTGCGAGAAAGCAATGGCGTACGAACCTAACGCGCGCTACCAGTCTGCCCGGGAGATGACCGCCGACATCACGCACTATCTGAATGGTGAACCGGTGAGCGCCTACCCGGAAACCTTGCTCGAACGTTCAGGTCGCGTTTTGAACCAGCATCGCACCGCGGTAGTCCTAGTGGCGGTATATCTGCTCATGCGCGTTCTGTTTATTTTGTTTGCGCGTCGTTAAAGAAACCTAGAAAAACGGGTAATACCCACAATAGAGAGGAGGAAATGACCATGAACAAGGTTCTTCTGGGCCTCCTATTGGGAGCCATCTTAGGTGCCATCGACGGGATGACCGCTCTGTTCACGCCGGAGACGCGGGCGGAGATCACTGGCATTGTTATCGGGTCCACAATAAAGGGCATTATCGCGGGTATCCTCATTGGGGTATTCGCTCGCAAAGTACATTCGCTGGCGCTGGGCATTGTGTTCGGTCTCGGCATTGGACTGCTCCTAGCATTCATCGTCGCCCAGATGCAACACGGTTATTATTTCCAGATCATGTTACCTGGAGGCATGGTGGGCCTCATCGTGGGCTACGCGACACAGCGGTACGGGCGTGGACCCAAACTTCAACAGACTTAAGGGAGCGGCTGAAGGGGACACGGCTGGGCACAACAAGAGATTTTTTAGATTCATGATTCGCAGAAAATCATGGTCACTGGTGGGAGGCAAGACATGAAAGCTTCTACACTTTATCGAATTGCCGCTGTCCTTCTGCTGCTTTTTGACGCCGGACACACATCTGGTTTTCCCTGGTCCGATCCCAAGTGGGGAGTGGATCTCGGTTCCATGCGGTCAACTCACTTTTACATTATGGGATTTAGCCGAACTTATTGGGATTTTTATGTTGGGTTCGGACTCTTTGTCAGCGTGTTTCTTCTACTCGCTGTGGTATTGGCGTGGCAGCTAGGTGGCCTCACGCCGGAGTCTTTGGCGCTCATGCGCGGCACTGCTTGGGCGTTTGCCCTTTGCTTTGCTGCCATAGCGGTTTTGAGCTGGAAATACTTTTTTATTATTCCCGTCGTTTTCTCAATCGGCACTACAGTCTGTCTGACTGCTGCGGCATGGCGTTCAGTGAAGCCAATCCAAAACCGTTAGGTAGGTGCTGGGCGAGTACCCGTGGCAATACGGAAATTACGGGTTCGTTCTTCGGATCAGTACCTAGAAATGCGCTTTTAACTTCCGGTTGGTCGCTAGACTTGATCGGAAACGCCTCGGCCAGCACTTCGGGTTTGAAGAAGAAGGTCGACCCGAGGCGTTTTCGATGAGACGTCATGCTCCTCTGACGCGCCACCAAGCATGAAAATAGGGTTCAGCGGGCTAGCCACTTAGACACGGGTCAGTCTGTGATACGAGCATCCATGGTTGGCGATTGCTTGAAGGTCGGTAGCCTATGTGATGACACAGATCCCGCCGATGAGACTGACCCGTGCCGGTAAAGGTACCACCTTTTGTCGCACCCGGAAACGGGTAGGACGCATGACAGTGTCTGCACCAGACCTGCGGCGCAGCAATCGCCTCCGAGGGAGCCGTTATGCAAACTCTGGTAGAACGCGGTTGTGGATAGGACGTACATCAGGCCACGGTAGTGGCTTGCTTGTTGATGGTTCGCCGGGACGGGAAGGTCCAGAAACAGATGCGAACGTTCGGCACGACAGCGCGAGAGTTGGTGGGTTTGCGCGAGTGGTTACTGTCTGAAGGCTGCACCCATGTGTACAGCCGCAGCGGGTATTTCGAAGAGAGATACTTAACAGCTTCGTTCAATCCCATCGTTCTCGACTCCGGAAGGGTCGGCGGCTGTTTCACACTGATTGACGATACAACAGATCGGGTTATCGGCGAACGACGACTCCGGACTCTTCGAGATCTTGCGGCGCGCTCGATGGAAGCGAAAGAGATCGATGAAGCATGCAGGACCGCCGCCGAGGCAATCAATGGAAAATCGTTACGACCTGCCTCTTGCGTTGTTTTATCTTCCGGACGAAGACCGTAAGCGTGCCCGTCTGGTGGCGAATGCCGGCTTGAATCCCGGGCAACCAGCGAGTCCAAGGAAGATTGAGTTGACAGAGGTAAATGGTTCCGGGCCTTGGCCAATTGCTGGAGCATTCGAAACGAACTCAGTCCAACAAGTGGACAATCTGGAGCAGAAATTTGTGTCTCTGCCAGGTGGCCCTTGGAATGATTCACCCAGCCCAATCCGGAGAAACTTGTTCCGTTTGGCGCTCATACCGACGCTTCAGATACAGCCCTAAGACTTCTCATTACTGATTCTCGAGCTGGGGCACCGCCAAATTCAGTGGCTGATTGCGGGCAGGACCAGGCCAGTTATGCTGTGATGGCGGAATCCTCGAAATGGCTGGAGGCAGGCGAGGAGAGCATCGTCGCCTTGGAAAAAGAGAAAGACCTGCCAGGTGCATCCTACGAACTGCCTGAAGCCGCAGGCCAGAACCAAAAAATTCCCAGAAATTAAAAATCTTCCCGACAGCTTGTAGAATTCCGATCTGGCCGTTCGTCGTTGTAGTGAAGGCAGGGCAACTAACCTGCCTGAAGACCATTTCAGGAGAAGACAATGCCGCAATATTTGGTTGCTGGTTACCTCCCCGACGACTTCGACCCGTCCCAAGTGGACGAAGCGACGAGCCGCGAGATCCACGCGCTCAACAAAGAGATGATTGCTGCCGGCGTCAGGAAATTCGCTTGCGGCCTTGGGTCCGCGAAGTCGCTGCGACCGCAGACCGATGGCGGAGTCCTTATCACCGACGGGCCATATCTTGAGACGAAGGAACACATCGGCGGCTTTTGGATATTGGAATGCGCTGACATGGACGAGGCGGTGGCATGGGCGCGCAAAGGCGTCGCCGCCACCCGGGGGCGCGTCGAGGTGCGAGAGATCTTCTTCAATCCGTCAACCGACTAGCAACCGAGCCACAGACTTCAACGAACAGATGAAGGTAAGTGAAGCAGCGACGGCGATAGAACGCCGCACGCCGAAGGACGGTCTGCGCCCAAAAAGTCCCATTCTCAGGAGGAAAACAATGCTGAAAAAGAAGGTTGCCGCAATCGCTTTCAAAGGCTTCGCACTACTAGCTGCGCTCGGTTCAGCACTCCTCGGTATGGGGAACCAGGCGATGGCACAGGATGCCACGATGCCCTATCCGAAGATGGCCCCGATCGACCAGTACCTCATGGCGGATCAGGATGCGGAAATAGCCCTGGCGCAAAGTGCGGCGCCGGAGTCCATTTCACGCGATGCGGAAGTACAGGTTCTCCGACGTCTTGGTTTCGAAACGGCAGTCAAAGGCAAAAACGGTTTCGTGTGTATCGTGGAACGTTCGTGGACTTCCGCACCTGACGCTGACTTCTGGAATCCAAAAGTACGGACCCCGATTTGTTATAACGCGGCAGGTGCGCGTTCCCTCCTTCCACGCAACATCAAAAGGACCAACTTGATCCTGACGGGACGAACGAAAGCTGAAGTGGACGAGACTATCGTGGCCGCCGTCGACAAAAAAGAACTGCCGGCGATGGAACCCGGCGCAATGTGCTACATGATGTCGAAGCAAGGATACGGCGGTGACAGCGTCGCGCACTGGCCTTCTCACGTGATGTTTTTCTATTCGCAGACCGACCCAGCAACCTGGGGAGCGAATCTGCCGGGCTCTCCCATCCTTGCTATGAGCGACGACCACGAGCACCTGACTGAGTTCGCGATTGGCGTGCAACACTGGTCTGACGGAACGGAAGCCGGCTAAATATTCGAAAAATACAGGTTCGGCCAAAGTGTGAACGGAGAAGTACAAAATCGAGAAGTGCGGAGGAAGGCGATGAACCGAAGTCAAATCCACACCCTTTTACTGAGCGCATTCGCAATCGTGGTCGCCCTGATCGCGGCGTCGTCCTTGCCCGCCTCCGCACAAGACGCCAAACAACCGTATTCCACCATGGCCCCGGTCGAACAATATCTAATGGATCGCGACGCGGAAATCGCCCTGGCCCGCAGCGCCGCTCCAGACGCCATCTCGAACGACGCCTCAGTCATCGTCCTGACCCGCCACGGCTACGAAACCGCGGTAGAAGGCAAGAACGGCTGGGTATGCTGGGTGGGACGCGGCTGGATGGGCATGTTCGATCATCCCGAATTTTGGAATCCCAAAGTCCGCGCCGCAGATTGCCTCAACCCACCAGCCGCCCGCACCGTTCTCCCGTACGCCTACAAACGCACCGAATTACTCCTGGCTGGCCATTCCAAGCAGGAAGTTATCGCCGCAATCAAAGCCGCCATAGACAAAAAAGAATTACCACCCCTCGAGCCGGGGACTGTCTCCTACATGATGTCCAAGTCCTCCTACCTAACCGACAACGGCGACCACAATGGCCCCCACCTGATGTTCTTCCAAACCGACAAGAACGACACAGCCTGGGCCGCCAACCTAACCAACTCCCCGGTCCTCTCCGTAAATTATTGGTACATCTCCGCCGAAGCCTACCCACAACTCAAAGCCTTCCCGCAACTGTCCGTGTTCTTAGTAGGAGTAGATAAATGGTCCGACGGCACCCCCGCCCACGCATGTAGCTCCGCAAAATAAAAAAGAGGCTGCACCTCAAAAGGGGGTCTCCGAAAAAGCTGCCGCCGGCTGTTGGCTGCCTCTGAGCCGGCTCGCCTTAATCCTGCTGCCAAGAGCTAGCTCTCAGGTACCGGCATGAGACATTAATGAGGGATACGCCGAACTCATTGCAGAGTGGTGATACAGCAGTAGGCGCAGTTCTCGTAGCATCCGCGGCTGCCCATCAGAAAACTCGTGGGCACCCCGGCAATCGTGTGGATCCGCCCCCGCCGCTCGGGGAATGGCAACGTATCCAAATCATCGAGAGTGCGGCGTTGCGGCGTAAATCGAACTTTATCGTCTTCCCGATATGCAATTCCGGGAATCTTCCGCAAGCCATCCTGCGGATTCTCAGTAGCCGCCACAATCTCTGCTAATTCCTGCTCTCCTTCGTGAATCACGATGATGTCGAGTTCGGGATGATGCTCCAGCAGCGCCCGGGCCGTGCACGACGCGTAGTGCCCGCCGGCCACGATCGTCTCCAGGAGGTTTTTGCTTGATCCGGCGGGCGAGGGTCAGAAATTCCTGCGCACGCGATTGAAAGCAAACGGACAGTCCGACGATCTCAGCCTCTCCCGCTTCTTCGGCGACGGCATCCACGTCCGCCGCCGAATTAAACCCAGCCAGCAACGTCTCGTGCCCTTTGGCCTGCAGCGAGGATGACAAATATCGGATGGAAAGATTCTCCTCGAAGTCAGGGCCCGCCAGAAGAACGCGCATGTCGCCTCCGCCGTCAAGTGTGGAACGCACCAAGTCTACATCCTTGCCGTTCTCACCTCGGGCCACCCCGCGCTTACGAACCGCGCAGCGCGCCAAGCCGCCCCCAGAACTAAAAGATCCCAGAAAAAAAATCCCCCCGACGGCTTGTAGAATTCCGCTCTGGCCGTTCGTCGTTGTACTGAAGGCCGGGCAGAGAACCCCGCCTGAAGGACTATTACAGGAGAAGATATGCCGCAATATCTGGTAGCAATTCAACACCACGAAAACTACGACCCGTCTCTGGAAGGCGAGGCGATGATTCGCGATATCGGCGCGCTCAACCAAGAGATGGATGCCGCCGGCGCCAGGTTCTTTGCTGGCGGCCTGGAATCAGCAGCCAAGGCGAAATCATTGCGTAAGCAGCCTGGTGGAGAAGTGGTCATCACCGACGGGCCGTACCTTGAGACCAAGGAGCACGTGGGCGGCTTCTGGATACTCGAAGCCGCTGACATGGACGAAGCGCTCGCGTGGGCACGCAAAGCCGTCGTCGCCTGTCGTGTTCCTGTCGAGGTGCGAGCGTTTCTCAGAATCCGGCCGAATAGAAAATCAGGTAGTGGTGCAGTTTGATAAGGAAGCGAGCCAAGCGCGCGATTATTCTGTCGCAAAGAGCGACACATCGCGTGGCTCGCCCAGCGGAAAGAACGCTTGTTCAGGTGACAAATCAAACTGTACCACTACCTAAAATCCCTTAGCCACGGAGACTCGCAATGAGAAAGCTCAGAATTTTCGAACACATCTCGCTGGATGGCGTGATCCAGCACTCTGCCGATGAGAACGATTTCCCCTACGGTGACTGGACAGCACCCTATCGCACCCCCGCTGGCAGAGATGCAGTCCTTGCGATGTATGGCGAGAGCTTCGATCTGCTGCTTGGCCGGCGCACTTACGATGGCTTTTCGGCCTTCTGGCCGAAGCAGCCGAGCAGTCCTATGTCTGACCGTCTCAACGCCGCGAAGAAATACGTCGCGACCCATCGGCCGGAGAGCCTGGAATGGGGCCCGTTCGAGGGCGTTGGGCCGGACCTCGTCGAGGACATGCGCCGCATCAAGTTGCAGAACGGCCCTGACCTGATCCTCTCGGGCAGTTCAACGCTGACATCGACGCTGCTCGAACACGGCCTTGCGGATGAGGTCGTGCTGTTCCTCAATCCTGTCCTGTTGGGCACGGGGAAGCGCATCTTTGCACACAGGACTCCGCCACGCGCATTCGAGCTCGCCAGCACAAAAGCTTTGCCGTCAGGCATCATCATCAACTCCTACAAGGCGGCTGGGCCTTTGAAGAAGCAACCATAAGGAATAGCGCAATGCGTTTCATGATGATGGTGATACCGAAAAGCTACGAGTCGGCCGCGCCCGATGCCGTTCCTAGCGCGGAAGCAGTGGCGAAGATGATGAAGTACAACAAGGCCCTGCAGAAGGCGGGAGTCCTGCTCGCACTCGATGGCCTGTTTCCTCCTTCTGCCGGGGCACGTGTTTCGTATGCGGACGGCAAGGCGAGGGTGACCGACGGGCCGTTTGGCGAGACGAAGGAAGTCATCGGTGGCTACTGGATCATCCAGGTCCGCTCGCGCGAAGAGGCCATTGAATGGGCCAAGCGTGCTCCAATGTCCAACAACGAAGTGATCGAAGTTCGCCAGATTCACGAGGTGCCTGACTTCCCAGAGGACGTTCAAAAAGTGGCCGAAGGCTTCGAGCACCGGGACGTCGTAGACTAGGTTGCATGAGCGATGTAGCTAAGACGATTGAGGCGGTGTGGAAGATCGAGTCCACACGCCTCATCGCCGCCATTGCCCGCGTCACCCACGATATCGGCATTGCCGAGGAGCTGGCGCAGGATGCGCTCGTGACTGCCCTCGAAGTTTGGCCCGAGGACGGCATCCCCGAAAACCCCGGCGCATGGCTAATGACGGCAGCAAAGCGGCGCGCGATCGATGCTCTGCGGCGTGGCCACATGCTCCTGCAAAAGCATGAAGAAATTGCCCGCGAGCTTGAATTCCAACAGCAGCAGCTGGCCGACGCACTCCAGCACTCTTTGGACGAGGTGATCGATGACGACATCCTCCGCCTCATCTTCACCGCATGCCACCCAATACTTGCGATGGAAGGCCGCATCGCGCTCACATTGCGCCTGATCGGCGGCCTCACCACGGGGGAGATCGCGCGTGCGTTTCTTGTGCCGGAGAAGACGCTGGGCCAGCGGATCTCTCGCGCCAAGAAGACCCTCGCCGAAGCTCACGTCCCCTTCGAAACACCATCCGGCGACGAACTGCGCCGCAGGGTTGAGTCCGTGCTCATGGTGGTCTACCTCATTTTCAATGAGGGCTACACCGCGACCTCGGGCGATGAATGGATGCGGGCGGCTCTCTCTGATGACGCGCTGCGTCTCGGGCGCATGCTGGCCCAACTCCTCCCCGGCGAATCCGAAGTCCACGCACTTGTGGCATTGATGGAGTTGCAGGCATCGCGCAACACAGCGCGCCGGGGCAAAAACGGCGAAGCCATCTTATTGCCGGATCAGGACCGTTCCCTGTGGGACTATGCGCAGATCCAGCGAGGAATGACCGCGCTCGAACAAGCGCAAACACTAGGCGGTGGCGCGAAACCATACGCGTTGCAGGCAGCCATTGCCGCATGTCACATGCGGGCCCGCACCGCCGAAGAGACAGACTGGGACTGCATCGTTCTTCTCTACGACGCCTTGCTGCAAATCAATCCATCTCCAATCGTGGCACTCAATCGCGCAGTCGCCGTCAGCATGGTCCAAGGCCCAGCCGCAGGACTCGACGCACTCGACGCCGCCGCCACCCGCACCGGTGACTCTGCGCTAGCCGGCTACCATCTCTTTCCCAGCGTTCGCGGAGACCTGCTGATGAAGATGGGCAGACTCTCTGAGGCACGCGAAGAAATCCAACGCGCCATCGCAATGACGAAGAATCTGCGGGAACGGGAATTGCTAGCGAACAGGTTGAAGCAGTTGGAGAAGGCGACCCTAAGTTGATGCGTTACTGGATTTCCACCGACACCACGTTGCCTTCACCGGCGGAAGACTCGAAGTAGTTCACCGCCACTTTCTGATTCTTCCAGGCACATGAGAACGTGTCGGCACCGATCAGAATCAGATGATTCATGTCGGACACAGTGAGCTTCCAGGTGCGATTTTCGGAAATCACGGTCAGCAGCGCGAGCGGAGGCGCGGAGCAATCGACGCGGGTTAATTGGCCTTTCAGGAATCTGGGCGGTCGAAGTTTCTTGGAAGATTCCACTAGCGGGCTGGTGGACTCCACGGCCAACTCGGCATTTTGCGCGCGAGGGCTTGCGAGGTGATCGAACACAAAAAATTTTCCCAGTGAGGGTGGCCAACTGGCAACACTCTGCCGGGTGGATCCGAGTACTGACTTGTAAGATTCGGCCTCGGCCAAGGCTTCCTTGGCGCGCTCGGCAACTTCTGGCGTAGCGCTGTTGACCAGCGCTGTGAGCAGCGCGAGGGCCGAGTCCAGATCCTGCGCAGAAAGGTGCACCATCGCGAGATTGTAGAGATACTGTTCGTTGCGTGGGCTGAGTTCGACCGCCTTTCGTATGGTTGTGAGCGCCTTGTCAATCTCTCCGCCGGTGGCGTAGACGAGGGACAAAAGGCTGTAGGGCTCTGAGAACGCAGGATCCAACTCGATGGCCGATTGCAGCTCTTCTTTCACCTCTTCCAGTTCAGCGCGATTTTTCGAGACCTTTCCCTGGCGTTCCATCACGAGCGCCCGATAGTAGTGCACTCTCGGATCCTTCGGGTTGGCCTGTTCTGCCCGTCGAAGGTTCTGTTCGGCCTGGTCGAAATCATGTTGCTGCAGGTATGCGTACCCAATACCGCGCAAAGCCCCCGCGTGGTTGGGATTGGTCTGCAGTATCTCCTGAAATTCAGGCAGTGCCTTTTCGCGATAGTAGGGCGAGTGCAGGTGAACGTCGGCCAGGACTGCATCGGCGTCGGCAGAAGTCAACGGGGCGCTCGTCAAGTCGCGACTGCTGACGAAATCGGGAATGGAGATGGTGGAATAACGGGACACGCGGTTCGAGATGTAAGCCTTCAAAGCCTGATCGAACTGCTGGGAAGTCATGCCGAACGCCTGCTGAATGGCGTCCTCGACGGAGATCCGTTTGTCGGTGATCAGCCTAAGGTAGTTCCAAAGTTGATTGAGGAGCGAGTTGTCGTAAAGGTAGTGCACCAGCATCGACGACTCGACGTAGAAAACGGTGCGACGGTCACTCGTGTCGTTGTAGATCCGCGAACTGTGGGTGACTTGAAAGAGTTCGGAGACTTTGATCATTCCGCCGTGTTGCAGGCTGGCGTAGTCGCTGTCGGGGATCTTGCCCACTTTCGCGTGTTTGCCATCGACCTCGACGCTGGAAAAATATTCCGCGAAGCCTTCTTCAAACCACGCACCGGCACGGCCATACAGATTACCGCTCAATAATTGATGCGCGTATTCGTGGAAGACGACTTTCCATGGATTCGCAGTGGACATGTCGAGAATGATGAAGGCGTGGTCGCTGCTGCCTTGAAAGAGGCCCGCAATGCGTGTGGGTTCGCCGTTCCAGATGGGAGCGAACTGCTCGACTTCACTGCTATTGCGGAAGGCAACCACCTGGAGGGGCACACCCAGGTCAACATTTGCCCGGGTGAGAAGTGTGGCGAAGACCTCCCGCATCTGCTCGAAACGTAAGGCGGTTTCGCGGCCTCGCTTCTCACCGGCGTCTGTAACGATCGAGAAATGGGGGGAATGCACTTCCACCCATTGCGGCTCTGCCCCAAAAGCCGGGGAGTGTTCAAGGACTATCCGGAGGAGAGCCAGCAACAGGAAAAAACAGAATCCCACGCGAGTCTTCATGGCCCACGGACCTTCGGTGCGGATATGGTACACCAACTAACAAACGGGACCGGGATGAGATGGTCAGCGATTCAGACTACGAAATATTTGGCGGCGGGATGATGCACGACGATGGCGGATGTCGATTGCTCCGGCTCAAGCAGGAAACCGCTCGTCAGGCGCACCCCGACGCTCTCTTCGGGCTTCAGAAGAGCGAAGAGCTTGATCTGGTCCTCAAGGTTGGGGCAGGCGGGATAACCAAAGGAGTATCTCGACCCCCGATATTTCTGGTGGAACAAGTCCCGTATGTGGGGCGAGTCCTCGCCGGCGATACCCAGCTCTTCCCGCATCTTCTTGTGATGATATTCGGCAAGAGCTTCGGCGGTCTCGACACTCAGCCCATGCAGGTAGAGGTACTTGGTGTACTCGCCGCCTTCGAACAGGCGCTGCGTTTCCGTCGACGCTTTCGGTCCGATCGTTACAAGCGACAGCCCGAGAACATCCATCCTGCCCGAGCTCTTGGGCAGGAAGAAGTCGGAGATGCAGAGGCGCCGTCCTTCCCTCTGGCGTGGAAAGGTGAACCGCAGCATTTCGCGTGACTGTTCTGCCGGTTGCCGGGACGATAATCCGGTCGCCGGCTCATACACGATGACGTCATTTCCGTCGCTCTGGGCAGGAAAGTAGCCATACACCACCGCAGGTTCAAACAGACCGCTCGCGAGAATTTCTTCTTCCAGGTCTTTCTTGATGGGCCGGAACTTTTCTTCCACCAGGCGGAGATAGTCTTCCTGAGACGCGGTTTTTAGCTGCCACTGATTCTTGAACAGTGCCGTGTCGTTGATGTACTGAAAAATCTCGCGCAAGTCGTAGTCTTTTCGTACTCGAACACCCCCGAACGCGGGAGTCGGGATCTGCGGGGCATCGCCGACCACCGGGCTTCGGTCGGAGAACACCGGGCCACTAACTTCATCGACGGTTGCAGCCTTGGCATATTCCTTAACCCTCTTCCCTTCCTCAATTCGGCTCTGCCGCTGGCCGTCAGAGGAAACCAGGTCTTCCATGATGTGCAGTCCGGCGAACGCATCGTCGGCGTAGAAGACGCCCGATGAGTACTCCCGGCGCAAGTCATCCTCAACATATTTTCGGGTGAGAGCGGCGCCACCGCAGATCACGGGATATTCGAGTTCCTGGCGATGCAGATCCTGCAGGACATACTTCATCTCGAGAGTCGACTTGACCAGCAATCCGCTCAGGCCGATGGCATCGGCACGATGCTCCTGCGCGGCCTTGATGATGGTGTCTGCCGGCTGCTTGATGCCGAGGTTCACCACGCGATATCCGTTGTTACTAAGGATGATGTCGACAAGATTCTTGCCGATATCGTGGACGTCACCCTTCACTGTCGCCAACACGATGGTTCCCTTCTGCGAGCCGGACTTTTTCTCCATCTTCGGTTCGAGATAAGCGACAGCCTGTTTCATGACTGCTGCAGAATCGAGCACAGAGGGCAGCTGCATCTTGCGCGCGCCGAAGAGTTCCCCCACGGTGCGCATGCCGTCGAGCAGGACAGTATTGATCAGGTCCAGAGGTGAATACTGCAGCAGCGCAACTTCAAGTAATTCTTCAAGGGTCTTCTTATGCGCGCCGTCACCCACGGACTTTTCTCCGTTGATGATGGCGAACTTGAGCTTGTCGTCGACGGAAAGGGTTTCCACGTGCGCGGTGGTAGTGGCGTGCGGCTTGCCTTTCATCCCGGCAAAGTGCTGCATGTAGCGCTGCAAGGGATCGCCGTCACTCTCGTCGCGAAAGATGAGCTTGCGCGCGAGTTCAACTTCTTCACGAGGAATCTTGTAAAGCGGATAGATCTTGGAATAGTTGACGATCGCCATATCGAGGCCGTTATTGACCGCCTCGTGCATGAACACGCTGTTGAGCACGCGTCGCGGATAGGCGTCGAGGCCAAAGGAAATGTTGCTGACGCCGAGGATCGTCTTCACCTCGGGCAATTCCTGTTTGATTCCCTTGACTGCTTTGAGTGTTTCGATTCCCGCCGTCCGGTACTCCTCCTGGCCAGTGGAGATGGGCAGAGTGAGAGAGTCGAAAATCAGATCGCAAGGCCTGATGCCGTATTTGTTCGTAGCAAGGTCAAAGATGCGCCCTGCGATCGCGATTTTCTTCTCGGCGGTAAGCGCCATGCCCTCTTCGTCGATGGTGAGGGCGATCACCGCGGCACCGTAGCGCTTGGCCATGGGCAGGACTTTCGAAGTACGCTTCTCACCGTCTTCGAGGTTGATGGAATTGATTATGGCCTTACCTGGAATACGCTTGAGTGCTTCCTCAACCACGTCGGCTTCCGTAGAATCGACCAGGATGGGCGCGGGCACACGCGTGGCGATTCTTTCGAGAATCGACGTGATGTAGCCCTTTTCATCCTCACCGACGATGGCACAGCACAAATCGAGCATGTGCGAGCCGTCGGCGACGAGTTTCTTGGCCAGGGCCAGAATGTCGTCGTACTTCTTGCCTCGCACCAGGTTGCGGAAGTGCTCGACGCGGGTCGTCGTGTTCATTTCCTCGGCGACGACGAGGGGCTTAGGATCGAGATCGAGCGGAACTGACGTGTATGCGCTGGAAGCCGCAGCCACAGGCTTCACTTCTCTTGGGGCGGGCTGAACTCCGGAGACTGCTTCAACCACTGCTTTAAGGTGTTCGGGAGTGGTTCCGCAGCATCCGCCCACGATTCGCACACCATAGTCCTGAACAAAATGCTTATGGTAGCGGGCCAACTCTTCGGGGCTGAGCTTGTAGACGGCATGGCCGCCGACGTTCTGGGGCAAGCCTGCGTTCGGCAGGATCGAGATGTACTTGCTGGAATTGATTCCGAGGTAGC